>Ga0209208_10004549_pt1 | contig 19609 bp, 16 predicted proteins | sample S1TSphfallax_3_FD_187694 | JGI IMG/M metagenome (GOLD analysis project Ga0209208, IMG submission 187694) | Host-associated microbial communities from peat moss isolated from Minnesota, USA - S1T2_Fd - Sphagnum fallax MG (SPAdes) (version 2) | ecosystem: Host-associated > Plants > Peat moss >... | reverse complement strand
GGGGGGGGGGGGGGGGGTAAGGAGGTACTTAAAAAAGGTGAGCAACAAGGTGTGATGGTAGGGCAGTGATGGCAAGGTAGCAAGGCATGAGTAGCTAGGTGCAACTTCAAGAGCAACAAGGCACAAACAACAAGGTAGCAAAACTAGCAAGGTGCGAACAACAAAACAACGTGAGTAGCAAAGCAATGCGAGTAGTAAGGTGCGATGTGAGAAAAGTAAGGCGCATTAGTGAGGTGCAATAAGGCAACGAGCAACAAGACATGAAAGTAGCAATGCGCGATGTGAGAAGAGTAAGGTGCGTAGTGCAGTAAAGCAATGAACAACAAGATGCGAGAGTAGCAAGGTGAGACATGAGAAAAATAAGGTGTGATCTGAAAATAGCAAGGTGTGACTTCAAAAGGAGCAAGGCACGAGAAGAGTGAGGCACGATAGTGAATGTAGGAAAGTAGCGAACAATAAAGCAATGATTGCGAACAACAAGGCAGCAAGGCCAAACAAGGTAGCAAAATAGAACAACAAAACAAAAACAACAACAAAAACAACAATGCTAAAAGAAAATAAAAATAGTAAATTCTAATTAAAACTAAAATGCAATAGTGAACATGAGACATAACCCTTTTATGCAATTTTTTTGGGTTTGTAAGAAGGAGTCGTTGCAATGCAACAACTCCAACCTAACCTTATGTTTTCATGGTAACTAAACCTTGAGACCTAGACCTAGGTAAAGGGTTAGACCTTACCTGGTTTTCCGATTCTCACATCCAGTTTTCACTTGGCCCGGTTTTCAATTAAAGCATAACTCAAGTTGATACTTTGAGGGGATTAGATCAGGATGTGCAAGTGATGTGTGGGTGATGCTTGGATGATGCCCAAGGGTATTTGTGATACTTGCCCGAAGGCACATTCCCATTCCTCCGAAAGTTTCAATTATGATTAAATTTAATTTTTAGTGAAGAAATTGTTTGATATTCAAGAACTTTTGCACCGCAAGTCCAAATGTCATGGAACCAAGCCCATGCACCCCTCCTCGTCAAGAGCTTTCCAAAGACACCAAGAACATGATTTGAAGCATCCTAGTTCATTGATCTCATAACTACAAAACAAACTACCTTCCTTCATAGATAGATATTCAATTGGTCATTTTCCAACACTTTGGACACTAAATATCTCAAAGAATCTCCAATCTAACAAATAATATGATAACCATCAAATGTGTTAAGGTACTAGTGTGGTCAATTTAGGACTCATGATGGATCATCTAGAGAGACATGAAAATTTTGGTGGAGAGGTTCAGATGTGTGTGCAAGGAATGGAATCCAAAAGGAAGTCATGCCAAGAGACACCAAACTTCTCTACTAGTGAAGATGGATGAAACTTGTGTTTGCTTCTGCATAGCAATGGAAAACATAGCCATATGAAAGATTCCTGTAACAGAAGTAAGACATGACGTAACCTTCATCCAAGTCAGTTTCACACGTAATTAATTAAAAGAAGAAGTGTCCAAAAATTCATACCACAATGTCTGAATGGACAGGAAAAAAGTCATGTTTATACAATGCATAGCTTTGTGAAATTTTCAAATTTCTTTTTGTTGAAACTTCAAATTTTGAAGCTAGTCCCTAGACCTGTTTTTAGAGTGAACTTTGGGGCTTGTTAATAGTTAATACTCACTTTTCTTCATTCATGCTCTCCTTTGACATACCTCTTGTTTTTCTTTCCAGTGAAGTGGCATATTGTTTTGCACATATTTTTGGTTTTGACAAATTGTTTCAAATTTAAGAACTTTTGAGCCTGATTTGAAAATAGAGTTGGGTTCCATGTGCAATACTAATATCCTGCAAGGCGGAGAATTTTATAGATATTGAGTTTTATAATAAGTTAAAACTAAAAATTGTGAAGGTACTGAGTTTTATAACAAATTAAAACCAATGATGTATCAATCATTAAATTCCTACCTTAACAATTTAAGTTATTTAAAAATTTTATTTTCAAAGTTTTAATTCCGGGCCCAATTCTAGCACAAGACTAATCTATTATATTTTAGTTCTGGTTCCAATTCTAGCAAAAGTTTAATTTTACAGTCCAATCCTTCTGCCATTTCCACCTGAAAGGGTATTAGGTCAGATTTAGGGTTTACCGCAAGGTTCACACTTCATCCGGAGGAATCTGCTAACACTAGTAACAACTATTAAAATTGTGACATAGGAACATCAAAGTTGTGGAGATTACATGTCAACAAATTCTGATCATCATTTGTTGAAAATCCTCAACCATTTCCTCTCAACTGCATAAAGCAACCAAGTCCAAACCAAAAAGCTTAACTATTTGGTTGAATCATACCTGAACATAAGCTATTGCACCTTGTGAAAATGCACACACCCTGGTCAAATTCATATGACATTGAGGAGGGGACTTGCTTTGATATGGTTTTCTATTATACTGCACACTCCCCAAGTTCACACCCTATCTCAAAGCACTTCCAGAAATTTCCTAGTGTATGTGGTGGGCGCCTTATATCAGTAAAGCGCGATGCTGGTTTCTGCATTCATAGCATTCAAAGCCCCATTCTTCAAACAATCATCGATCAGTGTCTGCACAATTTTTACCTTGTATATGCAATCTCAAGATATGGGCAAATTTGTTCCACCTCCACCACCACCACCACATCTGGATGCAACGCTAATGTGGTAGAGTTCAATTCCTTTTTTGCATGCTCACATCTTTGATGGCCGAAAGAGGAAATTGCGGAATCCAAGTGGAATATGGAGGATCTATTATTCTTGGAGAATGTGCTTCAGCTTGATGGCTTTAAGCCATGTGAACTTATTCAATCATGCCCAGCGGCTACATTCTTGAACCCACTAGTAGACATGGACCATCAAATCGCAGATTTCTCTCATCTGCACTTTGCTTTGCCTACAGTCAATTTGTAACTGTACAGCAAGAGCATATCTATGAAATTGCAGAGAAATCTCCACAACAATGAGTGTGATCATAACCATAGAGCTCGAGCAGTACAGCTTGTGCCGACCTACACAAATCTTGTGGCAGATAAAAGAAATCATCAAGCTTAGATATCGGAACAGCTCAACATTGTAATATCCATGACATGTGGAATACCTGCACCTAGGAATATGAAGGTACCACACATGAACATGATTGGACCCATAGGAGGAGCCAAACACCCAATGCAACAAGTACAATTGTCTTCAACTGATAGACATTCTAAGTGAACTAAATCTGCAGTAAGTGATAGTAATTGCTGTCAACTGCAGACTTGACTCTCTCATTCACAGAAGCCCTAAATGGGCGACAGACCAATGGGTCTGTTTCCATATATCAATAATGAGATCTAAAAGAAAACTCCACAAAATCACTTGAGAGGTAACTGTTGTGTCGGTTCCAACCGAACCACAGCAAACATGTGCAGTCATAACCTTGCAAGTGTCACTCACAAAGTATCAGACCATCTCCATCAGGAATGGCATTGACTAGCTGCCATACTGCCCCACTTGATCAGCTCCTTTGGGTGTAGATTTAGTACATGATTTTCTGTTCAAAACTGCAGGCAAAAATTCATATCAAAATCCCAAATCCTGAGTTCTGACACATTTCTGGAAGCAATGGGAAGAGTTGGTCATCTTGTTGTCTAGCACTCAAAGAGGCACACCTAATAAGAAAAGGTCAATAGTATCCTCACTCCAGCTGCAACAAGTTCATGAGGTTAAGGGTCAGCTCTTGGGGTGTCCTGCACCCTGAAAAAATCCCCTTAAGCACACTGCTAGGGACTTTGAATAAGAACAAAACAAGTCAAAATACTCATGAGAATCGTTTCCTGAACTGTCGAAAATGGTCTGAAGGGACTTGTCTGAGGAAACCAAACTTTTCTTGACATTTGAGCTGGCAATCCAGCCCACAAACAAAAGCATTTCACTAAAGAACTATCACTCAACAACCTCAAAACTAAGGAATGCTTGTACTCAACAACCTCAAAAGCGTAGGAATGCTTGTACTGAACAACCTCAAAGCTAAGGAACTCTTGTACTCAACAACCTCAAAACTAAGGAACACTTATACTCAACAACCTGAAAGCTAAGGAATGCTTACACAACAACTTCAAATTCATCATCTTTGAGATGGGCAAAAAATTTCAGCTTCCTGTCCTCCAGTTCTATGTTGAACTGCACTTTGTAAGGGAAGGTGGCTGACACAGGCCTCCCCTTGTGTTGGAAAATGACATCCTTCACTTCACCTTCCAATCCACCAATGTCAAACTTGGGAATTTTAGGCACATGATAAACAATCAATGGTCCTTTCACTTTGATCCTGGTTCCAACCTCTGCTTTCTGGTGGCCTTCTTCGCTGCACTGAGCTCCTTCTCCTACCTCAACAGCAGTTTCACACACTACATGTTGACGAGACCTCCTCCCAACAGCTTTTGAACTAAAAGACAAGTTTCCAACCAGGCTTGCTTGGCACCTTCGGAGACAAAAACCTCTTTGCATCAGCGGTGCTATAATGCTTCTCTGATGTGATGACCATTTCCAAGAGATTTCACATGTTGGAGAGCATGCTAGGGTTTGGGAGGAGGGACAAGAAGGAGCAACCAAATTCCGGCCTTTCAACATCTGTGGCACCATAGTTGAGGATGCCAAAACTGTAACTGATGAACAGCTTTTTTGCTGCAGAATGCACACTGGAGATGATGCCATTGCAATTTGCATTCCAAGAACAGAAAGATTCTTGTGTCCTAAATCAAGTGGGCCTGAAGGGAAAAAGAAGGCACAGACAACATCAGAATCAACACTGTTTGAGAGAAAACCTAAATATCATTTGAACCAGGAAAGGAGGACACAAGGACACATTTTGCAGCAATTCCAAAGCAATTCCAGAACTGACCTAATGCAAGGTTCTTTCCCCCAAACACAAGAACTACCTGAGAACACAATGAGAGCTTTCAAGTCTACATCATGACCAGTCATTCAAATGACATGAACGTTTTCAGAAGTCTAGAATATCTATCACAGAATATATTTCAGCAGAGACAGAGACAGAGACAGATGTCATAAGTCCATCTGAGGCACATACACAAGCAGAAGAAAGAAAGCATTCATCGCCAACAGAAAAAAGAATTAGACCAAAGGAGCTTCCAGTGGTAATATTCACAATTGGAAATTCAACATACTTTGAAGTGAAGATCCCCGAGAACTCGGGTGCTGAGCGCGACTTTTCTCTGCACTTTGGTTTTCAGACGAATTGGGTAAGTAGAAGAGCGCGAGAAGAGTGGCAGTTCTTCTTCATGAAGCAGTTGTCGAAGATGGCGCTGGAAGCTGCTGCGGACGCCATAGCCAAGAGAGAAAAGAACGCACGTACACAAAAGACCAACACGCAGGCAGCGCCAAACCAACGCCTTTCTCGGCGGATTGATCCGGGTAAAGAAAGGGTATCCAAAATTTTGGCCGCATGGGCTGGTCCCACCTCGTACCCGTCTTGCCACCTTCCGGACCTGGAGGCTCATCCATACCCGGCGGTTATAACCTCGGCTTTGCTCGCTCTCTTTCTTTGAGCTTGTTGCTTTGCACGCTCGAATGTCGCGTGTTTGTTGCAACGAGCGATCGAGCGAGGAACAGCGTTGTGGAGTGATGTTTCTGCTGCAGCAGAAATTTTTATCAGAGGCGGATTGAATCAATGGAGCTCTATAGAATATCAGTTAGTGTTGTAATGAAGCTGCATCAAGTTTTGGACACAATTTCTTTTGCAATTTTGTGAGATTGCGATCAACTGCTGGAATGTAGAAAAGATTGATGATCTAGAATCAATCACAAGACTTCCTGCTGCAACATGATGAACTTGGCAGATTGGCTGCTAGCAGTAAATCTGACATCCTGGCCACAGCAAGTCGGTAATAATTCTAGTTAGGTTGCAGCAAAGTTTGGATATGAATTATGATGCTGCACATGATCTTGATTCTGGAATCATATTATAATAAGATGGAACAAATAAGTTCAGTATCTGGTTGTTGAGGAGCATGTGGATACATTCCAGCACATGAGCAATGTACATGTGGATTTCGGGATTGATGATGAGATCTCAGTATACAAATATGATCAAATTCACAGCTGCTCCGGCAATGCATGCCTGCGACATTGGGTCGTATAAGCCATGAAGATCTGGTAAAGGATTCAGCAGCAGCAGCAGCAGCAGCTGCACTCTTCATTTGTACTTTCATGGAGCTCCTTGATCACTAGTACAGTATCTACAAGTCTCGTGAGGGACGATCGATTGTATCGCGGAGATTGTCAAGGATCAACTGGTGCACCGGCCCATTGATAATTGCAATGTCAAGCTCCAAGCGGAGCTCTTTGAGGAACGCCTTTTCGTCTCTTGGGTGAACGCATAAGATCAGAGCTAGTCGTGGAATTACTCGGTGGTGGTGTGCGCGGTGATAAATCGACGAGGAGCCGCCGCCGCCGCTGCTGCTGGTCGTTGTGGGAGCTCGGCGTAAGTCTGTTCACTGCAACTGTAGCTTCCAGTGCCCTTGGTTGCACCACGAAGGACAGATCGCCATGCCTTTTGATGCCCTCGAGCTGCACACCATTGGAAGACGACGATGGAACTCAGACATCACAAATGGCTGATCAGACATCACTCGCGGATCATGACAGACTCGCAGCATGATCAAAAAGTTTGTAGAAAAACTCGAGAATCGACTTTGAAAGCTTTTGCAGTTAGGCTTGTAGTACCTTGCAACCGAGGGAGCAGAAGCGGAAGTTGTCCAGAAGGCTGCGCTCGCAAGACTCACAGGTGTTGGTTACGCCCTTGGCCGCGCGGGGTTGCGGCCTCCGGTTGAGAAACACGATTCGCGCACTATTGATGATGTACGTCTGTACATTGGTGATGTCCAGCACCTTCTGAATCTCCGACACGCGAATCACGTTGTGGTAAGAGGAGCGCCGGATCTGCAGCAAAACACGGATCCATGCATGCATCAAATCTCTGATCTCATGCACAACTGCATGCTGCATTTCATGAACGGCAATTATTCTCGATACGCAAACCCATCGATCGCCATGATCTAGATGTTTATGACATGAGCTTCTTTGTTACCTGAACAACATAGTGGTCCTTGTGGTTAGCATGGGCACAAGTCGAGCAGATGCCATCGCCCATGCAGTTCAGGCAGAAGAAGTTACACTCGCTTCTCACGTTGAGCATCCCTGCATGGAGCGGGCAATTAAAGAAGAAACCAGCCTTCAGCATTGGCTTCAACCAGGTCGGCCCGATGAGCAGCTCCGCCTCAGCTTGCTTCTCATTGTCCTGATCGGCCGGCAGCTTAGTCCCAGCTCCCTGAAATCAACATTAACAACGTCATCACCATCTCTCACAATTCACCTGTTGCACGGTATGCTGATCCTACGCTTCAAACCACAGCTAATGAATTCACGCAAGCTTCACGATTGTGCACGCCAGAAGACTCCAGATCGTGCGTGATCCTCAAATTACATCCTATCCTGCTCAAGTCACCCTAGTGCTTGCCAATTACATCCCATGAGCAGCTTTACAATCCTAGTTTCAGGGTAGACTGGTACAAAGCTCCCGATCAGATTCCCTGGTTTCTGGACCTCTCCCAAGTCCTCACTGTTCTCTCGGAATTCTGCACGAAGCTCAAAACAATGAAAATCTCTTACCATTTGCTCAGCTTTTGAATACGCAGCAGCTGCCTGGCCGCACAGCCTGGCAGGCAGAAGATGCCTGGGGTGAATATTCTGCCCAAATCGCCAGCTCTCTCAGCTGCTCCCACACCAGGAAGTGATCTTACTTCCAGTCTATCAAAACTGGTCAGAACTTACAACCCAATATGGCCGTCAACCTCGCAACCTCCACAAATCTTTCATCAATGTTTTTGCCAGTATCCAAATGCTGAATCCAAATTGGGAAAAAGGAAAACATTAAGAAAGAAGCTCAAGGCAAGCAGCTTGCGACTGGTTGTTGCAAAGTTCTTTCTCTCCCGGGTCGATCTCTGACACAAAGTCGAAGAAGATTGATGAAGCTGGGGAAAAGAAAAATCATTAGAACAGAAGGAAAGTAAAGCCTGTAACAAGATGCGATTCTTGCGTGCGTGCGTGCGTTTCTGACACAATCAAGCTCAGATCTGCGCGATGGCAACAGAAGCGACAAAAGAGAAGGTGAGGAAAGCGCACTACGCGACAAAGAGAGAGAGCTACAGCAACGGCCCCGTTCACGACAAGAACCAGAGGCCAAAAAAGCTCGTCGACCAATGAGGGCCCAGATGTCGTCTAGTATCACCACTGGACCAAGGTTTAGCCACATTTGGCTAGAGGTCAGACAGTAAAGTAGATTTAAAAAAAATATTTCCAGACTAGTTCTGGCGACCAGTAGGAATTCATTGTCTAAATATGGCGAGATCTGAAATGTTTTTCCTCAAAATATGGCGAATTTTGAAGTTTTTATTTCAATTCTCACTGGGTTCTTTTCTTGTCGCCACAGTGCGAAATTTCGCCAGCAAAAATAAAAAAACTGCGTGACTGGACAAGCAAACCAGAGGCCACGATTCCAGAGGCCAGCTATGTGACCGCTCAATCGAGGTCCCCAAATTCCCACGAGGCAAATTACTTGAAATCCGTGGATTGGGTCACGGGTGCGGGGAACCCAAGGTGAGTGGGTTGCCACGTGGCGTTTCCCCACACACGTGAAAAGGTCATCCTAGTAAAAAAATTGTCTGGAATCGGTCGATGCCACGTCGAGGATCTTTGAGGAGAAACCCCGTATAGAAAACCGAGGAGGTAGCCACGTGGCGAGCTGAAGTTGCTGGCGTGGGGAATGACACAGCCGCTATGTTTTCTCAATTCACCCAAATGTGTGTAGTGGGAAAACGGGTGTGGGATTTTTAGTTTACCACTCCCAAAAAAAGTGAAAAAAGTTATGGGGATAAAAGTAAAAATAAACTCCCTTTTGGAGGGGTGGAGGGAAATACTTTTTTTTTTTGGAAATTTAAATAGGATAACTTTTTTTTCGAGTGTATGTAAATTTGACTAATTTTGCTAATTTTCTGAACAAATTCGCTAAATTTTTTATATCACAATATTGGAAAAAAAAAAACCCCAATTGAAGTATTGTCTCAATGAAGTTGAAGATTGGGGTTTGAGATTTTATTTCTTTTGGATTTTCTTTGATTAAGAAGCAGATTGTGCAAGTGAATCTTCTTTCCAATGTCCATATATGATCTCACATATGGGATGAAGGAATGAAAGTAGAAAAGTCTAAAATCCCACAATATCTATTGGATGGATGGATGGATTGGAAACAAACAATTAATTAAATTAATTAATTATAGGTATATAACAAAATTTGGCTAAATCTTCTTGTGGATGATTGCCAATTTGTGATTTAAAAAAATCATGGTCCCAATCATTAAATTTTTCTTTGTGGTGAACTTTCGTTATTTTGTGAATTTTACTTTTAGCAAAAAATGTTAATTTGTTTCCAGCTAAAATTCAAGACATTTGTAAACTTAAAAAAACTGAAAATAAAGAAATGATCCCAATTAACCAAATTCTTGTGTGTGAAATTTCACATCTACCTATGGATACCTGGGTACCAATTTTGAAATTATTAGCTATTGGCTTGATGTCGTGAGGAACTAATTAGCTAATGAACTGTGTGAAAGAGGTTTCTAAACATCAAGAAGAAATAACATGTCAAAAAGAATAATGAAAGGTAAATTCCACAAATAATTACATCTTTTGTGCATAACAGCCTAGTGCCTAATATATATATTTTGGGTCAGTTATGTTTGGCATTAAAAATAATAATAATTTACAATTTGGCATTATACTAAATAATGAAGCTATTATGCTCGAGAGCTTCATTCAGATTTTTGGCATCGTGGACACGCATTTTTCAGAATTTTTGGAAATTCCAAAAAAAATTAATTATTAATGCCTAACCAGCCTAGTTACTAGGGAAGAGATTCCCACCCATGAAATAAGTCATCTTTGAATGAGGCCAAGGAGCATTCCTTTTTGGGACCTTAAAAACTCCTGTTTCATAAATAATTAACAGGTTTTGGATGAGAAGGAAAAGTTGTTCATTTACTTCAAGTTCAAGTTGTGACTTGATGCACCTTTCAAAAAGGAAAAAAGTTTTTCATAGCATTCCAATTTTGAGCACCAAAAACTTTTAATTTCATGAAGCCTCATACACATCATCAAATACATTGCATTTTTGATAAATAACAAAAACTCAATTCCTTCTTTCACTTACGAGTTTCAAGACACATGGTACTCTTAATAGGATTTTAACACTAGTATTCATTTGGGTAATTACTTGCTTACAATAATTCATATCATAATTATCAAAATCATCTTGAATAGATTTAAACATTGGTTTAATGTATCAAATGCATTTCTTCAAATGTTGGATTACACTTGAATGTGCAAAATTGGATATCTCTTGACTGAATAACTTAATCAATTTCATTTATGACAATATTGAGGCATTTACATATATGTATATGGCACGTTTTCTCCTATTTTAGCCTTGACATAAAATATTAATATTTTCTTAAAAACTGAAAAAACCCTTTGATTTCAATTATTCAGCTTTAGAACCAGCCATTTTTTTTTACTAGTGAAATTTTTCCAAAAAGAAAATTTAATAATCAAAAATTTGAAACGAATTGTTTAATTTTAAAGGTTTTCAATTGCTAAAAATGAAATTTTTTTATTAAAAATTTGCCATAACTATATATTTAGTTTCCAATGTGTAGCCAAATATATAAAAGGATTGTTAAAGATTTATATTTCATATTCAATTTATAGTTAGATTTGGTTAAATCTTCTTAATGACAATCACCAGTCTTTTTACATCTATCTATGGATAATTGCCATTATGGATCTATAAGAAATTTCTTAAAAGAACACTATTTAGACCCAAGCCATAATAAAAAATTGTTTCAAACCATAGGGGTTTTCATGACCAATTTGTAAACACCAACTTTTTATTCCTTAAGTAATGAACTTTTTCTATTCATCCATGTAAATTTCCTTATCTAAGTCTCTATTTACTATTGTCATTTTGACATCATATGCTGGAGCTAAAGATTGTCAATAATAAAAAACTACAATTTGAAAAACTTGTGTAGATACAATTTTCACAATTGGAAATGAAGTTTCATTATACTCAATCCCTTCAAAGCATAAAATGTATGTCCCCATTCAGCCATCTACCTTTAGCTTTTGTTTCAATAGATCCACAAGTACAACTCTTGGCTCAAAACATAAAATCCTAGATTCTGATTAGTGATGCATAGTCTTTCATATCTTCTTGCCATCTCAAAAGTGCTTTGCACTTAAAAGTTTTGTTTAGGTCCTTGACAAGATTCTTCATTAAAACCCATAAACATAGCTTAAGACATATAAACAAAACCATTAAATGTTTTTATGTAAAACTGTGTTGTCTAAAAAGCTAATTTTTAAAAATATGAACCATATTACATTAAGGTTATACTTGAAGTTTGACATCTAGCTCTAAGATCTCTAGCTCTAACTCTAAGTATGTTGCTTTTGTGGCAAATCAGATGATGAAGAAGATCATGTATTGTGAAGAGGAACATCTTAACTTGTCTTTTGTGAAGGATTAAATTATTTTATTGAAACTATATGACAACCTTTTTTTTCTTAAATGAGAAAAAACAGAAGCAAAGGAGTTAGAAAAGGGATTATATAGTAGTGAAAAGTGCAAATTATTGTAAATGTATTGATGTTTTGACATTTGAAAATCATGGTAATCATGATAAATTCTGTAGTTTGCCTAAACACATCCAACATTTTTTCGGTTGTGAAATTTCACCAAATTGCAAAAAAGCATTTAAGGTTGTAACCTATACAAAGGTCTGTTTTAAAATTAAAAAAAAATTACCAAAAGAATAAGGGTTTGAATTGGGTTCACCAAATTTAAAGTGCCTACTCCCACAAGTTGCCAAACAACATCACGATCACAATGTTTTACTATCCTATTTCTCTTGTTGCCATTTAATGTTAAATTTTGAATCTTGGAATGGTTGCCAATACAATTGAAAAAAATCAATAAACACATCATCAATAAAATAATGTAATGCATATAGAGAATATTTTATTTGTGCATTAAATGAAAATAATTAAAATATTTGTTGAGCCATACAACATTGCCTTGTTGCAAAATAATGTTATTTTTTGGTAATTAACATACTAGTTGCACTACCATGACATGGGATGATAATATTGATGAAGTGTTTGTGAGGCACACAAGTTATATAAATTTCCTACTTGTACCCACTTTACTAATTGTCATTCCAAATTAGTTTTTTCCAAACTAGCAATCTTTCAAAATCTAAATTAATTATTAGCAAAGTGTCTCGGTTTCTTACACTAAAAGAATTAACATATTATGCAATAGGGGAACTAGATGATGTTTTAATAATGAGTAATGTTTTACCAGTTGTAACATACTTTTGAAAACAAAAGGGAAAAAAAGTTTGTCCTTAGACTTGGAAAAAGTATAACAACTTTAACCTAAGTTCTTGCACCCAAATCTTTTTGCTATATCTCTTCTTGCAAAAGAAGACCAGTATATAATCTTCACCTGAATACCCTCTTGATAAAGAGCACAACATTGGCTCTTGATCAGAGTATGAATCATATGTGTTGTGATTGAAGAAATTAAGACATCTAAGCCCAAATTTGTAACAAATACTTCTGTGGATTTGTTTGATGTAGCTCTTAGTGCTTTAAAGCTAGAGAAGGAAGGAGAATGGCTTGTTGAGTTTGGTGCTTCTAGGCACATGACTAGAAACAAAAGTGTCTTTGCCTGAGTTAGACAACCAGAAAGGCTCAGCAGCTATTGCCAAAACAACTAGAGGCCAAAGTCTAGAAGTCAAAGGAAACTTGGGGTCTGTGAATCTTTCTCCAAATGGTAAAATAAAGATCTCTGATGTTCTTTATGTGCCACGAATCACCAAGAATATATTGTCTGTTGATGCAATAGCACACAACTCTCAAACCTTCCGTTACTTCAAAACCTTCACAGCCCATGTAGCAAACATGTTGAGTAGGAAATTGATTCTGTTGTCCTGACCCTAATGCACGTGCAGAGGATTTGGGTGTCCATTGTCTCTTATGGACATTCTCTCTTCAGTGATAAAATACTCAAAGAAGATATTTGTCTACACATCAAGGGTGCAAGAGGCATGTCAAAGATCAAACTTTCCAATGGTAGCTGATTCTGGCAATTTCATTACTTATAATTCCACTTCTCAGGCTGAAGTTATGAACAATCCTGATGTGGAGCATGTCAATGCACAGTTGCCATTGGCTTGTCCTTGACTAAATTACCCATATGTGGCAGCTTTGTCTGTGTGCTAATATAATATGGTAGAGACTAGAGGCCTCAAAGCCCTGAATTCCAGAATCTGCCCATCTCTCACAATGATACTCTCTCCTGAAATTGTTGACAATTTTCTGAAGTCTTTTAGTCTAGCTGTGAAGATGTGTTTGAATCCAGTGCCCAATTGGGTCTGTCCAGTGTTCGGAACCACCATGTTAATTGTTCACAAGTCAAGGAGGGAAGGTTTGAGTGTATGCATTTGTAGAGAGGCCTTGACAGAAGATCCAAAATCCAAATTTGAGCTCAAGATTCATAATTGTTTTTCTATTTTGAACTGAAGTCCTTCAATGTCATGATCAGCTCTTCAATTAAACAGATTCTGTAGAGATACAGAATGTCACTCAATATAGCTCCTTGAAATCCAAGCTTTGAACCCAGCATCCAGCATCATCTGGAAATCACAAACAACTCCTGCTAAGGTGGTATAATTTTCTGTCTGCATCTTCACCAGTGTGACCAAAAAATCTGTACCCCATCCTGAGTACATGTTTTCCACAAACCCTGAAACTCTATCAATGCACCAAGAGCCAATTTGTCTTGGAAGTTTTTGACAAAGAGAAAGTTGCTTCTTGATTATCAAGCCATTGAATGCATGTGTTGGGATATTGGTAATCCGGTCTAAGTTTTATGATTGCCTTTTGTACCTATGTCTGCCAGGAAACTTGAGATTTTACAGAGAATTAATCCTTTGAATGAGATTTATCTCCAGGTCAAAGGCTTTCTTAATGCATGAGCTCACTACTGGTAAAGATCCTTCACATTGCAGACATATAATTCTAGTTGTCTGACTTAGTCTCTGGGACACCTTTCATATTCCTTTCACTGGGAGTTACCATTTCCAGACTCACTCATGAACTGCTCAGAGGGAAGATAGATGTTCATACTGCACTTGTTTTCTAGTACATGCTGAGGCTTAAACTCTGGGGAAGATTTGTGGCAACATCAAATTTTTCTGCAACAAAGAAGAGCTGCAAACTATTGAATCTCTCCTATTAAATCTACAATGTGTTAGCCTAATGGTCACTAGACACTCAGTAATCATGGTGTCTCCTGGCATTGTCTTTCTGAAACAATGCTCCATGGGAGGAGCAGCAATGCAAGAAATTTGCTTGAAATGATGTAAATTTTCTCTTGCATCAACCAACTCAGTGGATCTTCATGAAATTTGCACATTCACTTGAAGTTTTGCCCTTGTCAATTATCTCTTGGTACATTCATAGAGATTCAGGGTTTGTGCGGGCACAACTTGATCCCTAATTCAGACTGCCTAATCAAAGTCAATTTGGCTAAATCCTATTGTGGCTACAGGTTAGAGAGGAAAGTACAAATGTTTCGGAACCCTGATATATTTTGGCAAAATGCTCGAACCTTTGGTCTAAATCTAACCATTCTTTTTTCCCCCTCAAAATATTGCAGTTTTTGGTGGGCCCTTTAAATTTTATTTTTTTTTATAAATTTTCCAAAAACACCCTTTCTATGAGTTGCAGCCCTTTTGTTTTGGTTACCATATGGCAAGAGTTTGCAAAAAAGAAAAGGGAAAAAAAAAAGCTGGAATTAATTGTTGTTTTTTTGTCTCCAAAACGCCCTAGAAATTAAACACTAGTATCAAGTACATCAATTTACCACTGTAGTTCTCTAATGGGGATTTTGGGCTATTACTGGCAAAAAAATTTCAAATAAAAAAAATATAAAATTGAAAATGACATGATTTTGAAGGGTTTCAAATTTCAATCACCAAAAGTGAGAAAAGAAAATAGTAAAAATTGTCAGATCTCTATATTTGGTTTTCAGTGTGTAGCCAAAAATATAGAAGGAAAATTAGATACTTGTATTTGATATCTGGTTTATAGCCAGATTTGGCTACAACATCCTCAAGAAGATGTTCACTTTTCCTACATCTTTCTATGGGCTATCACCACTTAGGCTACATGTTCAAAAAAATCCTTAAGAAAACACTGGTAAGAGGACGGAGGCATTCTTGAAACAAAATGCAAGACAAGTGCTAGACTCAGCTAGACCTTAGCTAGGCACTATGTTGGCCTTGCCTACCAAGGCAAGGATGTGGTGTTTAAATTCATTGTAGAGTATCTATAGTAGCTTAAGTGATTTTGGCCCCTAGGTAACAGATCTATTTTTATATGAGAATTTTCGAAAGATTATATTTTAGATTGTGTTGAAACTTGAAATTAGTTACAGAGTTATGATATCTTGAATTGGTTATTTTAGAGGGTTTTTTTGAAGATTATATTCTTGCATGGTGGAATATTTGAATTTCCATGATTCTTCTTTTGCCTTAAGATGCTTTTTAATGTAAATGACAAGGCCACAGCGTGACACACCCCTTGTTTTCAGAATGCCAATCCTGCCCCTTTACACTACTTGTGCTCAATTGATTGAATTCCTAACATTTCTGTAAATGGAATGTTCCATTTGCACCTAAACTTTGTGAATGGTTCTTTTTCAAGACTCTGAACATTCCTGCCTCGCCTACTTAAGGGTGCTTGCATGATGGTCATTGAATTGAGTGACATTATTACCAGAGTAGGTGAAGAAGTGCACATCAACAGACAACCCACAAATTGTGGTGGAAGTTATTATGAATGTGTGATCCAGACTGTTGCCAATCCATAATCTTTTGTGCCTCAAAACTCCAGGACTGCACAAGTTTAAAGGTTTTGCATTCCTCTCCAGAGTAAGTAGGATCTGGTTTCATCCTCCTCACCAACTTTTCTAAAGAGATCGGTTATATGGTTGTTACCAGCATCTTGTCTGACACAATGCAGAGCTACCCATTTGTGGTGGGAGTTTGATGATTGCTCTTGGAACACTTACCTGCTGCTTCGGTTCTGACACATATGATTTGGGAGGTTGTTTGGCAGTGTCTTTTTTCAGGAAATTTTGTTTGTTACCGAAGTGATGATCATCATCCATGGGAACATGTAGAAAAGTGACAATCATCCCAAGGAAGATTTAGCCAAATCAGGATGTAAACCAGAAATAAAGTGCAAATCTCTCTAATCATTCTTCTATAATTTTCGGTTACACAATGAAAGCCAAGTATAGGAATCTGGTAGTTTTTATAATTTATTTTCTCATTTTTGGCAATTGAAAATCTCCAAAATCACTCTTTCTTATTTTTAAAATTTAAAATTCTTTTCTTGGCAAAATTTAGGCAATAAAAAAAAATTGTTCTTCAGGTGCAAGTTTGAGCCCAATTAAAAAAATTCTAAACACTTCATTTTCAATTGTAGCTCATTTTTTTGAATTGAAAAATGAGGTTACCTTCCATGTTCAAACTACTTGCTCATCAATGTAAGACAAAGTGTATAAATGTAGTGTAAAGCATTGGCCCGATGGGTTTCCCAAGTTTGAGCCCTTGCCCAAGTGAAAGGGGTGAGAACTTGTGAAGCATTGAAAGGATCCCTTACCTTACATGCATACCTTGCCAACTTGGAAAGTGGATACATTTTGCAAACTGATGCCTTGGGAGGTTCATGGGATTAAACTCGATGCAAAAAGATTTTTTTTCACATCTTTTATGTACAAAGTTTCACAACAAATTAAAACCAATAATTATATAAGTACAAAGTTCCAAAACTAAGTAAATTCATGTCACTTGCCAACTCTTCAAAAAAAATCATTTTGTCTACTGAAAGAAGAACTGAACTCTGTTTTCACAAATGTTTTTTCATAGGTTCAATTTCAATTTTGACTCTGGCATAAGGCTCATTTCCGGACCCTGTTTCTTGTGCTTGTTCCAACAAACAGGTCTTAACTCAATTTCAAGTCACAAGAACTTGACATTGAACCCTTGGATTTAACACTACAAACCAAGTACCCTCACAACAACATCATTGCCTTTGGAACCTTTCATGATGGACCTTTTCTATTGCAGCCTTTGGGTTTGTCAGGACACCTCAAACATCTTTCATTTGACAGATTCATTTATCTCTTGACCACAAAAATGATGACCAAAAGAAAGAAAACACATTTCTCTCTTGTATTACACAAATTAAGAAAGAAGCGAGAAATTAAATCAATTTTTTAATACTTGACCTCTATGAAAGAATTCTTCACTAGTTGTTCATGTCACTTTGGAATGTGGAAAACTGCTCTCCAATCCATATTATGCACTTCTAATGAGACAAAGCATCTATCCAGAGTAGTGAATTTTTTGAGTGGAGAATTTTTCTTTTCTTTGTGAAATTGTTTTGAGAAAAAATTGGGAATTTTAATTTTTTTTCAGTGTAAATTGTGAGTTTTCAGCCAAAAAAAATCTCCAGTTCTGTGAAATAAAAATTTCAATAAAAAAACACGCTTAAACAATATCCAACTTTAAGCCAGATTGTAGCTGGTGGTGGATGGCGTTTTGTTTGGAGATTCAGCCAGGCTTGATTTGATTAGAAATACATTCAACCAATTTAGCATCATGAGAGTTTTGGCAAAATAAAATACAACATCATTAGTTGCTTCAGCCACAAAAATTCCACAATGAAATTCAATCAGTCAAAGATTTGTCTTCACATTCATGTTTTCAATGTCTCCATGATTCACAAATTTCCCAGTTACAAGTATTCCCCCCAGTTAATTCACAGCTCATTTCAGCAACCCAATTAGACAAGCCTCATAGATGATGATAGAGCAGATCTGGTACACACAGAAGAATTTAAGGTTACAAAGAAATCTCAGTGCCCCCAAAATCATGTTTTGGACTTACTTAAGATCGGGGTTCCATTCTCAGGAATTCAAGGATTTCAGAAAAGAAAAAAAAGTTACACTAGTTTTGTACAATTATAGAGTTTACAGGATACAAATTTTATTTTTTAAAACCAAAATAATTCATTTGATGATGGGTGATTTTTCACATACTATTGTTAGAGCATTTTGATTCAAGACCAGAAATGCAAGACTTCAATCTTGCTGGTTCTTACCAAATCTTGAGAATTAATCTTGTTGGTTCTCAAGAAGGTTTGAGATTTAGTAATTTAGTTGGTTCCTAAGGCTTGAGAAAATCTGCTTTCTGTTTTGTGATAATTATGCAGCAATCAAGAATCTTAGTTTTGTCTAGCTGCAGCTCTAAGCTACTTTGAAGGGAACTTTGGGTGGAGATCATGGCATGCGTAAGATCAGCTGCAAAACCACATTTATTAATAAGAGTTCAATGCTCATCACATATTAAATTTCTCTCACCTGCCTGCCTGCCTACCACATGACCTGATCCACAACAGTTCCAGCAAATTTTCCCCTCCTGTAACTCACTCTAGCTAGCTCTCTCCCCGCAATTCCAGCTGCTGCACGAGCAAGCTGATCCTTTGGCCCAGAGTTTCATTTTGTTCTCTTGCTCAGTCCGTATTTATTTCACAAGATGTCAAGAGAAGAAAAGAATTTACTTCGGATACTATTATTATTATACCAACTGATCCATCGCCAATCCATGCTCCTTTCTAAGTTCTCTTAATAAGAAGACTCTGATGACAGACACAGTCGAGATTAATATTTGTCTGTCAAGTGCAACAGCAGTTGAATCTTAGGCTTGCAGATCAGAACTGGCAAAGAGAGTCTGATCGGTAGTTCTCGTACTACAGCTACAGCATACTGTAGCTGGAGATATATTTAGTGTGTGTACTTTGCCTCGGGTGTCGAGTCGGTCGAGATAGATCATGAAGAAATTGATCTGCATTTGGTGTTTTTTTATGGTGCTGATCTTGAGTGGTAGTGCAATCCTGCAGCAAAGCGGTGTCGCGGAAGCGCGGATCATCGTCGAGAATGTTGTGAACTCGTTGACGACTCCGTTGTCAGTGGATTGCAAAACCGTAAACGTCGACTACGGGTCGCAGACTGTAGCGGCAGGTGAAGGCTGGGGCTTCACGGTCGTCGCTAGCTTGGTGGATCCAAGTGTGGAGTGCGTGTTTAAGGACGGGGATCATGCGGTGAAAACCGTGGAGATTTGGAACTACGCGCGCTCTGGCTACTCGGATGTGCCGTGGTATAACTGTGATTCCAGCTGCACTTGGGAGGTGAAAGAAGATGGATTCTATTACCTCTCGCAGGAGACCGGCAACTACAAGCTCTACTCGAGCTGGTGATCGTCTGAAAATATATATATTCAGCAAGTTTACATGAATCTGTCATGCACTTTTTGCATCATCCTCTAGTAGTCTGTGAG
>Ga0209208_10004548_pt1 | contig 19612 bp, 12 predicted proteins | sample S1TSphfallax_3_FD_187694 | JGI IMG/M metagenome (GOLD analysis project Ga0209208, IMG submission 187694) | Host-associated microbial communities from peat moss isolated from Minnesota, USA - S1T2_Fd - Sphagnum fallax MG (SPAdes) (version 2) | ecosystem: Host-associated > Plants > Peat moss >... | reverse complement strand
TGCATCGTCAGATCTTTTCACAATTTGCAGGTTCTCTGTTTTGCAAGTGTTGCAATTGTTACTGAAATCTGCATATTTTCAGCTTGAGGAGTATACATTGTTCTTGTTTTAACAGTGAGAGGTGGTGGCAGTGTGAACTGCAGCTGGGTAAGTGCTGGATGAGGAATAGCATAGGTATACAGTATGTGTCATGACCGCGTGTATTCCTTATGAGCTTGACCATTCCACAGTTTGCAGGTCCACCATATATACGGTTTCTTGCAGGGGGTGGTGTCACAATCGCTCTGTGATCTGTCTGCATTGTGGCTGCGCCATGAGGATATTGCAGTGAGAGTATTAACTACAGATATTGTCAGGATCGACACCTAGACTCTCGCTGCAGGTGCTTCGGAGATCTAGTGTTCCGTCTACTGCGCTTTGGCATCTAAATCTTTGTGTGCTGCATCCCATGTGTCTAGGTTTTTTTTACAATGTCTAGCTCGACGATGATTCTTCCCAGTTCACTGGAAGGCCGAAGTGGACCAGAATGGTTGCCGGACCTCTTCACCGGTAACGCATCGGGCAAGTGCGACTGCGGTCGTAGCTGGAGCAGCCATGCGTTCTGCATCGACTGCAGAAAGCCTTGTGTTCTTAGAGGGGACTTCGAGGAGAATCGAGCTCATTTCACACATGAACTCCTTCGCATGCGCCAATTCGACCACAAACCTGTGCTGGAAGCCAACGCCTTACAGGCACTAGCGGATGTTTCCGGGGTCCAGTCGTACTACAAATTCGGTTGCGAAGACTCCCTCATCATGTTTCTATACAGCCAAGAGCCTGCTGCAGCAGCAGCAGCTGGCAAGAAACAAAACGCATCCAAGAAAATTGGGAAAAAGAACAACAAGCGCGGAGGACGCACACCGCGCCGTGGAAGTCAGCCGCGAGGAAGCAGCCCTGAAAGATCACTGGGACCCTTCATCCCGTGCCTGAAGTGCCCAAAGATCCTAAACACTGATCGATGCACAGTCTCGTTTTGCTCTTTGGAATGCAAGATGAAAGCTGTGAAGGACGATCCTACCGTAACCCTGTCCAATCCTAGGGTCTATACTCCGGAAAGGCTTGAATTGTTACGTGCAGCTATCAATAACGCTGTGGCAAAAGCCAGTGGAGAAGAGTACGACATCTCCAAGTGGACTTACACTTGATCTTCATTCTCATGCTGTGCAGTGTGGACATGAGGTAAACAAACAGCCAATCCTCAGCTTGGGAGCAAACCAGTTGGAGCGTTTGAACTGGTTTTCTCCTCAACTAAGTTCCACATTGTTTGTTGTCATCGCTGTTTTCGTGGTTCCTGGGATGGTGGTACTTGTGAAATGGGTGTCAAGTTGGTAGCTGTGGATGCAGGAGATTTTTTGTAGTCTACTTGCTCTTCTGAGGATGATCAGCAGCAGAGAGTAGCCTGACTAAACTGTTTTTGGTATACTATACATGCAGTTCTCTCTGCACAAACCCCAGTACCGAACCCTGGCTGTGTCTTCCAGCCAGTTTGGCGGCTTGTAGCTTAGGGCCAGTTTATGAACACAGTCTACCCGGAGGTTGTCTACAACTTCAGGTTATGAAGTGTCATGTAACCCTGGGTCTCGAATCTATGTATCTATCTCTATTGTTTTTGTGCCTTGCATGGGTCATCAGAAAATGTTGCATATATCCTACACAAAAACTGCATGCTTCTTTCTTTTTTCTCTTACTGGGCTCTGGAGTTTCATGAGGTTGAGTGATACGTCCAAGTGGAAGTTCTAATTGAGAGTAAACATTATGTGAGCTCGTAGGTATAAGGGGAATATCATCAGAGAAAGAACTTCAAAGCCCAGGTGAGCCCATCTACATGACCTACAGCATTTTTCATCTTTTCAGAATGTTGAATGAATTTTGCTTTCTTGAATTGGTACTAATATTCTGGAAACTGATTTACAATTTCCAGATACCATCTGAACATCTCTTTTTTCTCTAGTGTCTAGAATTCCATTAGGCTTTTCACTTGATTGATTAATGGAAGTTGTGTGAAGTTATATGACTATCCCCATGATCAAGAGAACTTGAACTGGATAGCTAGATACATGGAAACCTCTCTACTTGTTTCACCTTTTTGCTTGCACTTACTTTTCTTTCTTGTAATCAACTTCCTTGCAAAGGGATTCACAGTGCAGGTGTTTGGACATGCATACATGTTTCTTTGCTCTTCCTGACCAGAAATTGGAAGTTTGTGTAAGGGTTTAAACAAGAGCCATCAGAACTTGAACTCCACATAGTGACTTGTAGGTCTGACATTTTTTGCATTGAATGTTCACACATGCAATTAGCTTTGTTGAATTGAGACTTTGCAATGGATTTGCAATTTTGCAGTTCAATTTCCTTTGCTGAACTTTGAATCCCATGCACAGGCCTGTGATTTTGCAGAGAGTGAGTCGACCCCAACAAAATGCATAGATGTAGTTTCTTTCTTTATTTCTGACCTGCAATGATTTAGATTTTGTTACATTTTTTTGCCACACTTTGTACATGCTAGTAGGAAGGGGCCATCCATTGGACTTCAGCCTGTTGTGGGCAAAACCCCAACTGAGTTGGTGCTGGGTTTCACCTTGGTAACCAATCATGAACAAAGGATAGAGACCTGGTAGGTAATAAGTAAGTAGGTAGGAAGGATAGATAATAGGTGCCTACTATTCAATGAAGGATACATAATCTTGAGATGTGCATCACTCCTTTTTGTAGCCATGCACACTTGAAAGAAGACTAACCTTTCCAGCCAACACATTTTAAATTGCATCCAAATATAAATAATATACACAGTAATTTTCAACCAAATTTATATCCATTATTACACCTTGTCTTACATTAGATTACATTATGGAATTTATTTTCTTTCAAATAAAGAACTTACACATATAGTTAAATCCTACAAGGTTTTCATGGATTGGAAAAATCACCTTGCAAGGGTCCACTTGTATGTCATGTGGTATCCATCATGTATGGGCTTGATTTTTGTGATTCAAATCATGTGAGTGCAAAAGGATGTCATGAGTCATGTGACCAACTTTTTCTTATTCTACCAGGCAACCAAGCAAGTTATTAGCATCTGTTGTAGTAGTTCCAAAGGGGGATCCTCTACCATACTCACACTTCCAACCTGCACATTGAGTCCAAAAAAAAAGGAGTTGGAAATGGTTTTTGGGGCCAAAGTTTTGTGGCTAAATCATCTGCCTGAATTTTTGCAACAAGCCATGGTGTAAAAAATACCCAAAGCAACTCAAAGAAAATCAATTTTGGATACTTACATATGGAAACTAGCCCTATAGGAATTTAGTTTTATCTCTAAGTCACCCACCCAACTAATCACTCACGAAATTCAAGCACTAGGTTACTTGGACACTCGGTTCTGTAACTTAACACTTGAACATTCATAGACTTGAACTTTCAACTTTGAATGTATTGGAATTAACGTGTCCACTGTTTGAGACTTTAAACTTTCCTACTCTCCACTTCTCAAATTCATTTGAGTTGATATGCAACAACGACCATTGTAACCCTGACACAAGAAGAGGCCACAAATGAAATTGGGGCTATAGCTTTTGCCAAAGGACACACTATGCAAGATGGATGGTGTGTGGACAATGATTTTCATTGTATTTGTGTCTAGTAGCTAGTCATGGTGGTTAGATATGTACTGAGCATCCACAAGCATACTTGGTAGCCACCTAGTGCCTTACCTACTTAACTACCTACATAGTAACCACTTACATTCCTTACCTACCACCTTATTATACTTATCCATTGGCACAGGTAATTATTTAGGTGGTGCACAAGGTTAAGTACAAAGGTCTACAAGATAGGGGCATGTAAGCATGGTAGAGTATGCCAATTGGAGACACTTCTTTTTTTGGAAAGTATGCATAAAATATATTTTAATATATTGAATCCATGAATATTATTTAAATCAATAATCAACAATTATAAGGTCTTTGATTTTCATTGCATAATATTGAGGAAACATGTGTTCCAATATGCATTTAAATACTTTTTTTAAAATGCAAATACAGAAAGTACATGTTACATTTTTGCAAAATTGAGCCACAAGTACATGAAAGTACAACATCAATTATAATTATTATATTTTCAAGTTGATGAAGGCTAAGTGTCTAAGAATATAATTTCAACTTTTTGTATTCTAATCATAATCTATTAAAATTTTAATGTTAAAATATATTTTAAAAATTGAATAAGCAACCAATTTAGAACATATTTTTCATCCATTTTTCTTATATATAAATTCCTCAAACTTTATGTACAACTTACGATAAACTCCATGATATTCTTTATGATTTTAAAATGCAATTTAAATAACTTTTTAATATTTTGTAACGTTATTATTGAAAAAAAACTATTTTTTAAATTAAATTTTCTTAAGACTATTTTTTTGGCACACTTCATCATGCTTGGACCCAAAGGTTAAGTGGAAGGCATTACAAGATAGGTTACCAAGGTGGAACCTTAGTAACCTTTTTGTGGTTGATCTTCAACTAAATTTCAATCAGTTTGGATAGTGGATGGTGCGCTAGGTCACATAATTCATGAAGTTGCAACATGTATATGAAAAGAAAAACAAGCATCGTTCAAAATTAAGTAGGATCTAAAAGGTGAAAGCACATTTCATGCCTTTTGAAATTGTAATTGCATGTATAATGATTTTGTAATTATGTTGTTGCAATGTATTAACATCACATTTTGAATTTTTATTTTTTATTTTAAGTATGTTTTATTAGCTTTAAAATTAAATTAATTGATTTTTTAATTCCAATATAAACATTGAGAAACTTGAATATATAGAATATATTTGTGACAAAATAATACCCATCATAAATTTTTAAAAATTGCACATATATATATAGATAGTTCAAAACTAAAATTATTGGTGGAGTTTATTTTTGGTGAATGATATTGATATACAAAAATGGAATTAAAACCATTTCAATTTTTAATTTTTTTTGTTGAGAATTCTTTCCAAAAAAAAATCACTTTTTTAGCAACAAATGCATAATAATCTTTTCATTTCAAAACAAAACCATTACCATATGAAAAGAAAAAAATTGTAATTGGGCATGTTATATTATTTTTTCATTTTTCTTTTGTTTGGTAATGAATCACAAACATGAGGCCCTACAATCATTGAAACACTATATTGTTTGTACATTGATTTGATTCAATCCTCTTCATTTAACTATTGAATCAAATTTTGATTTAATTCATAATGAATTTTGAGTTTCCTAATGTTGTAATACACATTTTTAATTTTTTTTCTTATGTTTATGATTATCAAATAATGCCATCAAAATTGAACTTATCACATACTATGATATTTGTTATAAATCATATTTTTTAACAAAAATGATTCACTCATAATATGCTTTCACCTTGTGTGAATGTTGAATTGAACTCCCATTGGTGGTTTTTTTTAAAAGAACACACAATGATTAAAAGCTTTTGTTTAAAAGTTATCCATTTGTCCGTGCATGTTGGCAATTTGAACCATATGTGATAATTTGGCTTGCAAAATAAAATTTATTAAATCTTTTTTAGCATTGAGTCAAGGAAATATACATTTTTATAGCTTTTCATAATTTTCCCTTCTTTCAATATTCATATTTCCAATTTACCTTACCCTAAGGTTAGTTTCATCATTAAATAATCCTCAAAATAATGAAATGAAATTTTGTGAAAATATGAAATTGGCATGCTGAAAATCATCATAATTATCATAGGCTACACTTTGAATAATTTCACTACTTGTATCACAATATTATAGTAGATGATGGGGAAATATATAATTTCAAATTTCTTAAACGAATTCATTTTTTGAAAAAAAAATAATTAAATTCCTTTTGTCAATGTGGAAACTGACCTTAGGCTACAATATTGTTTGTTGTCAATTTCACAAATGCTCTCATGGTTACATTGATTTTGATATACATGTCTTGTGAAGATATTTTATTTTGAAACAATCTTTTGGATGAGTTAAGGGTGTATAAGCCCTCTTGTCCTTGATTTGGGATACATAGTAATAAACTCATTTAATCCTGATTTAGAGTGCATCCTTAGCTAGTGGCTAAATATTCAGTAAATTAAAAAATATGGATTTAAATCCATATGGCCAGACAACAAAGGTTTAGCCTAGCATTGTGGAATATGTTTTTGTCTTCGTATTTCAAATGAATATGTTTTGATTTGGCAAAAGCACACTATAATAGATTTTCATCAAAGTCAAAGAGGCAATTTTTTTAGGTAATGACAATTCAAATTCATTTTTATTTTTATTCTTTAAGAAACAAGTTTTAACTAGAACTTCTATATTTTAATCTTTCCAAATTTGAAATTTTTACACTTAAAATATCAATATTCAATCAAATAATTGTGAACTTTGTTCACATCCCTCCAAAGTCCTTGGACAACTACACTTTGAAATGTAATATCACTTAAGATGACAAAATCAAATAAGAAAAATAGAAATTTCTCTCTTTCTTTTAAGATTCAAAATAAAAATTTGATAACCACAAAAGTGTAAAGTCCATTAGATATCTAAATTGGTCTTTTTGAGATTAATATTGAATAGATGTGTTTTTAAATATTTAAATATAAATGACTTGACTTCAACATCATTATTTCTTTCAATCCCACTTTAGTATTGGTTACAAAGGTGGATTTGGTTTCTATAGGAACAAAACTGCAACAAACCTACCCCAATAGCATGCTAGTTCAACCACCTTGCAAATAATTCTATTTGCATGGACCACAAGCTATGTGACAAAAAGTGTCATCAAGACTCTCAATGTTAGATCAATTTATAATGAGATGGAAGTGGAGCAAATACCTGGTTAAAGATGGCAGCAAGCCTTCATTCATGCAATCGGCAATCTTCATAGAAATTATCATATACAACATGCACGTCAGCAGCACAGTAGTAAAGCTATCTTACACATGCAAATTTTCTTTCTTGTAGTTAAATTCCTTTTCAGACACAAAAGGAGGCAGAGGAACTTGTCCAAATTTTGAGAATAAAGAGGAAAAAGTGGAACAAACAAAAAGGAAAAATTAGCCCTGCAATGTTGTGTTTTAAACAATTATTCCTCAGATAGTAAGTGGCTATTTATCAGGGGAAACAGATTCCAAGGGAAAAAAAATTAAAAATTTGGGATTGAAATTTCTTCTGAGGCATTGTAGAGGGGAATTTGAAGCAGGTAAGTTGGTACCTTCTAGCCTTGATCTGGAGGTGTTGCAGCTTGATAAGCATTTTTACAGGCCAAACTTATGCATTCAGGCACATAACTGCAAAAACCAACTAAACATTGCAGACCCAGATCTTACATCACCTTTTTTGCCCAAAGTATGGCAACATGAGTGTTTGAAGAACTGTGAGCAAGATGTGCAGGTAATGCACATCTGTAAAGTGGATTGAAAGTAAAATTCAGTCTCTATGACTTAGAACAAAAAAAACTTTCCTGGAAATAACCAAATTGGAGAAATACTTTTCACACAAAGCAGCAACCCACACAAATTTCTGGTAACAAATGCTGAACCTCAATTTGGATACCTCATTTGCTGTTGCAAACTTTGGCATCTTCAATTTGATTGTGGGTCTCAGAGCAAAAACCTTAGTGGACCAAGAAAGGCCCTATAGTTTCCAGAAAAAGTAGGGAGCAAAAACTTGCAGTTTGCAAACACATCTTTCTGTTTACAAAGCAGGCAATGACATGTGACCACAAGTTTATATTTCCCATTGCCACAATCCAGCTATGTGACCTTAGCTCTAAGAGTGCAACTGCGTGTGGTACTCATTTACCAATTTTTCATTTTCTTAGCTCCCTATATAACTGATTTTCTATAGATCAAGAAAAGACTCCATTCATGCAGACTAGCAAGCCAGATGTGCCTTCAAGCTATCGCTGCAGCCTACAATGAGAAAAGAATGCCAAGATGATGCAGAATAACTTACACATTGGGGCATGCAATACCATCATGGTTAGCACATTCACCCCATGATTTGGCCTCTCCCTCTTTAGGTTGTGATTGCACTCATTGTCGTCTTGTTACTTTCTAATTCATGACAAGCTGCTGGGTCATAACCCTCAAGAAGTCATTCTTTGTATATTTTATGAAACACATGAAATAAAGGGATTTCTTTATATCTTTTGAAATAATTGCAAAAAATAAAAGAATATTCTATTAAAATTGAATTTTATATATATATTCTAAATATATGCTCGTAGTCAATAATCATCAGCTCCCAATTGTTGTGTGTAGACAACTAATCAAAATCAGCCCAAAATATGGACAACCCATTATACAAAATCCTCATCCTGAGTTTCTGTCAAATTTCCAGAAGCAATAGGAAGACTTAGTGATGATGTTGGCTGGCACTCTGTAGACATAGCTAATGAAAAAAGTCATTAAGGTATTCTTATTCAAGCTGCAACAAGCTTGTGAGAATAAGCCTCATTTCACATTTGTTTGTCCCTATAAAAGTGAACTTCTGGAGAGAGGCCTACTATATAGAGGGTAGTGATTGGGGCCTCCTGCACCCTAAAATTATCCTTTCAGCTCACATCTGGAGGAGGAGCACTCTGAAAAGCCCAGACCAATAGAGTATAAGATTTAGACAAAAGAGACCAGGCTTCTGCATACAACAATTTCAGAAGAATTGCAACAATCATATAACCATCAGACTGGAGATGGGTCATTGCTCCTTTGCTTTGCCATTCAACTCGCCATCCTGTGTCTGCTGTAACACAACAGCAGATAATTGTCTTTACTGTCCATCTGGCAACTTGAAAGCTACTGATGGGGACAAGAATCTGGCAATAAAAGGACATATTCCAGCACAAACATCAATGGAAAACCTATAATATAGTGCCTCAGCATACTACACCCAGATGTCCAATGATGGACAATGGCATTGCAGTTGAAGTTAAATTTCAAGCAGAAGCACTGTCAAAATAGAAGAAGCTTAAACAAGATCTCAAACCGAGAATTTATAGTGAGTAGAACCTGGTCAATATTCCACACAAAATGTGCCACTTGAGAACAGAAGTATCCTCCATTAGATTCTCTGCCATTCACACTTGCACAATTTTTCATAAGCACTTGCACAGTAGGAAAATACACTGCATGGCCATGTAGAACAAAAAGGGTAGCTCGAGCTAACTCAAATAGTCATAAGGCAGGCTGACTTCTCCAGTAGATCACACAGGCTAGAAGTATTGCCCATCTGAGAAAACTACAACATTCTTCACAATTCTGGCTAGGGTACAACATAGTGAATATCAAGCGAGCAGAAGAAACACATATAGTGATCAGTTTTGGTTGTGAGAATTGGAGGAGCTTGTTCAGATGGCAAGTGAGAGGTGAAATTGTTCATCCCTCTTGAAATGAACCTACGCCCACCATCTGACTCACTATGACAGTCGCCCACAAATAACATCAGACAATTGATTCAACAATTGATCTAAATCGACATGAATTCCTGACCATAGGGTTATAGTGATTTCAGATGTGATGAGATATCATGGAACAGGACAGGGAGGAAACCCAACTCTAAAGAACAGAAAGAAAAGCCAAAAAAACTGAGGAGCTTTTTAAACAACAGTGACATAGGCACACATCTGTAAACCCTAAACCCTTCAAACGTCAGCGACAAGTATGGTGGTGACCTAGTGACAAGCAACCATTACCTCCCATGATCTTCATCAGGCTCTTGCAGCAGGTAGAGGTCAATAGAATATGTTAACAAATGTACTGGGTTTCTGTCACAAGACCAGCGATAACAGGAAGACTCTGTCATGATGCTGGGCTAGGTCAACAAAAGCTAAAATTGAAGAAGCAAAACAGAAGGGTCCATGAAGTAAGAGGAACACAAAAAGGAGCCCCAAAAAATAACTAAACAGGGAAGAGGGAGAAAAAAGAGAGAAACGAGATGTAGAAGTTCTTACAGAGAGACTGATCTTTCAAGGACATATCTGCAGGGAGGTCATATCTGTCTCTGCAGCAGAGCGAAATTCTGTGTGTGATTTTAGGGTAGGGAGCTCCGCAGGGAATGAAGTAAAAAAGGAAAGTATGCAGGTGGGTTTGTCCTCCAGGGGATTGATTTGTAGCGATGGCATCCAGAGAATTGACTGCAGCCCGCACTGCAGCTAATGCGATTTTCGTCCCTCCTCCTCAGCAATGGACTATTGATCTCCAGAGTGGGATTCTTCATGCCGAAGAAAAGGATTACAAGAAGGTTTCAATGCCCTGGACAATACACGTGCCGTTTTCAGCCTCAAGTATATGATTTTGTGCAAGAGTATAACTAATCAAGCTGATGATGTTGGGGAATTTCATTTCATTGCAAGCTGGATTGGAATATACAGGCCAGTGGGTTGCAATCATGTTGAGGGTTTCAATGCAGAAGACCTTTTTCCTGGCAACTTTGTTGCAATGGAAACAAGAGCTTCCCTAATCTTTAGTGTATGGTGTTCGTGTTTCAGTTCCAAGGCTTGACCTGCACAGCAAAACCCTCAACATGATTGCTGAAAGGTCTTGTTTTATGTGGGTACTGAGGAGAATTTCGTTAATTAAAGCTGAAAATGTTCAGTTTGTAAGCAACTCTTAGTGCAAAAGATTGATTTAGGGTCTCTATAGATTTGGAATGTCTGTTCTTTTTCTTTTCATATTGAATGATGGACCTGATCCATTTATGTGAAAAATGTTAATTTAGTGCTGGGCCCATTGTCAGGAGAAAGATCGGCAGTCCACATAACACTGAATTGCTGATGGGGCAAGCTATAAGTTGCTTGAACCCAGAACTTAATTTCCTGGTCATTGCTCTGTCCCTCTATCTGAGTCTCTCTCCTCTTCTGCATGTCCTTATTTCTTGGCTTGTCACAGATCTTTTATTTGCTCCTTTCTTTGCCTAAGATTTTTAGTTGCTCTTGAAAATATTCTTTCTTGGATTCCATTGGAAGTGGTTGTGGAGGTTGGACCATGTATTTGCATTCTTCAATTAACTTGAGAACATAATTCACAATACTTATCACTCTATAGAATAAGCTCTACACCGAAAGCAATGGTCATGCCACAATTCCATAACACAGTTGTAACCTTGTTTTTCAAGTACATGTGCCTTTGATCTTCTTGAAAGGCTTGAATTCATTGCATCAGTGGGTGCTGGAGTTGTGTGTGCTAAATACTGTTCATGTCCAGAAAGATCCTTTTGTTTCAGCCTTGCATTTGGACATTGAAGCTCTATGATAGTCACTTATTGTGGAGATTATATTGACAGGTATGGAGAGTCATGCCATGAAACCAGTAGCTGAGGCTTACAGCAAGCACTCACTCTCAGATTTTGCGGAGGCTTTAAATTCATTCCAAGAGCAAGGTGAGCAGAACCCTATTGTGTACTGTCATCTTTCCTCCTCTATGACACTTTTGGAGCAGAATCTGCATCGATGGAGCCATTCTCCCAAGTTGAAATCTCTCACATTTCAGAGCCCATCAGCTTACCCATTGATGCTGTAGAAAAGAAGCTCTCTGATCCTCAGCAAGAGATTTGCAGGGACTTTGAATCCACTTGGGACTGGATGTCTCATCGCTTTTGACGATGTGAAACCTGATGGAAGTTGCCCATCAAGACTTGAAACTATTTCCATCATTAGCAAGGTGGTAGATAGTCTCTACTTGAAGTCAGCTAGGATCATGGCATAGATTGATGTCTGATTTTGTATCCCCGTAATTTCGCAACTGGCATCCAGCAATGGAGATACAGCATTAGATGCAGTGTAGAAAGTCAGAGACATGTCTGTATCTTTTATATGTGTTGATTGTAGGTTGCTTTATGGTTTGATATATTGTCCATGTTGCCCACATTCTTAAGGAAGATCCTGCAATTGGTAATTTTGTACTTTGTGGTGGCCCTGGAGATAATAAGTCCCAAGTATCTGTAGTGAGAGTTCCTCTAAGCAGAAACATCAGTTGATAGAGAGACATAAGCAAGCACAACAGCAGGGCACTAAGTATTGGGTTTGTAGATCATTTTGTTCCCTTCGTTATAACAATCATCAAATCCTTGGGGTTTTCAGATCATAAACAAGTTTGGAAAATGTCCCTTGTATTGTTGCATGAACCTGCCTGGAGCTCCACCAGCATTTGTTCGAAGAGTGTACTGCACTGGTAGAATGGGTTACAATGTGATTACACCCTTCTGTTTCCAAAAGAAATCAAAATGGGACCCTTGTGGGTGGCCCTCACAGGTTCTTGGCCTGGGCCTCTTTTCACTTAGGCTACTGCCTGTGATCACAGCCTGGGCTCAATCCTCCTTTGAAGTCCCTTGCACGGGTGTCTTGCCCTACACATTCAAACCTCTCATGAACCATCATCATCACCATCATCATCATCCTCATACAGAATTGCACTACTTTTTGCAGGGTTTTTCCAATTATGATAAGATAGAACAAATACTCCCCAAAAGCGAAGTCCCATGCCTGGGGGAGGAGGGAGGGGGATGGGGTTTGTGTGTATGTCTTGAAAAGCTTGTTTGAAAAGCTTCCTTTGAGAAAGCTTTGTAGGCATGTGATGAGGTTCTCAAATGATATATAGGGAAGGCGTATATACATGCCTGGTGATTGATTGCTGATTGAATTTTCTGGAATCACTAGGAAGAATTTCTGACATTTGCAGCAATGGAGTGAGCAAAAGAAGAAGATAAGTAGAGTTCTGTGTCTCTCTCTCTTTGTCTCTCTCTATCTCTGTGGTCCCACTTAGGGTATCTCCATGATTGGTATAATGAGTGAGTGAGTGATGGTGCCATGATGCTGTAAAAAAGATACCCAGGCAAAAAAAAAGTTGAAGTTATGAAAATCGGTAAACTATCTACGTAGCCAATAAAAGAGTTGTAGTATATGCCAGGTTTGATACAGATTTCCGGCTCCTACTTCGCTTCTCAATAGGAGAGGTGAAGCGAAAGTTATGCGCGCGCGTGTGAGAGAGAAGAGAGAGGAATTGTAAAACGAGAGCCGCGGATTCTGCATGTCTCGAAGGCCGAAAGAATCCGAGGTCTCCTTTCAGGTCAATGCGGACGTGATTCGACAGTCCAGGTCTTGATTGTCCGCTTTGGATGAACAGCTGTTGGACCAGTTGGGCATCCAGGTGTCCACACGGATCACGACACGAGTCCGGGTACGAAGTTACCCCGAAGTATGTAAAGGCAGACTGGTTCGGAACCCGTTGGACTGGTTTGGACATCCAGGTGTCCGCATGAGTCTCGACACGAGTCCGGGTACGAACTTGCTCCGAAGTATTTAGAGGCAGACTGGTTCGGAACCCGTTGGACCGGTTTGGGCATCCAGGTGTCCGCACGGATCTCGACACGAGTCCGGGTACCAAGTTAGTCCGAAGGAACCTGGTGGGCTGGTTTCGTTACCCAGGTCCCGGTTCAGATTTCGAGACCAGTTAAGGTACAGAAATTACTCCCCACTAAAGGTAACCTGAATAGGGACTTGGACAGGAAGGGTCGGAAAGAGGGAGGGGTAAGGTTCCAGGTCCTGTCAATAACGGGACCTGTACAGAGAGAGAAAAAGAAACTCGTTACTGACTTTATGAGGCCTGGTCCAGTAACTGCCACGGGACGTCCCAAGTCCCAACCGAGGTCCCCTAAGTAGTGTATGTTTTAGTGAATTTTTTGATGTAGCCTAAAGTGCTGATCATCCATACGAAGATGTAAAAAAATGGCAATCGTCCTTAAGAAGATTTAGCCAAATATGGCTATAAACCACATATAAAGTACAAGATATTTAATCAACCTTCTATATTTATGGCTACACACATTGAAAACCAAATCTAGGAATCTGATAGTTTTTGCATTTTTTCTCACTTCTCCAAAATCACTTAACTTTCGAATTCTTGATTTTTAATTTCTCTTTTTGGCGAAATTTCGCAAGTAAAGAAAAAGAGTTGAGATGTGCACTTGACATCCCAAGTCCCAATCGATGTCCCCTAACTAAGATCTGGTGCGTAGGGAGCTTGTTTATCCAGATGTCAATCCAGATCGCTTTACTACACTCGCAATCAATGATCGCTACCTTATTGCGCGCGGGGCCAGCCAGGTCCCGTTCCAGGTGCGGTGAATAGGGGACCTGGACAGAGAGGCTCGCTGTTTTCCATTTGTGCGCGAAGAAGACGAGGGAAGCGAGTATTGCACGAAACACAAACAAGCGCCGCAGCAGCAGCAGCAGCGCACGCGTGAAGAACCAGACGAGAACGAGGAAATAGCTGCTTTGAGGCACTTCATGCTTTCTCTTCTATCAGATCTTGCACCTCTGCATCCACGCTAGCTTTCTGTTCTCTTCACATTCCCCCTGTTTCCGCCTCTCTTTTATGTGCTCACAGAATTGTGTCCCTCCTTTCCTTGTTCACACAATATTAAAATCTCAGTCTACTTCTCTAGTCGCCTCCAGGTCCTTCCTTCTTTTCTTTCTCAGTCCTTTGTGTGACTGGGAACTACTTTCCGTGTTTTTTCCAATCCAGAAAAATCTTTTTCTAGGTCTCTCGTGAAGTTTGTTTCGTGCTTTGTACAGGCTTTGTAGCTGGCTGACTGGAGATTTCGTCACTTATCGTTTTGAGTGTCCTCAACATCTTCTGTTCTTGGTTTCTTCTTTGCCGGAACAATTGTGGTTTCGTTCAGTGCTTTTGGGAAAATGTGTTTGGTTTCGTTGGCTGTGAGATTCTCCGTCTCTTGGAGCTTCTGAGGATGCTTTCGTACCTGGCATTATCTGGATATTCCTCTTCCGCTGGCCCTGTCTGATTGCCTGTTCCAGCAAGCAATATCTGTCCCATTCTGCAAGATTGTGAATAGTGAGTCTATCGTTGGATTGCTTGTTTCTCTTTGGGATTGCATTCTTTTCGGATAGTCGCAAGAAATACCGTGCGAAGTCTAGTACAAAATCTGATTTTGAACCTGGTCTGAAGCTCATGGTTTTCTGTGACTCTTCTTGCTCGATCTCACTTTTTATGTTAGGTCTCCGATGACCGACAGCTGCGGATACTTCTAAATGTTCGAAGCCGTATGAGCATCAGTGTTCCAAAATCAGGTATTTTGCAAGACTCCCTGTCTTTATCTTACTGTGAAGCAAGTTGTGGGGCTGTTGTTTCTTCATTTTTTGGAGATTGTGAGGATGGCAAATAGGTTTCTATTGGAGGTTTTGAACAGGGTGCAGGATGAGCAGGAAAATAGGTAGCATAGAGGTAGCCGTATAGTTCAGGGATATGTTGCTCCCTATGTGCAGGATGGAAACCAGATGTCCATCTCTTAGCTCAAGATTTCTTGGTACAATTCCTTTAAAAAATTGCACACAAGAAAGATGTGATTGTCATCTTTGAGAAACAAACTTTTAAGTGCAGTTTTAATCTATTCAGTCATTGTGTTTCTCACTGCTTGATGCAATCCAGGAACCTTCAGATCTGCAGTGAGGGGGGAAAGTTTCCAAAACTGTTGACATATCAAGTGACAAGTATCAACAACTGATATTTTAGGCATCACTAAATATCAACACTCAAATTCAGGTTACCCACTCCAGCTTTGGTTGTCATGTTCAAAATTAGTCTGAGAAAGGAAGGTAGGTAGAGTTACATTCCTAGAACTTTTTGCAACTGGTTTTCTTTTGGTTGTACTTGAGCAGTGGTGGTGGTATCTGAACTGTGTGGCATTGAGAACATTGCAATTGTAGTTGCACTGGTTGGTGTCTAGCTGCCCTACAATGAGCTAATTACTTGCCTAAGAATTTTGGAATTTATTTCTACAGGTATAAGATTGATGAGTGTTGGACATACAAGATGAAGATAAGCTATCAGTGAATTGGGTACTGGAGAAACTGCATCTGACATACCACCAGAGCACAATTCAAGAATTGAGAGTTTAAAAGATGATCAAAATGGCAATGCAAAAAGTATCACATTGCTATTGCAACTAGCAAACCCTTCAGATGTGTTGAATCTTTTCTGGATACTGATTCCAAATTGATACAAGATATTCCACTTGGGGGAGTGAAAAAAGACAATAGGGTGTTGACAATGGCTGGACTATTTCGTCGGCTTTTTGGCCATGTAGGTCACAGTCATAGGAAGAATGAAGCAGCAAAAAAGGCTGCAGAAAATGTAGCAGAAAAAAAAGTGCCAGCATCTACAGTGAATGTGCCTGCTCCACGAGAACGTAAAGTGGATCCTCCAGTGATCCGGCGAGTTCAACATCACACTCCAGTTGTCTCCAAATGTAGTTATGGGAATGGTGGTGTACAGGTGCATCTCTGTCTGATTTGTTTTCATTGCATATCAACCCCTTGGATTTTAAATCCCTGGTTCACATTTGTTGAGTCATATTACTTAGTGTTCTTTCTTTTTTCTGTCATGACACTGAAATTTGTGTTTCTTTGTGAAAAGGGATTGACATGGTATTCAGAGAGGTTGCGAGTGGATGATGATGGAGACATTGCAGAGGAATTTTTGAGTGAAGTTCTTCCATCAGGCTTTGGAAACCGAAGTCGACGGGCACGATTTGAATCAAGCAGGCAGCAAACAAGACCAGTCACATTGAAAGGACATGTGTGCACACATGATGGCAACGTGCATCAAATTGTGGAGACCTCAGGAAAGTCAACATGGGTGTAACTTAGTGACTTAATTTTTTGAACTTGGTGGCTCAGATCCCTTCTTTCCACAATTATGATGTCAGTTGTTTGTGACGTTTTGAAGGTTCCATATTTTATGTTCTATGTGATGAATGTGTACACAACACACTCAGAATTTGACTTGCAATTTTTTCCAAAGCAAATGAATTGACCTTACCACATCGTCCATTGTAGGGCACACTAAGCTTTTACAGTTGTCCTTTAAAATTCTTAAGTAGAAGCATTCCATTTATATTGCTCCTGATTGTGCATTCATGATTGATGCTAAAAAACAAGAAGCAGAAAAGGTTGCTCTGTCCTGCTGTAATGTTAAGACTCTCTGGTCAAATTCTGTGAACCAAGTTGTGGCAGAAACACTTGTAAATTTCCAAAGTGATGGCCTATTGATGCACCCAAGTGAACAAATTTTCTTCTTGTACAAACACACCAACTTAGAGTACCTTTACATCATACTCTTGTCATCAAAACAGCTGAATGGAAAGCCATTGAAATAGGGCCTTGTTTCATGTTGTATGGACAGCCACTTTTCATTGGGGAGCTGCAACTGTGATGAAAATATCTAATTTAATTAGTTACCAACTGTGGGAACATTTGTTCTCATTAAAAAAAAGGACAGATGTTATTGTATGGTGAGTCACAGTTTGACTTACGGCTCTCACAGCTCCTTCAATTGGTAAATGCTTGACCAGTAGAGTTGAGAGATGACTATGTGCACAACTTACTTGAGAAACATAATGAAAAGCTACTGTGATCACAAAATCTGTGATCACAACAGCCTAATAGAAAGACATCCTTAGCCTTGGGTTGGAATTGCAAAATGAATGTGAAAATGAAATGAACACAGCTACTTGAAAAACATAATGAAAAGCTACTGTGATCACAACAGCCTAATAGAAAGATATCCTTAGCCTTGGGTTGGAATTGCAAAATGAATGTGAAAATGAAGTTTTTACTTTGTTGAGGGTGAAGAAAAAGAAGGTGAACATCATCAGCCACCATTATATCATGAACAGTGTGAAGCTTGGATGGACTTTTTGTTGGAAGCTGGCAACAATCATTTGCCTGCAAAACCTGTTGCATGCACATCTCTCCAGGATCTGTACTATTTTACGACAATTAATTATGAAGTTTGCATGAGGAATGGGATGCTGCTGTTGTGCATGTGAAAGCCCATCTTGAATTAGGAGGGTTGGCACGTAGGTCAGACTTGATTTGCACAACTGGCGTACCTGCATTTTCTAAAATGCTGAGGTCGGACATTTTTAACTTACACACATGAATAGGATACCTATCATATGGAACAAAGGGGGGGGGCTCATAGTTCGTGGCAAGCTGCTAAAAATGATACTCCTCTGTTACCATACCCACACCTCCATTTTGCCACAAAAATGATTAGAACTGTGTGGAGTCTGGAGAGCTGTTAAGTTCAACAAATTATAGTGGTCTATCGAAGAAGGTCTAGCCACAGTCCAAATAAGTTATTGGTTTTTGACTGCCGTACCTTATCTGGTTCGCCACTCGAGAGTCAGGTTGTCCAATAATTGTTTTATTTTTCAAAATCAACTTTGGCACTAAATGTGATATTTTTCAGAAATTTTCAGCTGATATTATGCCAAAATAAAATATATATTTGACAACAATGACTAATATTTGAACTTAATGTCCATGAAAAAGATCTTTTTAAAAGAAAATAACTCCTCAATTTGATCTCAGTACCACAATTCTTGGTTGCAAGTAGTCAAGACCCCACTTTATCCAACAGCTTAAGCGAGTCATATTAAACATTGAAGCTATTGCTAAGCACAGATAAAAGACCAGTAATTCACCTCCCCAATTAAATATTGAATAATGAAGAAAAAAAAAATTCCTACACTTATTGCATCAGGTTTCCACAATCTTTTTAAGTCGATGAACAAAAATTACCTTAGCTTTTGGTGTTTTGGGTAGGTAACTGTTTTTTTGATCTTAGCATTTTAAAAATAATAGAATTATTGTCAAACTTGTAAAACATTATTGTACTCTTGTGAGTACAACATATTGGTAATTTTCTCAACTAGTAACAGCCGGTGTTGAGTGGGTATCCAGAAAATCCAGATATCAAACTCAGATATCACAGGGAATATCACCTTTAAAACTTTTCAAATATCAAATAATGCGATATTCTTAATGATATTCTAATCCCTGGATCTCAAAAATACACAATCTGAAATATCTGTGATTATCAATTAATATCTGGAATCGATTTTATTTTTAATTTTGAAATCCAGGCATGATATCAAATTCATGCCCGGATCTAGATATCACAACTCACAAGAAGCAAGGAGCTAGGACATTAGTTTGAGAAAAAAAATGAAAATAGGGTTTTGGAGTGTTAGGGGTTCAATTTGAGGGGGGGGGGGTGGGAATGGCAGATAGTGTTTTGGAGGCAGCCCCTGCCTCCAACCCTAAAATCAAGCACTTATTAAAGGGCCAGAACTCCAAATCTTTTTTTTGGGTTATTTTGTTCTTTTTAAATTTTTTTATTCTGGTTTTTCTATTATTATGTTTATATCTTTTTTTCTTTTTTCTTTTTTAGGTGTTTTTCTGGTTTTTTTTTCTGTTCTATTTTTCCTCTTTTTTCTTTTTTATTCCCTTTTTTATTTATATATGTTTGCTGTTTTCTGTATTTTCAATTTTTTTTCCCTATCTGTTTTTGCTTTTTTTTAATGTGTTTTATTTCCATGTTCTTCCATTATTTCTGTTCTTTTTTTTTGTGTTGTTTTTTTTTTTTTTAATTTTTTTTTTTTTTTTTTTTTTTTTTTTTGTTTTTTTTTTTTTTTTTTTTTTTTTTTTTTTTTTTTTTTTTTTTTTTTTTTTTTTTTTTTTTTTTT
>Ga0209208_10004547_pt1 | contig 19613 bp, 17 predicted proteins | sample S1TSphfallax_3_FD_187694 | JGI IMG/M metagenome (GOLD analysis project Ga0209208, IMG submission 187694) | Host-associated microbial communities from peat moss isolated from Minnesota, USA - S1T2_Fd - Sphagnum fallax MG (SPAdes) (version 2) | ecosystem: Host-associated > Plants > Peat moss >... | reverse complement strand
GCCAATAATTGCAAACCCAAAAGTTAAATGGACTGGCCATTTTTCTTTTAACAAATTTGGTTACTCTTTCAACAAATAATTTGAGTTTTTTGGGGGGAGAAAATTTAGGGTTTCTAGTGTAAATTCGATTAATTTTGCTAATTTTTTTTGCAGAAATTTGCCCACTTCTTAATATCTCAAAATAGAAAAAAGAAAAGGAAAAAAAAAACTTTGAGATGGACCCAATTGCATGTCATGAAGATAAAACATATCACAAAGCTCATCTGAAACAAGTACCTAAACTTTAGCTGGAAGATCAGCTTGCTACTAGATCATGTTGATCATAAGAGATATAAAGTATTACCCAAAAGAAGCCAACAAATACACTAGGGAAGTCACTCCTTGCATTTGAAGGATATAATTTTTGCCACCGAATTATAAATGAGACATGAACATGAAATTTCAACTTTTTTTTTTTTTTTTTCCCTTCAAAATATTATTAAACTTAACAACTGATAAATAAATAAAATTATTTGTAAATGAAAAACTTTCACTAATTATATTCTCAAATGCCTTATTTTTCAAATAAATATCTTCAATATTTTTCATCCGTTAAATTTACTCTGAAAATTTCTATAAATTTTTACCTCCAAAAAAAAAACCTTATTTGAAACTAATGCCATTTTAATAAAAGTGTAAGTGATGTCACCACAGCAACATTCATTTCTTTTCAATTTTGTGATATAGCCGAAGGGACAATCATCCATAAGATAGTTTAGCCAAATCTAGCTATAAAAAAAAATTTGAAGTTTAAAAAAAAATGAAGAACCAATTTATTATTCTGGATACCTACATTAAAACTTAATATAGAATCTGAATTTCTTTAAAATAATAATTTTCATTTTATTGTTGGACATTTGGTGACTAGAAAACCCAGAAAACCTTGGAAATACACAGAAAAAGGTTTGCTCATAATGGAAATCAACCCAAAATGCCCAAAATAATAAGGTTAGACTGCAGAATCAGCATTTTCTTTTTAAAAATTTAAAATTTTTAAAAAGAGAAAAAATAACAATAAATTTGTGATATATAAAATTAGCGATTTTTTTCTAAAATTTTCCCAACTTTTTTGGTCGAAAAAAAATCACTGGCTATAATACTTATATTATATAGTAAGAGCCCGAACAGAATGATCTCCATCCGATTAAGGGCCGACCCCATCCTTTCAAGGGCCTTGCACAGAACCGATCTCTTTTAAGGGCCTTGCACATTGGAGGTCTCCCCTGACAGGCTTTCTCTCCTCTCCGGTTTCCTCTCGAGCGAGAGGAGCTGCACTCGCAACGATCTGCTCCGCGAGTTGCGCACATTTCGAACTCGTAATTCCTCCACGATTTTTTTCCTCAGATTCTTCCAGACTGGGGAAAGAATTTCAGGAACTCGTGGATCCAATCCGGAGCTGTAAGTTTGCAGCAAAAAGAAGAAGAGATGTTTTGTGTGTGTGTGTGTGTGTGTGTGTGCATAGAGCAGAGTTGCTGATCGTTGTTGAACAATCTTTTGCAAGATCTATCTGCTGGGACGTTTGGTTGTTGTCTTCGCGCAGCATGCATGCATGCTGTTGTTGTAAATGCTAGTCATGTGAATTGTTGGTCTGTTTTTGCAGAGACTCTTGTACTGGGATCTGAATTAAGTGATCCTAGGAATTACATCCGAACTGCGTTTTTTCGACACGAGTTTTTCATATGGCGGCGACAGCTTGTGATCATCTGATGCAGCCTGTTGCTGCTAGAGCTGTGGCAGCGGCGGAGGATCACGAAACTAAGCTGCAAAAATCCAGCACTAATCAGGTGGTGTGCTTCGGGGAGCTGCTGGTCGACTTCGTACCAACGGTGTGCGGCCTCGCATTGGGCGACGTGCCGGCCTTCAAGACTGCGCCAGGGGGAGCCCCGGCCAACGTCGCGGTCGGCATCTGCAAGCTAGGCGGCAACGCCGCGTTCATCGGCAAGATAGGGGACGACGAGTTCGGATACGCGCTCGTTAAAGTGCTGAAGAAACACGGGGTGGAGACACGCGGTGTCCGTTTCGAGTCGCAGGCGCGAACGGCTCTGGCCTTCGTCTCGCTTCGCAGCGACGGAGAGCGTGAGTTCATGTTCTACCGAAATCCATCTGCCGATATGCTCATGGTAACGACAACAACAACTCATCATCAGATCATCTCCTCTAGAACTACTGTAGATCTCCATCATCAAGATGTCTGATCCTTGCATGCATGCCGTAATCATCAGTCCTTCGCAGATCATCATGTCTGATCCTTGCAGATCATCCTTTGCAGATTTGGATGCTGACGGTCTAGATCAGCTAACGCATTTCCAGCAGCTAGCTCTAAAGACTCGTAACAACAAGTGCTTTAACATTGTGTACTGCTGCAGGTACCTGGAGAATTGGACAGTGAGCTCATCAGCAGTGCCGGGATCTTCCACTACGGATCAATCAGCCTGATTTCAGAGCCTTGCAGGTCCACCCATTTGGCGGCTTTGAAGATAGCAAAGGAAGCAAACGTGGTGCTTTCCTACGATCCTAACCTGCGTCTCCCACTCTGGTCATCTGCTGCAGCTGCACGAGCAGGGATCATGAGCATCTGGCAACAAGCCAACATCATCAAAGTCAGTGATGAAGAGGTCAAGTTCTTGACATCTAGCTGCAGCTGCTCCATCCCTGCTGCTGCATCTGATGCAGATCATGTCCAAACTGCTGCCGCTGTTCTCCATGATGATGATGATGATGATGATGATGAGACTCTACTGAATTGTCTCTGGCATCCAGATCTAAAGCTCTTGTTGGTCACCCATGGGGCTGATGGCTGTCGCTACTACACCCCAAGCTTCAAAGGTAAGGTGGCCTCACTCCAGGTGCAGGCTGTTGATACCACTGGTGCAGGGGACGCTTTTGTTGCAGGCCTTTTGAGCAAGCTGGTCCAGGATTTCAGCTTGCTCCAGAATGAGGCCAGATTGAGACAGGCTCTGCAATTTGCTAATGCTTGTGGGGCTATCACTACCACCGAGAGAGGTGCAATTCCTGCTCTCCCTGATACTCATACAGTTTTGAGATCTCTCAGCTCAAAGCTGCCATAGCCTGAATGTAAACCTGCCAAATCAGCAGCAGCTTACAGAGAACAAAAACTTGGTAATAAGAAGCAGTTCAGTTCAGTTCAGTTCAGTTCAGTGTGACCTCAAACTACAGAGAACAAAAACTTGGTACCATTTGACTGGGGATGAGGAGAGGATCATCTGACCATGCAATATATTGCAATAGAAAAACCCTAACAACCCAGTGTTTATCCTACATGATTGGGTTAGGGTTTAAACCATGGGTGGTTTTAGTGGTGTATTAAGTTTTAATGTGTGTTGTATTTGGATTTTTTTTACCAATAAATTTAATCTTGAAAAAAAAAATGATATCTGTCTATGCAATCTGAACTAATATTTTTCCAGGCTGAACCATCTAAACTTACCTCTTCCAAGCCTAACTTCTTCACAGCTTTCTCCTACCCACATTTGCCATCTCAACTTACTTTTTCCAAACCTGACTCTTTTCACTCCTTTCCCTTACCCACTTACGTGGCTATGAAAACATGGCAATTTCACATGTGCCCTTGCATGTCCATGTTATCGTATATTTTACATAACATGAAAAAGCATAATTTTGATATCTGGAATAAACTATTGGGAATCATATGGAGAAATGAGAAAAAAAGGGGGTGGGTGTGGACCAGGGGGATGCATTTAGGGTTTTGCTGAGTTTGGAAAGAGCATCACACTTGTGAATATAATTTCTTAAGTCCTGAGTATAGAATTTTCTAAAACACATTTGAAGCATTTATAAGTTACGATGATTTTGAGCACAATTTTAATGTTATAACCAGTGAAGAAAAAGAGTGGATGAACAATCGTTGTCTGCCATATCGACCTATCAATACAGTGTTGAAACAAGCAACCTAAATGTGCTTGAGCATGCCATTGCTTGCTCCTACTACCCTCATTTTAAATACCTTAGAACATTTTCTTTTGGTAACAGTGCTAACTACATGTGCAACATGACACCCTTATGGAGTCTTGAAAATGACTGAAGCTCCTTGTACCACACTTTCTTCAGTCAGAGGTTGTATCTCAACATCAGTTACAGGGCCATAGATGCAAGTACGCCAATTCACATGCAACCTGTGATTTTAAAATCTGCACCTCTCAAGCAGCTCTTGTATCAGTAGAAGACTTACAACTGAGGGCACATTCGTATACTGTGGCACGAGAGCAACCTCTCACTAGACATTAATGGCCACAACTTCCCCAAACCCAAGCATCTTCGGTAGTGATCTAGGCATCTCAGATTCTTTCTGAACAGCTAGAATTGGTACTGCCAAAGTTGAAATCTTGTAGTGCATTGTCAGATTGCAATTCACAAACTTCCATAATCTTCCAATGTGTCTCCACTTCATTGGTTTATTGCTGCTGACATAAGCCTTGTCCACAGATTTGAGTGAAAAAATGCAGTAAAATTCTCAGATTAGCTCCTCCTGCCTGCAATAGTTGTAAGCTAGTCTCTTCTGAGACAGAGAAACCTTTCAGAGCAAGAGAAACGAACCAAAACCCACCTGAGAAGTTTCTAGCCACTGTGCTAGTCTACAAGGGAGTCTATGAGTGTTGTAACTTCCAATTGCCCAAAAAAATTGGGCCTTGATTTGCATAATCAGTCCTCAATATCATATTACTCAATCCATTTGGTGAAGATTGAGAGTCTTGGAACTATGCAATGAATTTTCTAGGCATGCATAAATAAAGTAACAACCAGTTGTAAAGGCATAGCCTTGGATAGGGATCAGACCATGTAAAGAAGTCAAAGTATGGGTGAAGAAAACATTCATAGAAGCATGCCTCAATTTGTTGAAAGCACATGCTGTAATTGATCCTCCACAAGAAGCAATGCAAGAATTGCAGCATGCAAGCCAAATTCTGTTCAATGACATGATCAATGACACAATCAAGCAGAAGCAACATGTAAGAAACCTGCACAAATTGATGACAATTGTCACAGAATCAAGGGTGGTGTCCCGCCTGCTGCTTCAACCGGATAGCCAAGGGCTTGTTCAATGGTCTCAGGAGGACCAGTCTACCAAGCTTTGTAAATGGTATTTCATTCTATCACTTCTCTCAATCCTCTCTTTACATGTGTCTTTGCCTGAACCTTCCTAACCCTGAAGCTTCTCTGCTGTGCACCATCACCAAAAACAGGTCATTTCACCCAAAAAATCTCCGCAATTCCTGCTCCAAAACCTAAAAATCCAGATCTAGGGCTCACAATTATGATTGCAACAGACCCCAGATCAGCACAAAATTAAGGATTCTGGTATACAACAAAGTGCTTGCTGTAAACCCTGCAACCTCAACAACTTTTATGAACGCAAAAAAGGTCAACTATTGATTCCAGTTCATTGCAACAAGAAGCAAGCACTTTGGAAGGCTTCAGGTCCCTAAAACTCTACATCTGCACCCCTCTATGACCAAAAGACAGGTGCAAAGGACAGGCTAAGGTGTCCACCATCAACAGAAGCCCATAACTGCACCATTGGATGCAGAAATTTCAGAGTTACTCTTATTGTTTGACTCATAAGAAGATTTGACCTTGGTGTGGCATGGGCCCTCATGGGACGATGGAAGACCATGCATTCATTTCCTAAGAATTCCCCCCATCTTTGGCTCAAAAATTGCAGCCAACTCCAATGCACATTATTCAATCTATGCAACATCACTTGGGCATGTGACTGCAACAGACTAGTTTTTGTACAACTGTGTGGCAGCAAGGCACTGAGGCTGAAAAAAATACAAAGAAACAACAACCAGAAGAGCTCTCAACCAGTGGAGTGACCAGTCTTTAAACAACAATTACAAATACACAGGGATCAAAAAGAACTACAACATTTTTATATAGTAGTTACTGCATTGTAGCATTCGTGGCCACAAAACTAACTTCCAGATTATTCTTTAACAAATTGAAATGACATGTTTTCACTCCAAACATGACTAACATCACACAATAAGACAAAAGCACTGCTTCTGGATAGTGGGCAGCGATTCATTTCCTCATGATCTTTTGACATTCATTGTTCCTTTTCTCTCAAAAGTATACAGGAGAATCAGTTTCAGAACAGGCATTACTTCTCTGGGGGGGACTTTGCATGTTGAAGTGCAGTCACAGGTGGATGCTTGATGGTTATCAATGCAACTAATGGCGTTGTGCTTCAATCCAAGATACAGTTCAAAGTAGGGTGGTCCAATTTCAACCACTTCCCTTTTAACTGGAGAGAATGTCTTCACATCCTCATCAAGAACTGTTTGATCTCAGATTGTTCTCTGCCCTTCACTTGAATCCAAGTAATCACCCCACTGTGTGTAACCCTAGTGGCTTACTGTTGGTAACCATTCAGCTGATACTTAAAATATTGATCGCTTAACCTGTTGTGCAAACTCAACTACATGATGGCTATGGAGAAAACCAACCTGCTCCTTCTGATGCAAAGCTCATCAACATCCTCAAGCTGCAATTCCTTTGGAGTGATCAGTAGAAATTTACTTTGAAAAGCTCAGACCGATTTTCAACTTCCTTGTTATGATGAGTATGGAGTTGTTTGCTCATTCATAATAAGCAAGAAGTTACATCCACAAGAGTTCTCCATGTTTGAAGTTCATTGGGTTGCTACCAGCTGTTGATTGTGCCAACTGACCACATCCCTGTAATGCAAGTCACCACCAAAGATGTCGAGAGCACTTCCAACAGTGAAATCAACACCTCCAAGACCAGCACTCTTGATTCTCTCAAGGTCTGCCAGAGTGTTCACTCCCCCAGCATATGTCACTGGAATCTGAAGCAATTTGCACAAAAGCAATTATTTGAGTTGTAAACATCCGGTGACGATGAAGTCTCAGTTGGGATAGAAAGGAAAACAGATTTTTTGACCTTGGCTGTCGAATAAAACCCATCTTCGAGTCCAACAGTTTTGGAGGACTTTAGGAGAAGACTGGATGGGTTAGCTTTGTGCAAGCTTGAATGGTCAACAATAAACTACAGATAGAAACTGAAGTACATAAGGATTGTGTGAGTCAGAGATCATTGACCAACCCAGACACTCAAACCAAGTAACTTTGCAACACAAGAGCTTGATTTCAAGTTCTTGCAGCAATCCATGACAAGTGCCTGACTTATCACCAGACAAACTGTTTGCAAAATTTTCCAAAGAGGCAATGAGAGCAAACATACCGGTGACCACTTTCCAAGGATGCTTACAAGCTCATCATCAATTCCAAGCCTGCCAAATTCACATGACAATAAGTTTTCTGTTCACAGAAAAAAAATCTGTATGATGTGAACTTGAAAGCTGTGACCACTGCACTTCATCACAGTTTAGTTATGAATCTGTGGATGCAAGATCACATTGAAGTATTATCTCATAACAAATTTTGCCAAGAGTCATACCTCATGCCCTCAACATCAACACCATGCACTAGGAACTCATCAGCAGAAGCAGCAAGCATGGCCAAGGTGGCCTCATTCAAGGCAAGGTCACTGAAGCATTGCCAACGGTCTGTAACAACCATATAGTGACCATCCTGCCCCACAAGCATATTCACATCCTTCCAGACTAAGAGATATGCACATAGTCACAGATACAGAAAGGTTGTTGCAGCCACATGGAGTGTAGCACTAAGTACTTCAAAGTGTCCTGCAAAGCATCCTGCATCTCTGTTTGCCTTTCATCCTGGTCAGATTGTTTGTAAGCATCCATATGCTATGCAAGACAGACACACCTCACAGTGAGATACAGCTTGCTGCTTTACCTTTTTCCTGCAACTGAGGTCCAAGACCAGCCTCTCTTTCCCTATCAAATCCACTAACTGCTTCAACCTCTCGGCATCCATCTTTCCATCCTTGAACACAAACTGAACCACAAATACAACCAACATTTGATCACAAAAGAAGTTGAACGTTGAGGTTTAGGGCTTATGACTATGGACCAACACTTGCTGCCAATTGGCCAGTTGACAGATCCAAGTTCTAGATTCGTCAATACTGCTTAAGATTCTTACAGCTTAGCTACTGTCAGTTCTCATAGTAATACAAAAGTCCCAGCACAACTTCTTGTTGGCAATATGATGCATGATAAAATCTCAAGTCTGGACATACAGTACCAAAAAGCTGCAACATGATTCACCCCGAACTATGAAACTGGGAATAAATGGAAAAGATAATTGATCCCCACCGAAGTGACAATAACATGGCTTGCTCCAGCACTCAAGAACAGCTTTGCATTTTCCAGATTTACGCCTCCACCAACTTGCAGCCCACCTGCATTCTTGTTATTAAGCTTCTTCTATCTGAACAACAGAGAGAAAAGGAGAAGGGAAACTAGAGAAACAGGGTTGTAGGCTCTGGCGTCAAACCCTAATACTAAATTATGAACCACCATCAAGCTTCTGCCATGGAAAACTAACAAGTTCGTAACCTCCATTTTGCAAGAGTCCTTCACATGGCAAAGAGAACAAAGGTGAGCTACTTGCCTGGAAAGGCTGCCAAAGCCTCCAAAGCAGCAGAGTGGCTGGCAGGGTCCGCCCCGAGCATGATAACATGGCCACCATGTAAGCCATCGTTCTTGTACATTTCGGCAAACTCACCGGCTGATCGTTCTGACTCAAAATTGGTGATGAGTGGCGCGGCCACCGCCGTTCCAGAATCCTCGTCGTCATGTGGCGGCAAGTCCCGCAATGTGGATCCCACTATCTGTTTCACTTTCCCCTGCAATAGCCAAACCAATTCTTTTGTTTGCTTGTTTGTTACAAATTGCAACACCTTCAGATACAAGAAGCTGCGATGCTTGTTCTCTAAAACTCAATGCTGCGCGAGGTTGTAAGCAGAGGTTCAGACATAGAGGTACCTTGTGAATGTCAATGCAAGGACGGAACCGTACAACGCCTTTGCCTTGTTGCACTACTACTGCAGCTGCAGCTGCTGGTACTGCAGCATCTGCAAAACAAATCTCACGAAAATGCTAAACCTCTCAGTTTTATCCCACGATCGAAAGCAAAAATCGGGAGAAAAGACTCAAATTACCGAACGCAAATCAATCGGCAATTCGCCCAATCTCCGACTTTCAGCAAAGAGCAATAAAGGGAAGAAATACACACAGTTGTAAAAGATCTAAACCGCACTCATCAGCGTCATGACTCTGCCTCACCACATGCAGATTCCAACTATACATCTGTGGAGGAGTAGTATTCTACCGGAAACAGAAGATCGTAAAGACAGTCGGGCGTGGAGACGTGACAAGGAGAACGAAAGGGCAGCAGTGGTGGCCATCTCAAGCTGCTTGGTGCCGCCGTCTGAAGAAGCGCGAACGAAGAGCGGAGGCCCCAAGGAAGGGCAAACTGCGCTAGTACCTAATCATTTCCTCTTTTGTTTCTTGAGAAAGCTTTGCAATATAATTCCCGGGCCTAGGCTAAAGATAGGTTTAAGGTTAAATAAATAATTAAATAAATAAAGGAAAAACACCCAGCAAGGGAACAAGAGAAGAAAAAAGAAAGGACCCATATCCAAACAAGGGGTTTGTCACACTATGGCCTTGCCATTTTCATTAAAAAGTATCTTAAGGCAAAAGAAGAATTATGAAAACTCAAATATTTCACCATGCAAATATATAATCTTCAAACAATCCTCTAAAAGAAACCAAAATCCTTTAAGATATTATTATAACTCTATAATAACTAATCTCAAGTTTCAACACAAGCCAAAATAATCATCTTTTAAAAGTCCTCATATAAAAAATAGACCTATTACATAGGAGCCAAAATCCCTTAAGCTACTATACTCTATAATGATTCTAAATACAATATCCCTGCTTAACAAATTCTTGAGATGGGCAATAAAGTGTTTTTGCAAGATGAAATTGGGATCAGGTCAAACAAGGGGCCAAGACTTGGAATGAATGCAAACACAATTTCACCTAAAATGAATGGGTGTGTGAATCAAAAGGAGGCATTCCCAATAATTACAAGTTGAACTCCCATTTTGAGAACTTAAGGAATCTTGATTGATGATTAAAAAACAATTTGAATGATCAAATTTCCTTCAATTCAAATTATCTTTAGCTTGTTGAATTTTCTTAGATGTGAGTTATAATGTGATGGGGTCATATTGCCAAAATAAATACAATGGCTTCAAGTTATAACCATTTGAAAATTAGGACAAAAATGTATTAGGTGAATGTTTCCAATTATCTATGAGTGTTTGACACATTTAGAATTCAATTTGGAGGAACAAATCATGTTCAAATCAAATGTTTGATACGGTATTGAAAGGATCTTTGGGGTTGCATTGGGTTGCATGTCCCATTTAAGTTCATTTTGACATAGTTATGGTTGCTTGAGATTTCAAAACACCATTTGTCTTGAAATTGAATATATGTCTCATTTGAGTCTCAAGAAATTTACCATTTTAATATAGGTGTCATGACTAGAGTTGCCCACAAGTATATTATTTTTAGTATATAAAGCAAATAAAAGTAAACACATTATTTCAAAAACTATATCAATGGGGTAAAAATATGTATAGGCTTCAAAACATTTTAAAAACCAAGTAAGGCATTACATTGAAAAGATCAACTTATAACTATATCCATGATTATGTTCACAATCACATTTGCCACATGTAGGTGATTTAAACTTGTAGTTTAAATACCATCCAATCATGGACATGTACATAATCATAAATGCCAATTCATGCACATATAGTCATGTCTTTTGCAATTGTAATCATAATATACATATTTTAATGTAGTGCATGGTTAAATCATATTCTTTGAATAAATATTTTAACAATAAATATTTGCAACATGTGACATGTTGGTTCATGCTTGTATCCATCACCCTTCACAGATGAAGTCTTGGACAAGGTTTAGGGTTTAGTGGGACACGAAGTATATTTGTTTTTAGATGGTTTCTTTGGCTACCATCAAATCCAAATTGCCCCCGAGGATGGATATAAAATGATTCTCAGAAGCATTTCTTTGGGTGGTTATGCCATTTGGGCTCAAAAATGTGCTCTCTATGTACCAAAGAGTGGTGAACAAATTTTTCAAAGACTATTTGGATGATTTCATGAAGTTATTTTTGTACGATTTCACCATCTTTAGTGATTTGGACACCCATTTGCCCAAATTACAAATGGTGTTGCGAAAAATGCCAAGAGTATAGGATAAGTTTCAACTGGAGAAATGTACCTTAATGGTATTCTTGGGGATGATTCTAGAGATTATCGTCTTCAAAAAGGGAAGCTATTGAATGCTAAGAAGCAACAAATGAAATAAACAAAGGAAATACAATAAAACAAAAGAAAATAAACATATAATAAAAATAAATAAATAGAGAAGAAAAAAAACTTATAGTAATGAAGAAAAACCATGCTTGAAAAAGAATCAGGTTTTTTTTCTTTTTTCAAACTTCAAACTTGCATCTATAAAAACAAAAATTAAAAGTTAAAAAAACTTTTATTGTACTAAATTTTTTTAAAAACTAGAAGAAAGAAGAAAACACATAAAAATAGAAAATAGTGAAAATAGGAAAAAATAAAAATAGACAAAATAAAAATAGATAAAATTAAAACAAGAAAAATATATATAGAAAAAAGAATGCAAAAAATTAAAACAAACAAAGGGAAATATAGTAAAACACACCTTTTTTATTTTAAAAAAAGAAAAAAAGAAAAAAGAAAATAGAGAGTAGAAAAATAAAATAAAATGATAGTAATAAAAAAACATAAAAAATGGATTTTTTTTTCTTTCTTCAAAATTTAAACCTATATCCTGAAAAAAAAACAAAAAAAAAACTTTACTAACTTCAAAAGATAGAAAAAGAAAAAGAAAAAATTGAAAAAATTGAAGAGAGAAAAAAAACTGGCTTCAAAAAACTAGCATAGCCCTTGAATATGAAGGAGTCGAATATCACATAAATAATATCCAACAAGCCAGATATCAAAAATTTGTAGATATCCGCTCAACCCTGGAAGTTACCCTTCAATCTCCCTCCCATGCAACAGCCTACAACCCTCTGTCAACAACCGGCTGCTAAGTTATAATAACCGAGATGATAACCGGACGTCTCTCTAAATAACCGGCCAACACTGGTCGAAACTAGAAACCCTAAAAGTTTGGTCGCACAGGAGGAAAAGTTGCGAATCGAAACCCTAAAAGTTTGATAGCAAAATTTCGGAGCAAAATTTGCGAATCTGGAGTTGCGATTGTTTGCATCCGGGGTGGACGGTGTGTCCGAATTCTTTGGAAATTTCCGGCGGTTGCAAATGGGAGGTTAGGTTCTACACGCTGGTTGCGGCTGCTCGGAGGACATTAGAATTGGAGCTTGAATTTCTGAGCTTTTCTCGAGTGCCGGCAGGACGGTGAAGAGGGGAGAGAAGAGAGAGTAAGGGGTGGGGAGGTTGTGGGTTGTGGGGTGGGGTTTGGGATTCGATGGGGGCAGGAAGTAGGGTAACGTCGGTGGGTCAAGAGATTTTTTTGTATGCAGTTAGTGCTGCAATCAGTTGCCTTATTTTGGTTGTCGGATTCAAGTATTTGGACCCGAATTTTGCACAGTCGAAGAAGGCCGCGGAGCGCAAGAAAGAGATTGCCAAACGCCTGGGGCGACCTCTCGTTCAGACAAATACTTATGAGGTACTTATGCTTGCGTTGTTGCGCTGCTTTCCACCCAAGGCACCCACTGGATTTCTTCGATTGAGACGGTCTTGAGAGAGAACCCTAATTTACTGAAGCCAAGAAACATTACGCTTCTCGCGCTCATTTGTTGCTAGGCAATCACCACTCCATCCGCATCGGTTTAGGGCAAGATCCAGGTTGACCATTTCTTGCTTGATTTTATGAAGAAACTTTTTGCAGGTTCAGCTATCCTCACACAAAAGTGAGAACCAATTTTTGTTCTATTGGGGTTTCTCTACAGGAGCAGTTAGTAAATGTGGAATTAGGGTTTGACGATGATTTGAAATTAGAACTGCAGAAAGAGCAGATGGACTAAGTGAATGTGATTTGAATTTTTTTTGTGTGTGCAGGACATCATAGCATGTGATGTGATCAACCCTCAAGACATTGATGTTACATTTGATTCAGTTGGTGGCCTTGACACCATCAAACAAGATCTAAAGGAATTGATCATACTGCCTTTGCAGCGGCCTGACCTTTTTGCGCACGGTAAGCTTCTACGGCCACAGAAGGGTGTTTTGCTGTTCGGCCCTCCTGGAACAGGAAAGACGTTGCTTGCCAAGGCCATAGCTAAGGAGTCAAGTGCAGTTTTCATCAATGTGAAGACCTCAACATTGATGAGCAAATGGTTTGGTGATGCACAGAAATTGGGTATGGCTTCCATTTCTGCTCAATCAGTTGCATTTCCTTCGCTGTCCATAAGTTCAATATCAAGAACTTAAGGCTTATTGTGATGCATCTTGTTACAACCATAACTTTTGTGACATTGTTTTTTTCATTTGCAGTTACTGCAGTTTTCACTCTTGCATACAAGCTGCAACCTGCAATCATTTTTGTTGATGAGGTAGACAGCTTTCTAGGTCAACGCAGGGTAGCCGAGCATGAGGCACTCACCAACATGAAGACAGAGTTTATGGCTCTCTGGGATGGTTTTAGCACAGACCGTGAGTTCTTTCCTTCTTTTTCTCCTTCATTCTTCCAACATCAAGCACACATGTAGCTGATTGTGCAAGATAGATAACATAGGAAAAAAACCTTCCCTCTTTGAATACAGAGGATGCACGGGTGATGGTATTGGCTGCAACGAATAGGCCCTGGGAGCTTGATGAAGCAATATTGCGGCGCCTGCCACGAGCCTTTGAGGTTGGTATGCCTGACAAGCAGCAGCGAGCTAGCATATTGAAGGTCATTCTCAAGGGTGAGGAAGTGGCTGAGAATCTGGATATTGACCAGCTTGCAAGTCTATGTGAAGGTTACAGTGGCTCTGATTTGAGTGATCTTTGCAAGCAAGCTGCATATCTGCCCATTCGTGATCTTTTGGAGGAGGAGAAACTACATCCTGAGGGGTTCATTACTGCAAAGGTGATTTTCTAAACCTTATATTATGCTAGATCATGAATTTATATAGGTCACTTGAGCAGACTGCTCACATCACTCAATTTTTTGTGCACAATCAGTTGCCACGGAAGCTGGAGCAATCAGACTTTGAAACTGTATTGTCCATGTCTCGGACAACCAAGAGTGCTGCCTATGAGTATCAGTACACACGGACAAATGCTGTAGGGAGCTCACAACCAAGGCGTCAAGGGAGCATTAGTGAAGAGTTTTCAGTAACAGACTTGTTGAAGCTATTGGCTACATTTGGCAGTAACAATAACTGGCAAACATCTCGAGACCCCTAATCATCCTTCCAGATGTGTCATGGGTTGGTCCTAAGCTTGCAAGGATTTAAGAGTAGAGTTATGCACAAACAAAACAACTCTCTAGTGTGTAGTGTGTGAACTCATTTCCAAGGACATTTACTTGACCATTTTAAAGGGCATGTGAATTCTTAGTCAGGGCTTCTTGTTTTTAACTGAGGAAGAGCCACGACTTGGGGTTTCAACAGATGACTCTCTTTCATGACCAAGGTTTTGAAAAAGAACAGCAGGCTGAGGTTCCCCACAATTGTTTCCATTTTCTCTTTGGTTTATCATCAGTTGTGATCAGAGCAGAAGTTGTAAAGAAGTGCTTGGCATCCACTTCCCTGGAATTGTTTGGATTGAGTTCATTGCTGGAGGTTATTAAACATGTACAATTTTCATCAATGAAGGGCTGATATCAGCAGTGTTGCGCATTGTGGTGTGTTTATTATATGCTGTCTCCATAAGGGCAAAGGACTTAATATGCTTTGATGCTGCTGGAGCAGAAATGTCTGGAACCATGTACATAAAACTTCATTAGTTATGTGATGCAAGATTTGAATCTGCACTTTCACATCTGAGAGGTGGTGTTTCAAATGCTTATGGGCTCAAGTTGTTCTTCCATAAGTTGATATTGGTTAAAAGCTTTGATTGATGCTCTGTTAAATCTGCTCTAAAGCATGAACAAAAAGGAAGCCAGTGTTCCAGAAGGCATACCTGACACTAGCATTCCATGGAAAGAAAGGCTCAAGATCTTGAACTCCATGTCCACTTGGGGAAAGACTTTGGGATGATGAAGATCTCCATTCAACAAAGAAAGAGCTTTGTTATTTGATTGCTTTCATGAGTCCATGAAGAATACTTGTAGACAGTAACTAATGTTCCATCTTCACAGATTACATCTGGAAGCGATGTAAGAGTTGCGGAAACCTGCAAGGGCAATTGCAGCTTTCCACAGTCATACTTACCACATTGTTGCTAAGTCATCAACATTATCTGCTTCGATCTGAGACACCCAATTGGCATTGCACACAAATGTGGAGAACCCATCCTGCAAAAACTGCTAATGGAGATTTGAACATCACCAAAAATCACATGCACACAATACTATGAAACATGAAAGGGCAACCGATTGCCATCGATATTTCTTTTTCCTCAATTTTTTGCTGCAGCTGAAGTGGCAACCATCCATAAGACAATGATTAGGCTGTAGAAAATATGGAGTAGGAAATTTTTAGCATCCTTCTAGGATGTTATGTTTTTTTTGTCTAGCTACTGAACTTAATATAGAATCTGGGGGATTTTTTTTAATGAATTTTTTTTCCAAAATTTGGTGACTAGAAAACCAAATTTTAAAAAAATTTCACAAAATTGCCAAGGGAAAAAAAAAACGCTGATTTTATGTTACAGGATGCAGACTTGGTATGTGGCAATCAGAAAGTATTTAAAACAAACCCTTTGAGGCTCTTGCTGGATTTGAGGACCTGGCTGAGTCTAGGCCTGAAAATCCAGGAAGAGCCAAAAAGAAAAAATCCTTCCCCCAAGGTAATGAACTTTTAAAGTTTGGGAATCTTACAAAAACAATAAGGTACACTTTTTTTTTTTAAATTAGAAAAAAAAAAGAAAGATGCCTTAAGTATTGGAGAAACGTCTAGCAACAAACCTTTTCAAATTCGAGATCCGTTGAGGTTGAGGTTGGTTGTTCTGTTGCTATTACAGTTCAAGGAGGATTTGTGAAACTGAAGGTGGCGCTCCTATAGGACTTTAAATCATTTAAAATGAACAAGAAATGAGAAAGTTAGAAGATTTGAAAGTAGGAGGGGTCCAAAGAGAAGGGGAGAAAAAGAAACACGTTTTGTAAGTTGAAAAAGCTTATTTTTTCTTCTTGCTATTTTTTCATTACTCCTTTTCCTTTGCATTTCAAAGAGGATTTCTAGAGCTTGAGGGAGAGTTCTCATAAACATTTTAAATCACTCAAAATGAAGCACAGATGACAAAGATCTGGAGAACTGTTCTGACATAAGGTAGCGAACGATGAGTGCTGCTACAAAAAATCAACTAAGGGTAGTTTTGTAAATCCTTTACTCACTTAACGAAATGCTGAGATGTTTTTCTTAGTTTTTTCCTTCTTTTGAAAAACCGAACTATTAAGAATTCATAAGGTCTTGTTGATTGGTTAGTGAGATCTTACACGGGTTGTAAGATCCCATGTGAGGTCATACATGAGAAGTGATGAGAAAATACATTGCGCAAAATTTGGCAATTTTTGACATAGGTGTAAGATTCCTCTCACTCTTAAAGACTTGGTATAGCATCCCTCCTCTTTGCTAAGAGAAATATAAATAGATTTATTCATAAAAATATCTTAGGCAAGGGATGGAATTGTTAGTTAAGGATTCAAAACACGTCAAAATGGTAGATGAACATTAAAATGTTTAATTAATTTGCATGGGGTGTCACAATTCAAAATCAAATTTTAAAAAATATTTGTATAAATGTTTAAAAAGAGTTTGGTCCTAAATGTGATTCTTAATGTAAATTTTGAAATAGCAAACCAAAAGATGGCTACCAGCATAGATGCATTAAACACAAAGCATACTAGAATTCAGCAATCTCATCTTGGAATGTGCTATTTTATCAAAATATTCTGAATTTTATGAATAACAACAAAGAAGAATGACAAAATGAAAAGGATACCAAAAAAAGACTGGATTGGGAAGGACTTTAAAAATAACTCTAATGTATAGAGCACGTCCTACTCCCAAGGGCCTCCCTTTATTTGAAGGTTGGAGCCTCGAGGGCGAGAGACCTTTGGCGTAGGCTCCAAAATTAAGGAGACCTATCAAAGTAGGCCTTCATAGCAGCATAAAGTATAAAAGGTTTTTTTTAATTGGAAAGGTGGATAGTCTGCATGTGCTTCTCAAAGATGTCCTTCAACTAACAAACAAATCTTCCATGCTTTTAAACACAAAGAGAAAAAACCTTGGAGTACTTTGGTCTCTTCCAAGGCATCTGATAAAATTGGAGTGATTTGGGGTCCATATGGAAGGCACCTTCCAAGTGAAAGGTGTTAATTTCAGTACCAAAACTGAAAAAAATGCCTCAAACCCGGGGCCTTTTGTACAGCTTGTATGTAAGAGCATCTTCACCCCCACAGTGGCAAACACCCCTTTCCATTAAATCTTGCATCACGATAGTGTGAATCCTGCTGCTCTCGTCCCCAGTATTGATGGTCCATTTTGCAGTGGTCATTTTAACCCATTTAAATGCTTTTTTTTCTCTACCATGGATTTGGACACGGATTATTACTCGTCCAAATGTAAAGACAAGAATGGTCTTTGAGTGTTTAAAGGAACTTTCATGACCGGATGCGCAGTGAGCATTAAACAGTATTCTATTCTAAAATAAGGGTGTTGTGTACAGTTCTGGGGTGAAGATGATGATGCTCAAAGTGGGGCAGATACATTGAACGGGTGCATCAATCTTCAAGAAGTGTCATGTATCGTTAGAGAATTTGGATGAAACCAATGAGAAGCTGGGGCTAGAAGCTTGAAGAATCATCTAATGTCTACTTTTTCCAGATTATGACAAGTTTGTTGCCTTTTTGGTACAGATTCTGGAAGTACCGAAAATCAGAAGGGCAGTCAGTACAAGGCTGTTTTGAGTCGCGGAATCTTCTCCTAAATTTTGTGGGACTTTCTCTCAAGAGAACAGAGGATGGATGAAACAAGCTCTCTACTATTTTCACATCAATTCTGCAAGTGTAAAACAAGGCTTAAACAAGCATTCCCCCCATCCATCATCACTCAAATAGCTCTGCCCCTTGTGGCAGCTAAATAATAAAATGTTCCTTGAAATGCTGAACAAATGAAACTCTCTCGATTAAGAGTTCAGCAGATTTGGAGGACAAAGAAAATACGGGGTTTACTTAATAATCAACTTGTCTGGTTCCAGTTCCAATTAGTAAGAACCAAACCCTAATTTTCATAATTGAAATCAGAATTGGATTTTTTACCTTCATAGAACCAGTTTCACATTAGGTGAATCGGTTTTATTTGGTGAAAATGTTTAGACTATTTAGATTGGAACGGATTGTTTTGGTGTTCAGAGTGTGGACACAAATAGGTAGATGTACAACATATTATCTATTGGCGGGGCCACCGTGTTTGTGATGCCTTGTTCTTCAAAGAATCAGACCCAGAACCAAGATATAATGCAAAACCAAACACCGAACCCAAGAGACAAGTTTTGGAAAAAGAAAATGGTGATTAGAATGAAGGGTTAATAGTAGGGTGATTAGAGGTTAACCAGCAGTTAATCATCACTTGTTCAGACCAGCCTCTTTTTCTCTTGAATTTTTATTTTTATTTTTATTTTTGGGTTTAAAAGAGAATTTAAAAATTTGAGAAAGAAGTGATTTTGGAGGTTTTCAGTTGGGAGAAGTGAGGGAAATAAAAAAAGAGATTAAAAAAAATTGCCAGATTTGTATATTTAGTGTAATATTCAAACCTATATACAATGAAGGATGATTAAAGATTTGCACTTCATTTCTGGTTTGTAGCCAGATTTGGCTAAATCTTTCGAGGGATGATTGCCACCTTTTTTTTTACATCTTCCAATGGATGGTGCCCAATTTATAGCTACAGACAACAAGGAGCTGGGATTCTAATCACCCATGTTCTCACCCCTTTGATGCACATCTTCTTGTGATTGGAGGGATATTTTTTTTGTAATGGCCTGAGTACGGGGGAGTAAAGCTCGGTGGTTATTTTTTTAAAATTTGTGTTCAGAATCATTATAGAGTAGAGTATAGCTTTCAAGGGATTTTCCCCCTTTATAAACTATGTGAGATGATGATGATTCATCTGAATTTGATTGTAAAAGGATTCACATTCATCTTTTGACATTTTGTTTTCTCTGCTACCTCCTCAAATGTGCACCCCAGCCTCAAGTGACTTTTTCATCAATCCAGAGCTCACAAAACTAAATATGAAACTACTTTCTTCGAAAATGATTATGGCACTCATCATACCTTTTTTAAAAAATTCATATAATTCTTTCAAATTGTGACAATGTGATTGAAAACATTCAAATACACATGTTGTAACAAGTGTCTTTTTTTTTGGGCTTGAAAATTTGAAACAAATGCG
>Ga0209208_10004546_pt1 | contig 19616 bp, 18 predicted proteins | sample S1TSphfallax_3_FD_187694 | JGI IMG/M metagenome (GOLD analysis project Ga0209208, IMG submission 187694) | Host-associated microbial communities from peat moss isolated from Minnesota, USA - S1T2_Fd - Sphagnum fallax MG (SPAdes) (version 2) | ecosystem: Host-associated > Plants > Peat moss >... | reverse complement strand
TGAACGTCGCCAGTGTAGCCATCGGTGGATACAGCCGCTCGCGATGCTGCGGCAGGACCGTCTCCGTCACGTCGAGCAACTGGGGACTTGTAAGCAGATTGAAAAAGCCACCCCATCGACCCGGTGCGCTTCTCGCATAATTTGCCGTCTATTTCGCTCGGAACAAAACTCGGCATTAGGCTCTGCGACAGTTGGCATCGGGGTTGGCTACGTGGAAGTGTAGTAACAGATCCTACCAATCCCGGTCAACCTAGCTCATAGCGTTCAATTGCTTAGCCTTCGGCGCTTAAATCGCTGCGGCCTACGTTATTAGGTGCCATCGTCCTTAAGCTGAAATGGTGCAAGCCATTGAGACACCGAAATTATCATGGAGGCATTATTATTAGGGGTAGTATGAAAGCTCACATCGAGCTTCGTAAGAGCGTAGCGATTGAAAATACTGTTCGCACTGCCAGGCTTGCATCGATACAGCCGAGGCGCAGAGGTTGCTTTCATTTCGATCGCAAAAGAGCTCTGCAAGCTGGGCGAATCGGTGACGTTGATCGGCTCGGGAACTCCCGAGAAACAAGAGCCGTATCGCTTCCTACGGGCAAACAGCATTCGGCGGGAACGATTCGAGGGATTTCCATTTTTTCCGTTCTTTCGAAACGAATGCAGCTACGAAGAACTGACGTTTGTTCTGTCCCTCGCGTGGCAATATCGGCCTGAAGACTACGATATTACTGTCACATGCGGATATCCCTTCACCAATTGGGTTCTTCGGCGACCCCTACTTAGGGGTTCTCGCCCATCGCACGTTTTCGTCACTCAGAATGGCGATTGGCCACCGTTCGCGAAGCGATCTGGCGATAAATCCGAATTTCGATTTTTCGGGTGCGATGGACTAGTTTGTATCAATCCTGATTACTTTGAACGAAACAAAGACGACTGGAACTGCCGCCTAATTCCTAACGGCGTTGATTGCGATCGATTTCGGCCCGGCGCTGGCGGGAAGGCGGAGTTCGGGATTCCCGAGGATCGGTTCATCGTGTTGATGGTCAGCGCGCTGATTCCGAGCAAGCGCGTCGAGGTGGGGATTGAGGCGGTCAGCCGCATTCCCGACGCGCATCTCGTGGTCGCCGGGGACGGGCCGCTCCGCGATCGGATTGCGTCAGTAGCCTCTGCTGCGATGCCCGGGCGATTCACGCGTTTGTCTCTCTCCGCGGACAGAATGCCGATCCTCTACCAATCGGCCGACGTATTTCTGCACTGCTCGCGGGACGAGGCCTTCGGAAATGTCTTCGGCGAGGCGTTGGCGTGCGGACTTCCCGTTGTTGCACACGACATGGCGCGGGTACGCTGGATTGTCGGGGATGAGGAGTTCTTGGTTGATACCAACGATCCCGCGGCCATCGCTGCAAGTCTTGAGCGTGCGCGCCGTTCGGAGCACGATGCGAGCTTGCAACGTGTTGCAAGGGCGAGGCGCTTTTCATGGGACGCGATTGCTGGAGAGTACCGACAATTTTTCATCGACATTATGTCTAGACGGACGGGTTCATGACCCCATCCATACAATCGGACGGGATGCGTTGAACGTCGCAGTGCCGGCATGAGGCGACGATGAAGTGGGCTGTCTTCATCGTGTTAGCGTTGCTCGTTTGGCCTCTGTCAATTCGTCTGCGAAGCGCCCCCGATCTTCGGCTCAGAGTCTTTGCCCTGGCAGCATTTCTGCCGTTTGTGGTCTTAAACTTGCATCTTTTATTGGCGGTGCTCAACTGGGGGTGGGTTGGCTACGTCAAGGGAGCCGAGGTCACTCTACTGGATTTTATCGCCCTTTCCCTTTATCTGAGTCTGCCACGCCCGGAGCGTCGACTACCGTTTCGCCGGTGGATGGCAATCTATCTCGCGGCGACGGCGCTGTCGGCGATCCAAGCGCAGTCTCCCGTCGCATCACTCTTTTACCCGCTGCAACTTGCCCGGACATTCCTCGTTTGCGCTGCCGTATACCGAGGGGTCTGCGATGATCGGCGGGTCTCAGGAGCTATCCTGAAGGGACTGGCCGCAGGCATGTTTTTAGAGGTTATCGTCGGGGGTTGGCAGCGGGCACACGGGATGCTGCAGGCGCCCGGGACGTTTTACTCTCAGAATCTTCTCGGCATGATTTCCCAGTTCGTGATTTTCCCCTTTTTTGCATTGATACTTGGCGGCAGCAGAGGCCGGCTGGCGCCCGCGGTAGTCGTAGCAGGGCTCGTCGTCGCCGTTTTGACGGCGTCGCGAGGCACAATCGCGCTGGACTTCCTCGGGCTAGCGACCGTTTTCGTCCTATCTTCATTCGGCCAATGGACCCCGCGCAAGGCGAAGGTTCTGTGGGCTGGAGTTGCGGCTACGGCGGTGGTTGCTTTTTTTGCAAACTCAGCTTTGCAGCAGCGCTTCCACGGGGGGCAGGAACTCGGGCTTTCAGAAGAGGACGGCGAGCGGCTCAGGTACAAAAGGGCCGCGGCCGAGATGCTCGCGGATCATCCGATGGGGGTTGGCGCAAACCACTTCACCCTCATCGCCAATGTCGAAGGCTACTTTACCCGCGTAGGCGAATTTTGGTCACAGGGGCGCGGTGGCAACGTTCACAATGTCTACTGGTTGGTCGCTGCTGAAACGGGTTATATCGGCTTGGTTGCGTTCGTGGTTTTCCTTGTCCCTCCGCTGATAGCGGCTTTGCGCTGCGGTTTGAGGCATCGCAAGGAGCCGAGTGGGGATCTGCTGCTTGGGCTGGGTGTCGCGTTGCTGGTTGTCTACGTCCATTCGTTTGAGGAATGGATTTTCGTGGCCCCTGAGACGCAGTATATGCTGGCGATTGTTGTGGGATTGGTTGCTGGTTTAGCTGAAGAACTGCATTACTGGCACCCCAAGACCGATGGTAGGCGTTCTTACCCAAATCCTTGAGTTGGGATTGTGCAGAGAGGCATGAATTCCCAGTGAACAGAACGCTCTTGGAACCAAGAATTGGTCGGGACTATTGTTAAAGTAACAATTCCCGCGCTGGTAAACCCTGCCAACGCATTCTTCAGCCTGGCGTTCTCCCTCCAAACTAGTGGATCCCATTTGCCTGGTCACCCCGCGGGCTGCTGATAACGCGACGCGACGGTAAACACGCCTATCCATTTCATGCGGATTTTGGGACTTTTGGCACACTCCTCGCAAGTGAGTGGTGCGGGTGGACACTACCAAGGAAACTGTGCCAACAGGGGGCATCACCGACGGCACCACAGCGTGTTGTTCAAAGCAAAGACGATAGGCGCCTGCCACCAGTCCGGCGTATCGAGCGAAACGATTGAAAGCGTTCGCAATCGATGGCTTCCGCCTGTGGCTGTGCTCACCGCGATTGCAGCAGCGACATTTCATGCGACCGAGCGTCCACCGCGGTGAACGCGACGCGCTGTGGATGATTCCGCTGCAGGCGGTGTCGGTGGATCTGTCCCGGGAGCGCGAGTATTCAATTGATCGTGTCAGTGTGGACACTAACTAAACTTTGGAGTCGGGAACGACGAAACCACAGCTAATTCCCTTCCCCCTCCACCACGAAATCTTCATCAACTCCTCGACCGGTGCGGCCCTCGGTCCCGGCATTAAAGATCAAGTCGTCGTCGAAGAACTCGATGGCAAACACAGTCCGACGCCAAATCCAGTCCACGCCTGGCCGACGATTACTCAGTAACACAAGATAACGAGACGGAGACTTGACGAAGAACAGCTCACAGGGTTCAATCGAGCAGAAGTTTTTCCAACTTATGCTCGAAGCATTTCTGTCAGCACTGCCCGAGCCATCGCTATGGACCTAGTCAAACAGCCGGTAGAAGTGCTGACACAGGCAGTTCAGGGCGAACGTCATTCGATCCCATTGCAGTCGATGCGCGGCATAGCAGCGCTTATCGTGTTGCTTTTTCACTGTAGTATCTATTTCAATCAGGCGCCACTCACGACGTCTCTATTTGCTCGGCTCTTCAATGGCCCCGCGTCGGTTCTCTCGTTCTTTGTTTTGAGCGGCTTTGTTCTCACCTTATCGCAGCTCAATCGGCCTTTAACTATTGGCGAGACCGCGGTTTTCTATTTGCGACGGATATTTCGTATATATCCGGCTCTGTGGTTCGCGGTCATACTCGCACTCGTTTATCACATGCTGGCGCTGCACGAGCCGCCAAAAGGTCCAGTGTCTAATTGGTGGCTCAGCCAGCTGCATCCGCAAGGACTGAACTCTAGACTTCTTATCGAGACTCTAGCTGGCAAAGCAACCGAGATTACACTGCCGATCTGGACCTTGAATATTGAGCTGATTGGGTCACTAATAATGCCACTTATCGTGCTTGGTGTGCTGCGGGCCAAATGGATTCTCGGCGCGCTATTAATCTTTATGTTTGCCCTTGGGGTTGTCTTTCAGAGAGAGATTGCACTTCTTCTGATCGGCTTTGTGTTTGGCGCTAGCTTGACTCTTTTTTGTTCAACGGCGCGTTCGTGGGTTAGAAGTCGGCGCATTTCCTGGCTGCTGGCTCTGGTTGGTGTCTTACTGCTTTGGTACGGCAGGACGTTATTCGGTCATATTCCTGACCAACCTTATGGCCCGATTGGGGTGACGGTCAGCTCGCTCGGCGCGGCTCTGCTTGTCCTAATACTTTATGTTCGGCCGACGGATTTTCCGATCATGAGCGGCTCTGTTGTGGCTTGGCTTGGCGACGTTTCCTATAGCTTTTATTTACTCCATATGCCAATTTTGGGACTGGTAGGACTTGCGATTGGACCGAGTATTGGGAGCATGCCATTGCCTTTTACAACCTTGCTTTTGACGGTTTCGACGATTGCACTCACGGGTCTCGCCGCAACCGCGAGTTATCGCCTTATCGAGGTGCCGGGCATCCTTTTGGCCAAATCACTAATTCCAAAATTGCGTCGAAGAGTTTAGTGGCGCTTTTATCGAAACTGTCGTCCTATTTAGTGGTGCACTCTTGAACTCTGACTAGAGCTTCATTCTGATTGGAGCTTAAGCGACCGTCTTCCAGAGTTCAAACCTGGAACTTGGCCTTGGTTTGCGCCCACCACCGCGCATCGGAAATGCATTCAGCATCCTGCCGGGACACCGCGCCAAGAGCCCATCAGGTTAGTGATAACCTCCGAAACCGGACATTTTTGCAAGGCGCTATTCTTAGAAGGTCTGCATTTATAGCCGATCCTAACTCGGAACTGGATTGATTGGCGGATTGGCCCGATCGGACTTTGACGCTTCCAAATGGCGGCGCAAGCGAGCGCACGGCCTTTCGACGATTATGTACATGAGCCACGACAGCGCGACGGAAATAGTCAGAGCCAGTATCGATCGAGCTACCCCGTTCATCGCTGGAAATCTATGCAGGAGGTTGCCGAGGACGACGAAGTGGAGCAGATAAAGTGAATACGACAGCAGCCCCAAAAACACCATTGCTTTGGTATTAAGCGCTCTAAATGGAAGCCAGTTCGGAAATCTGATCGCCGAAATAAATATCCCCGTCAGCGCTACACCCTGCAATGAATATCTTACTGTTTCCCTGAACACTTCATTCCGTACAATAAGGCAAACCACCAATAGCGCCAACGAGGAGGGGCACCACAGATATTTCCATCGGCGCTCGTTCAACCGCAGGGGTTGAATCACCGGGCTACACCATACGGCGAGCGCGCAGCCAAACAATATCGAATCGATTCGTGTATCGCTTGCCATGTAAGTCCTGTCAGTGCTCACGTGCATCTCGATCAACGCAAATCGCCACACTAGAACCGTCAAGCACATCGCGTAGATGAGAACAGCCTGAACTCTAGCGCGCAGCTTCTGTAGAGCAATGAAAGCCCATGGGAACAGCAAATAAAAGTGCTCCTCTACGGCCAGCGACCAATAGACCCCAGTCCCCATGGGGATACCTTCATACCCCTTAGTGATTATCCAATAGTTGCTCATATGCAATGCCTGTGCCGTCAGCGACACGCCGGAAACGGTGATCGGCGATACAGCAGCCGCGCATAATAGAACGATGTAAAATGGGGGAAGAATGCGCAGGGCTCGGCGCATCCAGAAATTCCTGAGGTTCACGCGGCCCGATTTCTCGAATTCCTCCCTCATCAGGGTTGTTATTAGAAAACCGGACAGGAAAAAAAATATCGTTACGCCTAAGCCGCCTGGAATGTACCTGTCGACGCCAGCATGCGCCGCAAAGACGAGGAGGAAGCTGATTGCCCGAATGCCATCGAGCGACGGTATATGTCTCGTTAGCGAGGGGGCTCTATATCCGTCCATAATCCCTAGATTCCTGTTTATTGAACCCTGCCGCGTGGACACGTTTACGAGCACCAAAACCTAATAGCCTGGTCACAACGCCGACAATTCGGTTAAGAATTAACTGTAACAGTCATTTGGCGTTCATTGTGATGGCCATGATCGACGGACCCGGCTGAGCTTGTTGCTGATCGAGGGCTATAAAGAGAAGATCGTGACTTGTCCTCGATCCATCAAGTATTTACGGACTGCAAGCACGCTAATGTCCGGACACTACTGATCTTGAACGTAAATTCATGCAAGCCGGCATTCAGGGGATCGCCGTTATAGCCAACCACCGCAAAACAATAGCCATGAATACGGCAATATTTCGCCTCGGTGACGGCGCGATCGGCAGTGCGTCGACTCCGCGCGTGGCCATGCATTACTTGAAGAAGGAATCAAAAGATGTTCCGAGCCCGCAAACCCAACGGAGCCACTCCCAAAGTCCGCTCATCGCGAACATTGCGAGCGTGATCGCGATGTCCTGAGTCCCAAAGGAGAATCGCTGACGTCGTTGCCCAATGTAAGCTGGTGCATATCGACATACCTCGACCAGCACCAAGGTCACGATGGCACCATGGAGCCCTTCGAATTTTAGACTCAACGGCAGTCCAACCAGCAAGAGGAGGAACCGCACGCTGTTGGCAATCGCAGTATATGAAGGGACACCCAGCCCCAGCAGAGTCGACTCATTGGTCGTTCCAAGCATGGAAAACCACGACCCAAGTGTTAACAGGGGCAACATCCACGCGGCCGCATAATACCGTTGATCGTAAAGTAGCTTGATTCCAAGATCCGCGGTTGCGATGAACAACGAGCACCCAAGAGCAACCAACACCAAGAATTTGCCGCGAATCGTGACAACCTCGCGCCGCAAGGTTTCGCGGGGCAGCTCGGCATGAGACGCGATGAACGGGAAAATCACACTGTTTCCCATTTGCGTCGCCACGGTTCCAAACAGTTCCGAGATAGATCGCGCAATTCCATAGATCCCCAAGAGCTGGAGAGGCACGACCTTAGCCAGGTACAACCGGTCGAAATTCATGGACAGAAAGTAAACCATCGAATTGAAGTACACCCACTTACCGAAGCTAGTTATCTCCGACAGAGATGGTTTATCTATGTGAAACCGCTGCTGCAAGCCCGGCACCAGAAAGTAAGTCAACACTGTGGTCACCGCGGTTCCCAGGACACCGCTCAACACCAAAGCCCAGACCGTCGGAGTAATACACGCCAACGTGATATACAACGCCGACGATATGAGTGCGGTGGCGAGATTGAACACCGTCATTCGGCCGTACAGCATTTTCTTCTGCAATATCGCAGGGCTTACCGAGGCAACCCCGGCTAGAACCGCACTGAATCCCGAAACAGGCAGAATCGCAGAGAGGATGGGTGTACCGTAGAAACGAGCCGCCGGAACGGCGGCTAAAAGAATGATCAACCAGATCCCGACGCTTCTGATGATCTGCACACTCCAGGCGGTATTGTAAAACCTGGGATCAAGCGCGCGCGGGCTATGAATTATGTTTTGCCCAATTCCAACATCCGAGAACAGTTGAATGCCGGTCATGAGCGTATTGACGATTAACATCGTTCCAAATAGCTCTGGCGCAAGAAGCCTTGCCAACGCGACATTCGTAGCCAGGCGTATCGCTTGACCCAGGCCAAAGCCGCCGAGCGTCCAAACCGTCCCGGTCACAAGCTTGCCGGTCTTCAAGCTCATGGTCAAAACATCCCGTTGAATGTGGTTATCAGGCGGTAGTGCAACACATCTCGCGCTCGCCGATCATAAGCACGTGCTCGGGATCAAGTGGCCAGAGGAAATTCATTGATGAACGTTAGCAGCACTCGAACGAGAGATTCACAGGAAATGACTCTTGCGGCATAGTCGGATTGACGTGTCACGAAATGTCGTGGCCATGTATCGGGGGGGGGGCGCCCGCATTTGGCGTGGGCTGTCCGTCAGCTGGCGTAGCGAGCCTTCAGCGCGGGTGTCTTACTTTCCGACAGCATCTTTTCGAAGTACGCGATCGTTCTCATCAACCCCTCACGCAGTTGCGTTTTCGGCTCCCACTCCAGAACGGACTTAGCCTTCGAGATGTCGGGTCGGCGCTGTCGCGGATCATCCGATGGAAGGGGTTCGAAGATCAGCTTCGATTTGCTCGCGGTAAGCTCGATAACCAGTTCGGCAAGCTGCCGGATGGTGAATTCCCCTGGATTACCGATATTGATCGGACCAGTCACTTCCGGAGGGGTGTTCATCATCCGCAGCATCCCCTCGATGAGGTCGTCGACGTAACAGAAGGAGCGGGTCTGACTTCCATCACCGAAAATCGTGATGTCTTGGCCCTGCAGGGCCTGGACAATGAAATTAGATACCACCCGCCCGTCGTTTGGATGCATGCGCGGCCCGTAGGTGTTGAAGATCCGCACTACCTTAATCGGGATTTTGTGTTGTCGCCGATAATCGAAAAACAATGTCTCTGCACATCGCTTGCCTTCATCGTAGCAGGAACGCATCCCGATCGTATTAACATTGCCCCAATACTCCTCAGTCTGAGGATGGATCATGGGATCACCGTAAACCTCTGAAGTGGACGCCTGCAGTATCTTGATTCTTAGCCTTTTGGCGAGGCCGAGCATGTTGATCGCACCGATAACGTTGGTCTTGGTGGTCTGAACGGGGTCGAACTGATAATGCACTGGAGAGGCGGGACACGCGAGATTGAAGATTTCATCGACTTCCACGTATAAAGGAAAAGTTACGTCGTGACGCAGTAGTTCCATGCGGTGGTTATCGAGCAGATGCGCGACGTTTTGTCTTGTGCTGGAAAAAAAATTGTCTATACAGAGGACTTCGTCGCCTCGTTCCAGAAGCCGCTCGCAGAGATGTGATCCGAGGAATCCAGCACCTCCACTTACGAGTATGCGCTTGGCTGTCTTGATCGGCACGTTGAAGTCCCCTAGAAATTCAAAAAGCTGGACACCCGGCGCCAGCGCAGTCACGAGGATCCTGCGTGCACACCGCCTGCGCGCGCTGTCATCAACGAATGCTGCCAGGCTGTCTATCCGAATGGACTCTGAGTGAAAGCTATGGTCATGTCAATCCGGGCGCTGGCGAGCGATTCGCCTGAATGCTCGATCGGCGGGTACGGTCAATTCTAAGTACAAAACCGCTTATCGCGTGACCCCCGACGAAAGGGCCAAGATCAGCGAGGGCGGCCGCCCAACCTGGCGACGAAGCGAAGCAGATAATGAACTCGAAATCCTTGGTTCAATTTCTGATCGGGTTTGATCAATCGCCGCAAAGTTGCTCGCCCGGTGATCGAAGAGAGTGCCATTTTGGTCTTAAAGAGCTTCAGAATGATTGTGGCGGCCTCGTTTCGTCATCCTGTCGCGGCACGAGGTTGAGTTCCGCCCCGGAAGCGGTCCGGATGGGGGTATCTTGCCCTCTGGTAAAGACCCTTTAGGATCTCCGTCCGGGCGCTGGCGACCATCACAACGGTGAGATGCCTATGAAGCTGGCCACACATCCGGGTGACATAATGATGGTAGGACCATGAACGCCATCTCAAACAGGCAGTGCCTATAGCGCGTCCAGTCCGCGCGTGTTGCCGACGGTCGAAGATCCCTGCTAGCCTAACCGCGAGTTGCAATGTTCATATGAAGGCCTGACCGGATGCGAAAGCAACTTTAGCTTGGCTATTGCGATCATTATGTGTAGCGGGCGAAGCAGAGCTTGTGGCATCCGACCGCCAAGGTCACTATCAATTGGGTTCGGCTGCTCCTGGCGCTAATTAATCCGTTTCTCCGGTCCGATCCAGTTTGATCTGGAACTGACCACTAATCGATTCGCAGTTCAGATAAGCGGCGGCGCGTTCGAATCTCGAATTTTCGGGCTTGATGCCGGCCCGTCTTGCTCGAAGTCATAGAATGAGAGATGCCGGTCATTGCCTTGGACTCGGGCGTGCAGCGAACTTTATCGACTGGAGCCGCGGCATTGTGATTACACCCTTCAACGCCGCTGGATCATCCAGGAATTTTCGAATGAACAGACGATGCGGCCTCAAGTACTGACCTGCGCGCGCAACGGGGTGAAGCCGGGCGAAGGCCTACGGAACTCCATTTCGACTGGTAGAGAAAAATTGACGCCATCCTGAAGCTGTACGGGCAAAGCCATTGCCGAATTTTCCGCATGAATGCTCTAAGGTCAGGCGGGATATCCCGCGTTTATGACTGAAGATCTGATTCCCCGATCGACGGTTCCGGGAGCACGGCTCACGTTGCCGATGCGTCTGGCAGTGCTGGGTGTTGTGCTTTTCGCCGAGAAGTTCGCTCTCGGCGGCTTGGTGGCTACCAGTCGAGCGCGAGATGCCGAAGGCTTTGGCGCGTTTGTCCACGACGCGCAGCATTGGGGCTTTCGCTTTCTCGTCACATTCATGGCGCTGGTCGCGGTGCTCTCGTACGTGCGAGCGCAACAGGGGTCCCATGGGGAACGCGGCACGTCGGTCGTCCCCGCGATACGGTTTCGTTGGCTTCTCCTACATATGCTGCTGCTCGCGGTCTTGGTGCCTATCAGCTACTGGTTGTATCGCGTTGAGCCCGCCTCATCCACGTTCGCCGCGATGGTTTTGCTCTGGATACTCGGTGCCGCGGGAGCCGTCTTAGCGGCCGGAGTCGCGTTGGCACCGTGGAAAACTTGGGTCCAGGGAATCCGCTCACTAGGAATCGGTTGGCTCAACTCGGCGCTTGCCGCCCTCATCGCTACCGGCGTGTGGGAACAGAGTGAGAATTTGTGGTCATCCACCGCCGCCCTCACGTTTAGGCTGGTCAAAGCCGTATTGACGCCCATCATGCCCACAATGACCGCCGACGCGGCTACCCATGTGATCCGTACGAATAACTTTGCGGTTGAGGTCACGCAGAAGTGTTCGGGCCTCGAAGGCTTAGGGCTGATGCTTGCGTTTTGCATCATGTGGTTGATCTACTTTCGCCGCGAATACATCTTTCCGCGCGCACTCGTCTTGATCCCGATCTCGCTCGCCGCCATTTTCGGGCTCAACGTTCTACGAATTTCCGTTCTGATGCTCGTCGGCAATGCCGGCTATGGTGAAGTCGCCAGCTACGGCTTTCATTCGCAGGCCGGCTGGATCGCCTTCAACGGAGTTGCCTGCGCGCTCGTTTATTTCAGCCGTCGCAGTGCCTGGCTGAATCGAAGCGCCTTCACCGCAGAAACGACAGAGACGCACAATCCTACGGCAGCCTACCTCATGCCCTTGCTCGCCATATTAGCCGCCGGCGTGCTGTCGCATGCGCTGTCCGGGCATTTCGAAATATTCTATCCAGTGCGCTTCGTTGCCTGCGTGGGCGCCCTGTATTGCTATCGCCGGACCATTTTGCAGTTCGACTGGCGCTTTACCTGGCGCGGCCCGGCAGTCGGAGTACTCGTGTTTCTGATCTGGCTGGTCGCCGCACGAGAGCTGGGTCCGGACGCCCCGATGCCGTGGGAGTTGCAATCCGTTTCCCCTCTAGTCAGCACTTTCTGGATCGCCATCCGAGCGCTTGCATCGATCACCACGGTGCCGATAGCCGAAGAGATTGCCTACCGGGGCTACTTGATGCGTCGTTTGATAAATTCAGATTTTGAATCGGTGCCCTATCATTCGGTGCGCCCCTCCGCGGTTCTCATTACCGCGATCGTTTTCGGTGTCGCGCATGGTGCGTTCTGGCTACCCGGCATTCTTGCCGGGATTGCCTACGGTCTGCTCTTGCGCCAAACGAGCCGTATCGGTGAAGCCGTTGTCGCACACGCGATATCGAACGCACTAATCGTAATCTGCGTACTCGCCGCCAACATGTGGCAATTATGGTAGTGCCCCGGCGCGGGGATGGCTTGACTCACCTTGCTCGCCGATGGCCTCCCGGTATTTCGGGGGGGGGGGGGAGTGGCCGACGCAAGGTGACATAACTTGCGTGACCGCCCGATGACGCACTAGAAGACACCCCGCCGGCTATTCTCCGACCGAAAAAGATGTTGCCCTATGGCAACAGGCACTGCTACCATCTGCTGGTCGTCCGTCGGGAGAGGGATTCCAGATGCGAAAACAACTGTTTCTAGCGATTTTATTAATGTCTGTCGCCGGCGCAGCATCTGCTTCTCCTGGCACCAATCCACTTTGTGAATGGTTGCCTTTCCTTTGCCCAGCGCCTTCGAAGCCCGGTCCCCTCAAGGCACCAGAAGTCGACCCTTCTTCGGCCATCGCCGCGATGAGTCTTTTGGCGGGTGGTCTCGCAGTCCTTCGCGGCCGGCGCATTAAGGCGACTAAGGAATAGGCCTTCTCGTTAAGGACGAGCCCTGGCTGCTAATGGCGCTGGGGCTATCGTCGAAGCTTGGCCGCGCACGGAATGGCCTGTAACCAACCGTGAGAAAAACACGGTTCTCGCGATATCCGAGATCGCCCGAAGACACCGAATAAATCGTGTGCTCAGCCTGGAGTTTGACCTCGAGTCCGCGGCCATGTCGCCAAGTGATTCCCCCAGAGACCATTGCCGTGGTTGAATTAGGACTACCGGCAGTCGGCTCAACAATTGCCCCGCTATAGTCGGTTTGATAGACGCGGCCTGATATTTGAGCTGCGAACGACCGTGTGACCTGCCTTTGCACGCGGAAGTCTGCCGTTTTAAGCACATGGTTCAGGGAAGCGTCGCCTGGGTATGTGTCCTTCTCATAGCGTCCGTTCACGGCGAGCGTCGTGCGGCCACGCTCATATTGCCAACCAATCGACGCGTAGTTGCTCGTATAACTCTGTGAGGTAGAGGCGGCGGGCGCCGGCGAGATGACGCCATTCGCCCCTCCCTGTAAGCCACTGAAACCCGTCGTACTGTCTGTCAGCAGATGGCCCACCGTCAAAGATACTTTCGATGCGGGCGAGATTCGCCGCGTCAGCGCTAGCGTTGCAAGGCCGCCGTTATTCGCCGTACCGCTCTCGGTAACTTTCGTGACGCCGAGATCCGCGGACAGGGTCGTGCGAGCACCCTCAATCTCATAATTTGCATACACATTCGTGCGATCAAAATCCGTGTTCAAGAGAGTGTTCTCGAATAACACGCGTTGCGAATCGAGATTCAACGACACGCTGGAAAGGCCCGAGAGTTGTAGCCCCCAACCCACGCTTCCTGAGACCCGATTGTTGGTGAAGGGGCTGGTCTCGTATTCCGCGCGCGCCACTCGGGCGCCAAGGTCGATGAAACTTAAGGGCCCCGCCCGTAAATGCAGGTTAGGACCCGTAGCGAGATAATTGATCGTCTCGATGTTGGTCGGCGTGATCGGAGTGAAAGGGTCTAACGCGGCCTGACCATAGTCATCTTGCAGCGTCCAGGTAAGCCGGTCCTCAATCAACGCGAGCGTTGCATTGCCATCAAAACGACCCAATAGCTGATTGTGGTACGCGCCTTGCAGATAGTCGAGATAGGAGAAATTACCCTTGGCATCCGCATCGAGTCGGGCGCTTTGCTGTTTGAAATCCAAGTCTAGATCGGCGACTCCGATGGTCTGGCTGACTTTATCACTGGGCGCCAACGTCACGTTGTCCGTTTCGGCGACGCCGGCATCGACCCCGTAAGTCAACGTACCCGCACCGGCTGCAGAGACTAGGGAAAGCCATGAACCTATCGCAATGACAAATTTGTGGTGTAGTACTTCACGGCACATCGCCGTCAGTCCCGTACGAACCATATCCGTAATAGCCATAGCCCTCTGACCGAGCCATTTTGACTTCATTCAAGATGATGCCGCCGGCTTGCCGGGGATCGAACAAAGCAATCGCATCGATGACAGCCTGTCGCGGCGTATGACCGGCCCGCACGACCAGGACGACCTGGCCGGCGAGTTTCGTCAGCGCGCGCCCCTCGTTGGTAATGAGCAAGGGCGGCGAATCCAACAACAAGAGTCGACGCGGAACTCGGCTGCACAGACTGGCGATTAATTGGCGCATTCGGTTGCTGCTCAAGAGCTCGGTCGTCTCTTCGGTGTGCGAGCCCGCCGGCAAGATCGATAGGCCGCGGTGATTCGTACCCACCACCAAAGACTCGATATCGAGCGATTCGTCGATCAGGGCATCCACGAGGCCTTTATCATCTTTGAGCCCGAAAATCCCGCTGACGTGCCCCCTTACCACATCGCAGTCCACCAACAGCACGGAGATGTCGCGCTCGAGCGCCATGCTGAGCGCCAGGTTGATGCTGGTGAACGTCTTGCCGTCACCCGGGAGCGCGCTCGTGATCATCATGACTCGGGATTCGCCCAGGGAGGGCGTGCCACTCAATGCCTTGTCGATCAGCGGTCGCTTGATGCGGCGATAGTGGTCAGCAAACTGCCGCGCCTTGCCCTCCTCGGGCGAGTACCCTTGCGCACGCAGGCCGTCAGCATCAACTGCTATGCGCTTCGCAGGTTCCAACGGCACTGACGCTGGTGCGGTTCCGTGCTCGGGGCTCGAATCGGGGCTCGCAGGGGGTTTGGTGCCCAAGGGCACGGCTGAGTTGGCGGTGGCTTGATTTCGCAAGCGAGCGATGGCTTGTTCGAACAAGCTCACGTAGCAATCTCGGTCGTGCTGGGCTCAACCCGTAAGCGGATGCCGGCTCTGTTCAACCCGACGACCAATGCGAGCGCCAATACCAGGCAAACTGCGGCGGCCGCCAAACGCCAAAGTTCCCGTCGGCGCACCCGCTGGCGGCGACTCGGAAATGCGGTGCTCACAACCCCGAGCACGGGAAGCGGCGTCAATTGATTCATGCCCACGACGGAACTGACCACGGGCTTGAGCATGTGGAGGCCATAAGCAACGCCGGCACCCACGGCCAGCGACGCCAACCAGATGCCCCCCAGTAACAACGTGCGCTTCGGCCAGACGGGGACTAGCGGCGATGTCGGAGGCAGTACGACTTCGAAACGCACAGAGCCCGCATTATCGGCACGCTCGCCGAGTCGGGCCTTTTGGTAGCTCTCGAGCAGGGCCGTGTACTGTGCCTTATTGACGTCGTAATCGCGGTTCAACTGCTGGTACTCAGCTTCGATCTGCGGCGCACTATTCACGCGCTGGCGCAGATCAGCCACGGTCGACTGATGCTGCGCAAGCTCCCGGCGTAACGCCGCGATCTCGACGTCCTCTTTGTTGAGTTCGAGCTGGATGTTTTGATAAACGGGATTGTTGCCAGCGCCGCTCGCCGCGACCGCACTCGCATCTCCCCGCCGGAGATTGTCCAATTCCACCGCCCGGCGCTTTTTGAGCTCAGCAAGCGTCTCTCGCGCGGCGATCACATCGGGATGTTTGTCCGTAAACTTGAGTAGCAACTCATCGAGATTCGCTTGCGCTTCCTGGATGCGACTCAGGGTATCACCGCCGGCTGCCAGGCCATGAGGGCCAACTACCGGAGCGGAAGCGCCCGCCGCGGAAACGACGGAGTCGCCGTGCAGCTGGCGGGCAAGCTCGTCTCGCCTGCTCAACGCAACCGACAAGTCAGTCTCCGCTTTCTTGGCGGCATCCTCCTCGCTCTGTAAGGTCGCAAAGTATCCGCCCTGCTCACTCGGCATGAGTCCAACATGTTCCTTCTTGAATGCCGCCAAGCGATCCTCGGCTGTGCTCAAGCGATTCTCGTAATCCTTGATTTGCGTCTCGAGAAACTGCTGCGCCTGCTCGGAGCCTTCGCGTTTTCCACCGAGAGTCTTGTCGATGAAGGTATTCAAGAGCGTCTTGACCACCAGTAACGCGCGATCGCGATTCGCGTCCATGTAATTGAAACTGTAAATGGTTCCGGCGGTGTTTCGGTCATCTCCCTGACTGCCGGCACTGGCTACGGTCAGGGCGACGCGATTGCTGAAGTCGAGTAGAGTCTTCGCCTGCGCGCGTTCATCAACGAGTCCCGACGGCAAGACACCGGTCTCACGAGCGACGCGCTCCAATTGCGGTCCTTCCAAGAGCGACTGACGCACGTAATTGATTTCGGCATCGACGTTTTGGTCGGTCGTCAATCCCTGTAGCGCCGGCTTCAACGCCGTGCGGGTATCGACGAACACTCGTGCCTCCGCCTCGTAGCGATCCGGCAAAGCAAACAGCACGCACCAACCGATCACGCACACGGTGAACGCGGCGGCCACGGCCCACCAGCGAAATCGCCAGGCGCCTCGCACTTCATCGAGTACCTGTTCAATTTCCTGTTTCACGTTTGAACTCTGGACATCAGAAGCGGGTCTCTGGGACCACGAGGATATCACCCGGCATCAGAGGCAGGTTCTGCTTGATATCGCCCTTGTTCATGAGGTCATCCAGCTTGATCTTGATTTCCGTCTCTTTGCCGTGGTCTTGTCGCACCAAGCGGGCTCTATTACCAGCCGCGAATTCGCTCAAACCGCCGGCCGCCAGCACGGCGTCCAGCACCGTCATGCCGTCGTGAAACGGCAGCGATTCCGGCGTCTTGACCTGCCCGATCACTTTGACCTGGCTGTATACGCTGAGCGCAATGGTCACCACTACGCTCACCTTGGGAGCTTTGATGTAGTCGCTCAAACTTTTTTCGATGTCCCTCGCTAATTGTGTGGGCGTCTTGCCCACTGCGACCATGTCGTCCACGAGGGGTGAGGAGATCTTGCCATCCGGGCGGACCGGCAAAGTGGCCGACAAATTGTCATTCTGAAACACCGAAATTTTCAACGTGTCCCCCGGCCCGATTCGATAATCCGGGGAGACCGCGCTCGGCGTCTCAGGTTCATCGGCGGCGACGGGACCGGCAACTAGGACTGGTAGTAGCAACAGACACAGGATGCAATCTCGTGGCACGGTTCGAAATCCCTGTAAGTCGGCTCGGGTCACTTTCGGAGTTTACCGTGGCGGACGACGGACTGCTGACCGATGTTAACTTTACAGAATTTTCCACCATGGAATAGTGTTGGTAAGGCCGGTGGAATCGCGCTGTCGTGGGCTAACAACATGCGTAGCCTGGGTCGAACGTCTCGCCCGCTCGGTCCGCGGTGACTCTGTGCGGTCCCAACCGGCACCAGGTCCAATAAGCGGCCAACGACGACGCCCATCCCGCCATCGACACCTTAACCACGCCACCGGTGACGTTTTCGATTGAAAATCGGCCATCGTAGGCAAGTTTCGACGCCGGGGGATCGGCACCCCCACAGGCAGCACGACGCCAAACCGGGATGCTGCGCCCCTGAACATGATGACACGGCGCGCACCGAGCGCCGAGCATCGGTACCGAGACAATCTGATACCGTTCGCGGTGTGACAAGCAATCCACGCAGTCCAGCCGATCCTGATCGGCCTTTTCCCAATACCTATTGGGTCGTGCCCCGGCGGTTACTGGCGGGTGAATACCCCGGGCACCAAGAGGATCCCGTCGCGCGCGACCGCTTGTTACGCCTGACGGCGGCAGGCATTAAGACTTTTGTGGATCTAACGGAAGACGGCGAGATGCCCCCCTATAAGCATCTCCTGCCCCCTGGCACCAACCATGTTCGCTCTGCCATCGTGGACTCAAGCATCCCTTTGAATGTCTCCCAGACACAGGCAGCGCTAGACACCATTCGAGACGCCATATTCGAGGGGCAAGGTGTCTATGTCCATTGCCGCGCCGGCATCGGTCGTACCGGACTCATCGTCGGCTGCTTTCTTGCCGAGGACGAGGAAAACGGTAAGACGGCGTTGAAGGTCTTGAACAGCCTCTGGCGGCAAAGCGAGCGTGCGAAGTCATGGCCGACGGTACCGGAAACCGCCGAACAATCGGATTATGTTAGACGCTGGCTCACGTTGGCGAGGCCTCGACCTTGAATCAAGCCTCAGCGCCTCGTATCGGATAATAATAGCGCCGATGCGCGATTTAATTCATTCGACCGGTGCCCGGTGATAGCTCTTTGGGATCTTGTGACGGCGAAAGCCCCGAATGACGCCGTTTTTCATGCGCACTCGGGTTCCGTTGCGCTTGCAGCTCTCGCAAGCGGCTCGACACTCGGCGAGCTGGACACCGTTCGCGGCCGCTCCGTGCTCCTCGGCACCGAGGATCAGTTGGCTACGGCACTTGCACTGATCGAACTCGACGGCGTTGCACGCCGCGTGGTGCTATGCACCCCGGACTTGACCGCTGAACAGCTCGCCTTCGTCGCCACCACATCGGAGTGTGACCATGTCATTTCGGACCGGCCGACAACGCTCGCAGCCTTGCCCGCGCTCCCATCCATCACCCCCGCCATCGCGCCGAGAGCACATACTCGGGTAGCCGACGCGCAGCCCGGGATGCAGACCGAGTGGATCTTGCTCACCTCGGGCACGACGGGAAGACCGAAGCTCGTGGTCCACACACTCGACAGCCTTGGCAGCACACTCCCGCGCGAGGCGCCGGATGCGCACACCGTTTGGAGCACCTTCTACGACATACGCCGCTATGGCGGCCTACAAATCTATCTGCGTGCCGTACTCAGCGGCACGTCGCTAGTGCTCTCGAGTCCACGCGAATCGACTACAGAATTCTTCACCCGCGCGGCGGCCGCGGCGGTCACCCATATCTCGGGTACGCCCTCGCACTGGCGTCGGGCGCTCATGAGTGGCGCGGCGCGCATCCTCGATCCTAAGTACGTGCGTCTGTCGGGCGAGATTGCAGACCAAACCGTGCTCGACAATCTAAAAGCGGCGTACCCGGCAGCCGCCATCGGACATGCGTTCGCATCGACCGAAGCGGGCGTGGGGTTTGAGGTAAACGATGGACTCGCCGGCTTCCCGGCCGACTACATTAGCCGCGAGCGCAACGGCATCGAAATGAAAGTTGAGGATGGCACGCTGCGCATTCGCTCGGTTCGAACCGCGGCCCGTTATCTTGGCGAAGCGCCGGTGATTGCCGATGTGGAGGGATACGTCGATACCGGCGACTTGGTCGAAATGTGCGACGGCCGTTATCAGTTCAAGGGCCGCAAGACCGGTGTCATCAATGTGGGCGGCCTCAAAGTGCATCCCGAGGAGGTGGAATCCGTGTTGAACGCCGACCGCCGTGTCAGAGTTTCCTTGGTGCGGGCTCGACGCAATCCGATCGTCGGGTCTGTGGTCGTCGCGGACGTGGTGCTCACCGAGGAGGCCGCAGCTGCCGGAGATGCCGCGGCCGCCGAACGCGTCAAGGCCGAACTTCTGGAACACTGCCGCCGAGCATTGCCAGTTCACAAAGTACCGACCGCGCTCCGATTCGTACCGGCTCTGGAATTGACTGCCGCCGGCAAGTTGGTGCGCCCGCATGCGTAATGTGCTTGTGACCG
>Ga0209208_10004545_pt1 | contig 19617 bp, 17 predicted proteins | sample S1TSphfallax_3_FD_187694 | JGI IMG/M metagenome (GOLD analysis project Ga0209208, IMG submission 187694) | Host-associated microbial communities from peat moss isolated from Minnesota, USA - S1T2_Fd - Sphagnum fallax MG (SPAdes) (version 2) | ecosystem: Host-associated > Plants > Peat moss >... | reverse complement strand
TTTTTCCAAATGGAGGAATCACATTTGACTTGAGTTACTTGGAATAAGTACTTAATTTGGTCATGGTGAGTGCCATACTTATCTTGCTCAACTCCTTTTGCTTTTTAAAAAAAAATCAAAGACTTTGGATTCTGTGGACTTTGAATTGAATAGTTGGTTTTGTAGTCACCTTAGTGAATGAGTAGATTGGGCCATATTTTTAACTAGAGGTCCAAACAAAGGTAAAGTGGGTTTAGAAGGGGCTAAGCATTTAAAGGTTAAACCAGCAAGATCCAGTTGACAAATTGTCTTTGTTTTGCCAAATCTTTTCCACTCATCTTAGCCCTCTGCTGTCTTATTTGCAACTGAATTTTGTTAAGAAAACAATAACTGTTGATTATTAGTTAGTGAAGGGTGCATCCAAAGTTTTTTAAATTTTGATTTGAAGGAACCACTTTGATTGACTCATCATCAATACTTTTGAAACATTGGGCTGTCCCGCATTAGAAGCACCTACCCACACTACCCAAAATAAAAGCATGGTGGTATCTGTTGTTGTCTTGAAACCCTTTTGTAGGAAACTCCATTTGTCTACTTTTGTGAAAGATGGCTGACTTTGCATGCTATCAAATAACATTAACTTGAGGAATAACCGTCAAAGGTATCTCTGTAGTGATCACCATTTGTGAAAAAATTGGGTCAATTTGCATGATACCAAAATAACATCATTTTGAAGAATAATTTCCATGTCCATATTAGAAAATACAGATGGTGTGTTACAAAATTGTGAAAATTGGAAGTCTTAGGAAGGGTTCAATGTTGATTGTATCCTGGGTGTTGATGGATGATTGTGCCCAATGTGCAAATGGGGTTTAGTCCCATTGATGGTCAAGATGGGCTAATAAGGCAACCCTTCTTGCTCCTTTTGATTAAGGGACACCGATTTGTGGCAAAAGCATTCAGGGCCCTTGGTCCTGCTCCATGTTGGTGCAAATCAAAATCAAAATCCAATGCGAAGGTCTAGGATTTGAGACCTTATAAACAAGGATAGTAGCTTGAGTGAAGAGGGGTGAGAACCTACGAGGTTGTACACATGGGACCTTATGCTTCAAAGAACTTATTTGTTTATTTGATTGTAAAAACCTCCAAGGATTTTAGTAGTGTAGTTGGACGACACATTCTCAAGTGGAATTACCCTCCATGAGGTGAGTGGGCGTTATGTTTTCCAGTGGGCTTTAAGTGCATGGGTAACTCTTGAGGAGTGAGTTGCATAGAATGGGTATGTATGGCAATATCAAACGCGATCAAGTCAAGCTTACATGGTACCCTTGGTGATAATTTGAACCTTGCAGCGATCCGGTTGATAGATGTGCATGGCGGGAGCGAAATTCCGCTTCTTAAGTACCACTCCTCCTCTTCTCAGTGTTAAAAACGTTGGCAGAGGGCTTTACGAAAACATAATGCCGTGATCTTTCCACCACTGTCTTTCTATTGACGCGCGGCCGAGTCAGGTTTCATTGCCAATTCCATTTCTGTTGCTCATTGAATGCTGCCTCAATGTGTACACTCAGCACTTGATGGCACATTGCTACTACAACACTCTGTACTTTATCCCTTGATGGTACATTGGTTGCACGCTGTACTTTCGCTCTTGATGCTACACTGTTGTAATCTGCTCCAAAAATGAACCGCCCAAAAAAGAAAATGGGATGAATGAATAAGCCCTTCTTTGCTCTTTAGATCGAGTAAAGCTTGTGGGTGATGGCATTAGCAAAACTAGGGCTGCACTCTGTGTGTTTTTTTTTTCAAATTCCTCAAGTAGGTGCACTGGGTAGGATCCTCAGCATTAATTATCAATAAATGACGACTGTCCTGGTGGACTAGTAGATCTTTTTTGGAATCCTGCCTACTTCTGGCGAACTACAGGAACACACTGTCTAAATCTGGCGACTTCTAAGCTTTTTGGGTCAACATATGGCGATTTAAAAAAAAAAAATCTAAAAAATCCCTTTGTTGGATTCGCCAGCCCTTTTTTTTTTGTCGCCAGGTTGCGAAAATTCGCCAAAAAAAAAAAAAAAAAACACTGGCTGCACTCAGCTGCTGCCTTACAAGGGTCCTAATTCGGGTAATGCCCTCGCCATTGGGCCCTTATTTCGGTAATGCCTTTACCATCAGGCCCTTATTTTGGCAATTCCCTTGCCATTGGGCTTTACCACACACCCAATGTGTTGATGCAGTTTGACTAAGTCTGATGGCCTGATGAGTATTATGAGAATGCGGTTGAAGAGCACCGCACCAAATAAGTGTAAGGTAAGACACTTGGAATAGGGCAATCTGGATTTAAAGGTTCCATGCCTGAAAGGCAAGAAGTGGACATCAAAACAGGACTCTACATAAAAGCACCTATGTGAAGGCACCTTATGCTGGCCTTGTGAGGTATCATCTAATGTGACAAAGGCCCATATTCCATCACAAAAAGAAATCCAGGAATATTTCTAAGTGTAGTTGGAGTGTGCACTATATCCCTTGATCTATCTCTAAGAAAAGAGGAGAGATACTATGCCCACTCCTTAAGAGTGAGAAGGATCTTACACCTAGAAGTAGGCATAAGAACCCTCTCCTTTTATGACTTGTGATCTAATGCTTGTTTTAGGTTCACAACAACCTTTGGGTCATGTTTTATTATGGGTAAAGCACTCCAAGGTTTTTTTCTTTGAATTTGAAAGCACTTCACTGCATACAAGATTTGTTCGTCAATTGAAGAAGGACCATTCTGCTGATCATATGCAAACCTTTCACCATTTGAATAAAAGAAATTCCATGCCTTACATTGGGGAAGACCTACTCCCACAGGCCTCCTCTAGTTTGAGAGCCTATACGTTCTCGAGCCTATGACCCTCAAATCATGGGATGCCCTTCCCCTATATGTAACCCATGGTGCTATCTTATTGGGGTAGTATTTCAGCTATTTTCTTAGGTGGGATAGGTAGCCATTTACTTGCACCTTTTTTATTTATTAATAGAGTCAAGAACAATAGTTGACATTTTGTAACCATCAAAGGTGAAAGACATGTGTGCCAAGTGAATCCAAGGTTGGAACAACCAATTACACTTTGGAATAGGCCCTAGTCAAACCCAATATCACATAACAAAACGACAACCCACTATATGGAGCTTGCCCCCTTCTTAGGTGGAATGGGCCCTCCCATTCTGGCATTCTGGTAGGGACCGTTCCATAGTAGGTACTTTAAGTGTCTTTCTGGACAACTTTTGAAAAAGAAGAGAAATAGTATTCAACTCAAGTGCTTTATGGACCCCACTCACAACAAGCTAATAACTTTTCAAAGGGTTAGGACCTTAGTGCGCGATCGCCTACCAACCTCTCAACAGGCCACCACCCTTATCCTTTCTAGTTCGCAATTGGCTCTGGAATTTGTGAAATTTTGGGGATTTTGTGGGGTTTGGTTTGGTTTTTCTTTTTCCTTTTTTTGGTTTTTTTGGGGGTGTGGGGGGAGTAGTCGGGACTCTTCAGTGCTCTGTTTGCACGAGTGCATAGCAATTGCATTTGCGAACACGCGGACGTTTGGAGAGAGAATTTCTTGTATTGCGAAATTCTGGAGTGATGGCGTCTGCCATGGCCATCAAGGTTGCCGCCTGCGCGTCGCCCGCGCTCAAGCTTGCCGCCTTTGGCTGCGGCGTCAGTAGTGACGCCGCCGCAGCAGGAAGGAGGAGGTTGCGGGAGAGGACGGGCTCGTCTCTTGTGTGTGCGCAGGCTGGGCGCGAGGGTGGTGCGGGGGAAGAAGTAGTACCCGTAGTGAGGAGTTCCGTCTCCAGGCGGCAGGCGTTAGCGTTGACGACTCTTTCTGCTGTTCTTTTTTCCTCCTCGCAACAGGCTGCTCAGGCTCGTGATATTCCAGTGTTTGGATTCCGGAAGGTGCAAAAACAGGTTTGAATTCTTGTCCCTTTCTGGTCGCTTTGTACCTATGCTGCTGTAGGTGACGGACGTCCGGAGAGGCACACACAGACACACACACAGGGGCAGAGAGAGGTTCTGTGTATATGTGTGTGTGTGTGTTATTCGCCATCCATTTCTCATCTCTTTCTTTCGGTGTCGTCGCCACTGAGAGATGCTTTTTTTTGGAACTATGCACACGAGAAGCTAATTCAGGTAGGTTGATTTCCTACGTGTTGTTGTGAGAGACAAAGAGTTGTTGCTGTATCGTTGGCAGACAGTGTGAAGATCTCGTGTTGCGATGTGTTTAGTGCGAGGTTTTCTTGCTGAACTAAAAGCAGTCAGGCCCCGGATTGTTTGTTTCCTACAGACGACAACAGACGGAGGAATAATGAAATGCAAAGACCTAGCGTGAATGAAACTATATTAGTTTTCTTTTCTTTGCAGCAGTGTACGTAGGTGTGTACCATTTATCCCGGGCATTGAGTCAAGATTCAAAAATGCTATCTGTTTTGTGGTGGGAGTTTTGTAGCTTGTCTTTTTCTCCAGAAGCAATCTGGAGTAGGATGTGCAACCTGTGCCTACAGATTTCAATCCATGCAGTAGAGGCAATTGTGAATGCAGGTGGAGTATAGTGCATCTCTAGTAGAAGTCTAAAATACAGCCAGTATTTGCAGAAGAACCCTTCCCTAGTGCTGTCAAGTGTTGTTCTGTTTTGGTTAAATCTTTTTAGCTTCATTGTTTGTTTGCTTTCATTGATAATTTTTTTTTTTCCTACATGAATTTGCAATGCACTGCTTGAGATTGGGTCATTGTGAGCTGTGCGGTTTGTGACTAGCGTGAGGATGCTCTGTAGCAATTGACCTCCTTTGCATGGCATTCATTTTTGGAGCAAACTGATGAACTGTGGAGCTGATGGTTATTTCCTGTATGATCTGGGCCATTAATCCACCAGAGAGGGCTACCCATTTGCTTCTGAGTTTTGTGATTGGAACAAAATGATGAACTTTGCAGATCTTTGCAAAAGCAACTCTTGAGTAAATCAATTTTTACAATCTATTTGTCAGGTTGTGGATGAGGTGAAGGAGCTGGTGAAGGAGGGAGAAGCCGAAGCTCAAGCAGTATCAGGAGCTGTTTCTGGTGTGGTGAAGACTGCAGTTGCGGATTTCTCTGTCACCTCATCAAAGGGATTCTCTTCAGAAGGTGGGCTATCACCTGCATACCAGGCAGGTGTTGTGGCAGGTGCAGAATTAGTGGCAGTTCTAGTTGCCTCCACAGTTGTGAATGGTCTTCTAAGCCCATCCAAGTAAAAAAAAGAAAAAGAAGCCTGCATCTCCCATATCATCTTGCAAATAATGCATTTCCTCTCTATCCTCCCTCCCTTATCCCAAAACCCATTCACAAAAGTCACTGAATTTGGTGCATTGTATCTGTTACCATATAAATCTTGCAGTCATCTGGCAATTGTCATCCTTCTATCACAAAGCCTTTTCTAAGGTAGATTGAATGGTGAATTTGGAACTTTCTGACTCATGATGATACACATGTACATTGATTGCCATACTAGGTGACTGCATTTACAGACCAAAAAAGACTTGTGTGTAGAGCATGATTTCATGCTTATAAGATGCCCACTCTCATAGATTGTGAGCTAGAACTATTCATTCAGATTCATTACCCTATCTCTATTGAGGGTCCTTTGAAGTAATCAGCTTATTGTTATGGCACTAAGATTCTGCACAATTTTAGACACAAAATCAGTCTAATGCAATAGGTGTATACTTGTGGTGGTCAGATTTGCTCCAACAATGTGGTAAATTTTGGCTGATTCAAGAATTGAAAGATGGGAATGTAATGCATTTGTAACACATTTGGTAGGTGTAAATTGGTCATTGTATCATAATTTTTATCATCTTCTTTTCTTCTTCTCTAATGTAGGTTTTTTTTGGTTGACAAACCAACAAGTTCTTTTGAAACAATTAGGCCAAGATGCTCATTTAGGCCACAAAAATTAGGCCATTCAGCAACCAAGTCATTCTGACCCAAAGGATTGAAAGTAGAAATTGGAAAACCATACTTGAGCTTGCACCACACATCCATCTGAAATACATGTATTTTGTGAGTGCTAAACTCCCCTAAACTCCCAATGGATGAGACATTATTCAACAAAAAATTTGCACAGCCTGCTTGTCACAAGCTCCAAATAACATCATTTGCAATGAAAGTTCTATAAAGACAAAGGATATGGGAAGAGGAGAGAAACCTGCATTTAATACAAAACACAGAGAGAGACAGAGTTCAGCAAGCCATACAAGATACAGAAAGAGAGATTTCAGCATGCCATATAAAATATAAACAGAGACAGATATGAGAGAGAGAGTTCAGCATGCAATACAAAACACAGACAAACAGAGACAGATATGAGAGACAAACAGACAGACAGAGAGAATGAGAGTTCAGCATTAGATACAAAAACACAAGGTTTGAAATCTTTGCTTGAAACGCACAACCGATATAGACTTAAAGCGTAGAAACACCAGCAACAAAGTACAAAACAGACAGATGCAGCTGTTGTTGCAGTTAGCTGTTGCAACAACCAGACAAATGCACATGGGTAATTCTCATACTAAAAGTATTGCATAACCTAAAAACACCATTTTGTTCTCTCCCATTAAAGCACCCAAACACCAATGAGAAAGCAGCAGCAGCAGCAGATGCAGCTGCTTCCAAACTGAGTCAGCAAGCTGGTTGCTTCACTCATCATCTTCCTCCTCTGATTCTGCCTCTGCACTGCGCAGCCAGTCCACAAATGGCTGTGCAAACTTCCGCACTTGTAATGCCTTGGATTTGGGGGAAGTGACACCATTGCTGGCCACCTGCTTTGCAGCATCAAACCAAAGCAAAATCTGTTCTTCTTCAAGGATATCGGAATCGTACAGGATCTTAAGAAGCATTGCGATCTCTTTCCCAGCATTGGCTGGAAAGGAAGAGCAGAAGGCTTCAATGGCACCCAGCAGCTTGGCCTGGGAGTCCTCATCTTGCACCACAACTTTCAAGTACTGCTTCTTCTTGCCTACTTCCTTGGAAAGACCTTTGGTAAGGCCCCCGAACAGCGCCTCAAAGTAGGCATTCATCACTTCTGTTCTGGGCTCCTCCTTGCTCTGGAGATAAGCAGCAAGCTGAGCAGAAGTAAATCCCTTCTCCAAACATCCCTTGATATCCTTCAAAAGCTTCTCGTGAAGAGGAAGTTCCTCAACGATCTTGACATCGTTCTCAACTGCTGCATCGGTCTTCTTTGAGGACGTTTTCTTCAACAACAGCTTGGATTTGGTGCTTTCTTTTATTGGGATCTTTGGTTTGGAAGATTCTACTGCAGCTTTTCCCCCGTCGTCTTCCTCGAGCAGCACCATCTCACTTGTGGCAGCAGTAAGCTGTTCAGTGATGCGACGCTTCGCAGCTTCTGCTGAAGTATCAGTTTGCCACTCCACACCGTCGTCGTCATCCTCCTCCTTCTCCCCGCCGTTTTCTTCCTCCTCATCCACTTGACTTGCAGGCGGGGACAACAACGACTCCTCATCATCAGATCCGCCTTTCTTTTTGACAAGAAGCTGCTTCTTGTTGTCGTCCTCTCCTGTCTTCTTTTTCCTGGAATCCTTTTTCAGTTTCTTCATTTCCTCGTCGACAGCTTCGCCTTCCTTGAGCCTCTCTTTCTCAGCCCGTCGCATGTGCTGCTTTTCCTTCTTCCCGATCTTCTTCTGCTCCGGAGGATTCTTCAGAATGAAAGTCGTGAGCTTATCGCGCATATCCACATCAGAAACAAAGCCACAAGCAGCGCATTTGAGAGTGATCATCTGCGTCTTGGTGATCACGACCTCAGTCTCAGGATTACCACAGCCGTAGCACTGCACATACTTTTTGATAAAATTCTCGAGCAAGGCGGCAAGCTTGGCGGTTTCATGAGCACCGTTCACGATGGAAGTCCCCGTCTTCTCGTCGAACTTGGACTGTGCACCAAGCTCACAGCCGAAGTACTTGGTGGTGTAAGACGGATGTCTAGCCAGCGCTTTGGCTACCTCCACCATGTTCACCACGTTCGTCTTGATGCCGTTCCCGCGTCCCTCGATCTTCGTCACCAGCCTCGGCATCTTGTACCGATAGAAGGCGTCATCGCGGTTGCCGGCTCCGATGTTCTGGAGAGCCATGTTTTCACAAGCACTAAGAAACTGCCGCTATAGATGTCGTTACTGAGGTTGTCGATCGTTTCCGCTGACACCAGTGGAGCTTGGCAACAACATGCAACCTCCCTCCTCCTGGACTCGATCTGCAATCCAGTAAAGGCTTCTGTCTTTTTCTCGTTGTTGGACAATACTCTCCTAACAACCCGACCGACCCCAGGTAGAAGCCGCCGGCTTCAGACATAAAAGAAGTTGCCGCCACCTTGCCCTCTTCTTCTTCTTCTGCTCCTGCTTCCACCTCTCCTTCTTCCTTTCCTCCTCCTCCTCCTCCACTCACCACAAAATCTCACTCAAATCTAAACAGACGCTCAAAACGCAACCTCTCAAACTCTCGTTTGTGCGTGCTTCACAACAAAACGCACAAAACAATCCAATTCCGATTCCGATTCACAGACAGACAGATACACAGATACGCCTCTCCGGACGCCGTAAAAGGGGAAAAAGACACAATCAGAGAAAACGCACGACCGCAAGCAAGCACAAAAACAATCACAACTTCACCAAAACTTGGTCGAAACCTGCGCGGAAACAATCTGCTGGTCCAGGAGTAAGCAGAGAGAAACGATCGGTGAGCAGCGGCCGCAATAACAAGCGATATGTACGCGCCAACAGCAAGAAACGCGACAAGATTTTCTCGGAGAGAGAGAGCTAGGGTTGCAAAAGATACACTGAAGAAACGTTGTGCCTGCTCCTTGCCCCCGTCCTTTCCCTTATCACTCTGTTCCGCTTTCCCTCCAAGCTTCCTAGCCTGCTGGGCCAGCGCTCAAAGGCCCACCGCACAACCGGTCCCGGGTTCGATCCCGAGCGGGAGTTGTAGCCTTTTTTTGAAAATTTATGGCGAATTTTCGCCAAAAAGCGAAATTCAAAACTCAAAATCAGAAAATGAAGTGATTTTGGAGGTTTCTATAATCGCCAGAAGTGAGTTGAAAAAGTTTTTTTGAAAAATCGAAAGATTTATATTTTTGGTTCACAGTGTGTAGCCAAAAAAACAGACAATAAATTTTTTTTAAAAAAGATTCCTGCCTAGTTATGGCGACCAATAGAAACTCATAGTCTAAATATGATGACTTCTGACTTTGTTTTTCCTCAAAATATGGCGACTTTTGCAGTTCTTTTTTCAAAAATAATCCCTTTACAGTGCGAGCTTTTTTTTTTGGTCGCCACAGTGCCAAAATACCCCCCCTCCCCAACCCAAAAAAACACTGTGGATCTTAAGTGAGGCATTTTAGGAGCCATATTTCACCAAGGAAATGTTAAATTTGGACTCAGAGACTCTGAATTAGTCTTACAACAAGCTATTTACCGTGGTTAGAAGCAACCTAACAAATATGGGGCTTTCTTAACCATGGTTCCAGTGTAGGTGCTAGTTCACCAAAGGCAAAAATAACACAGTTATAAAAGAAGAAGGATGATTAAAAGATTTGTATTTCATATCTGGTTCATAGCCATATTTGGGTAAATAGTGGCGAAACCTCTGACTGGGTTTGCCCCCGACGCCCTAGCTGTATTATTGATTGACCCCTGTTGTCCACTTTTGATCCGCCACGTAAGGCGCACACATCCATATTGCACCCGTGAAAAAATAATTCCGTGTCAGTCTATGAATGAACCCCGGAACCCCTTTCCTTTCATTTTAATTTCAGAAAAAACATTTTGGGGGCAAGGTCCAAGCTGGGGCTGTTTAGTGAAGGGGGGTCCAAATAACCTAAGCTAGAGGTCTGAGGTACCATTATTTCGGGTGGGAAAAACTCAGTTGGACTTTTTGCAGGGCTTTCTCTTTTCTTTTTTTCTTTTTTCGAAGCTTCTTTTTTTGTCATTTTGTAACCCAAATTTTTTGGAAGGTTTGATTTTTCTAGTGTAAATTTGAGTAATTTCCTATTTTTTGGTGGGAGATTTTCGAGCCTTAATTTCATATCACAAAATTGAAAAGAAAATGAAGCTGATTTGGAGTTGCTGAATTTTATTTTTTTAGGACTAGCTATGGATCTTACCATTAAGAAAGGAAGAAAAAACATCATCATATGCATGCATGATTATTTTTAAAAACTATCATGTATGTGTGTGTTTTGTTTCATTTTTTTTCATTGAGCATCATATTGACTTGATTTGATTTCTAATGATTATATTAAATTTCTGGTTCAATTCTCCCATAAAAACACAAACATAATTCTAACATTTCACAACATAAATATCATGGACATGAAAACAAACACATAATATGTGCCTTTTCATGTCCATATTTGTGACTAAATATTAGTTAGTTAGGCTCAAAATAGATACATATGTATGCCACAACAAATAGGCAATTTTTATATATTAAATAGATTATTGGTCTTAAGATATTACATTATTTACCATAAGGTATCCTAAAGGGGAAGAGGCAATTTGCTTGCCTGAAGGACATTCACATAGTGCCACTTTGTAATAATGACCCTTGCCCCCGCCCAAGTTTGCCTTTTTTTCCTTTTCTTTTCTTTTTCCTTCAGTGTTGGGTTGAGTGTGGATATGGAGGGAAGGGGGAGGGGAAATTATCCACTGAAATTTCTGTATATCCTTCCTTGCATATTTAGATTTTTGAAAAAAAATTAATACATGGTCTAAAGCTTGTGATTGAAGGATTGGGTTTTATAGGAATGGTGGAGACTTGAGACCCTTGCAAATGAATGAATGAGTGAAACGTGCTCTAAAGTAATTAGTATTTGGGTGCCACATGGGTGCAAAGTGGCCAAAATGTTTGCTTAGTTTCATCCTTAAATTTCAACTTGGGGTGGGGGGGGCGGAGGGGAAGAAAGAAAGAAGGGAATTAAATTCTCAATTTAGGAAATATTGAACATTCTAGTTCCATCTTGAAAGTCAACAACAAAGCCTTGGGTTTTTTAAAAATAAATATGTACAATTTTCAAATATATCAACATTTAAAACTAGTCACACACATTTTATTTACATTGAAACAATCGGGATAATTTTCACATTGATAACGAATATGTGAATATTTTTGACAATTTGAGTTTTGACCTTGTCAAATGGTGGTGTCCCCCACCCCTCCCCCCAACACATGAAGGTAAATGTTTAATGTAAGTTGAAGTAAGGAAAGCCCACTCACGGCATTTCAATTATAGTCATCATCAAGCATCCATTAGGTGTTGGTGATCCTTCAAATTTCGAGAACGGTGTTGTCTGGAACTTTCTTTAGCTCACTCCATTACTTGCTCATCGACCCCACCCCCATTGCTTTGGTTTGAAATTTTTTTCAAAGGAAGTTCCTAGGTGGAATGGGCCCGACGATTATACAAGTGTTGGATGGATATAATTTTTTTTATATCCGGTGATTCCAGTTATCCGCCTATTTGTTATCCATTAGTGGCAAAAAAAAATTGATATAAAAAATTCATTGTAATATCCTGCAAGGATATCATAAAAAAATAAAAATCTAGTGCCAAATTTTTGTATGACCGGATATCCGTCAACATTAATATTTATTAGATAACCTAGCATTTTAAATAACAAGATTATTTATTTATTTTCAAAAGTATTTTACAAATCACAAATTCAAAAGTTCATCTCACTCAAATTCACCTTCATATTGTTAATTTTTTTCCTTTAAGGCAAGATCAGCCTCAATCAACTCTGTCAAATTAGAAGGTGAACTACAACCCACCTTATGATCACTAGGTCAATTTTTATTAACAAAAATAATTGTATCATATTTATGTGATTGTAAGCGACATCTCCTCAAATTTGTAAAAATTCCAATCGATGAAAAAATTCTTTCAATTTCTATATAAAAACCAACAATGCTAAGAATTTGACGAACAAAAAATGTCACAATTGAAAATAGAGACTCATGTTTCACCCACCACTATAAAGGACATTGAATTGACATCCACTTGAAACCTTTTAAACATCAACAACTCCTTGTTCACCACCTCTTTTGTTGGCTCATTGGTTCCAACAGACATCTCAAAAATGTCCCAAGTTATTTTCTTCATCAGTTTGCATATTTGTCACAGGTCCAAATTATGCCATAGGGTGGAAGATGTGGTAGCATCTCAAAAGCATAGGAAATAAGGATCATTGGTCATATTCTACCACAATGGAAACAACGTGCTCTCAACCAATAAAAGATGAAACCAACCTCAAACTTTAAATCTAAGGTCTAACACCAAGGACAACATGTTATGTGTTTTATTTCCTTCACACTTTTTAAAAAATGAAAGAAAACCATCTAAAACACCACACACTTCTCTTCTAATGTTAGATCCAACCAATGATAATTCTTGGGCTACAACAAAATCATCATTAATTAAATCCTACAAGTTAAGTGAAATTTCAATTTTTTTTTAAAGTTTCGAGCTCATAGTAATTGTTACATTCAAAGCATTAGAAAGTAACCAATGCCCACGAGATTGGTTCAACACACAAGCACTTACAACTGAAGACAAAACATCAATAATTTTTTGAGATATGTGCCAAGTTAAAAGTGGAGGGACACAACTAGTAACCTTCATTGCAGTTTGTTGACTATAACACAAGAAAATTATTGCCCTAAATTGTAATGCCTCTTGAAATAGGACAATTTTACTTGCAAACCTATAGAAGTACATCAAGGATCAATAAAAAAATCTTACAATTAAAATAAACTAAAAACAATAAACTTGCAAAAATGGAACAAAAATTTGTCTAATAACCAAACTAACTTTGTTTTCATTAGAGTGTTTAATTTCTTGGGTTAAACCAACTTCAATGTAAGCTTTACTCCATTCCATAAAAGTGACATACGAAATACGAGTATTTTTCGAAGGTGCTCAAAAAGAAGTATTTTCAAGTTTTTTTTAAAAAACATTATAAAAATACAAAGGCTTGAAAATTGGGCTTTGTATCAAGTATTTTCAAGTATTTTTTAAAAAGCCCAAAAAAACGTAAAATACGCGTATGTTTGAATCGAATTGAGAATATGTCACTACTATGCTCCATTCTTGACGACCTTTACCAAATTTCTTTAACTAAGAAATGCATTTTTGCAAATCTACCCAAGTAGATTTAGTATACATATTTCAAGTTTATACAAACTTTGTCATCAGTTGTGGCATATTGGCATGCTTTGGAAAAAACATGACCAAAATAGGTTCCTTGAAAGCTTTTTTCTAAACCTAAAGTTTCACATTTAACAACAGACTTCAAAACATTGTTCAATGTATTTAAATTTGAACCCTCATCCTTCACATATGATATGATCTTATTTTTCAAGCCATATGCATCTAAAAGTTCAATAAGATTTCTAGCCAATGTTTATCTTGTAGTTTTAGTAATTTCAAACAAACCAAAAGTAACATGTTTTGGTTTCCAAGCAGATCCCAAAAAATTTATGACCAAAACAAACACATCATGTGCACCCTTGGACATCCACAAATCAAAACGGGTAGTATCACAACTATAATCATTTAGCAAAGGAAAAACATATGTTTCTTTAATTTTCTCCACCAATTCAAGTAAAATAGTGTTTGAAAATAATTTTCAAGAAGGGAATTGCAAACGAGGACATAATTGTAACACTAAACACATTAACCACACATTCTCCACAAATTGCAAAGGAAAATGATTTTTCATTATTAAAAGTGCAAGATTTTCCACAAAATTTTTTTGCTCCACATCATCATTTTTGAATGAATCTTTTAAAACAAAAAATTCAGATATCGAAAAATTAAAAATAAGAAACCTTTTCTTTGCAAATTATCTCTCAACATTTTCTCTAAATAAACAAGTAAATAAAAATAAAATTGTCAAAAATACAAAGGTTTTTGTTTGTTTCCAAAACAATTTATATCAAGCCCTACACCACAAACCAAAAGCCAAGAAAATTAAACAAAAAAAGGAACAAAAGACATGAGATTAAGAAAATTAAAAAATGAAAATAAGCAAAGGGAAAATTACTTATTGAAAAATATAGGTTTTCAATTCTCGACTTTCAACCACTCCCAATTCCTAGAAGAAGGAATGCAAGGGGGTAGTAAAAAATTCTTCAACGAATAAAAACACACCAATAGTAATAGCAATGCAAGAGGAGAGTAAGAGCGTGAAAAACCTTGTACTTGAAATAGAAGAGCAACCCAAGAGGAGAGCAATAGGGTGAAAAGGATAACAACAGTGTGAAGAAGACAACAATAGCAAATCGTGAAGAGGAGAGTAGTAGCGCAATGCAAAGCAGATAACAACAGTGCAACATGAAAAGGAGAGCAACAACATGACACAAAAAGGAGAGTAATAGCATGACATGAAGAGGAAAGCAACAGCATAGGGTGAAAAAGAGACCAACAACGCAAATAGGAGAGCAATAAGGCAAAGAGGAGAATAACAATGCGATGCAAAAAGGAGAATAGTAATGTAAAGAAAAGAGCAACAATGTGATGCAAAAAGGAAAACAACAGTTAGAAGAGGAGAGCAACAATGCGGAGAGGAGAGCAAAATGCAAGGAAAGTAGAGTGTGAGGAGAGGGGAAAAGCAGAATGTGGGGCTGAAGCTAAGCTTCAGCCCCATTTTAAACTAGATTTAGGGTTGTTTTGTTCTTTAGGTCTAATGGCAATGCACATGACAATTTTTTCCCTTGTAACGACCTACATCGACGCCCACAACCTTTTTTTCATTGTAACGACCTACACTAACACCCATAGTTTTACTTTGAGCCCCCTAACAACCTACAACTTAAACCTAAATCCCTCTCATATCCATATTTGGGCATGGATTTCATATCCACCCTGGATATCATATTTTCAAAAATTATTTTGTTAAGATATTATATGATTGATATCATTATTTTGATATCCAAATATAAGGATATCATTTTGGATATCAAAAATATTGATATCCAGAGGATTTCAAAAGTGATATCCGATCAAAATATCCGGATTTTCAAAATATTTGCCCAACATCAGTTATACGTAAAATCATCTTTTGTTCCAATATGTAATTGGTCATTCATTTAGCAATTACATGGATGTATTTTTTGTTCAATCCTCTGTTTAACAACTACATTGATGTATTGTTTGTTCAATATTCTTGTATTAGAAATCGATCTCGTCTCGATAATTACTGGTGTTTTGTTCATTAGCTAAAATGATGCCAAATTTGGGTAACAAGGTTTGTTTCTAGATTGCACTGAAGATTTTTTTTTCTTACTAACTAACCATGAAAGCTTTGGGTACTAAGGTAAAGGCCCCTGCAAGGGGCTTTATTCAAGTCCATGTTCAACTCTACTTCACACAAGCCTTTATTCCAAAAAAGCCTATAGCCGAGGGCTTACTTTACACTTAAAGCACAATGTGGATCATGAGTTTTGCAAGTGACCATCCTAAGGCTCCTTCAATTAGGGAAGGATTCTTCCATCCATGCAAGGAGGTATTCAAATACAAAGCCCAAAACCTTGGAATGTTTTTGGGAGAGGCCTTTTCTAAGCTTGGTGTCCTTCTAGATTTTTTGCCCATCTCCTTGCACAACTTGTTTTTTACTACTAGTGATGGGTTTAGGTCTTAAGTTTCATGATTTCTCTTTTTAGGGCTTTTCATTGTGCGTTTTGTGCTTTGGGGTGTGGTCTTTTGTCTAAACTTTGATTTATTTATTTATTTATTTGTTGTATGCTCCTATGTCGACACCTATAACCATCACTATCATCGCACTCATAACACATAACATAAAAATACCTTAAATGGTACACCGCATTTGAGCCAAAAGATTGCTCACTTGCAACAACACAAGAATCTAAACCCAAAACATTGAAAACCAAAACACTTGCATAACAAAAAAAACTACAAAATAAAAACTATGTTCTAGAATTTCAAATCACTTTTAGTGATTTGAGGTCACATAAGATGGAATTATATCCCATGAAAAATATCCCGAACCTCATTCACACATGAAATGGTTCAAAATAATTAATTAGTTTAACTAACCCAATTTATCTTTAATTAACTAGGACCTAATTGGGCAGCTAAATTAACACATTTGACAACTATCGTGCATTCCTATGTTGGTGCCTATAACCATCACTATCACCACACTCACAACACATAACATAAAAATACCTTGAATAGTACACCACATTCAAACCACCCCCCTATTTGGGGCTAAGGTCTCCCTAAGCCAAATAACATTACTGAACTTAGTTGTTGGAAATCCACCATGGATTAACACTTTGGTTCCAAGGCAAAAAGACCACTAGGCCAAGTGCAAATGTGAGCCCCATCATTAATTGCCTAATTGTAATCCTTTAAATCCCTAGCCAAATGTGAATTGCCATGGAAGAAAATCTTAAATTAGTTTTATTATGTGACCCTAGGAACCTATTGGGTGCATGAAGGGCAAAACCATTTGACAACTGACACTTCTTCCATTGGTGACATGAGACATCCCATACGCCAACCTTGAGAACACTTATCACAAATCAACATAGTAGTAGTTCTTAAAGCTTGCCCACACAACATACATCATAGGCCAACTAGAACCACGGCTAAAAATGGGTCCATTTAGCCATCCACATTGGAAGATGATATGGTGCACAATTGCACACACGGTCTTTCCATGTTTGACCATCTCGGCCTTCCAAAAACAACATTCCAAAAGGTAAAACCTTCCGCACATGTAGAATAACATGTCCTATAGTCACATCCAAAATAGTCGGTGCTATCTGTTACAAGTAAACATAATATCCTCGCTCAAACTTCTGAATTTGAAGCCAATAACCACTTCCACGTATAATGGCATAATTCAATGTATCTCGATGTTAAGCAATTGCCAGATTTTCCATAGCCATGGGCATAACACGTCAGAACAAGGTGGTTCACTACTCACATGCTTGAATCCACACATTAAGATCATCCATGTTGATTACTACCATCACACCACGTTGAATTGAGGTTGGTAACTTGAGCTCATTACCAAACAATAAAAAATATGGTGAAAAATATGAAAGAAAAGCTTGTTGATTGAACCTATTCCCCATAACTAGCCATGGTAGCTGTAAATCCAATCTTGAGTATAGCCCTTGTGAAGACCACACTTTCACAAACCCCACTTCACCATTTGCACCATTCGCTCAACTAACATGTTTACCTTAGGGTGGTCTCGTGAAGTTGTGCAATGATCAATCAATGCTTTCTCACACAATTCTTGGGATTCCCCACATAATTCTATACCTTGGTAAGTGAGAACTTCAGCTAAAACCCCAAACCTACTAAGTACCTTGTTTAAAAATGCATATGTTGCTACTTCATGGCTATGATCTACCAATGGAACCAACTCCAACCACTTGGAGAATTGCTCAATCATAAGCAAAACATATCAATTATGTCAAGGTGTCAAACTTAATGGACTGAAAAAATCAAAATTCCATCAATACCCAAACCCCATAATTGGTAAGGGCTATAGGTGAGGTGTAGGTGCATTGAAAGATGCCCAAATTTGATCACACGCCATATACATAGAAACAAATTGCTAAACTTGTAATTGCATCCCTCACCACTAATACTATGTCTAAAACAAACTATATGTCTATTGAACCCCAAAATGGCCCAATTCCTCATGAACATGCTTCACAATGCTCTCACATTGTTTTGGGCAAGGCACATCCTTCACTTGTCCATCTACCCACATTTGTGGGAGGGAATTACCTTCCCATTTAAATCGTTTTGCCTTATGCACAACGCAGTCCTTTTCCTTGGGTGTTAATCCAATTGGAACTTCACCTACTTGCAAATATGTATTGACAAGTGCATCATCATAAATATATAGGGCACCACTACCCTTTGATTCCATGTCCACATCATGGGGATCCCCATCATCCATACTAGTCTGAAATACATCAGTAGAATACCCCAATAAGGTACAAAGGTATGCAAAGACATGCCATCCTACTAGCACTTCCAAATTCACATCATCATGCCAACGAGCTCTAATGGTATCCTCTTCATTGGAACTTGGGTTCCAACTCAACCCATTAGCATTTCAATTAACCCTATTAGGCTTGTGAATTATATCAAAGTCATACTCTTGTAGGATAAGTGCCCACTTGGCCAACTTTCCAGTGAGTTGATGTAATTCCATAAGGAATTTTAAAAGTTGGTGATCGATAATCAAAGTGAATGGGCTACCATAAAAATAACATCGAAATGATGAAACAACCCAAAAAACTACAAAGCATTCCCCCTCATATGAATTGTACTTGGCCTGCATTTTGTTGTCAGACCAACTGGCATTTGCCACCACAAAATTCAAACTATCATCATCAAGTTAGGTAAGCACAATTCCCAACCTTAAAATACTCCAATCAATGTGTAATTGGAATGGTCTTCGTCAAATTGGTTGCTTCAAAATGGGGGTTGATGAAAGCTTGGTTTTCAACTCCCAAAAGGCCTATTCTTATGGTTCATCCCAAATGAACTCCTAGTCAATCTATGTCAATTGGGTTGAAGGTTTGGTTATGTTACTAAAGCCTTTCACAAACCTCCGATAATAATTACACAAGCCCAAAAAAACTTATAACCAACTAACATCTGTTGGTTGGGGAACTTGTGAATTGGCCTTCAACCTTAGCTTTCTAACCCCCCAATCCACTTGGATAAATCATGTGACCCAAGTTTTTTAGTCGAGTATGAAAAAACTAACATTTGCCTAGATGAAGCTGAAAGTTATGTATTTTAAGTCTTCTAAACACCTTTTGCAAATGGTGCATATGATCTCTTGGGGTCAAACTAAAAATAATGATGTCATTAATTTATCATTTAACAAAACCAAGACCCACCAATATTCAATCCATGACCTTTTGAAATTTTGTAAGGGCATTCTTCAAACCAAATGGAAAAAATTTCCATTGGTACAAACAATCCTTCCCATGGGGGTCAATTCCCCAAAATGTTGTCTTAACGTTATCACCCTCCTTCAATGGTAACTAATGGTAGCCAAACTTTAAGTCCAAAGTACTAAAAACCTTGACCTATCCAAGGGCATCAAAGATCTCCTTTGGTAGGGGCATGGCATATTTGTTTGAATGGGTCCGTTTATTCACCGGACAATAATCCCCACACATGCGGTGTTCAATTCACTACTACATATTGTGCCTTTTTGCGAAGGGCCAAACGAAAAACCTAAAGGGTTTGCGAAGCAAAAACAAAAAACCTGAAGGGTTTGCGAAGCAAAAACAATCTGCCATATTTGCGATGTGACACGCATCGCAACTTGTGGTGCACCACCCATCGCTAATTTATAATGTACTTTTAATCATCGCAGCACTTTTGCGACATATACGACAAACAAAACTTTATGACCCGCTTAGTCTCCGTCCACCCCAGCAATATTCCACACTTCACAACGTTTAATCATATTCAAAACATCGCACATTTTACAATACACAAAGTATCGCTACAAATTTTGAGAGTCACAAGACATCACAAGCTTGCGTTATTC
>Ga0209208_10004544_pt1 | contig 19617 bp, 16 predicted proteins | sample S1TSphfallax_3_FD_187694 | JGI IMG/M metagenome (GOLD analysis project Ga0209208, IMG submission 187694) | Host-associated microbial communities from peat moss isolated from Minnesota, USA - S1T2_Fd - Sphagnum fallax MG (SPAdes) (version 2) | ecosystem: Host-associated > Plants > Peat moss >... | reverse complement strand
CCATACGCCTGGTAACGACAACAAAAAGAGGCCGAGCGAAGTGTAGTAGCTCGCTTGCGAGTAACCTCCACTCCCGGCCTCAGCTATGGCAGAATAAACTAGCACCAAAGGCGCCACACCGTATAACTGGAACAACTCCTCTCCATCGCTTGTGTCTCTCTCTCCCTCAAAGCTACGTTCTCCTTCTCCATCTCCTTTCCAATTGTCAAGATCCTGCAATCCAGATGATGATGATGATGATGTTTGCGGGAGTTCAGGACCACCGATCGTTGTCGTCGTCCTCATCCTCCTCCTCCTCGGAGACCGGAGCTCCTGACCACGGCAACATATCCTGAGGGGAATTTTTTTGTTGCATCTGAGGTGCAGAATTGACGAAGAAGCCCACGCAGGACGAGGAGGAAGAAGACGAAGAAGAAGAAGACGAGGAGGAACAGAACAAGGAGAAGGAGGAGTAGGAGTAGGAGTAGGAGATAATTGTCGAAAGGAAGCAGCGACAGGCGGAGAGGAGAAAACAGAGGTAACGCCGCCTCCGCGTACAACCTGCATTGCAACAACACACACGGTAAGCTCCAAAGGGAAGAAGAAGCGAAAGCCAAAACGCTCCACAAAAAGAAAAAAACAAAGAAAAGAAAGAAAAACACTCGAGAAACGAAGACAACACAAGAAGACCGAAGAGATCGCGCGAGAGGGCAGAGAGAGTGAGAGCGAAGAGAGAGAGAGAGAGAGACGAAGGCCAGCAGGCAGTCACTCGCTGCACATCCCCTTGGCAAAGGGCAATTATGGATGATTATGAATGCTCGTGGATGATAATGGATGATGATGGATGTGAGATGGGTGCCTGGTCACACAAAGGAGGGGGTTGGGCGTCTGTAGGCTAGTTAAGCAGAATGAATGTTTTTTAATATTTTAGAGGGGACTTTAAACGAAAGAGGTAAACCCAATTTTTAGAGGGACAATCCCATGTTTTGGATGAAATATCTACGTACTAGTATTGATGTTAGCTTGATGGATGATTAATGGCTGATGGTGATGTTAGCTTGATGGATGATTAATGGCTGATGGTGGATGTGAGATGATAACATCAGGGAGATGGGTATCTATCTAGTCATACAAAGGTGCCCTAGAGCGGAGTTTTGCGGTTATTTGATTTTTTTTTAAAATAATCAATGGCTCTGATTCTTTTTTTAAAATCAATAATTAAAGAATCAAGGGTTCTGGTTTTTTCTCCAAAAAAACCAGAATCAAAGAACCGCCGGTTCTGATTATTCCAGAAACATCAAAGAACCGGCAACAAACAAGTGGTTATATCAAGGCAGGTTTTTTTAATTAAAACTTTTCCCCAAAATTTTTTTGAGAACCATGGTTATATATACCAAAATTGGTTTTTGGGGATTTTTTTCACCCCAATCAGGTAGGTGAGAATATATACCCGTGCTGATAACCAGCGGGTATCTATAGCAGATTCTAATAACTGCCCCAACTTTGGCAATGAAAATGCTTAGTGATAAACTTTTGTAATGTTTTGGATGAAATTTGACGTGTCGGATGAAGTCCATGTCAAGGGCAATGAAAATGCTTAGTAATAAACTTTTGTAATGTTTTGGATGAAATTTGACATGTCGGATGAAGCCCACGGTCAAGGGCAATGAAAATGCTTAGTAATAAACTTTTGTAATGTTTTGGATGAAATTTGACGTGTCAGATGAAGCCCACGGTCAAGGGCAATGAAAATGCTTAGTAATAAACTTTTGTAATGGTTTGGATGGAATTTGATGTGTCAGATGAAGCCCACGGTCAAGGGCAATGAAAATGCTTAGTAATAAACTTTTGTAATGTTTTGGATGAAATTTGACGTGTCGGATGAAACCCACGGTTAACGGCAATGAAAATGCTTAGTAATAAACTTTTGTAATGTTTTGGATGGAATTTGATGTTTTGGATGAAGCCCAAGGTCAAGAGCAATGAAAATGCTTAGTAAAATTGTAAAGCCCACTCCAAAATACACTAGGGAATTTTTGGTGGATTTTTATGGAATTGGGAAAAACCAATTTGTAGTTGGACAATGCACAATTTTTGAATGAATGTCAAGGTAATATTGATGTTGCCATGATGGATGATATTGGGTGATGGTGGATGTGAGATGAGAACATTGGGGAAACAATGGGTAGTCAGAAAATGGGGGGCTAGGCTAGTAAGGAGAATGCTTATTATTTATTAGGGTAAATGAGGTTTTGTGTTTTGGAGGAAATTTTGAAGGGAATGGCAAAAACCAATTTGTAGTGGGAATATGCAAAATTTTGAATGAATGTCTAGGTTATATTTGAAGTGATTTATTCATACAAAGTTTGACGTAGTTAAATAATCTAGATAATGATTCGTGGATGTATATTAAATTGTACAAATTCATGATAGAAGATTGGTGTTGCTAAAATTTTGATTCAAGCTTGCGAAACTTTATTGATAGACACAATAGATTAGGAAAATGTACAAAGGCATAAGAAAAAAAAAGGGAGAATTTACAAGATGTCAAGTTAGTTCAAACTAGATGTCAAACCCTATCCATGTCAAAAAATCGGTTGCTTGTAGTAGGTTTGGTTGTATTTTTTTCATATCAAAAATCAATTGCTTGTAATAAGTTGGTTGTGGAGATGGGAGGTGTGTTTTGATGGGGTGGAAGTCAAGAAGTAGTTAGGCCAACATCTATTGCCCAACTTAAGATGGAAGATGCTTGTAACCTTTGTACTGTGATTGAATTTTTTTGCCAAAGAAAACTAACCAAAACAAAAAAGAAAGGCCTTTGGTTCTTTCAAGCTCTAAATGGCATTGGCATAATTGTGTAAAAACACATCTACTTGCTTATGTAAACATCCAAATATCTTCATTACTAAGGGGAGGAATTGATCAGAGAGGTGTCATTCGTGATATCTTTGTTTTTTGGCTTGAGTCACATCGAAAACAATAAATCCTTGGGTGGGACAAGATCTAGGAAGTGAATTCGTTCATGTTGGGTCGGTAATGACAACATCAATAAAGGTGTGAATGTCATCTTTGGTGAGCACAATGTCGATTCATCAATAAGAGTTGAACATGTTTGAAAGAAGTGCATGTAATTGTTTTCACCTCATGTGGAAGCCAACATCCCAGGCAATGGCAACAAAAGTGTTACAAACTACGTAATGGGTTCCTATGCGTTCATTGCCATGAACACAACGTAAGAAGTGGATACATGTAAGGTCGATGAGATGTAAGGTCAATGAGATCTTCCATTTGGCAGAATTCCACCCTACAATGAATGAAAAAGATATGTTGGAGAATTGTACATAGGACATATATGGCGGTGTCTCTGTGCACTAAAGATAATAACAGTGAGCAAAGCTGTTGTCATTATGCACCATATGACATCACAGAGCGACAGAAAACACAGTGTCTTATCCAAAAGAATGATACCTGCTAACTAAACTACTGGTACCTACATGACAAAATCAAATGCACATCTAAGTCATGTAGAGAATGGTTTCTTTTTTCCACAGAAAGGAGAAGCCAATTGCCAACAAATACTAAGTACTCTAGTGGAGCTTCTTGCCCCCTTTTTTATATCCCTTGTATCATCTCCATTTAACATCATCAACAAGGTTAGTGCACTTCCTTCTCTCTATGGAGGCGGTTTGCTCCCAAATCTCTGTGACAAAAACTCGTCAAGCTGCCCTGGTTTCTGAGCTCCAGTAGCATCCATGTTATTTGATGGTAATCCGTGAATACATGACAAAATCAGATGCACGTCTCTAAACAATCTGTCATAAACCACATACTGTTAGTGTCCCTGAGAGAGAGAGAGAGAGAGAGAGAGGGAGTTGTGGCAGATAGCATGCTTACTGCTGATAGTTCAACCTGGAAGAAAATATGTCTCCTGACCACTGTACGGCTGCAAGCATATACCTTAGTTATGCTGTTTGGAGTCTGGAAGGCTTGGATATATGTACCTGCGGTTTGCTTGGGGGGTGGTTATGTCTAACTTGGAAAATGCTGTCGTGAGTTGAGAGTGAAAGAGTAGAACAATCCGCCTGTCAAAACAATGCTGAAACTCAGTAAACTATGAATGAATTAAGAAGGATTCCTCCACCAACTGATTGGGATTTCTATATGCACCAGTGATTGACAATTCCTCCCCTGAAGAATTGCTTAATGACCAGATTCATACAGCCATGAGCTTCAGGTCAGTGTTACCTACTCAAGCATCACTAGGAGCCCACTACATTTTGCTTGCATTTAAGATTTAGTCAACAAGAAAATGACATGTCACGATCTACAAACCTAGAGCAGAAAACACATTACAGAAGATCATATCTTCACTGCTCCTTCACATGTCCTAGAGTACATAAGTATTTAGCAAAATCTGAAAGACAAAAGCAACTGCAGATTTGACAGACATTTTCCTAATCACATGAAGGGCTATCAATGGATGCTTACATAAAAATTGATCTCAAATCTGAATCCAATAGCAGGGGTGACAAAACTTTGTGCAGAAGCCCAACTTCCTGCGTACAATAGAATCAGTGTCACCCAACTACATATGTGAGGCAGAGTATAAATGACACAACTGCATACAATCGACCACCAGAACAGACAAGAAGCATGACATATGCAGCACTCTTGGAAATTCTTGAATGCCCAGATTCAGGGTTTAGAGTTTAGAGTTTTTAAACTTAGGGATTAGGGTCTAGAGTCCATAGAAAATTCTGATTGCTCTTGAATGAAAAGATCAGTTGGTTTTGAACATCCCACCTTAGTCAAAGTCCGGGCATACTGGCTGGGCTGATTATCACCATCATCAGGCCGGTTCCAGGTCTCAGCAACCTGAGGGAGCGTCTTGAGATGCACAAGCAATCGCTCTTTCATGATTGCAACAAGTTTTGAGTGGATCTCATCTCTGTGTACTTTGTAATCCTGAAACACTCCAACCCCAAAACCAATGAATTCTATTATTTTTTTACTAGCGAAAGGATAAAGGACATAGACACCATAAGCAAACAAGGTGTACAGCACATAGTATCATGCAAATGCTATCCCTTCATTACCCATACTTCTACACAGTAATAAAACCTTCTGAAAATACTGATGGGCAGAGAAGGATTACCAAATGGTCATAGACTTACCAAGCTACTGACCCTACTGACTATAGTCCAAAATAACACCCTTTGCAAGTCTTGCTCTAGTTCACTTGGCACAATGATAAGAGCATACAAAAGAGTGTCAAGGACAGTAGAAAAATTTGGATTCACCTGTCCAACACGGTCAATCTCAGTCAATAGAAGTGCCTTTCGTGCTTCTGGAATGTGAGCTGCTAGACGCCTCCGGATGTCTGCCATATCCAGCCATATATATAATTGAGACATCAACATCTGACTTCTTAAGGCCAAGTCTGGACTACAATCACTTGAGCCCCAACCCTCAAATACACAACTGGACCCCCATCAGACTGATGGACACTTTGCATTGTTTTGAATCTGATCCAATTGAAGCTCTGGCACTATCTGTGTGTGTAAGCTGTGCACATGGTACTCAAAAATGTGAAGCTTGCATAAGTCACTACTTGTTGACCCTCTGGCCATATGTTAGGTCTAAGTAGGACCTTGACTGGCATGAGTAAGATGCATGGCAATCAATCTTACAAGACTCTGCTGGAAAGATCTGTTCAAGGAGCTCAGTTCAAATAGAAAGGATCAGGATAATGAAAGATAAGAATCTTACCAGGAATCAGGCAGTAAAAAAAGCTGATGCTCTGGCTGGCTAATGCCAAGTGCTTTGTTGTGATAGATTTTAACCCAGAAACCTGATCAACAACCAAGCCCAAAAGGTCCAGGAATTCAGCTCAATTGCATCTACAATGAAAAGTAACAGGAAATAGAAAATAATCACCTTTCAGACTTCTTGTGACCAACTACATCAGTTTTAATGAGATTTCTTACAGAAGCATTCAAGCTCCCCAAATAACCCTTTAGACAAAGAAAGGATGTGGACTGGCTGAGATGAAATTGGAACCAATGCAGAAAACAAATGCCACAGTTGCACTGTAAACTTCATAGCTACCCCTCCAAATGAATAACGCCCAGAATGAAGTATCATCAATGTCTAGGAAACAAGCTAACAAAGAAAAGGTTGATGGACTGGAAATCCAACAATCAGACAGTAACAAAGAACAAAGGAACTAAACAAGCTTCATAGGTGGATATCAGGAGAGAAACCTGCATGGCCCCAGCACCAAGCACCAGCTGGCAAGAACGGGAATTATACAGCTTCAAGATTTCAGCTACACGGTGGACAACTTCTGTGGCCAAAGAGGGGAGAGCATTGCTGATGTCCATGTACTCAGCAATCATCTTCAACAGTATGAGCCCACTGCATTCATAAAATGCAGTTCCCATAAGCAAATAGAGAAAGGCTGGGTCACCATCTTACAATGCAACTTCAGATGGAAAAAAGGACATCTGTGATGCTGATGGGTAAAGATTGACTACCAGTTTACACAGTGGTATGTTATTCCTTGGACACAAAGAGTCTTCACAGATGCTTTCTCTCGAACCTTTTTCCCTTTAGTAGCAACTGCATCTGACAACAATGTTTCACTGGGCAATGGGTTTGGTGTCGAGACTGCTGTGTTTATGTTGTTTGGAGTTGGGTTTTCTCCTCCTTCAGTTGTAGAGCTCCCAGCTTGAATACCTGGGTCTGTTGTATCTTCAGCTGTAATGATCTGGGAGAACAAAATTTCAAGCCATTGTATCAGATTCAACTACAGGTATACATGTTTAAAGGTAGCTGTTGCCAACCACTAACTTACAACCATCCAAACCCTAAATCCTAAGGCTTCAACTTCATCAGGTGTTAGGATAAAACTTATATCACTACAGCACTCTGTACCCATTCTGAAAATAGTAGATCCTAAGCATTTTGTTTAACTGAGTCTACCTTTCTTCTCTTCAGTACCCATAGCATGTGTACTGAATGAAACTATTCAGCAGCATCAAATTTTATATTATTTTCTCATGTTCTCACATCCTTTAAGTTCTGCACATTGCTAAATATCATGACAAGGTCCTAATTTTCAGCCTCACCTTTCCATTAGTTTGACTCATAGTGCTGTCAGGTACCGGTGTCTCCTCTGGTATGGAGGACTCTGGAGCATCACTAAATCGGTCAAGTAAGTCTGCTGCTGAGCCATGGGAAGCCTCCTCACTTGGTGAAATAATGCCATTGCTTTCTGTTGAAGTGAGAGAGTCTACAATTGCTTGAAATTCATCAGGTGCATCAACTGCTACCCATGTCTCTTGCTCCAAAACAGCTGCAAGCTTTGACATCTGCAAAAACACATCATAGCAGCCCTTAAAGTCATTCTGAGGCAAACCTGCAAATCCTGGAAAGAAGATTGACACCACCACTGAAGGCTGGCTCAATGAGCTACACACACCAGAAAACATCACAGAAAAGACAACCCACTACCATACAAAAGAGAAAGAAGACATACTCGAAGGGTGTGTTGATAGTCAACAAAGGATTTGGACTGTGACTGCAATGTGCCTCGAATGCTGTAGCCCAATCGACCCCCAACCTGAGTGAGGCAGTAATAACTTGTCAGACTCTGCAAACTAGAAATGACAGTATCATTATACTGTAGACAACTATAGCACTATGCAGCCCTCTCCAAACAGAGTTACAGACAGGTTCATGCTAGTAGAGACAAAACAACAGACAAAGCAGTAACAACACATAGAAACACAGAGCATGAACCCTGATAGTTACAAGACAGATCTAGAAGATGTGCACAAACAAGTTTACAGATCCTAGCAGATACCTTCTCAGTGGCTGATATGAATTCCTGAGTTATTTCATAAATGCCTACAAACTCCTGCAGACGCAGTTTTGGATGAATGAGAGCACGGACTCCCAGCAGCTTGGCCCACCTTCCATGTGCAGCATCACATGTTGCACATACTGCCTCTGTATTTTCTCGAAGGACATCAACTCTGGAAACCCAAAAACAGGTCTCTTGTCATCCAAAAAGAAAAGTAATGTACACAGTGAGCAAGCAATTGCAGAGCAGATGGAGGTAACAACTTGAGGAATGCCAAACATGCTCACCGGAACTGCTGGGAGATACTCATTGAATTTGCCCTGGTCAAGGAGCTGCTACTTGAGGACCCTGACTGGCTTTCTTGTGCAGCTTCAGCTGCTGCTGCTGCAGCAGCACCTGATGCAAAAGCAGCTGCCACAGCTGCTGCTGCAAAACTCCCTTGTAACCCTCCAATTATCTGCTCTATCACAAGCCTCACTTCTGCCGCTCGCACCAATCTTGCCTGTTTCCAATCTCCCATCACTGTCAACTGTCAGTCACCGGTTTGCAGACTATCTCTTGATCCAATGTCAGCAAGAACTTCTGTGCCCATTTTTCTCCAAAAGTTCCCTTATGGGTTGGCTCTTGGAGTTGTCAGCAATTATGACCTGGTTTGATTCTTACCAAAACTTGTTTGGACAAGCTATACAAGAGCCCATATCATGTGGTCTTCCTTTGGTGTCTTGCTGCTCACATATAAAGCCCCATAACAGGAGTGGTAGCCATGTTAAAGGTCATCATCACACAAGCACAATCATGATTCTGGATCCATGCAAGGCATGGAAGTCACCAGGGATGTGGATCCTGGACCCAACATGGCTATCGGGAACTCATTCTTGTGGTGATGGCTCAAAGGAAAGAATCTAATTGAAGGACATTTTATCAAATTGCCACCAGTACACATGAAAATGTCATGACATGATTTTGCCAACACCCAATAGGCTAATTTGGATAGCAAGTCCATATTGGGAACTGCAGACTTTCAAAAATTTCCCAAACAAACAATGTTTGATTCGGAAAAGGAATACTGCTAGGGCATGGGTGCCATAGACACCTAGAGATTGCTCATACAAAGTAATCTTTACAAATAGAAGGAGAGACATCACCATACCTGGACTGTAGCAAAAACAGCAGATAGCAACTGTACAAAGCTTTCAGCTGACAAGCCCCGCAACTTGTATGCCAGTGATACACCCCCAACTGCACCACCAAAAGAGACATCAACCTGGATGGAACACTAAATACTCCATCAAAGCAACCAAGAACACAAAAGGCAAAGGCAAAAAGGCAAGGTGTGAACCAGCAAAACACCTTTGAAGATCCAACTCTTATCCCAGAGAATAGGATCTCTAGCCTGCTTATGAACTGTTGTAAGGTCACATGTGTAATCTATAGGAAAGTCATGAAACCCCTGACAAACCTTCTGGAGCAATTAAAGAATCTAAAGCTCACACACCTTCCATGTCCGCTTGTCGGTCAGCAGAGGGAAGATCGCCATCAGGTGCACGTGTAAACAAAACTGGAAGAAGCTCAGCCACGACTGTTCTGATGGCAGCCTTGATATCTGTGTTCAGTGTGTCTCTGTACACACGCAAAACTGCAGGCAGCTTTGACTGCTCCCACACAACCACAAAAAAACCTTCTCTGCTTAACATCTCCTCACATCCAAGCATTCACCAGCTTTTGTGTTGAGTGATCACAAGATGCAAATCTTGGGCATTGATTGTAATAACCCACATTCAGGCACACAGAACACAAATCCAGGAAATTAGGGTTTTGAATTGAGAACTGCCAAAATGACTGAGATATATAAATGTGTAGACTACGCACTGTTCTTAGCAAGCCAACCACAATTGGCAAAAGTTGGTCTCTTAAGCCATTTTCTTCATCATCGCCTACATGCACCTGCAGGGAACCACCATGAACCAGCCTTCAATGACACTCCTATTCAGGACATGGGGCACAGTAAAGGACAAACAAAAACCATTGCAGACAGCAGTTCAACAGTCACAGCAAGAATAAACAATACCCAATGTGCTTCACCCTAGTCCATGAACACATCCTAGTACGGATGCTTTGTAATGGGGAGACTGTATACCAGAGACTTCTTTGCAAGGTTTTCAATACTACACGAAATTAGTGGAGAAACGCACACAACCACCATTCCCTATACTGTTATAGAATTTCTAACAAATGCACTGCAGCAAGATGAAAAATGGCTAAGCATTATAATTGCACATCTTGAGGAACTCCATGTTCCATTCATACCAAGAACCATAATTATAGAGAATTGTGCCTGCAACTTGGATGTACCTCAGACAATGCAAGTTCCTTCACTACAAAACCTTTTCCTTTCGTGTTGAACTTGGCCATAATTGCACTGGATTCCAAATCTGCTGAGTCATGAACTGCTGCCCTCACAAAGTCAGCAGCCAGCACACTGCAAAAAAGACCCATATGAAAGACAGGTGATGTCATTGCTATGAACCCAAAAGGGGCACTTTGAACAGGAAGCACTTTTAAAGAATCATGGCTAGCTATCAAAGGTTGTTACCTATTCACAGACTCCATGGCTGCCGTTAGTTGGTCACCCAGATGTCGGAAACAGTGGAGTCCAACCAGCTCATCACCTTCCTGCCCATACAGAAACAAAAATATCTCAGCTGGGGTACAACAATAGCTAGATGTGGCTGCAATTATCTACACTAAGACACCAGACACATGAAGCTTGCATGTTGCAGGATCATTAGGAAACTGAACATGATTGCCTCAAGCTTTGCACTTTCTGACATGCATAGCAAATTCTTTAAAATGTGTCACATAGCAATCCATCCAGAGGGCTGGCACATGATTGTGATCAGGTCTTATTCTCTAAAGAAGCCCTAAGAATCTGTAATCAAAGGGCAACCTGGAAGGAGCATACCAGGAGAAGGCGTAAGTCATCAATTACATCAAGGGAGCCAGCAGTATCTGCAGCTGCTACAAGCTGTTGAACAAGCAATCACACACAGATCATTGGCACTCTATCAAGTTGTTAAAATAGTATGCAGCAAGGAACCCATTATCTGAAAAAACATCTTACCAGTCGCATGGCAGCAATGGCCTGATTGACATACTCTACAAACTTGAGCTTTTCAATCAAAGCCAAGAGGTTATGACGGCGCATTTCCAGAGACTGAACTCGCCGAGCAGGTTCAATCAGATTTTCGCTGAGAACATTTACAGTGGCTTGAAGTTCATGAATCTGATCACAAGAGCCCACTATTCTACTGTTGAGATCTTCGAGCTGGTCAAGTGCCTTGAAGAATGAGTCGGAGCGAGCTGAAATTTCCTTGACCAAGTGAACCTCCACAAGATCAAGGTAATGAGACAACTTTTCTTGGAGAAGCATATTTTGTGGAAGGGAAGAGAAAGGACAAGCTGCTTGGAATGTTGATCCTTTCTCAAGTGCAAAGTCTTCATCAAAGTAAAGAGATGGAATCTCTCGGAGACAAGCGACAAGCCCTTCCCCTTGCGTTCCCCGCCCTTCTGCTTCCAGATCTGCTGCTGCCACTGCATTACCTTCATTGCTTTGTTCTCGGTTCGCATGCTCTCTTACATCCGCAAAACGACTGTATGGCTCAGAGATCAAGTCCAAGTAGACCTTGAAATCACTTTTAGAAATCTCTGTGAGGGTCCCAGATGGCAGAGTTGGCGGCACAGCTTCAGCATTTAGGTCATTTGGAACAGGAAAGAGCCATGTTCCCCAAGTACTATCATTGCTATAGATTCCAGACTTCCCCAGGTGTGGATTATTGAGCACCGATGCAAGACTTTGCCCGTAGTGACTTGCATCACTCTGGTTTGCAAAACCTGAAGAGGACTGCTTGCTCAGAGCAGTGGTGCCACCATGTTTGATGCTTGATCCAGCTTTACTTAAGCTTGAACCTCCATTTCTTTGCAACTCAGTTGAAGGCATCCCAGGTAAAACAGGGCCATCCATTGAGCCACTCTGTGATGGTGCCTCAGTACAACCATGAAAGAATCATGGATTCTGATGATGTCATCCTCCAGAAATCATGACTTGGAGTAGTAGCATTTCACAATCATCAGCAAGTACCCATCTCCTCAATACCTTCTGTCAAGTTTGTCACTGCTCAGATCCTCCAACTCCCAACAGCACTAAAGGATGTTTTTTCATGTGAGAAAAGACCCTTTGTCACTTACTTTTGATCTTACAGCTGGCACTGTTGATCTGTCACATCCGAAGCATATCAATGAGGGCAACAAGTGAGTGGTTTCCTCTCTCTGGCTAGATTTGAGCTCCGGCCAAGCAAGAACTTTCCAATGGAACACTGATCCCAATGTTGCAATGAATACCCTAGATCCCTGACAACAACAGCAGCAAGGTAAGCTCAGGATGTGCCAATTCAAGCAACCTCCAAGATACATACATACACACCTATTTCTGCCACCAATGTCCGTGCCCAACACACAGGCAATTTTCTTATGAGAAAGATCTTGTGAAATGAGCAACCAGTATTCTTTGCAAGGGTTGACTTTTGAGCAAAATGTGCATGAAAGAGAAGCAAGTCCTCTTATCCACAACGGAAGTCACACAGAGAGAGTTCTACTGCTATAGTGGCCATAACCCTAAAATCCCAATAAAGCCAAAACAAGATTAGCTTGCACAATGCAGCATCAGTCAAACTGATGAAGAGATCTGTGCCTCCAAATGTCTTCTGAATCCAAATTATCGAAGTTCCGAAGGGAAAAAGAAGAAAGTAAGTAGGAAAAAAGATAAACATAAACTCCAAGCAAGCAGACCCGCAACAACACTAGAAAAAACACTCTTTTTCCCTCCCTATCCGACCACAACAAGAGATACAAAAGAGAGTAGAGAACTGAAAATTCCACTCCAGAAGGAAAGAAAAAATAAAAAGAACACAAGACAAGAAAGAGAAGCCTCCTGAAAAAGCAAACCCACCCCCTGCACCCCGCTCCCAAAAAAAAAGAAAGAAAAAAGAAATCGGAAATGACTGAGAGAAAACAAAGAAACTCTGGCAAGAAAACTCACAGATCTTACGATTTTGTGGCAGATTTAGAACAAGTCTAGCAACCCATATCCAGAGATCGCTTCTGCTTCCTCGTCGCCGCAACCCATTACCACGATCGTCTCCACGACCATCGCCACCAGCACCAAGCACCGGGGAAGAAGCTCAGGGGCGGGGGCGCACGGTGTGAAAGTCCGCAGTGTAAGAAGTTAACACAAGGGATGGAGGCGCGGGGACCGGTGGACAATAGAAATTTCCGGAGTGTTATTGTTGAAGACCACTTTCCATGTCGCCCGCGCAATAATAGCGGGCCCGCTCTACAAGGGACGTATGCGTATAATATACGAAATAAGAATACATACTATATACGGAAACAGACGTATTCGTAGAGGAAATCCTACAGGTCGCTTGCTGCTCACTTCTTCTTTTTTTTCTCTTCTTTTTCTTTTCTCTTCATTTCCTTTTCTTTTGATTTCTTTTCTTTCAGTCCCTTTTTTAAACTGAACTTCTTCCTTTCCTTTTTCTTTATCTTCTTTTTCTTTTCCTTCCTTCCTTCCTTCCTTTAATTTCTTTTCTTTTCTTTTTTTTTCAAAAGGAAAACCCGAACCCTGTTGTGCAATGTGGAACCGGATTCTGACATTCAGGGTGTCTCTGGTTTGGTAGTTAGAACCGGCGGGTATATTCATCCCCCCGCCTTTTAAACATGGTAAACCATATATTTTTGTTGCTCATCCTTTTTATGAATTTAAGGATTTTATAAGTTTTTTTTTCAGATTTTTTTGGCAAATCCAAAAATTAATTAATTAATTAGTGCTAAACCAGGCTAGGTACTTAAGCTATACGTTGTCGTAATAGTTCTCAATTTTTTGCAAAAAAAAATAATAATAATAATCGCCCACAAATACTAGCCACTCATTAGGGGTTTTTTCAATGAATATTGTTGATTCTTTGAGGGGTTTTTTTTTTAAGTCGGAGGAGGTAGGTACTTCTCGGATTATGAAATGATTTTTAAAATTGAAATAGAGGGTTATTTTAAAATCAAATATCCCTTCCCCAACAATAATGGCATAATACCGACCAATCCTTTTCTTTTATTGGCAAAAACAATTAGCTTAAAAGCTAAATTCATCATCAACTTTATTTTCTTTAATTAAAGTGATTTTGGAGGGTTTCAATGGGCTAGAAGGGAGCAAAAAAATTCTTAATTTTCATGAGAGTTATATGTTATATGATAATAAATAACATTTTTTTGTAAAGTAGCAAAATTAATCTAATTTACACTAATTTTTTTCTCCCAAATAAATAAATAATGGTTATATCTTGTCATTTGTTGAGTCTTTTGTATATTATGGAATGGGCCTAATAGAGCTTGTTCCACCTAAGAATCAAAACCTTCAAGTGGTCCAACTCATTAGATTTGGGACTCAATTATTAGTTCTATTGCCCTAATATGATCAAATTATGCCCTAATACATGGTGATTTTTTTTTAAGGGTCAAATTTATTGCAAAACACAAACCACAGTTAATTGGTAGGGTGTTCATACTTGTTCATTAACGGGGCATTTATGGCATCTAAAATGCAATAATAAAAATGATCATAATCTAATTGTTGTCCTATAGTGTAACCAATCTAGTTGATGATGAATTCATTTTTGTCTATATTAAAATATTTCATTTTTACATGAAATTAACAATTATTTAATGTGGCTTTGTTTATTGTAATTTATGTATACATGGATATATTTATTGAAAAATAATATAGTTTGATTGTTATGAGTACGGCATCACAAAATGATTTGATAAATAAAATTTAGTATTTGGGTTCTCATTTTTGTGCTAACCTATTTCAAGGATTTTAATTGTATGTTAAAAATTATGTCAATTGCATAAGCAATAACAAAAAGTTCACAAGAATGCGTGTCATATTGTTGCATGAAGTTAAGATAGATATAAGTTAATGGGCAAGATGGAAGAAAACTTTGAATGTTTCCAAATGTTTCATAAGCAATAACAAAAAGTGCATAAGAACACATATACATATTGTTGAATGATAACAATGTAGATATAAGGTAACTAGCAAAAATGGAGTTTTTCAAATGTTTCATGATCCAAATTTCATTAAATGGTGTGTTGGAATCAAAAATTATACATTTGTAATAAGATGCATGTGGATTGATTGTAATACCTAGTATCCAATGGTTGTCATTGATGTGTTTGTTGTAAATATTTATGTTTATATTGGATTTTGCCAGATAAATTAGGATATGAATGTTGGTCATATTGTTGGTTTTTGGTATGGCCAACATAAATTATTTGAATATTGATTAACAAATATTTGTTCATTAGTCACGCAATTTTTTCAAGTAATATTTATTTGTGTATTTAGTAGTCCACATTTTTCTATTCAATACAAATATGTTTTGGACATGTGGCATAATTTCACTTAGGATTTCAAGAACATAATTAATCATATTTCCATTATTTGTGATATAAGTTGATTATCTATTGGTATTTGATTGTGTGTCAAGTGATTTAGATATCATGAAACTTGTATTAATTTACGTTGCATGGATTTTTTAACATCTTCAACTTGTAAATCTATTAATATTATTAATGTTTGTAGACTACATAAATAAAAGAAAGAGTTTCATGGATGTTATGCATATTCAAAGTTCTCCCATGTCATTTTTGAACGTCTATGATTAAGTGGTTGAATGATTTGCATTATCCTTCATAATTAGTTAAATAATAGTTGGCATTAACAAAAAGTTGATACCTTCAAATTTTGAATGTTTTGATGTGTTTTAATGTTCATATGACATTGTTTTTGAAATTGGTCAAATAGTGACCACATCTTTGAAAGTTCATCCAAAACAATGTGAAATAATGTTATGTGTTTTTTCATATAAAAACTAAAGTCCACCAAAACATGAGTTGGGAAATGGATTATATGTTTTTGTTTTATTGGGTCATTTTTTGGGTTGTATATTGGAATACCTCATTGACAACACCATTCCCAAGTCCAAACTCTAGGATTATAACATCTCCACATTCCTATCATTGTAAATGACACATTTCTAAATTGACATTACTTTCAAACCTTGGTACAACTTTATGTAAATGTAGGTAAGTTATGGCTTTTGTTTGTTGGGATGTTTTCTTTAACCACAAATTGGATTTTTTAATTAAAAAATAGCATGTGTATGTCATTAAAACAATGTAGCATGTATGGTTGTATTTTTCAAAAAATTGATGAATCATGTAATTGTTTATCACTTTTTTTAGTTCATTTTGATATAAAATGTATGTAAATATCTCCCTTGGAACATCTTTTATTGTGGCAAATTTTCACCATTTTGTAGGGGAAAAAAAGCCCAACAACATAATAAAAGATTTTCTAAACAACCTAAATTCACTAGATTTCAAATGCTAAAAAACAATTGCCAAATTTTGTCCTTAAGCTCTAATAGGTAGCCACATTATAAAAGGATTTTGAAATTAAAAAAAAAAATCAACTATGAGATCTAGTATGTAACCAATTATGGTTAAATATTGTTATTATTGTCCATTCAAGCAACAAAGGAAAAAAAAAAAAACCTTGGAGAGCTAAAAAGCTTGATTTTTAATTTTGACAACAAACATGTTTAATTTTGACAACATGCCTAATTTGCTAGATATCAACATTATTGTGTTCAAACTCACATTCTTGTCTCACAAACTTTTTCTTCTCATTCTTTTGGGTGTGTTTTGTGAATGGAAATTTACCAGTTGCATATTCCTAAAATATAAAAGCACTTGTTGATCATCGGCAATTACATAAAATTCCCATGAACATAATATTTAAATCTACAAAAGAAACAACATTGGCTTTTAACATTTATAGTTTTAGGTGGATGTTAACAACAATATTGCAACCTACCATTGATACCTCATACATAATTAAAATGGTCATATACATGTGGGTTGATCAAATTGTTGACTAGAAGGCCAATTATTAAAGGGATTATTGAACCATTTATTAACATTGTAGCATTTGTTATGTATGCATCAATATTCAATATAAAATGTAAATCCATTTTATTGAAAATTTCTTTGATAACTTAAATTATTTGTGTTTTTCTTATTCTTGTTGTGTCATTGACATACACAATCATATTTTTATTACAATCATGTTTCTCTATATTTGATGTGAATTATTTAAAAGCTCGATGTTGAAGTTCATTTAATTTGAACATATTTACATCTTGAAAATATCATTTTTCATTCAATTGTTGAAATCATGAAAACAACCCATGTTGTTTACAAATTCTATCTTTGGTGGAAATTATTGTTATTCTTCACATTTTTTTAATATCAAGGATCAATTTTGTGTCGTGTTTGTATTATACATTTATTTTATTTAACACATCTTTTGAATATATAATTTGTTCATGATACCTTGCACATCTAATTACATTTTGATTTTTTTTGTTTTATTTCAATTTGCATAGTTAAGTCATCTATCCTTGTTATTTCCATATTTGTTAATTATGTTTGAATAGTATGTCATTTATATTTGTTAGTTTCTTTTTTATTATTAACATACATTGCACATTCTTTTGCATTTCATTTTATTCGTTTCTTTCCATTTTAATTTATGAACATATGAAAGTTGCATCCATCTATTTTGTCTTTGCATGTGTTTTCAAAACTACACATGACATTTAACAAATGTAAAGATTGGGCTTGATTTTATTTTAGACCCATCTATATAAATGAATTTTTTTTGTTTAACACTTGGATGATATATAATGCAATCTCATTACTACTGTTAAATTTTTATTTGTTTGTTGGTCATGATGAAAATCTAATGTGATTTTATGGATTTTTTAATTTGTCTACTAAAAATCAAATGTCTTATATGTATCCACATTAGATCTAAAGACATTGAGTGCCATTTTTAAAAACATTTATAAAAGCATCATTTATAAGCATCCATATATTTGATATCATATAATAATAATTTTATTTTTTTTTGCACACAATATGCAACATTCTACTAATTCCCTTTTTTCTCAAAATGTGAATAATTAGCAATGCCAACAAAAAAAACATCTTCCATGTTGTTTGATGATTTTTAGATTACATTATCAAACCTATTTGACTATAATACATTGCCAATTTGTTTTTATTCATGGCATGTGATGTAATTGTTTTCTATATTATTTGTAGACATCATCCCTTGATATTTGGTCTTTCTTGACATCATTTTAAAAACATTGATAATATTTTATTGTTATAAAAAAAAACATTAATGTGTATGTATACTTGGGATTTAAAATTTTTTTTTTGCCCCATTCAATAATTGAATTAGAAAAACAATTGGTTTTGAAATTATCCAAAGGTTATAAAAAAAAATTGTCAAATATTAACCATATATTTGTTTGATATATTTTACATGAGACTTGTAATTTGTTTGACAAGTAAAATTGTTAAGGGGAAGTTACAAGGATTCATTAATAGAATACATAATATGATATTAGTTAATTAGAACCTATTTTATTGAATTTTGCTATGGAGGGAAAATATTCTTATTTATTTCTCAAATCATTTTTTGGAAGATTTAATTTTCAATTTTTTTTCGAATTGTTTTTAACATCATGAGTTTTATGTTACTTTTGGAGTAAGAATTGGATAACATTTTGATTTTGTAGGTGTATTTGTGTTGTAGAACTAAATTACCAAAAAAAAATTTGGTAGGGATTAACCAATTAATAATTTGTATGTTGTGTATTCAATTTCACATGCATGTTTGTACTCCATGTGTAATTCTTGACACAGAAACTCAAATTTGAAATTAAAATAAAATGACACAATTTAATAGTAATTATTATTTTTAAATTAATGTAGTTTTTTTGAACCACACAATTGTGGCACATATTTGAATTTTTTTAATAATAAAAAATGAAAATGTGATATTTTAACTTTTAAAAAATAGGTTATGAACTTTATTGCAACTATTGTTGTTGTTGTTGTTTTTTGGGATGTGTGTGTGACAACTTGCAATGTAACTGAATGTAATGAATTAAAAAAAATTGTTAAAAAAATGACATTATGCAAAAATATTGTTTCATCAAATGAAGGCACTTAATTTAATTAGTTTTGGATGTGATTATTTGGATCAATCATGCCCAATTAGTAAAACATAATATAACAAGGATCAACAAATATTGAAACATTTATAGGTCATCATTTTGATTTACTTTCATGCAATCATTAAATGAATAATACAAGGATACATTGATTTTAATCTCTACATGAAACATCATTTTTTGTCTCTTCATAAAACATCATGGTTTTGCATTTCTTCACAAAACAATGTGTTTTCATGAGTTTGCATTTTTTTAATCAAAAAGTTTCACATTCATTCTTCATTGTTGCAATCTTATCTTTTGGCTCATAACTAAACTTGAGGAAAAACAAAAATAATATGAGCTAGAAATAAACTAAAGCAAGAATTGCACCTAAACACATTGTGGCCATGAAAAGGAAACATTCATGAGATTCTTGAGATGAACTTCCATTTTATGAGTTGGAAGTCTTTAAGTGCTTCAAATCTTTGGGACAAAAGTGCAAGGGATAAACCTTATTCAAAAAATAAGTTTTTATATAGTTGAGAAGTTTTCAAATTGTAGATATTGAAAATGAGCTTACATTTT
>Ga0209208_10004543_pt1 | contig 19625 bp, 16 predicted proteins | sample S1TSphfallax_3_FD_187694 | JGI IMG/M metagenome (GOLD analysis project Ga0209208, IMG submission 187694) | Host-associated microbial communities from peat moss isolated from Minnesota, USA - S1T2_Fd - Sphagnum fallax MG (SPAdes) (version 2) | ecosystem: Host-associated > Plants > Peat moss >... | reverse complement strand
CGAGGTCAGGGCATACGCGATCCCGCGTTCGCCGGCAGCGGCGCGCAGGGCGTTGAACGCGACCGTTTTGCCGACGTTCTTCGCGCTGCCGACGACGATCACGGGCGCTCCGCGCGCGAGCGCAATCGCGAGCAGCGCGCCGTTCACGCGCTCACATACCGGCGTGGAAATAGTGCAGCGCTCCGAAGCCCAGACCCGTGGCGATCAAAACGATGCCGGCCCATGCGCCGGCCGATTCTTCAGCGCGCTTGCCGAGCGCTTTTCCGAGCGTCAGGCCGAGCGCGGTCGAGCCGATCGAGGCGACCCCGATACACGTGAGCGACACCCCGAGCGGAACGCCGATGAAGAGGATCGAGAAGCCGATGCCCAGCGAGTCCAGACTGATCGAGAGCGCCGCCAGCACGAGTCCCCAGCCGCGCGAGAGGTCGAAGCCGGGGCCGCCGTCGCTCTTGCGCGACTCGTAGATCATGTAGCCGCCGACGCCCACCAGCGCCGCGAAGCCGAGATAGGCTGCGGCCGCGCCGAGGTACTCACCGGCGATCTTGCCGATCAGCACGCCGATGAGGGTCATGCCGATTTCGGCGCCCGCGAATGCCGCGCCGATTCGGACCTTGAGTGCGATCCCGGCGCCGCGCATCCCGACGCCGACCGAGACGGCAAAGACGTCCAGCGCGAGCGAGAGGGCGACGACGGCGATCTTTAGCGCCGCCGCTCCCATGTCACCCGTTTAGGACGATGCGGTGCTGAGCGGCCCCTGCAAGAGTCCCGCGACGGTCGAGCGCAATTGCGAGAGCGTGAACGGCTTGTTCAGGAAGGCGTTCGCCCCGGCGTTCTTGGCGCGCGCGTCCATCGCATAGTTGTTGTGGCCGCTGATCATCACGATCGGCACCTGGGCGGTCGCGTCGTTGGCACGCACTTGCACGATCAAATCGATCCCCGATATGCCCGGCAACATGAAGTCGCAGATGATGATATCGAACGGTTCGTCGCGCTGAATATGCACGAGCGCGCTCTCGGCGTCGTTACAAATGGTCATCTCGTATGGTCCGCTCTTGAGGATCGTCTTGATAAGCGTGCAGATCTCCGGATCGTCGTCCGCGACGAGCACGCGCCAGGGCTCGGACATACCTTGGTCGATTCTCTCAGACGGGCGTTCGGCCTACATCACTACCCGGCCAAGCGTAAAGAAAGGGTTAGGGAGCGGGGGCCAAACGGTTAAAAAACGTCGCGACCCCGCTCACGATCTTCTCAACCCGGCCGAAGGCCGCCATTTCCCTCGGCTCGAACGCGAGCTTCCGGCATGGCGGTGATCGATCGGCTCCTGGCCCCGGATTCGGCGTTTCAGCAGCGCTTCTTCTTTGTTGCGAAGCGCTTCGTCGCCGGCGAGTCCGGCCGAGCGGCGATGGACGCGATCGCCGCGCTCAACGCGGCGGGTTTTTCGGCGACGCTGGATTTTCTCGGCGAAGACGTCACCGAGCGCAACGCAGCGCTCGCCACCCGCGACGAGTACCTCCGGCTGCTCGAGGCGATCGCCGCCCGCGGCGTCGATAGCAACGTCTCGCTCAAACTGACCGCGATGGGGCTGCTCGTCGACGAGGGATTCGCGGTCGAGAACGCCAGCGTCGTGTGCGCGGCGGCCCGCGCGAACGCCGATCCGTTCGTTCGCATCGATATGGAAGGCTCGGCCGTCGTCGACGCCACCTTGCGCGTGTACGAGCAGCTGCGCGCGACCGGCCACGAGAACGTGGGAATCGTGCTGCAAGCGTATCTGAAACGCACGGCCGGCGACATCGAATCCGCGATCGCAGCGCAGACGCGCGTGCGGCTCTGCAAGGGCGCGTATAGCGAACCGCCGGCGGTCGCGCTCAAGGAGATGCCCGACATCCGCCGCGCGTATCTGCGCTACGCCGAAGCGCTGCTCGCGCGCGGAACGTATCCCGGCATCGCGACGCACGACGAACGGCTGATCGCCGCCGTGCGTCAATTCGCCGCCGAACGCGGCATCGCAAAAGACCGCTTCGAGTTCCAGATGCTCTACGGCATCCGTCCCGAGCTGCAGCGCGCCCTCGTCGCCGCGGGGTATCGCGTACGCATCTACGTCCCGTACGGAACGCACTGGGCGGGCTACTTCTACCGTCGCATCATGGAACGCAAAGAGAACGCACTCTTCGTGCTCGGATCGTTGCTGCGCCGCTAGCCCGACGCGACGTTAGTCCGGCGGCAGCTCTTCGACTTTCGTCATCGTGTCGGATTCGATCAGACGGCCGAGGACCTCGAACCCGCTTTCGATTCTTCCGAACACGGTGAAGGCGCGATCGAGGTGATATTGCGGCGACATCGTCAGGTAGAACTGCGTCCCCGCCGAGTCCCGCACCGCGGCATTTTTTTCGTAATCGAGTCCCATCGAGATTACGCCGGCGCCTTGATCGAGCGGGTTCTCCTCGGCGGGGATGGTATAGCCGGCATCGCCCTCGCCCGTATTCTGCGGGTCGCCGGTTTGCGCGACGAAATCGGGGACGATGCGGAACCAGCGCAGGTTATCGTAGTACCCGCGATCGACGAGGCCCAGGAAATTGGCGACGGTCAGCGGTGCCCATTCGGGATAGAGGCGCACGACGATCGCGCCTTTGGTCGTGCCGATCCGGACGCGCGGATGCAGACCGGGCATCGGACCGTTCATGAGCGCGGCGGTCGCGGGCACGAGCGGGAGATCGAGCTGGGCATCCGCCGCGACGGGCTTGCGCGCCGCTCCGAGACCGCTCGGCCGCGGGAGCGGCGCGGTCGTCTCGTCGGGGACGGGCGGGGGCGTGATGACCCCGGCGGGGATCGCCGTGAGATGCGGGGTTCGCTCGTGACCCGCGAGCCGTTTGATCGCCTCGATCGCTTGCTCCGCGACCCGCCACGACGGGTCGTGCAAGAGCGGATCGATCGCCCGGACGAGCCCCGGATCCCCATTGCGCGACGCGACGACCAAGAATTCGATCCGGATCGTGTCGTCGGGGTCGCGCAGGCCGCGCTCGATCTGGTCGGCCGACGGCATTTTCGGGAAGGCGCGTCCGAGCGTCCAGGCGTCGTGGCGGCGCGCTTCCGGGTCGCGCTCCGCCTCGTAGGCGGCGAGCACCGCGCGGCCGGCGGCGGCCGCCTGCGGTGCATCGGCAAACGCGGCCAGCGCCACGGCCGAACGGCCCCGCACGATCGGGTCGGGATCCCCCCGTAGCGCGCGCACGAGCGGTCGGATGAGGGTCGCCGCGCCCGGCGACCTCGCCGCAACGAGCCGGCCCGCCGCGTCCGTGGCAGCGACGCGGACGGCGCCGGCGGGGTCGCGCAATCCGGCGGCGATCTCGGCCGGGTCGATGGCGGTGCGAGCCGTCAAGAGGCCGATCCCGAAGAGGGCGAGCGCGCGCACCGCAAGGGGCGCGCGGTGATCGCGGTAGCGCGCCATCAGCGCCGGCTCGGCTCGAACGTCGTTGGTTCGGCCGAGCGCGAGCGCCGCGCGCGCCGCCAGGGACGGATCCGGCCCGTCGAGATCGCGCACGAGTTCGTACGTAAACGTACGGTTTGCTTCGAGCTCGACGATTCGCTGATACCCGCCGACGTCCGCCGACGATGGCATCGGCACGACGAGCGAGAACATCACAGCGATTGCAAAGCAAATCTTGACGAAAGTGCAATCAACTTTCATGAGCGCGCTTACGTTATAGAGAGAAGTGATTTCCCATCCTCGGTGTCTTCGGCCACGGCCGGAGCATCGTCTTTCGCGAGGTAGTGCCCCATTATGTCCACCCCAGAAACACCGAAAAACGAACCCAACGCGCAACCCGAACCCAGCGCCAAAAAGACCGGCGGCGGAATGAGCGTCCGCGAAGCCGGCCAAAAAGGCGGCGAGACCGTCAAGAAAAAGTACGGACCGGAGTTCTACGAAGCCATTGGACGTAAAGGCGGCCAGGCGACGAAAGCAGCGCACGGGCATGCCTTTTACGAGCAAATCGGTAAAAAGGGCGGCAAAAAGGGCGGCGAAGCCACGCGCGATCGCTACGGCCCGGAGTTCTACGAGCAGATCGGCCAAAAAGGCGGACAAAAGGTGAAAGCCCTCATCGAACAAGGCAAAAAAGCCGCGGCCGATGCCGCTAAGGCGGCCGAGGAGAAAAAGGCATCCTAATCAGCCGCCGCGCCGCCACCGGCAGCGCAGCGGCGATCGCCCTTGCGGGGTTCGCCGTGTTCGTTCACGGCAATCCCGCACTCGCCCGGGCGGACACCACGATCCTCGAACCCGGCGCAACCGTCGTGTTCGTGAGCGACTCCAACGTCGATCCGCGCGTCGGCCGCAACTCGGCCTTCCGCGCGCATCTCAAGGATCGCCTCGTCCGGGGGGCGGCGGTCATCGCCGAACCCGGCATGAGCGTACAACTGACCGTCGTCGACAAGACGACGCGTCCCGATGGAACGACCGTCTACACGATCGCGTTTTCGCGCTTTCGGACGCTGGCCGGCGATTTACCGGTCACGCCCCTCACGAGCGAGGTGACCGACATCCACGTCGGCTCGGAGTTCACGGCGCGCACCGATTCGCCCGTCGTCGACGACGGCACGCGCTTGCGCGTCCGCATCCCACTGCCGTTCTCGCTCTCCAACGATCCGCCGCAAGGCGAATTCACGCCGATCCCGGTGCGCACGTACAACCCCCTCACGCGCCCGCAAGGAACCGGCCGCCGTCGCCCCGGCCCATCGCCATCCCCCGCCGCCTCCGCGTCGCCGGCGGCAGCCTCGGCACCCACGACCACCCCATCCGCGGTAACAACGCCGGCGCCCATTGCAATGCCGTTGGCGTCGCCATCACCAGCCCCGAGCTAACTCGCTAGCGAGCGCATCTCATCCCGAGCCGCCAGAGTGTCATCCTGAGCCTGTCGAAGGATGGGCCTGGCAATCAGGTGGCGCGTAACGCCGATCGGAAAAAAAACGCCCGTCTTCCGACGAGCGTTTTCCGTTTTGGGGGCTTCCGTTTGCGCGGCTTACTCGGAGGACCAGTAGTCCTTGAGGGCCTTGCCGCGGCTGGGGTGGCGGAGTTTGCGCAGTGCTTTCGCTTCGATTTGGCGGATGCGTTCGCGGGTGACGCCGAACTCCTGACCGACTTCCTCGAGCGTGCGCTGGTGGCCGTCCTCGAGGCCGAACCGCAGCACGAGTACTTTGCGCTCGCGTTCGGTCAGGTTCTTGAGGACGTCTTGCATCTTCTCTTTGAGCAGCATCACGGAGGCGGCTTCGGCCGGTGCGACCGCTTCCTGATCCTCGATGAAATCGCCCAAATGCGAATCTTCTTCTTCGCCGATCGGCGTTTCGAGCGAGATCGGTTCTTGCGAGATCTTGATGACTTCGCGAACCTTCTCGGGGGTGAGCCCCATCTCGCTTGCGATCTCTTCGACCGTCGGATCGCGGCCCAACTCTTGTAAGAGTTGCCGTGAGATCTTGATCAGCCGGTTGATCGTCTCGACCATGTGGACCGGGATGCGAATCGTGCGCGCCTGATCGGCGAGCGCACGCGTGATCGCTTGACGGATCCACCACGTCGCGTACGTCGAGAACTTGTAGCCTTTGCGGTAATCGAATTTCTCGACCGCGCGGATCAAGCCGAGATTGCCCTCCTGGATCAGATCCAAGAACAGCATGCCGCGGCCGACGTACTTCTTCGCGATCGAGACGACGAGCCGCAGGTTGGCCTCGGTGAGACGGCGCTTGGCCTCTTCGCCGTGGATGACGATGCGGTTGTCGGCGGTGCCGTTCTTGAGCACCTCGTTCTCGCCGGCTTCGATCGCCATCGCGAGCGTCTTCTCGTCTTCCATCGAGAGCAGCGGCACGCGGCCGATCTCTTTGAGATACATCCGAACCGGATCGTCGAGCGCGAGACCCGCGGGGATCGCCTCGACGGGCTCCTCGGCCTCGGTTTCCGGCTTCTCTTCCTTGACGGCCTCTTCAACGATCTCGATGCCCATCGCCGCGATCTCTTCGAAGAGCTCGTCGATGCGTTCGGGTGTAACGTCTTCGACATTGTCGAAAACGGCGTTGATCTCTTCGTACGTGAGCGAGCCGCGCTTCTTCCCTTTCTCGGTGAGCTTCTTGATCAGCTCTTCGAGCGGGAGTTGCGGGGCGTCGGCGGTTGCGGTTGCAGATTTCTTGCGGGCCATAAGCGGTATCTCACCTCCTCTCTCGTTCGGAATTCATTCCTGCTAGAATTGGGCGGCGACGTGGTTATCCTTTCAACTGTTTGCCGACGGCGGCGTATTCGTCGCGTAAATCGGCCGGGACGCGTTCTCCGGCCTCGACGATGCTATTCACCTGCGCGTGCAGTTCGGAATAGCGCCGCCGAAGATCGTCAGACGCAAAACGAGCCACCACGCGCTCGAGGTGGGCCCGGCGTTCGTCGCCGTCCTTGAACCGGACGGTCGCCGATCGCTCCGACCCGACTATTCGTGAGAGGGCGCTGGTGGCAGTGTCATCTTCCGCAAACAGCGCCAGCACATCGGAAGGTTGCAGGAGATCCTCCCGATTTTCCACGCAAGCGGCGTAGATGCGGCGCAACTGCGGATCGGCGAAGCGCTCGGCCGGGATGCGTTCGCCGAACTCGCGCAACAGCCGCGGCTCATCGCAAACGATCGCGAGCACATCGCGCTCGTAACTGGGCGCCTCGACCTGCCCGGGCGTCACATGCCGCGCCGCATCCTCGGGACGGCGCGAGAAATGCTTGCTGCTCAAGACGAGCCGGCTTTTGCGCAGATCGTCGACGTCGAGATCGAGCCGCCCCGCAACGTAGACGCGCCAGCGATCCCACTCTTCGCGCGGCGCGAGCGCCTGGACCGTCTCCTCGGCCCAGCGTGCAAGCGCCGGGCGGTCGGCCTGGTTTCCGGCATCGTCGATCCGCACGTCGAGTTTGAACTGGGTCGCCGAGGTCGCCTGCGCCAGCAAGGCGGCGAACGCCGCTCCGCCGTGCGCGCGCACGAACTCATCGGGATCCTTCCCGTCGGGGATGCGCACGATCCACGGCAAGACGCCTTCTTTGACGAGAATATCGACCGACTTCGCGGTGGCGCTGCGCCCGGCGGCGTCGGCGTCGAAACACAGAAAGACGCGCGAGGCGACCTTGCGTAACTCGCGTGCCTGCTCGGGCGTGAAGGCAGTGCCGAGCGCGGCGACGGCGTTGCCGATCCCGGCAACGTGCAGCGCGATGCAGTCGAGATAGCCCTCGACGACGACCACGGCGTCGTCCTTCGCAGCAGCGCGCCGGGCGATGTTGAGTGCGTAGAGGTAGCGCCCTTTGGTGTAGACGGGCGTCGTCGCGGTGTTGAGGTATTTGGGCGGCTCGTCGCCGAGCGCGCGGCCGCCGAAGGCGATCGTCTCGCCGGTGAGCGAGTAGGTCGGAACGATCAGCCGGTTGCGAAACGCGTCGTACGGCGAGCGCTGCCCGCTCTTGAGCAGTCCCGCCGCGAGCGCCACCTCGGGCGGCACGCCGTTCGCGCGTAGCTCGCTCGCGAGCGCATCGAAGGTGTCGGGTGCGTAGCCGAGTTTGAACGTGGCGATCGTTTCGGGCGCGATCCCGCGGCCCGCGCAATACGCGCGCGCGGCGGCGCCGCGCGGATCGATCGTCAGGAGCCGATTGTAGAAGGCTGCCGCGATCTCGTTTGCGTGGTAGATCGCTTCTTTTTCGCTGCGCGCGCGCGCGGCGGCGGGATTCTCCGCTTCGAGCTCGACGCCCGCGCGTTTCGCGAGCACGCGTAGCGCATCGGGAAACGTCAGGTTGTCGTGCAGCTGAATGAATTTGATGACGTCGCCGCCGACGCCGCAGCCGAAGCACTTGAAGAACCCGCGATCGCCGTGAACGTGGAACGAGGGACTCTTTTCGCCATGGAAGGGGCACAGGCCGAGATAATCGTCGTTGCGCGTGCGGCGCAAGGTCACGAACTGCCCGATGTATTCCGCGATGTTGGTGCGGGCCAGAATCTCGCGCTTGGCCCCGTCGTCGATCCGCACCCCGTAGGGATTCGACGCTTCCCTCCAAACGACTTCGGTGACCGTGGCCAAGCCCAAGCGTATCTACGACCCGATCCACCGTTTCATCGAGCTCGAGGCCGGCGAAGTCGCGCTGCTCGAGTTGCCGGTCGTGCAGCGCATGCGCCGCCTGCGCCAGCTCGGACTCGCCTACCTTGCGTTCCCGTCGGCCGAACATTCGCGCTTCTCGCACGCGCTCGGGGCGCTGGCGATCGGAACCCGCGTCTTCGACGCGCTCTTCGCGGGCGTGCCCAGCGCTAGCGCGCAGCGGCGTCTCTTGCGCGCGAGCCTGCTGCTGCACGATCTCGGGCACGGGCCGTTTTCGCACGCCTCCGAAGCGGCACTCGGCATCAAACACGAAGCGCGCACGCGCGCGATCCTGGCGCTCCCCGCCGTACGCGGCGCGATCGAGGCACTGGAGGTCGATCCGGCCGCGGTCCTCGCATTGATCACGGGCACGCCGGACGCCGACCCCGTGCTGCGCGAACTCGTCAGCGGGCCGAACCTCGATGCCGATCGGATGGATTACCTGCTGCGCGACGCCTACTTCACCGGCGTCTCGGTCGGGACGTATGACGTCGAACAACTCGTTGCGTCGCTGCGCGTGATCGACGTCGGCGGGCGCCCCGTGCTTGGGATCGACGGGCGCGGAATGGTTGCGCTCGAATCATTTGTGCTGGCGCGCTACATGATGTTCGCGACCGTCTACTTCCACCATACGACGCGCGCGTTCGAACGCGTCCTGCGCGACGTACTTCACCAGCTCTGGCCCGATCCGCGCGCGCTCGACGACGTCGACGAGTTCCTCGCCTGGGACGATTTTCGCGTGATCGATACGATCCGCGATCTCGCAACGCCGGAGGCGCGCGCGCTGCGCGAACGGCACACGATCTACCGGCTCGCCGCGGAATTCAACGCCGGCCACGACCTCTCGGTCTTTTCCGCCTGCGAAGCAGCGCTCCGCGAACGTTTCGGTGACGACGTCTGGAGCGACTCGCAAGAACAACTGCTGCACCGCATGCCGCTCGGCGGCGGCGAAGACGCCCCGACCGTGCGCGTCCAACTGATGGGCCGAATCGTCGACGCGCGCGCCGCTTCCGACCTCATCGCGAAGCTCTCGGGCAAGGCCTACTGGCGCAAACTCTTCGTCCGCGGCGACCGCGTCCCGGTCGACGAAGCCCGCGCGATCTGCGCCGACATCATCGCCACCGGCGGCCAGCCGCGCTTGTTCTAAGCGAGTCGCCACCACGACACGATGATTCTCGAACTAGTCGTCGTTGCCGGGGGCGAGGCGGTTGGCGTTCTGGAAACCGACCATCCAGCCGGGATACTCGGGCGTGAGTGCGCTGACGTCGTCGAGGGCGGTGATTTCGGCGGCGGAGAGCGTGATGCCGGCCGCAGCGATATTATCGTCGAGCTGATCGCGGCGCTTCGCGCCGATGATCACCGACGTGACGACGGGCTTCGTCAAGAGCCATGCGAGCGCAATGCGTGCCGGGCTGCAGCCGTGGGCCCGTGCGATCGGCCACATCACGTCCAGAATTTGCCAGGTACGTTCTTTATCGACGATCGGGAAATCGAACTCGGAGCGCCGCGTCCCCTCGGGTTTCTGATTCCCGCGGCTGAATTTGCCCGAGAGCAGGCCGCCGGCGAGCGGGCTCCACACGAGCAGCCCCGTCTTCTCGGCGTCGAGCAGCGGAACGATGTCGCGTTCGAGGTCGCGGCCGGCGATCGAATAGTAGGCTTGCAGCGTATCGAAACGCGCGAGGCCTTTGAACTCCGAGATGCCGAGGGCTTTCATGATCTTCCAAGCCTGCCAATTCGAGCACCCGATGTAGCGGACTTTGCCGGAATTCACGAGCGTATCGAGCGCGCGCAACGTCTCTTCGACCGGCGTGATCGAATCGTTGCCGTGGATCTGATAGAGATCGATGTAGTCGGTATTGAGCCGCTTCAGGCTCGCATCGACGCCGTCCATGATGTGGCCGCGCGATGCGCCCGCGTCGTTGTAGCCGGGGCCGGTGCGGCCGAACACCTTCGTCGCGATGACGACGTCTTTGCGCTTGATGCCGAGATTGCGAATCGATTGACCGAGGATCTTCTCGCTCTCACCTTCCGAATAGACGTCGGCCGTATCGAAGAAATTGATGCCCGCGTCGACGCTCGCTTTGATCAGTTCGTCCGCACCCGCTTGATCGACGGTGCCGACCGATCGCCAGAAGCCTTCCCCGCCGTGAAATGTCATCGTACCGAGGCACAACACCGAGACTTGTAATCCGGTGTTGCCGAGCGTCTTGTACTTCACGTTAGCGAGGGACACGGGGTGAAAAGAAATCGTTTCGCGCCGACCGGGGTTCCTCCGGCCACGTGGAGTAGGACCCGGGATGCGCTTGCCGTTTCGTCTGCTCGCGGCCGTTGCCGCCGCTTCGCTCCTCGTCGCCGCCGGTGCGGATGCCGCGCCGAAGCCGCACCCGCGTCCGTTCGGCCGTGGAAAGGCGACCCCGCACCCACGGCCGATTCCCGGCTACGCGATCACGAACCAAGACGTTGCGGTCGCCTTCGACGTCCCGTCGGGAACCGTCTACGGCGCAACGCGCATCACCCTCGTCGATACGAGTTCCGCACCGGCGATCGCGCTCGATAGTCTCGGGCTGAGTTACTCGGGGGTCACGCTCGACGGCGCGCCCGCGATGTACGTGACCGATGATGCGCACCTGACGATCACGATCCCCAAGCCCGACGCGCAGACCGTCCACACGATCGTCGCGCTCTACACCGCGCAGCCCAAACGCGGCATCTATTTCGTGCGCCAGAACGCGGCCTATCCGAATCGTCCGCCCGAGATCTGGACGCAGGGCGAGACGATCGACACGCGCCGCTGGATGCCGACGTGGGACCAGCCGAATATGAAGTTCACGACATCGGTCGCGGGTGTCGTACCCGCCGGCTGGACGATGATCTCAAATGGCGCGCTCGTCTCGGATGCGCCGCGGATGATGCTGCCGTCGCCGATCCCGCAACCGAGTGCAACGCCGGGCCCGGTGTCTCGAGTCGCGGCGGTCGCCGTCTCGCCGGCCGATCCGCGCGCACCGCTCGAACTCTTGCTCCCCGCGCATCCCGGCGATCACGTCGTCACATGGCGCGAGAGCCACCCGCACAGCTCGTATCTCACCTCATTCGTCGCCGGGCCGTACGTCAAAACGCACGAGTCACTCGGCGACCTGCCCGTCGACTTCTACGTTCATCCCGGCGATGAGGCGATGGGACAGATTTGCTTCGGCAACACGCCGCAGATCGTCGCCTTCTTCCAAGACTTCACGCACACGCCGTATCCGTGGGAGAAATACGCGCAGACGACGGTGCAAGAATTCACCGCCGGCGGGATGGAGAACGTCTCGGCGACGACGCAGACGGCCTTCGCCCTGCATCCAAAGGAATTCGACCTCGAATCGCCGTGCGACGGGCTCGTCTCGCACGAACTCGCGCACCAATGGTTCGGCGACGACGTCACGACGGCCGACTGGGGCAACATCTGGATCAACGAAGGCTGGGCCACCTACTTCCAGGAGCTGTGGTTCGAGCACAAGTGGGGCGAAGATGCCTTCGACTACGAGCGCTACCACGCGCAGCAGAGCTACTTCCGCGAGACGCGCCGCTACTGGCGCCCGATCGTCGACAACGATTACGGCATCCCGCAAGATACGTTCGATTCATCGGGCTATCCGCGGCCGGCGCAGGTGCTCAACATGCTGCGCGTCTACCTCGGCGACGCGGCGTTCCGCAACGCCATCCGCGATTATCTCGCCGCCTACTCCTACCAAAACACCGACACGCGCATCTTCGAGAAGTCGGTCGAGAAATCGACCGGTCAGGATCTCGCGTGGTTCTTCGACGAGTGGTTCTACGAGCCGAGTCATCCGAACTACGTCGTTGCCGAACACTACGATGCGGCGCGCGCGCGGCTGACGCTCGACGTCAAACAGCAGAATCACGGCGGCATCCTCTTCACGATGCCGATCGTCGTAACCGTCACTGCCGACGGAAAAACGGTCAGCAAGACGTTCCGCTTCGGGAGCGCGCACGGACCGTTCGTCTTCGATGGCATCCACCACAAACCGCAGATGGTGCTCTTCGATACGGGCGATGAGATCATGCGCACGCTCCACGACAAGAAATCCGTCACCGACCTCGCGTATCAAGCGGCGAACGCACCCAGCGTCGCCGACCGGCTGTGGGCGATCGGCGAGCTCGGGCGCGCGGACAAATCGGATCTGGCCGCGGCCCGCGCGGCCGTGCGGCACGCCGTCACGAGCGACCGGTTCTGGGGCGTGCGGGTGGATGCGCTCGACGCCGCCGCCTCGCTCGACGACGCGGCGACGCTCGTCGCGGCGCTCGGCGATCGGGATCCGCGCGTCGTCATCGCCGCGGCGCGCGCGACGGGCTCGCTCGATCATCCCGGCGCGCCGGCGCTCGTCGCCGCGCTCCGGCGTTTGACGACCGCAAGCGATTGGGAGATTCGCTCCGCCGCCCTCGCCGGCTACGGCGCAACGAAAGCCCCGGATGCGAAAGCGGTCTTGCTTGCCGCACTGACGATACCGTCGCCGCAGGCGATCGGCACCCGCGGCGCGCTCGACGGCCTCGGCGCGCTCGGCGATCCGACGACGATCCCGGCGCTCATCGCGCAGACGCGCTACGGTTTGCCGGAACGCGTCCGTACCGGTGCGATCTCGGCGCTCGGCACGTTCGCCAAACTTCCCGCGCAGCGCGGCCGGGTCGTCCCGCTCCTACGCACGCTCGCGGCATCCGATCCGTACTTCCGCGCGCGCGGCGTCGCCGTCGCGCAACTCGGAAAGACCGGGGATCGCCGGCTCATCCCGTTCCTCACCCGGCTCGAGACATCGGATTCCGAAGAGGGCGTGCAAGCCGGCGCATGGGACGCGGTCGCCGACATCACCGACCCGCCGGACACCGGCAAACGTCACTGAGGCGCGTTCTCACGATCGCAGCGAAGCTCGGTGTCACCCTGAGCCGAGAGCCGGTCCTGAGCGAAGCGAAGGGTCGCCACTCAGCGTTTGTCTCATGCCCATCCTTCGACAGGCTCAGGATGACATGGTGGCGGCTCAGGATGACGCGGTGTCATCCTCAGGATGACCGGATTTCTCAGCGCGCGAGCGTTGCCTGGGCCGCCGCGAGGCGTGCGATCGGAACGCGGTAGGGCGAACACGAGACGTAGTCGAGCCCGAGTTCATCGCAGAAGGCGACGGAGGACGGCTCGCCGCCGTGCTCGCCGCAGATGCCGATCTTGAGATCGGCGCGCGCGCCGCGCCCCTTCGCGATCGCCTCGCGCATCAAGCCGCCGACGCCGATCCGGTCGAGGACTTGAAACGGATCGTCCTTGAGGATCTTCAGATCGAGATAGCGCGGGATGAACGACGCCTCGGCATCGTCGCGGCTGTAGCCGTACGTCGTCTGCGTGAGATCGTTCGTGCCGAACGAGAAGAACTGCGCGATCTCGGCGAGCGAGTCGGCGACGACGCACGCCCGCGGCAATTCGATCATCGTCCCGATCCGGTAGGCCACCTCGACGCCCGCAGCGGCGACGACGGCATCGGCCGTCTGCTTCACCGCGTCGTAGGTCACGCGCATCTCCTCGGGCGTGCCGACGCCCGGAATCATGACGTCGGGCCGCGCGTCCACACCGCGTTTGCGCAATTCGCACGCCGCCTCGAAGATGGCCCGGACTTGCATCGCGTAGATCTCCGGATAGACGATCCCCAGCCGGCACACGCGCAGGCCGAGCATCGGATTTTGCTCGTGCAGTGTCCGCACGCGACCGAGCACGTGCATCTTCTCGCGATACGTCGGATCGTCTTCGCCTTTGGTGATCCGCAGTTCGGTCGTCTCGACCAGCAGCTGTTCGAGTGAGGGCAGAAACTCGTGCAGCGGCGGGTCGAGCAGCCGAATCGTGACCGGATAGCCGGCCATCGCTTCGAGGATGCCGCTGAAATCGTCGCGCTGGAACGGCAGCAATTTGGCCAGGGCGGCGGCGCGCGCTTGGGGCGTGTCGGAGATGATCATTTGCTGCACGATCGGCAGCCGGTCGGACTGCATGAACATGTGCTCGGTGCGGCAGAGCCCGATCCCGGTCGCACCGAGATCGCGCGCGCGGCGCGCATCCTCGGGCGTATCCGCGTTGGCCCAGACCTGCATCCGGCGCGCTTCATCGGCCCAGCCCAGAAAGGTCGCGAGCCACGCCGGCGGCTGCGAGGGCGGCGGGATCAACTCGAGCTTGCCCAGGATCACGTCGCCGGTCGAACCGTCGATCGTGATCCAGTCGCCTTCCGCGAGCGGCTTCCCGTCGATCGTCGCGGTCTTGGTGCGCGCATCGATCCGCAAGACGTCGCAACCCGTGACGCACGGCAGGCCCATGCCGCGCGCGACGACCGCAGCGTGCGAGGTCGCGCCGCCGCGCGAGGTCAGCACGCCGCGCGAGGCGATCATCCCGTGGACGTCGTCGGGCGTCGTCTCCGTACGCACGAGCACGACCGGATCGCCGCCGTTCGCGTACGCGATCGCCGTGTCGGGGTCGAAGGCGGCACGGCCCGTCGCGGCACCCGGCGAGGCGTTGAGGCCCTTGGCCGCGCGCTCGAATTTCTCGTTCGGATCGATCCGCGCGTGAAAGAGTTGATCGAGCGATTGCGCGGAGACGCGGCGCACCGCCTCGCTCCGCTCGATGAGGCCTTCGGCGACGAAGTCGCTCGCGATCTTGACCGCAGCCTCCGCGCTGCGCTTGCCGCTGCGCGTTTGCAGCATGTAGAGTTTGCCGCGTTCGACCGTGAACTCGAGATCCTGCATGTCTTTGTAGTGCGTCTCGAGCTGCTGGGCGATCGCGACGAACTGCGCGTACACACCCGGCTGACTCGACTGCAGATCTTCGATGTGCTCGGGCGTGCGGATCCCGGCCACGACGTCCTCGCCTTGCGCGTTGCGCAAATACTCGCCGAAGAGCCGCTTCTCACCGGTGTTCGGATCGCGCGTGAAGGCGACGCCCGTCCCCGAGTCCTCGCCCATATTGCCGAAGACCATCGAGCAGACGGACACGGCCGTGCCCCACGCATCGGAGAGTTTGTTGTACCGGCGATAATCGATGGCACGTTTGGAATTCCACGAATCGAAGACGGCCTCGATCGCAAGCTCCAGTTGTTCGCCGACGTGTTGCGGGAAGGGCCGCTTCGCCTCGCGCTTCACGAGCGCGTGAAATTCGCCGACGATCGTCTTCCAGGTGTCTGCATCGACCTGCGGATCGCTCTCCACGCCGAGCCGCTTCTTGTGCGCGTCGACGATCGCATCGAAGTGCGTCTTCTCGATGCCGAGAACCACGGCGGAAAACATCCCGATGAAGCGTCGGTAGCCGTCCCAGGCGAACCGTTCGTTGCCGGTCAGTTTGGCGAGGCCGGCGACGGTCTGGTCGTTGAGCCCGAGGTTGAGGATCGTATCCATCATCCCCGGCATCGAGACGCGCGCGCCGCTGCGCACCGAGACGAGGAGCGGATTTTTCGGATCGCCGAACCCCTTACCGGTCCGCGTTTCGAGTTCGCGCATCGCCGCCCGAATCTGCGTATCGAGGCCGGCCGGCATGCGGCGCCCGCCCGCGTAGTAGGCCAGGCATTGCTCCGTCGTGATCGTAAAACCAGCCGGCACCGGCAGTCCGGCGCGCGTCATCTCCGCGAGGCCGGCGCCTTTCCCGCCCAGCAGATCCCGCATCTCTCCCGATCCCTCGTCGAAGAAATACAGCGCCTTCGTCGCTCGATGAGCGGCGGCGGGACGGGGCAATACCTCGGTCAAGACGACTCCTCCACATAGGGAAATTTCTTCCGCGCGAACGACTCCATCAAGGATACCCGTTTCCGAACGGTTTCACCCCAGACGTTTGGCGAGCGTTTTCCCGGAGCGGCCTGCCATCTGACGTATCGGCTTGCGGCGATGTTCGTGAAGCCGGGCTTAGAAGGGCTCCCCTGCGGGCAAAACGCCTGACATGACCATATCGCCGATCGGATCGGTGACGCGCGCCGCCGTCGCCCTTCCGCCCAGCCTGGAGGCAGCCCCGCGGCGGCCCGTCGCCGTTCCCGCCGAGGGCGCCGGGTACGTGCTCGCCGGCGAAAGCAGACTCGTCATCCAGTCGTACGGCGCGATCGCGCCGATCTCACCGGCCGCGCTCCCGCGAACCGATCGCGCGCATTCCGGACGAACGAGACGTTGCGTGACGTCTTACCGCACGCGCGCCGCTTGCAGCGCATCTTCGAGCAAGTCGGTCGCCGTGATGCGGCACGGGCACTTGCGCGGATGATCGTCAGTACAGCCAAGACTCGAATGCGACGAAATTCCGTGCCCACATGCACAGCCGATCAATTCATTCATGCCATCACCTTCGCGTCATTCGTACCCGAGGGATGGATGCGGAAAACGGCATATAGGACGCGCATTCGTGTGTAATCTGAATTCGTACGATATCGTACCCACAACGCGTGCGCGGCTTTCGCGCTACGCGATGTCTCCTTTCTCGCGCGTGATCGACAGCATGCCGCGATCGAGTGCTTCGATCGTCCAGCCGTTGGTGCGCAACATTCCGAGCACGATCGCTTCATCATCAAGTGCAAGCTGGTCGAGCGGTAGCGCGCCGTCGCGCGCGTCATACCAAATTGTCCCCTCATCGGTTTGGGACTGTTCAGAAGGGTCTTTGCTCATCACTCATTCGTATCTCAGCCCGGGCTCGTCACGTCTTGTTCTCCCACCTCGGCTCCGCCCGTGACAACGGCTCCGACACACGCCGGGGTCTCCTCGGGTAACTTTTTTTTGGCCGCGCTTCCCGACGACGCGTTCGGCGAGATCGCGGGCCGCCTCGTCGCGCATCGTCTCAAGCGAGACGAACACGTGCACGGTCACGGCGATGCGATCGCGTTCGTAGACTTTCCGGTTGATGCACTCGTTTCCATCGTTTCAACCCTCGAAAACGGCGGAATGTGCGAAGTCGCAACGGTCGGACGCGAGGCCTTCGCGGAAGTCGACGTCGCGCTCGGCAGCCGCATTTCGAGCCGGACGGCCTTCTGTCAGACGCCCGGTACGGTGCTGCGGCTGCCGGTCGACGATTTCGAGCGCTTGTGGGCGCATCCGGAGGTCGCGACGCTGGTGCGCCGCGTGGTGCGCGCGCGACTCATCGTCACCGAACAACTCGCGACGTGTAACGTGCGTCACAGCGTGATCGAACGCTGCGCCAAGTGGCTCCTGCTCACGCGCTTTCATCTGGGCCTCGACGAGCTCTCCATGACGCACGATTTCCTCGCGCTGATGCTGGGCGTCCGCCGTGCCGGCGTCACCACCGCGGCGGCCGCGCTCCAAGCCGCCGGCGCGATCGAGTACCGGCGCGGATCGATCCGCATCCTCGACCCCGAGCGCCTCACGGAACTCGCATGTGAGTGCCCGGCGATCTGCATCGACGCTTACGAGCGCTCGTTACGCGGCGACGATTTCGCAAGCGGAACCTGATTTTCGCGGCCGCGTCCGGGGTACGCTCTCGCCGCGCGAGGGAGTGGCGAGCCGGCGACGACAGGCTGACGGGGGCTCCGGCCCGCGCGAGAAAGGCATGGGGCCACTCGCAAGCGTACCAAACCGTACCTTGGAGCGTCCGGCATCGTGAACGAGACTTCATCTCTCGACGTCGTCCACCTCAGCGGCGAACTCGACATCGAGCGACGTGACTCGGTCGCCGCCGCGCTGGCCGCTGCGATACCGCCGCGTCCGGCCCTGGTCGACCTCACCGACGTCACCTACGCGGACTCGACCATCATTTCGGAATTGCTGCGCTTTCGCGCGCGCATCGAGCGTGGCGGCGGGCGCATCGCGATCTTGGTCGGCGCCTCGCGCGTGTCCCGCGTGCTTGAATATGCCGGACTCAAAGACGCCTTCGCGATCTTCGCCGATCGGGGATCGGCGCTGACGTTTCTGCACGACACGACGGCATGACGGCGAGCCACGAACTGCGCATCACGCGGACGGCTTCGCCGGCCGCGCCGAGATCGATCCGCCACGCGCTCGACGCGTTCTTGCGAACGCTCATGCTCGGTGACGAGCGGCGCGAGGACATCGTGCTCGCCGTCGGCGAGGCGCTCGCCAACGCCGCGGAACACGCCTACGAATCGAGCGCGGAGCCATCCACGCAAGAGGTGATCGAACTGCACGCGATCTCGACGCCCGACGGCCGCCGGATCGCCGTCGAGATCCGCGATTCCGGCCGCTTCATCGAACGCGCCGCCCGCGCGGACCGCGGCTTCGGTTTCCGGATCATGCGCTCGATCGCTCGCGACGTCGCGATCGACACCGGCTCCGGCACCCGCGTCCGGATGACATTCGAGGCCTAGCGCGATCCATCATGTGTCGGAGCGGGGCCCGGCGGAGGTTCGGAAGGCGGATCCACCGGCGGTTGATCCGGAATCCTGACCGGCAATCCATTGAACGGGGAAAACTCCCCGACTCCCGCGCCTGCGCCTACTCAAGTTGCAGCATGCAAGAGAACGGCAGCACCGTGCTATGGATCAAACTGTTCCGGCTCGCCGGAAGCGAAAGGCGACTTCATTCCCCATCGGCTCCAGCTGAGCAGTAGCAGTTTACTTCCGTTAGCGATATCAATTCAAATCTCGTGGCCGTGCGCGCATTCGATGCCGGAGATCATGTCATCCTGAGGCTCTCGAAGGATGGGCATGAGACAATCCTGAGTGGCGTGCCCAACCTTCCCTTCGCTAGTCGCTCGTCGCGCGGCAAACTCTGCCTCGTCGAGAAGACGCAACCCTCACACGCCTGAAGGGCACCCAAATCAGCCCGTGAAGCAGCCTGCGATGTCCTCGAAGTGTTTCTTTGGATTTCTTGGCCTTTCGCGTCTATACTTCTCCCTCGGTGCCTGCGTTGGTGTATTCGTTGCATCGCAACTGCTGTGCGTTCGTGTGGCCGATGCGCAGGTGACGCCGGCGCGAACGACTTTGCCGGACGGCGTGCGGCCGGTCATTGATAAAATCGGTCGTAGTGAAGTCTCGAGCGACCACATTCCCGGTCTTGTGATCTTGGTTGAAGACCACGGCGTCATCGATATTGGCACCTATGGGGTAACCGACACGGCAAGCCAAACCGCAATGACTGAAGACCGGCGCTTTGAGATCGGATCGACAACAAAGCAATTTACTGCTGTTTGCATTCTGCAATTGGTGGAAGCAGGAAGAGTATCGCTGGACGATCCGCTCTCGAAGTTCGTCCCTTCGTATAAGGCCGCAGCTCTCGTCACCGTTCGCCAGATGCTCGGGCAAATCTCAGGGATTCCAGAATATCTCGACGGCCCTCACATCCTTTCGGAAGCTGGATCCCACGCATCGTTTGACGCGCTCCTCGGCCGCGTGCGATCTCGGCCCTTGGACTTTCCGCCGGGCACGAGTTGGGAATACAGCAACACGAATTATTTATTGCTCGGTCGGATCGTTGAGATTGTTTCCGGGCAGTCCTATGAATCGTATGTCCGGGAGCACATTTTCGAGCCCGCGGGGCTTCGA
>Ga0209208_10004542_pt1 | contig 19629 bp, 18 predicted proteins | sample S1TSphfallax_3_FD_187694 | JGI IMG/M metagenome (GOLD analysis project Ga0209208, IMG submission 187694) | Host-associated microbial communities from peat moss isolated from Minnesota, USA - S1T2_Fd - Sphagnum fallax MG (SPAdes) (version 2) | ecosystem: Host-associated > Plants > Peat moss >... | reverse complement strand
CCATTGATATAAAGAGCGCAACAAGCCATTGAGATTTAACCCCTCAAATCCCTCTCTGAAGTTTCGGGAGTCCATTGGGACTCCCTCTCCCAACTTGGGAGTTGCCTTGGGAGTGTGAAGGCTCACTCCCTCACACTCTCCTACAATCCCGGGAGTCTCTGATGTGACTCCCGGGTTTCCTCTTGGCCCGCACCTTTGCAACCCCTTTGCTTTGGTTGCGAACCCAAAGTTAGGGTTGCGACAACAATGCAATTCCTATGTGCATCGGCTACGCAACTAGTGGAACAACTTTGCACCACTCTCAGTTCTATAGTTGGCTATGAAATACACCATCAAAAACCCCAACTTGCAAGTTTATCACATATTGGATGATAAGAACTTTTGCCAACCAATTACAAGGCAAGAGAAACCTCCTTGGTTTCCTACAAACACAATAGGAAAACCAAGAGGTGCTTGGCCCACCTTTGTCTCCTTCCCAGGAGCACACACCTTTCAGGGAGATGGACCGGGCTTAGTGTATCCTCATGCTTTAGCCACTTGGGATGAACCAAGCATAGAAGAAAGAGAAAGGGTTATGGGGTTCCAAATTAGCATTACTAATCACACTAAGGTGACTAGATTGCAACGTAACGCTCTACTGGGGAGAAATAAGGACCTGAACTCCTTTACATGGTTGTTCGTAACATGTGTACTCTTTCAAATGTACACAACACTAGTACTAATTTAATCAACTTGCGGTTCTGGTGATGCAACTACATGGCACCCCGACCAAGTACACTTGCATATCTTCAACACTCTACACTTCACTCTTAGTGTTGGGAGGGAAGAGGTACCATGTAATTTGACTCAAGTTGTTTTTTATACACCTAGAGGTACATCAACTTGTGGAGAAACAATTACAACCTTCTCGGAATCTGTGCAATTGGATAATGGAAAACCCAATACACTAGGCTTTTCAAACACATTTTCAAACTCCGTTCCATATGTTTCCAACTACCCTTTCATTATGGGGAACCAAATCACCAAGAAGGAGAAAGACCAGGTCACAGACTTGCTAATTAAGTCTAAGAATGTGTTGGCATTCTCAATGAAAAACTTAGGTAGGTGTAAGACCATGAAGTTCTTTATAGACCTTATAGATGAAACACCCATCTATCGAAGGAAACATAGGTTGAGCAAGCATGAGTGGGAACTAATAGATGAAAGATGCAAAGAGCTCCATGAAGCTGGTCTCATTTAGCCATCAAGTTCTGATTTCGTAGCCATTACAATAATGCCAACAAAAAAGGATGCAGCTAGATTATGGATTGAGAAAAGGATGTGCGGGGATTATAGGCCTTTGAACTTAGTTACACCACAAGACAAGTAACCCATGCCCATCCCTAAAGAACTGTTTGATAACATTAGAAACTCAAACATCTCCACAATTATGGATATGAGGCAAGGCTTCAACCAAATTGTGCTCGTTGTGAACGATCACAAGAAAACGACATTCCATGGAATGGCTTGTGATGCCTTTCAAATCGAAGAATGCACCTGTCTTCTTATAGTGAGTTATGGACCAAGTTCTCAAAACAGCAAATTTCTTAAAGTGCTACATAGATGATGTCCTAGTGCATAGCAAGGGATTCCCACAACACTTGGCTCATCTTGAGGAGTTATTCAAAAGGCTCCATGAAGTCAATATGAAGATCCATCCTAAAAAGTGTGAGTATACTATCACCTCGGTAGTCTACCTTGGACATAGAATTTTGCCAAATGGTATTATGGCTCATTGGGCCAAAGTAGTAGCCATTTTGGAAATGCCCAATCCTACTGATGTTCACACTTTGAAGAGCTTCATCGAACTATATAATTACTACAAGATTTATGTCCAAAACTTCAGTGTTATCACTCATCCTCTCTATGCATTGTTAAAAAAGGATGTTGCTTGCACAAGGAGTGAAGAGGCTTAGGAAACTTTCCACACATTCAAGGAAAAACTTTCAGAATTGCCCATTTTGAAAAGACTTGATTTTAGCAAGGTCTTCATTCTACACACTGATTAAAATACTTTTGGTATTGATGTTATTATTGGCCAACTTGATGAGGAAGGCAAAGAATATGTTATTTACCTATGTATCCCGAAGCAACAACAACACTAAAAACAACTACTCTTCATACGAGGGGGAGTGTCTTGTTGTTGTATGGGCCGTCATACATTTCAAACCCTATCTTTATGGCACCAAATCCACTTTGTATACCAATCACCAGCCTATCAAATGGTTAGTGACCAATGACAAGCTTACTGGTAAGTTAGTTCGTTGGGCGCTTATACTTCAGGGATATGAGTTCAAGGTTATTCACCGACTTGGTATTACACATCAAAACATGGATTCCATGTCATGGAGACCCCTCACTACTTCTAAAGATTTCTCAAAAACCGACCAAATTTCAGTAGTACATGTATTTTATGCATCTAATTATCTTGCACTACTGCGATGTAACTTGGTTAAGCATCCCATTGTGGATATATGGGAAGACTTGGACACTCTTAGGTTTTTTCAACATGAGGAATACCATCCCCAAGTTACATCAAGTCAATGGGATTGCATATAACAACAGTCTAAATGCTACTCATGGAAGGACAATCACCTCGTTCGATGCTTACCACAAGGCAATAGAATGGTTCCTCCACCACATGAACGGCCTAGATTTATTTAAAAGGTACACTTGGAGCTTGGACACTTTGGGGTTAAGCGTATTTATAACCTTCTTACTCCTCATTACCATTGGAGAGGTATGTATGCTCAACTCCGAAATGTCAATGCTAGGTGTGAACAATGTGATAGAATGAGAACTTCCTTCTCCTTTCAACAACTCACACTTTCTCCACTCCCTATTCACGGCATATTCTATCATTGGCACATGTGATTTAGCTAGAGAATTACCACAGACCTCCAAGGGTAATGTCTACATCATGATTATGATTGAACATTTTTCAAAGTGGGTTGAACTTGTTGCACCACCGAACAAGTCATCACACAGCACCAACTAAGCTTTCTTACAAGTCCTAAGTAGGTTTAGGGCTTGTGTTAAGTGCCTTATTGATCAAGGATCAAAATTCAAAGGAGAATTCCAAGACCTACTTGATCATGCTCTCATTAACCATTGCCAGACTTCAAGGGATCATCTCCAAGATGACGGCCTTGTAGAGAAGATGGTTTAGACATGCAAGCAGGGATTTCAAAAAATTTGTTTCACTAGGAACAAAGAGGATTGGGACTTGGCCTTACCTTACATCGCCATGGGTTACAAGATGTCCAAACACGCCTCTTTGTTTCATTTCACTCCTTACTTTTTACTTTTTGGGTGACATCCCATTCCACCCTCTTCCATTGTTGCTCAAATGGACCAAGTTGTGGACTTGGACTCCCCAACCACTTCGGCGAAGGTCATTGCAGAAATGGTTGCTCTATTCAAGAAGGTTATGCCCATGGCCATGGAGAACTTGTCCATTGCAAAACATCGAGACACCTTACGATATGCACACACACGAGGTGGTAGTTACAAACCTAAGGTGAAATAATTTGATGTTGGTGACTTTGTGTATTTCTAGCAACAACTTAATGATATTCTAGACACTTCTTCTGGTCGCACTATCTTGAAAATTAAAGCAATTAGGCCTTTAGGTGTGTTGGAGTTGTAAGGAGCTAATAGACGCACAATTTGGGATCACTCCAAAAATTGTATGCCCTACCACCTAAACTTCGATCCTACCACCATCATGTCGACTTGGATTCCTCCACTTGATTATCCATGTTAGGTATGTCAAAAGACAGAAGATGATGATCAGATGCTACTTAACGATAATTGTAATGGTGGATACCATTTATTCTGCTGCAAGCCAAAGCTCACTGAAATTCCCACCAACATTTGGTATTGTTCATCATGTTCTCCTACAGCACCTTGATTTCTACTCAACCCATGCCACGTTTTCCCCGACTTAGGTTTGGGGGGGGATACATGATAATTTCATCTTAGCTTCCTCTTGTGCATTGTATATATATGTGTGTGTGCATGCATTTCATTTTGGTTGATTAGTTTCTACCTTTGACTAGTTTTAGTCTTTTTGTTCAATAGAGTTTACTATGGATTTACACCCTTACGCCACTGAATGTCACGACACTACACGTCACGATTGCTATCATGCCCATATGCATGGCCTCATACATGATGGTTGGTTATGGGCATGCTAATCATGCCTTTAGGGTTAATGTATGTTTTTAGGTTATTGTACACTATTATGTGTTTTAGGGTTATGGCTTGTTTAGGGTTTCAGCTTTGTTAATAGCTATATAAAAGGCTAAGCTTTTCCTTTTTTTTGTTAGATTTTTTAGAATTCCTTTGTTAGGGAGAGTTTCCTCCATAGTCAAACTGAATTTCTAGATGCTCACGACGACTATTACACAACCACCATTTACATACATTATGTTTTGTTTCCTTCTTTTCAATTTAAATACATGATAATTTCATCTAAGCCTCCTTTTGTGCATTGTATATATATGTGTGTATTTCTTTTTGGTTAATTTCCACCTTTGATTGGTTTTAATATTTTTGTTCAATAGAATTTATTATGGATTTCCACCCTTACGACACTGAACGTCATGACATTACACATCATGACACATAGTCAATTCATTACCAAATAAGGTATTTTTACTAGTATTTTGGGCAAAATTTTAATAAACATTGAAAAAATTAAATTAGATTTCAGAAAGATCTTCAAAATATTTATTGAAAAATGGACAAAAAAAAGATTTATTTGTATTGTTGAAAACCTTCAACGAATTATGTGTTGAAAACTTTAACAAGGTAAGTTTTGAGTAATAGTACCCTTGGGGGTACAATTAGGAACATCACATTTTCATTTTATTAAACCCATCAAATTTTAGAAAAAGAAGAAAATTTTAAATAAAAATATCACTAAATTATTTTGAATACATTTATTAGGTTGTACAAATTTTGAAACTTTAATGATTATCGAAAAAGGTTTTGTATTTTGTATTAATAATTGCATTTAGGAAAAAATTCACAAATGTATTAATGTTTCCTTTCCTTGCATTTTTTGTTTTATGAACACAAGTTTGAAAAATGTTTTGGTTTTTTTCTTTTTGGAATTAAAAAAAATTCCAATCAAAGATTAAATTTAAAAAATATTATTTGACCATAATTGGTTTCGTAACCATTCTTTGAGGTGATTCTTAATGGTGTCACCCAAAGATATTATTATCTTTTTATGGAGTTCTTTTTATAAATTTCAGACCTACGAGAAATATTGAAGTTTGAGTTATTATCTTCATTAAAATTTCAATAAAATTGAACTTTTGAATCAAAATTAGATTTTAAACTTAGGGTAAAAAGGTGTACCTTTCAATATTACAATACAAGCTCAATAACACAAGTCACACTAATATTTTTCAACAAATGAGAATAGATTTTGACATTCAATGCATTTATAAATTAGCAAAATAATACCCTCCCTCCAAATGCAAAAGTTTCTTGATACATAAAAAACACATCATTATCCCCAAACATGATTGTGATTGTGATTTTAACACATAGATCATGAGACTATTGTAAATACATATATAAAGAATTGAATCACAATTGAATTATATAATCGTACTTTTCTTGGATATTATTTTCCAATTTAATCTTGTGGTTTTAACTCAATAAACAACTTTACCTAGACATCTTGATGATATGTTTTTCCCTTGTTGGACATCCATGCCCAAGTTATATGACATACTCAATTGCTTGCAAAAAAATTTCAACCTATCAATTACACTTTACATGTGTAATGTGTAAATAATGTGGATAGAAATAAACATTTCATCCACAAACATAAACTAAACATCTCTCAATATAAATGAAAGAATTACAAGCTTTCAAACTAATAGATAGTTTTGTGTTAAATCGTCATTTTGAGATGACGAGGGTCCAATCCAACTCTTGGCAAAGCCTATGCCCATTATAGTTTGAATTCAATTTACCAATTTAATATGAATTAGTAAAGATTATTATACAATCATATACAAGCAATTGATATTATAACAACTTTATAGTAGGTTAGTTTATATCTCTTATGTGTATGTTATTAAGGTTTTACTGTACATGGATACATAAAAGACAATTAGGTTGTAAATTTGTTTAATAAATTTGCAAGTTTATAAACTTTAACTTGATATAAGAAGCAGTAACATATGAAAAATGAAATAGTTGAATGTGTGATGTGTTATTAATAATTCATTAATGGAAGAAGCCTAAAGTCCAATCTAGTGACCTTTAGAAGTCTTTAATTTTAATGATGTGCACACATCTCATGTGGAAGATTTTACATTTTTCAATTGTGCAAAAGAGTGTCTTAGGTCTTGGTGTTGTTTAATGTCTACCCATGTGCTTTTTAGATTTTCTAGCTTTTGCTCATGGATGCAAGGTTGAAGACTACCAGTAAGCTACCAATATGTACCAAGTTGATGACTCAAAAGAATATTCATGCAAACACAAAACTTTACTAGCACCCAATTATTTATTTTTCATTTCACAGATCCAAAAACAAAAGAAAAAAGGTCTAAAGAGAATAGAGCTCAAAGTTTTCTTTTGAGAATATGAAAGAAGTTACACAAAGTAGAAGAAGAAACAATGTAGAAGTACTAAAGCACTACAATTGCAAATTCTTTACAATAAACCTTTAATGATACTCTACAATGGACATTATGATGTTCTACGATGGACATTCAATTCGAGAAATCTAATCGAGACTTCTTGAAACTTTCATATGTATTTCTTGTGATTCAAATTATTTTTCACGTGTTTCATCTAAATGAGATCCAAGAAGAAAATGTCACTTATAATAGTTTAAGAATATTTTCTCTTTACAATGTGCAATGTACTTTTCTTTCAAAACCACAATCCTTGTAGTTCAAGTTCATCAAATAATTCATCATTGAACATCATCCCTCTTATATAAAATATATAATTCATATTTTTCTTCTTCTTATATGTTTTTTTTTCCAATTTTGTGATGTTACTCAAGTGGCAATCAATGTTTTTTATTTGGTGTGAAATTTCATCAAAATGCAAAAATCATTTTGAGGTCTAGTACCTTTACAAAGTCGTTTTTTTTTCTTTCCACGAAAATGCCATTTTTTGGAATTGGGTATGGTAGATTTAGAATGAATGCTTCTACAAGCCACCAAATAATAACAAGTTTACCAAAAAAAAACATTTGTCTTGTGTTATCATATTGGTGCCTACATCTATCGTTATCTGCACATCATACAAAATAATATTAAAAAATCTTAATTGGCATCTCATACCTAAAATGATTTGAAAACAGACTTTTTGGGATTATAGCTTAAACATTAAGTAACTTGAACCCTATTCACACGTGAACCGATTCCTAACTAAAACACAATTAATTATAGTAATCAACTTATCAATAAACCTAGTTAAAATGTATGATTTAACTAAACAATTATATTAACATTCCCGAAAAATTACTATCCTACCTATGTTGTAGCCAAACTTGGTTAAATCTCATATGGATGGTTGCTAATGTGGTTACACCACATAAGTGAAAGTCTTGGTGATGATCACCCATAAATAAATTTAGCCAAATTTGGTGATATTCAAATTACGAAATTAGAAATTTTCAAGCACTAAAGGTTGTCAGGGATTGTGGACTATATAATTATTTCAAGTGTGAATGTGATATTGAGGATAAAACTCAATTCTAAAAAACAAATTTAATGCTTAGTGATAAAAAAAATTCAAAATTCAATGCCTCTCACACCTTAGGTTTAAAAATTACAAGATTACCTCTATTAAATCCTATTCATTAAGGTTTTCCAATAGAACTAAAAGTAGGCCCCAATTTTCCAAAAATATTTAATTTTCATTTTATTGATTTTTTTTATTGACAAAATTATCCAACATAGGTCTAAACACTCCAAAACCACCTTAATGCATGCCTACTCATCAAAAACTTTTCAAAAATACAAAAAACACAAAGAAGCGCACCATGGTTTGGGAGATTTCAAAATGACAAACAAAACAACCAAACTACCTTATAATATGCATGTATATATTTTAATGTAACTTATGCCATTGGCTCAAGTGTGAATTGGTTATCCAATTAATTTAATTTCCAATGAGAAAAACTACTCAAAATTCAATATTTCCCCAACTTTAGGTCTAAAATTTCCAAAATCACTTGAATAAAATCATACGCATCGAAGGCATTCCAATAATACTAAAACCACGCCTAAATTCTTTCGCCTACAAATTTTATTGTTCATTCAGATGAATATTCAATGAAAAAAATATTATTCAACATTCAATCATTTTCTCATCGTAGGTGAAAACATTATGGAACGAAGTTATTTATTGCACCCATAATCATTCAAGGATTTCCAATAGTACCAAAAAGTGTGGCAAGATGCAACATAGTTTGGGAGATCTCAATGTGATCAACAAAACAAAACAAAACAAACAAATTACCTTCATTCATATGTACTGGTGGTGTGACATGTGCCGTTAGCCCAAGTGTGAACACATTGAGAGCCAGGAGCAACTGTAGGAACATAGAGAGAGAATTGTGTGTATGAATGATGTAAATATGGTTGATGGTTTGCACCTGTTTCTGATCATGTGTGGTGTGGTGATGATGATACTTTGATCAACCTTTGCAATACATCAGATGTGTATGTGAGGTGTTAGGTTTTTTCCAAAATGGAATTGATGGTTGTATGGAAGTGTGAGGGAAAGCCAGATGCAACATTTTCATTTTGCAGATAATGATTTCATGTGCTGTGTCATCCTGCTTTATGAACTCTTCAATGGCCTTTGTCAAGTATATAGCTTAGGAAACTTCTGTTTTCATTGCAATCTAATTGAGGTGCTCTTCATTTTTTCTTCAGGACATATATTAGTCTTTATCAGATTTTGTCATGTACAGTTGTGAAAGCATTATTATTCTGAATGAAATTATATCTTTGTGCAGAACTCAACAAGAGCTTAAACATGTTGATAAGCCAGTCTTTTTTTGTATTGAAGACCAAGAAAACTAATAAGTCAATTCTGTATTCATCTGCACGAAAGCTGGAAACCTCATTCACTGAATTCATTAACTATGGGATCCGAGGACACCTCAAGCCAAGAGCAGCATCATGAAGCTAAATGAAAGCGACAAAGAAGAAAATTATGTTTTTGTGTACATTGCAAAGGTTTCCATGTTCGGAGGAAATATATCAGATGCATCCACATCATAAAATGGGGACCTCCAATTGCATGTGACGTAAGTTTTAGTCGAATATTTGCCTTAAATGAATTGATTGGTTACTGGATTGTACATGTAATGGTGAGATATGGATGCTTTTCCATCCCATGGGTCATTGCAGGATTCCTCACAGGATGCACCTAGAATCCTTGGCACTCCAACATCAGTTAGCAAGGATGTTCCACCAACAAGTTCCACATGTGGGGAGCCTTGATGTAGACAAGATCTTCAAGCAGCTAACACACCCCAAAAGGTAAAAGTACAAGATCTGCCAACAAGTTCAAGGTTTGAAAATGGATTTTTCAAACTGAGGTCTAGGGTTACAATTCTTATCAGAGAAGTCAACAGAACATGAATAATCAGAGTTTGAAGATTTGTTGTTGTTTGCTCTAATGGAGGTTTGTAGATAACTGAACAGGCTTGAGATCCATCAAGTTGAATGCAAACCTTTGTGTGTGTTTGGAGCTGCCATTGATTTGAGGGCATGTGGCTGCTGGAGGAACAGTACGCGTGCATCAAAAATGTTGAGTCAGGATATGTGCCTTGTAGTGTCATTGAGTGCAAATGGTGTAATGTGAGCAGAGTGTATGTCTACACCCAATTCTGACAGGAATCTTACAAGAGAAGTCAGTAAGATGATTTAAGCACTTAGGCTGATTTTGTGGACATCTCCCAACATCCATTTGGCAGATTTAGCAGTTGACGTTGAAAATCAGGTGATTTTAGATCAGACCTCCATATTTGGGAATTAGGGAAACTTCACTGTTGGAATCTCTGCACTGGCTGTGCTGCAACTGCATACGAGTGCTGTTGAGTAGATAATTTTGCAGTGCAACCTGGTCCTCCTCATGTGCAATGTTTGTAGCATTAGTATTCTCATCCATTTTGGAAAGCTCTAGGTTTTAGTCACTCAAATTTGTGAAATTTTGCATCTTCCACTCAGTCCATCCAGCTAAGGAACTTGTGTCCGTAGTGTGCTTGCTTGCTCACAGCTGCCCACACATCCTCAAACACTAAATTAGCCTAGTTACCTGAATCATCCCTGTCCATAGTATCTTAAACCTGATCAATTGTCAGATTGGTCAAAGGGAGCCCAGGTTGCCATAATCCTCCTGGTATTGAAGCTGGGAAGATATGTGTGGTTGCAAGTTGGAACACACAAGCCCTCAGTCATGCTCCTGTCAATAATTTGGGGCAAGAACTTTGTTCCTCTTGCAGTGGGCTTTATTCCTCTGATGAGTTACATGGGAAAAGCTCTTAGTGGGTGTGTGCCAGAGAGTGTCAGACTTGCTTGATTCAATTGCTTATACACCCCTTTGGTTGTCTATTTTTTGAGAATTGAGTGATGTGCTGCCTGACTGGGTACTGGGTGGTGCCTGTCCTGTTAAGTAGGTGGAGATGGAGCATCTGAAGCAGCTCAACATACATCATCTGCCTGTTGGACAGAGACCATGATGGGTGCTTTATTATTGAGAATCCAAAACTCTACTTGTAATGTGGTGAGACTGATCCAGGCCCAACAGATGCGCAGCATCAGACATCTGCTGTGTTGATCATTTTGTATCTTAGTTGTCATATAGAATATGCCTGATTTTGTCTTACAAATATATGTGTATATCATTGTAACTAGCATAAACAACCTCCTGTTCGTCATCGAATGAATTGCAACTGTATAGCTTGTAATTTCCTTTCTTGCAACAAGCATTTACATATGAAAATTTGAACGCTGGAACTTGTGGCACCATATCACAAAGAAATTGATTTCTAGAAGAAGCCTGAATTTCAATACATTGATATTGGGCTTCAATTTTGATGATGTGTGCACATCATCTCATGTGGAGGATTTTCACAATCTCTGAGTCCTGCAGAAGATCGTCTATGGTCCTGGTGTTGTTCTCTCTCTGCCCATGTGCAATTTAGATTCTCGAGCTTCAGCTCATGGACCAGCAACAAGCTGCCAATATGTACCAAGCTACTGACTCAAAAGAATATCCATACAAACACAAAATTTTACAAGCACCCACAAAGTCATTTATTCACTGCTGGTTTTATGCTACATTTTTTTCTCAATTGTCATCAATGACTATGTTCAAGCTGGGTGTGTGAGAATAAGTTGCAGTGCTAAAGGTTATGGACAAATACCTAACAAATTTTGTTCAAGGATTTCCTTTGGAGAACCGAATTCCAGTCTGCTGATCTTGTGCAGATAATGGCTATTCCTTTGAAAGGGGATATAAACTCAGAAAAATTAGTGTCCACTTAAAATCCTTCACTTGTCAGTTATGGCATGCTTCAGAGTAGACGGGCACGAATGAGATCAATTTTTAGAAACACAAATTGACCTTGGAAGTTGATTCTTGATGTGAAGCAACATCATGTTACTGTATTGTAGTCTCTATGGAATTAGCTAAACAAAATAGGATGATGGTAACAATTGATTTTGTACCAATATATACAATTTCAGCTCATGTATTGGTTGATTGATGGCATATGTACATTGTTTGTTCAACTTTAAAGCTGGCAATTAATGTGCACATTGCATGATCCACGCTTGACCATAGTAAAAATCACTGAAATTTCATCTGAAAGCAAACATAATGTATAGTAAGAGTTCTTGAAAACCTATAAATTTATAGCCAAGCACATTCGAATGCAAACCTATTTTCACAAACTTGGGACAATTTGTTATAAATTTATCTACTCTTGTTTCATAACTTAAGTATCATGAATTTTCATTTCTAGCAAAGGTAGATAGATGTTCCTCAGTCTTAAGGTTGATCATGAGCTGAACGATCTTCAATCCAACATAAACATCTAGTGTTGAGCTGAATTAAAAAATAGTTGTGATTTTTCCAAGCAGCTCTACAAGTTGGCTATGGCAATAGAAAATGGGTAGAACTATCTTGTTCAGTTATCAAACTACTTCAAAAAGAATTACAAATCCCAAGGACCCAATCATGTTCAAGTCTCAGTACAAAACTCTCTTTCAAGGTTCAGAATGTCCAAAATTCTCACTTTCAGGGTGAAAGAACATGTTCCAAACTCTCACTTTCAGGGCTCAAGAATGTTCAAGATTTGCTCTTTCAGGAAAAAGAATGTTCCCAACTCTCACTCTCAGGGTTGAAGAAAGTTCAAGATTTTCACCTTCAGGGTTGAAGAATGCTCAAGATTCTCGCACCTTCAGGGTTGAAGTGTTCAAGATTCTCACTTCCAGGATCCAAGAATTTTCAAGATTCTCACTTCCAGGGTCCAAAAATGTTCAAGATTCTCACTTTCAGGATCCAAGAATGTTCAAGATTCTCACTTTCAGCCTGGAAGAAGAATGTTTGGACAAAATTCTGTGTTTCAGGGAAGAAACTTTTGTTGGGACCTGAAGGTGAGCTGCAATGGCAAATCCAGTGTGCAAGTAGCCTGCATGTGAGGGAAAAGTTTGCTCCTGGCAAGACAAGTTGGGATCAAGCAGCTGCGCTTTTCTCTTCCAAGAATATTTAATTGGCGAAATTTTAAACTAAAAAATTGGAAAATTAAGTGGTTTCCAAGATTTTCAATCGCCAAAAATGAGAGGGGAAATTTTTTTATAATAATCAGACTTCTATAATTGGTTTTCAGTTTGTAGCCAAAATATGGAAGGATTTTTTTAACATCATATTTTGTTTATAGCAGCCAAATTTCACTAAACCTTCTTGGTATGATCGCCATTTTTCTTTTAATTTCCTATGGATGATAACAAGTCTAGCTACAAACAAAAATTCCTAAAAAAAATGCACTGGTGGGTCTCAGCTCCAAGCCTCTCTGAGGCAATTTTTTTTTGTTTTTTCCTTTTTCTTTCATAAATTAAATATTTCTAAATTAAATAAAATTAATTTCTTATCAAACACAAGTCAGCCTTTTTTTTCCTGGCAAAATTTCGCCAAAAAGAGAAATTAAAAATTAAAAATCGAAAATGAAATAATAAATAAATTTCAATCGCCCAAAGTGAGGGGAAAAAAAAAAACAAATCACCAGATGCCTATATTTGATTTGCAGTGTTATAGTTATAGCTACAATGCAAGAACCTATTTGTTGTAAATATGGCGATTTCAAACCCTTTTTTCCCTTGAAATATACCCAGTTTTGGCAAAACTGATTGAATCTAGAGTGACATTTTTCTATGAAAATTAAAAATAAAATTAGTTTAACAAGTTTCCCTAAGAACCTTGAAGTTAAACCCACTTCAACTGAAATAATATTGTGATGGGTGGGTGACCTTACAAGAGATTCAATATACTTGAGCCAACAGCACCTGGACCCAGTAAAAGCATTCATAATAGAAGGAATAACAAGCAGTGTGGCCTTGCCATTTACATTGAAAAGTATCTTAAGGCAAAAGAAGAATTATGAAAATTCAAATATTTCACCATGCAAAAATATATCTTCACAAAAACCCTCTCAAAGAAACCAAAATCCTTCAAGATATCATAACTGAGTCTAAAAACTAATCTCAAGTTTCAACACAAGCCAAAATATCATCTTTCAAAAATCCTCATATAAACATAGACCTACTACCTAGGGACCAAAGTCCCTTCAAGCTACTACTATACTCTATATAATGAATCTAAACACAATCTCAACAAGTGGTTATGTCACATTGTGGCCTTGCCATTTACATTGAAAGGTATCTTAATGCAAAAGAAAAATTAGGAAAACTCAAATATTTCACCATGCAAAAACACAATCTTCAAAAAATACTCTAAATGAAACCAAAATCCTTCACCATATTATAACTCTATAACTAATTTCAAGTCTCATCACAAGCCAAAATATCATCTTAAAAAAATCCTCATATCAAAATAGACCTGTTACCTAGGGGCCTATAAAAATCCCTTAAGCTACTATACTATATAATGAATCTAAACACAAGCTCCTTGCCTTGCTGCCAAGGCAAGGCCAACAAATGTCAATGCAAAAGAAACTGCATAGTGAACCCCAAATTGGTGCCCACTCTGCAGTTCCCGAAATTTCAACTTCTTTGATGTTCAATGAATTCTCTGAATGTTTTGTAGGATTGAATTTTTTTGCAATTGCAGAAACCACTAGTTCCAGTGGTGGGTGCTTCAGCCCCTTAGTTGATGAGCTTCTTCTGCATAGCACAAAGAAGAGTTGCTGCTGCAAAGGAGAAGATAAGAGGGATTGGGGAGTGTGAGAAGAAAGGGGTTACTAATACCACAACCCAACAGCAGCAACTGTTGTTGCCCATTTCCAATTTACAGAGATGGTTGAAGAAAGGTTGGATGAATGGCAAATCACAGGATTCAAGTTCCATGAACTGAAGAGTACAGGAAAGAGTGCAGGGGCATGGATAAACAATAAGGTGCAGGATGCATTGCAGGTTAGCCTTCATTCACCCTAGTACTCCCATTTTGCATCTTCTTTGGAGCTTGCATAAACTTCATAAATTTTTGATTTTGCTTCAAAGAAGAGAAATCCCTGTTTCCAAACCCATGAGTTTCAAATCTCTTTGGTAGATTTTGTGGACAACCAAGTGAGCCAGACAAAAGCTTAAGAGAGGAAGCGATTTATTCGTGACACAAATTGCCACCACTCTTCTGTTGACACACAAGTCTTGCAGAATTGCTGGAAGACAGAATTTGCTCTTGTTCAAGAATTAGGGTTAGGGTTTGACAGAATAGCCCTGAGAACCCTAAGAAAAATTTGCAGGAGCACTGACAGAGCATTCTGCTCCTGCTGAATGTTCTTGGTCTAGAGACAATCATGACGTCAGATGTGAACTATTTTCTTTTGAAAACATGTTGCTACACTAGTGCATTTTCATTTCATCAAGTAAATCTCTTTGAAATGCTGATCAGCAAGTCCGAACTGGTGCTTGGAGGGCATAATTTTTCACAGGGAGCACAGCAGTCAATGACAAAGCTCCAACATGGATTGCAATCCACGATCATGTTTTTGAATGGCAATGGTGGTAAAGTAGCACCAATTAAGCTGCCAGAAGGCATTCCAGGCCAGATCCTGCATGCTGGAACAACTCCAAGTTGGTCCTTTGAAAAGGAGCTGGAGGCATGGAGGCACAACAGTTCATGGATGGATGAGAACCCTACCATTCAGGTTCATACTCTTTTGTGTGCATATATTGGTGTTTGGTGAATGCAGAACTTGGGTTTTCACCAAGTTGACAACGGATAACAATGTTCACCAAGATCCTTGCCTGAGACCCTTGTCGATGGAATTGATGCCTGACATGGCGAAGCTGTTTTGTTCATGGACTGCAGATTTCTGTGCCAAAGGATGCTTTCTGCCAAGTCAATTCACAGTTCAAGATTGGGATTCCTCCTGATGTAGTTTATGATATCATCACAGATCCTGGAAACAAGCGTGTTTTCGAGAACATTCAGGTCACAGCCCAGTGGTGAACTCCAAATTTATTTTCAAAAACTTTCACTTTTTCTCACTTGTGAGATTACCTTCCTTTCTTGCTTGCTACATCTCCATCATTTTGACAGTACAGACCTCCTCTTGTGCTGCACACTGCTTGGAGTTTAGTGCAGAAAGAAATCCCTACATGTTCTATGATGCACTTCTGATGCCCTGCAAGTTTCGCTGATGCACAGGACTGAGATTACCTGTTTTGGAACCTCTGCAGGAGGTGTATAGCCGTAGGGTCATAGAAGATGATGGTGAGCGGCAGTTGGTGGAGGTGGACCAGGCAGCAATTTGGAGGTTCTTGTGCTTTTCGGGCACTTTCAGTGTGTGTGTTTTGGTGGATCAGGATCGACGAACGCATACTGTGAGTACTGCAGTCAATGTTGACCTGAGCTTTCTTTACACAACAATCAGCCAGTTTCCTCAGGTTTCTGAAAGGGTCTAGGTTTAGGGTTCCTGCATTGCATCATGGCCAGTTTCTTAACATGCTGCTGTTCACAGTTTCCTGTCTGGCGCCGCACATTCAAATCCATATGTATGTTGATTGCACAGGGGCTTTTGCTTCATGTAGTATGTATGCATGCAGACAAGCTGTATGTTAAAGATTTCCTTGTGTTCCAGGTGAAATTTTGGCTCGCAAAGAAAGGATTCATGAAGCAATTTGAAGGATCTTGGAAAATCCAGCCTTTCTACATTGATGCAGAAGGTGGTCCTGCACCAGAAGACAATGCAAATCGAGTTGCATCAATTGTATTCTTGCAGCAGGTGCACAATTTGTTAAGCCCAACAACAGAAACCTCTGGTATCTTTGATGATGCTCCAACAATATCTTTGATGATGATCAAACAGTATCTCTTTGATGCTGATCATGGGGTTTTCAATACAGGTATTGCAGCCAGCACTGGTGCCACCGCCACTGATCAAAGGTTACGTACGTGGCATTACTGCAAAGGCAACTGAGGTGCTAACACTGAACTTGCAGGCAGAAGGGAGACGCTTGCGTCAAGGTACAGCAGAGGATGGGAATACAAATAACCACATATGCCAAAAGGAAGCAGCTTTGACTGATGAGCTTAGAGATTCAGCTAAGAAATCTTCACCAAACCGTCGGACAAAAAGGAAGAGTAGGTGGAGACTCCAAGAAGATGATAAATCGAGACTTCCAGTGACATCCTGTTCTTAGATCTTTGAGCACCTGGTTGTTCTGTAGGGACTGCATCTGAGACATATGTACATCTACTTAGGAATCTGGTATCTTTTGTCTGGGATGGTGCTCAAAATGTCCTTCAGATTTGGAATGTCTCGCTCAGGTACAGCAGCAACATAAAAAGCCCTCCCAGTTCAACACATCATTGAAGGGCAGCACATAAAGTTGTCATTGATGATCACAGGTATGCAATGATGAATTCTTTTGAGTAGGCCGGTGGACTTCACCAGAACTTAGCCTGCACTTTGCTCTACCTCACATGGGCGCAATTCTGGTTAAGGCGCATGTTCAGTGTTTTGGAAACACCTTGCAAACATATGCCCAGTAAGGTGCCCACTGATTACAGTTAAAAAATTGGAGCAGGTCTTTATGAGGCATTGATGGTTGCATCATCAAGGTTTATCATCGATCCAATAAGTCTTACGTCTTTTCAAAGGTGGGTTTACATGATTGCAACATTGCAATTTAACGTACAAGGATTGCCATCTGTTCCAGACATAATTTTAATTGAAATGTAAAGTAACTTTTGGATCTTTGGAAACAAAGATGTTGTAGCATCATGAAGGTTTATATTCTAGGGTTTATATTGTTGATCCTTTTAGTTGTTGGTTCGTTTCAGAGGTGGGTAAAATACTATACGCTTGCAACACTAGGACTTTGCATGAGAGGTTTATAATCCATCCCAACACATATCTTCAGTTTGAGGTTAACTAAACCTCCAAATGGACACCTAATATGAAGAGGGCATGAATTATTGCCTTCGCCCTTGGTTTCTACATGTGTTGGGTGACCTATTTGTTCATTGCTAGGCCATTGTACATGTGGTCCAACAACCAAACCTCTAGTAAGCAAAAAAAAATGTGAAACATTTTTACAACCCATCCAGGAATATCGCATCTAAAACATTCTCAAATTTTGGTTCTTACTTTATGGAGGGGGGTTGTTATATTGGAGAAAATGTCGATAAAACAATTTTCTTACAACAAAGGAACTTGTTCATTCCACAAATGGAATGGTGGTGATTTGATGATTACCCATATTCTTACAAAGTTAATATAATATGTTCATATCTAATGTGTTTTTTTGTGAATTATCATTATTCGAATGCAATTTAGAACTTTCTTGTTTCAACACAAAAAAGAACAAAAAGTTGATGCTCTTACATTCAAAAAATGTGTGAAAATATGAAAAATAATTTAAATAACATATTTAAATTCAAAGACTAAGGCTTGACAATAAATTCATTTTTGTCAATGTGTTATCGCAAGGCGACTCAAAACTAAGTTCGAAGAAATAATGTTATGGAAATGATCAATTAGTGCAACTACAAGCAATTTCTCATTGTCCTGTGCTTCCAATAATGCAAGGGATATGCCCAAACTCAAGACCTCAATAAATAAAATAAGGAAAAGTGAAAATATGCATAGCATCTAGTTGACCTATTTATAAACTTAAAAAAATCATGATGTTTGCTTTGCATTATGTAAAATAATAATTTAAAATATAATTAATTTTTTTGTCACTATTTTAGTATTTTTTACGAATGTTTTTGTTTCCAATTTTTTTGCATTGTGACTTGTTTGGCCATGGGTTTTGCTTAAAGAGCTTTAGCAGTAAGGACTTAGAGAAGAAAACTTGTTTTCTTTTCTTGTAATTTAATAAATATTTAAATCAGCCAAAAAAAAAAACCTCAACTAGATAAACTTACATATTTGACACAATTTGTTTGGTTATGTATGTTTTATATGACTCTATTATTATTCAATTATGATAATGCCTTTACCATTCAGGCAATAATTAAAATTATTTTCAGTAAATGCTGACTTTTTTTCAAACTTAGTTACTCCACAATGCTGAAATTTTTTACAAAGTCTATTGTACATGGTTATTTCATTTATTCCAGGTCTATATATATATGGCCAGGTCTTTGAAAGTGTTGGAATTTTTTAGGAAATTCTTATTTTTATTGCCCAAGTGGAAAAATGAAAAATAAAGAAAAAAATATTTGGCAATAAAGAAGATGAAGGAATGGTAAAGGTACAAAGGTATTATTAGAAACAATAATATAGGTTTGCAAAAAAACAAAATTGACACTATTTTATTATTATTTAGCGCAGTGTGTATTTTTCATTTTCTAGTAGTACTAAATGGCATTGTTGTATGTATATACGTATAATTTTGTGTCTTGAGTTTTTGTACAAAATACGTATCATTTTTGTGGCGTATGTACGCAAAGCACTTTGCACTCTTGTCGTCTTGCTAGATATATTCGTCTTCTTCTTCTTCTTCCTCGTTTTGTCGGTTTGTTTTGGCGGATTGGGTTTTGTTTACAGTCGGATTGGAATTATTGCTTCCATTTCCTGCGGTGTTGTGTTGTATCTGCACAACCCGTTTTCAGCCATTGGAACCTCTTCTACATTTTCTCAAGGTGCGGAGTCTGTTACAACTCCTGTTGTGAGTTCAAGGAGCTTTCTGTTTCTGGTGGGTTATGCTTTTTCTTTTTTTGGTAGAGTATTGTTGTAATCCTTATTGGGAAGCTTGTTTTCAGTGTGGTTTCTTCATCTGTTTAACGTTTTTCGGGATTGCCATGTCTGTTTTTTTTAGGGTTGTTTTCTGATCTTCATACCCTAATCTGTGGGTTTGAGGTTTTCTCTTTTCAAGTTCAATAGAATGCTTGCTTCAT
>Ga0209208_10004541_pt1 | contig 19631 bp, 16 predicted proteins | sample S1TSphfallax_3_FD_187694 | JGI IMG/M metagenome (GOLD analysis project Ga0209208, IMG submission 187694) | Host-associated microbial communities from peat moss isolated from Minnesota, USA - S1T2_Fd - Sphagnum fallax MG (SPAdes) (version 2) | ecosystem: Host-associated > Plants > Peat moss >... | reverse complement strand
CAAGGGCCCATGAGGCCAAGATAGTGTGTTTGGGTGTGAAACACACTTTCACAAATGGGGGGAAAGTGCAAGGGATAAAGCCCGATGATTCCCAAGTGCACTCCCACTTTGGGAGTTACAATCATGTGGTAGTCCTGAATGTTTTGAACCTTGGTTGGAAATGCAAACAAACAACAAATTGGGCTTGCATGATACCATTGGAAAGGTTTTTAAGTTTGTATGCTTAAAATGTCCTCACATTATTCATTTAGACATGATATGCATGGGTTATGATCAAAATAAGGGGTGAAAATCAAATTGGGAATTTGACTCTTGACCATAAATCCCCTTAGAGCAGGGGTCAAATGATTTCCAATTGGGGCATGATACAACTTGGAAAGATCTTTTTCAAGGCTATAAGGTAATGCCTTCACATGTTCCAAAAAGGTTTGATTTGAGGAAGATATCAATGTCCAAAGTTTCGGGACAATGAAGGTTTCAATTTTTTTTTAAAATTTGTCATTTGGATTATATACCCATAGAGAGTCACAAATTATATTATAAGGAGGGATTGGTGCTTCTTCCCAAAGGTTGCATGCTGTGTAAAGTTTGTGTTTGAAGTTGTCCTTATTAAGTGCATTGCACCACTTGCATTCAACTCGCATTAATCACTTTCTTTTTTTGGTTGTGCAAGTTGATTTCATTTTGAATTCTTTCTTATGAGTTCGTTTTAGTCCCATCTCAAAGATATAACACACTCTCCTACCCTTGAAATGTTGCGAACTAAGGAACGTGTTCCAAGTTTTTTCTTCTTTTGTTGTTTCACTATGGGACCCACATTTGGGTTTCTTAAGAAGTTGGGGGCACATCACACATCATACCCATGCCAATGAACAAGATATTAAAGTTGATTATTATAGATCCTTGAATCTAAAATGTCCTCCATTTCATATTCTTGTTCACCATTGACTTCAATAGGTGGAAGGGATCATGGATTGTTCCTAAAATGGTAAACACATGATAAAGTTCCAACAAGGAAACATGAAACATAAAATGGATTCTCATAGAACTTAGAAGCTTGAGTTGGAAAGCCACGACATTGATTTGTTTCACAATGAAGAATGGACTTAACCTCTAATGATCTAACTTCTTTGATGGCTTTATTGTTGATATGTTGTCATCGAAACCAAACTTGGTCCCTGACCTTAAAGTTGGGTTGTTCCTTCTGATGTTCATCAACATTTTCCTCGTATTGCTCTTGTGCTTCTTTAAGGTTAAATACAAGTTGAATTCAAACATCTACTAACCACATGGTTTGATCTTTAACCATTGGATTCACAATTTTGTGCACACCTTGAATGTCAAACTTGGGGTGCAAACCATGATTTGCAAATAAAAATGTTTGTTGGGTTGATGAATGCATTATGTTATTGTAGGCAAACTTTGCCATAGCAAAAATTTCTAACCAATGTGCACTGTAGATATTATTCCAAAATTTGATTGACCCATTTTGTTTGCCCATACGTTTAGGGTTGGAAAGATGATGACAATTTCACTTTCACATTTGAAAATTCAAAGAGTCACTTCCAGAATTTGGATACAAATTGAAGCCCATAATCAGAAATGATATCTTTAGGAAGACCATGATACTAAAAAACATGGTCAAAGAATAACTTGGATGTTCCTTTACTAGTAGTTGTTTTGGTTCATGGAATGAAATGAACCATCTTCATCAAACAGTCCACCAACACCAAGGTGGAGCCATAAGAATTAAAAAGTGGACAATTTACGATGAAGTCCATGGAAATTGAAAACCACGCAGATCAAGGATGGACAATGGTTGAAAGAAACCATGAGGGTGATGATGAAAATTCTTTGTTTGAGCACAAACAAGGTAAGATCCAACAATTTTTTTCTCATACTTTTAAAATTGTGGCCACCAATAATCTCGAAACACTAATTCCATGGTCTTGTTGAATTCAAAATGGCATTCAGCTAAAGCATTGTGTTTAGCCTAGAAAACTTGAAGTCATGTAAGGCCATTAGGAACATACAAAAAACCATCATGATAAAATAGACCATCTTGAAACTTGAACTTAACATGATCATTAGAAAAATCTTGGATCTGATGACAATTCTTTAATTGGCCTTGGATGCCAATAGTAAGAGAATCCTTCTTCAAATCTTCATGAATTTGACAAAGAAAGGTTATGTCATAAAAATTACTAATAACATTTGAAGTTGAAGATGTTCAAGCTTGAAAATGATATCAAATTGTTGTTCGTAGGTTGCATTTCCCTCCTTAGGCGTGAGGTATGAGTGATGAAACATCACATCAAATTTCCCTTATTAGCAATCAAGGTGATATGTGATGACAAATTGGAATCAAGACAAGGATAATGCCCACCAAATTTGGCGTCAATTCAAAACACAAATTGTCATGAAATATTGTAAATTATTGTGGTTTGAATACATAGTGATTTCATGTTGAACTCCTTCAAACAAATGACACCGCTCCTCAAAGGCATCCATAATAGTTAAAAGTTCTTTATCATGAATTTTGTAATTAATCTACACATGAGAAAATTTACAAAAATAAAATTTGATAGGATGAAGATTTTATTTTCCAAGTTGTGAAAATACAATGCCTACTGCAAAGTCGGAAGTGTCCATCTTCAAAACAAAAGGTTTAAGATGGTCTAGATGAATCAAGAATGGGGCAGTTGTGAAAAAAACCTTCAAAGATTGAAAGGAATTTTTAGCTTCAACTCCCCCAAAAAAAGGTTGACCCATTATAGTCAACCAAGTAAGAAAGGCCACTATTGAAAAATACTAAGCAATGAAATGTCAATAAAAGTTAGTAAATCCAATAAAACATTGAACATTCTGAACATAAACTAAAATAGCCCAATCAACAATGGTCTAAACCTTACAAGGATCCATGCAAATGTTATTTCTATAAATGATGTAACCCAAAATATACACTTTAGATTGATGGAATTCAGATTTCTCCAATTTGGTGTAAAATCTAACCTCTCAAAGCTTCTCTAAAACTAGACATACATGGCACTCATTGTCCTCCATGTTCTTTGAGAAAATGAAGATGTCATTGATGTAATAAACCATGAATCATCCAAATACTCATGAAAGACATTGTTCATTAGATGTTGAAAAGCAATAGGCAGATTAGTAAGGCCAAATGGCATCACAACATATTCAAAAGGGCCATAACGACTTTTGAACATTGTCTTCCATTCATCACCTTCTCAAATGTGCACCAAGTTGTATGCTCCATGTATATCAATCTTAGTGTACACCTTGGCATGACTAAGTTGGTCCAACAACCTTGAGATTAGGGGCAAAATGTCCTAATTCTTGATGGTGAGTCAATTCAGTCCACGATAATTGACATACATTCACAAATAACTTCCTTCTTTTTGACAAAGAGGATAGGGGCACCAACTTGAAATTTTGAATGTCAAATGAACCCCTTCTTGAGATTTTCATTGAAGTATTCACAAAGCATTGCAAGTTTGTCTTGCAATAAAGTATAGATGGGTTTGAATGGAGGTTGTGTTCTTTCCACAAGATGAATGGGTATGGTTGATGTTTGGGTAACGTGTCCACAAATCTCTTCTCAAACACATTTGAATTTTTGGTAATGAGAAGGAATTTCATGTGGATGTGGTTCAACATCTAATGAGGGAAGAACATAAATCAAGAATGCATCTTCTATTATGGCAACCTTCATGAAGGCTTTTGCTCCAACAAACAAAAGCTTGGGGCACCTAAGCCTTCTTATACCATCTAGGTCTTCATTATGCTCCAAATTTTGCATACTTCTGAGGAGGATTTTACACTCCAAGGCCTTGTGCTATGGTGTTTCAAAATGAAAACTCTTCATATGCCAATCCATTTGCGAATTATGTAGAACAAACCAAGACAATCCAATGATGATAGGAGTTTTTAGAAATGAAATGACATTAATGACAACCTTATTAGTGTGGGAATTGATGGTAACATCTGATGGCTTGGTTTCATGTGTGATTGGTCTTGATGAAAGGTTCCGACCATTAATGATTTCAATCAACACTAATGTGTTTTTTTCCATTAAAACCAACTTGTATTGTCACACTAACTCCTTGTCCATAAAACATGTTGATGCGCTAGAATCAAGAAGTGTTTAGGTTTCCATCGTTAGAAACTTACTACATTTAATAATGATTGGTACCAATAAACATGGTGTTGGGTCTGAAAATAAGTTGGGACCATTTTCATTACATGATGCATCAAGGTCTAACCTTGTGGTCTTTACTAAAATTGGACATGTTTGTTTTCCGACTCCTTTAGTTGTGGGTTAGTAACAAAAATGGCACGTGTTGTATGTGGTCCGTATTTTTTTGAACATTCACAAACAACATGACTTGGTTTTTCACAATACAAACAAAGCTTGTTTGTATGTCAATGTTGCTTCTTTTATTCTGTGAGGGGCTTGAATCTTGTTTTATGAATGTGCATGAGGTCATCTTTTGGCGAGGTTGTTGAAGGTTGGGTTAGTGTTGTAGGTGGAAAACTCCTTTGTGTTGTTGATGTGGGTTCATGGTGCTTCTCTCATTGATGTTCAAAGACCCTATTGTCACATTGAATAACTTGTGCAATGGCTTGATTTAATATTGAAGGGTCTAGCAAGGTGAATAACAAGTCCTTCACATCACCTTGTAACCCAAACTGGAACTAACTTATGAACGTTGCTTCACCCCATGAAATATTGCAAGCCAATTGTTTGAACTTTGATGTATATATTGTAGTTCAATGTGATCCTTGACAAAGAAATTGTATATTGATGTTAGACATGTTTTTTTTGTCCGAATGTCCAAAGGTGGCATTGAATTCTTCAATAAACACTTCAAAGTTGTTAAGTAAGGGTGATTAATGCTCCAACAAAGGTGCAAACCAAACAAGGGTCATGCTTGACAACAAGGTGCTAATGAATCCAACTTGAGCTGGGCTAGTTGGATATTAATGAGGATGAAGTCAAATGACCAAATGCACTTGGTTAACAAAACTTTGAAACTTTGAACATGTGCCATCAAACTTGTTAGGTAGGTTGATTTATGGCCCTTTTGATTGGGGTTGTGTTTTCGGAATGCATCCCAAAGAGGTTGAAGCTTGATTGGTTTGTAAATGATCAATAGATTCACAAATTGATTGATTTGCCTATTCAATAAGCTTAAGGACAACAAAGACTTTTTCCATGGATGTAAACATGATTACGAACATCATGAAATATGACACCAACAAGAGGTGGGTAATCCACAACCTTAGTCAATAAAAAGTGAATAATTCGTGACTTCTTAAAAACTTTTCCTTTGAAGAAGAGGGGTAATCACATTTAACTCCAAAAAAAATTAAATTCCTAAATGATTTATAAACGCAAAAACAGATGTAAACTTGATGGAGTTTGTTCAAACTATCAAAGACATGAAGATCCATGAGAACAAAGGTTGAAAAAAAGGTCTAACTTTAATTTTCAAACGAAGAACAGTACAAGATTATGTAATTCAAAAATAAGAACATAAGAACTAAAAATAATAACACAATATGTGTAAAACAAACATGAAAACAAGTCTTTATTATGTTAACATATGTAAACATGAACACGAAAATAACATGACAAGGTTATGGTGTAAGATTGTGCCTAAGACTAATGTTGAACAAACTGAAGGAAATGATGTGATGTTTTGTCTATTTCCATCCATTGCAAATGACACTCAATTGTATTAGTTATATATGAACACTTCCATATTGAACTTTGTGTAACACCACAAACTTCATGGGTCATGATTTAACAATAATAATCGTGTGAAATTTGTTTTCATAGGTTTGTATAAAATAAAAAAATGTCATTCATCTACTTATATTGTTGGAACATTGATGTCGTGTGCATTATTAAACACAAATATCATATATTTGTTCGTGTTGTTTAAACATGGATGTTATATGTCTATTCATGTTGTTTACACATGAAAGTCGTGCACACGATTTCCATGTTTAAATAATGCATGACATTTGTGTTTAAATGATACAAACCCATGAAATAACAAATTTTGCATGGATTTGGAACAAACCCATGAAGCCTATAAATTTATGATGAATAGGTCTTTCTATTCAACCTTAGAATTGTGTAGCATCATCATAAATTTAGCATGTGATGAATTATTAATGAAATTTGTGCAAAATTTGTTCATTCATATGTTCGTACAATTTATGCACAAATACCATGTGTTGAAAAGACGTTTGACACACATAAATGTGTTGATGGATGAAGTACAAACCTATGAATGAATGGATGTCACACAAATTTTGCATCTTCTAATAAATATGTGGTTCAAATGTGTTTTCAATACACAATATTAGCAAGTGAAATTTATGAATTATGATTGAATGAATTTTGGACGATTTCCATTATTAAATGGTGAGATGCTAAGTTTGTGATGATGTTCCCCCTTTAACTTTCCACTTGACTTCAACGTGTCATTCTAATTTAACACCCCATTAGAAAGAATTTGAGTCTTATGAATTCCATAGGGCACCTCATCATTCTTATCATCTTTGATTGAAGATGCCCTTCTAAAGGATATTTGACATGTTGACCTTTTCCCTAAAAGGAATGACATTTAGATATCTTTTGAAATTTTAACTCATTGTTTCATGTAAGAACCATTGTATTTATTATGATGCACACTTCCCTCTTTCACCTTCATAGAAATCCTTGTTTCTTTTGACTAATTTTTCTTTCAAATATTTGGATGTTTCTCAGGTCCAAGATCTTTTGATAGCCCATAAGGACCTTTGGCCCATAAACAAGCCTTTTTTTCCAATAACTTTCAATGGCATTAAATTCATATCAATAAACACCATTGCCCTGATAACCTAGTTAAGGAGTTGGGCCTTTATAACTTTAGTCATAGTTGTTAGGTTTCTGGTCAATTAACATCCCTTTTTTTTTGAAGTTTTAGCACAAATCAACATTAATTTCCTTTTCCAACAACACCTCAAGGCAACATCTGATCTTCTATCATCCCTAACATGTGTGTGTATTTGTCCTTTTGAACAACTTATTAAACAACAAATGCTTCAACTTTGAAATTCCATCTTGGAGTGTTTGCACCCATCACAAACTTGCTAAGCTTCATAGGTTCGTATAAACTTTGTGTGAAATCCAATTTTCATAGGTTTGTATAAAAATCACACAAATTCCTTGTTATAATCAATATGAATGATATTTGTACATATTCAATATCTTAAATATTCAAATGAATGAGATATTATTTTTGAATGACATATGTGAATGTTCATGTTTAATACACAAAAATCACAAAGTCTTATCCAAAATTATATCACAATAATTGCACGGATTTAATTAAAATGTAAATCATATGTATTTCACATGAAAACATCAGAAGTAAAAAAGACATATTATTTATATAGAAGTAATATATATATTTTTTGTCTCATTTTTACATTTTGAAGCCCATGGATGTTGCAAAGACTTATTGTTTTACGATGTTTGTACAAATTTTATTGAAATTTTGTGATATTGTAAGTTTGTGACGTAATCATACCCTTTCTAGCATTGACGCACCCCCAAACTCTTGGATAGATTCAACTGTGAGTCCAAGGGTGAAAATAACGGAAGGAAAAGGAATTGTGGTGTGCCCCCTAGCTTGTAGCATTTGTGGGGTTGAGGGGCGTGTTGAAACTTTGGGATGGGGATTATGATGAATGATAAGTGGGTCAATTATTCACATGGATTTGCACAAACCAAACAACAAGTTTGTTAGTGCGTAATTGTAACATTCTTAGTGCACGGTCGACCCACATGCATACATGGACTCATAAGACTCACCACGGCCCACACTTGGGGGAAGCCACCACCTTCCCCCTTATAGTATTCTCTCTACCTAGCCAAGGGGCCTACATCCAAATGTCATTTTGTCACAGGACTCCCAAGTTGGTAGTCTCGAACTTTTTGAAATTGGGATTCTTGTGACTTTGAAGGCCCATAATTCTTTGTAAAGACCTCCAATTGAGATGAGGTTTGAAGAAAGTTGTAACCCTTGTCGAGAACTTTCCAACGGTATGTAGCACAAAAATTGAATACAAGTAAATCAAGGAGGTTCTTGACTTTTAGTGGTCAAGACTCAAATTGACAGTTTAATTCCCAACCTTTCTTTTGACCATAACTTGTGTTTTAAGTACCCAAATCGGTCATGCGAGCCCATTTCAAACATCTACGTTCCAAAGCTTTTCAATGATATAATGTATTTTTCAATTTAATATGTTTTGACCTTTGCAATCGCTCTTTAAAAATTCGGGAGTCCATTAGGAGTCTAACTCCCAAAGGGGGAGTTCAACTTGGGAGTGTGTGGGTTCATTCCTTCACATTTTCCTACACTTTCAAGAGCATGAAATGTGAGTCTCAAGCTTCATTCTCAACCCGCACCTTTGCAAGCCCTTGCCTTAGTCGCGACCCCAAGGCTAAGGTCGTGATAAACATGTTTTTCCATAAAATATTTTAGGCCCACTCATGTTTTAATGTTTTGGCCTTTGGGCGAGTGCTTAGTTTATAATTTAATAAAATTTTCCAGCCTTTGGATAATATTCCCCAAATTTTTTCATAATGTTCCGAATGCAATTTGGATTACCATATTTTTGAATTATAGGTATCTTTTGATGTGTGTGCACACATCCCAACAACCTTATGGATATCCACCTTTTACGTTGTGCCCATGGCAGTGAGCACATGGGAGCCCATGATGCAATTTGCAACACTTTTGTTGTAATGGGTAAGATGTTAGCTTCCACATAGGACAAGAATAATTACATCTTTCAACCACGTTCAACTTCTCTTATCGATGAATCAACATTGTGCTCACCAAAAATGAAATTCACACTCTAATTGACATTGTCATTGCCAACCCAATGTGAGCAGATTTACTTCCCCAATCTTGTGCAATTCAAAGATTTATTGCCTCTAATGTAGGTTAAACCAAAAAAAGGGCTACCATGATCAACACCCCATTGATAGATTTTTCCCTTTAGCAATTTAAATTTTTGGATATCTACACAAACAAGTTGATATGGTTTTACACGATTGTGCCAATGTCATTTGAATCTTGGTTATTTTACTTTGTTAAAAAAAATCAATATCATTGCAAAGGATGCTAGCATCCTCCATCTTAAGTCAGACAATAGTGAATAGGCCTAGCTATTGCCCAACTTCCACTTGTTCAAAATGCACCCCCCATCACCATGTTGACTTATTATAAGCAATTGGTTGTTGAGATGGGGAGAATTTGACATCTAGCTTGTGTTAACTCGACATCCTGCAAATTCTCCCCTCCTTTTTTTCTTATTCCTTTGTCCATTTTCCAATTATGTGGGTGTTTATAAATGAAGTTTTGCAAGGTGTTAGTAGGTTGAAGGCTATGGTTTGTAACTTGCAACCTAATAGCCAATCAGAGTGGTAAGATTCAATGGTTAGGAATTTGGAGCCAAACCTAATACTTTTGACCAAGCCACATTTTTGAGGTTCACAAAAATAAAGATCCTTGGAAATTTTGAGATCTCAGTGTATGGAATCCCCTTCGTAAGTTGTAACTTGTAGGGGTTGTGAGAGCTCACATCCGAAGTCCCCAAAGAGGATCACCCAATTGGAGTAGAGCTGAATAAATTTGGCTACCGAATTGAGGTCCTGAACCAAAGATCAGTAGGATGCGACGCCACGGCGTTGTTTGTGCGCCGGGGGGGTGGGGTGGGTGTGTGTTGGGGTCCCTCTGGTTTGCTTAGGGTTCTGGCTTCACGGCACATGCGTCTGTCCGCGATTGCCCAACTTCGCAGCTTGGAGCATCGCTAGACACGACTGGAGGAAATAGGGCTCGACAAATGAAATTGGAAGAGGTGTGTTTTGTCAATCGAAGCATAAAACAGGAAAAATATTTTTCCCTTACAAGTAGATTAGGGTTTCAAGTCCGTTCGTGTACAAGCAGGCAATTAGGGGATGGGCCTAAGAGTGAGACGTACGCTCAATTTTATTTTTTTCAGAGAAAGGAGTTAGAAGGAGGAGGAGAAGAATAAGCCTTAGAACCCCAAGAGTTTGCATTTTGTGGTTGATTTTTATTTGATAATAATAATAATAATAATAATTTCCCCTTTTCCCCCCTCCAATATGCAGGGGTCGATCATGACATTTCCCAAACGGGTGAGACTTACGCTTTATTTATTTATTTATTTTCCAGAGAGATGAGTTACAAGAAGAAGAAGAAGCCTCAGAACCCCAAGAGTTTGCATTTTGTGGTTGACTGGGTTTTTCTGTACTCCTCTTTTTTCCCCCTCCAATAGACAACTATGGGTCATGGCATTTCCCAAATGCGGCTGCCGTTGTAGTGCTCACATGCATCATGGTATTATGAGAGGAATTCGGGGAATTTGTGCAATGGATTTCAGAGGTGTGATAGCTGAAATGGTAATGTGCATATATACTTTGGGGTTTGTGGGCTGTGGATGTTGGAATACAGAAAAAGATTTCTGTTCTAATCACTGTGGATGAGGGTGAATCACTTGCTTCTGGGCTTATGTCCTACTTCCTCTAACAATTGCATACACCGGGGTTGAAATTGTGAGTGAAAAATCTAGGGAAGAGAACTGGATCAGCAACCTATTCATTCCCTGACTTTTCAGCTGAGAGAAACCATTTGCTGGTTGTTGGGGTCAAATTTCCTTGTGTGCTTCAAGGCTGAAACATGTAGGTACACATTCTTTGGAGCAATTTTGTGAAAATAAACTTTTCATGCTTAGATCATATTTGCCTATGTTGGTTGGGGAGGGCATTTCAGAATTTTGAAATCTGCTGAGGCTATTATGTTTTTGTCCATTTGAGGGCAAGTCTTTGAAGCTTTGAGTCTTAGACCAAGCTGTTCAAACAGAGTATAATTAGATGAAGGGAAACTCTTATGCCTGCCAAGTTGGAGCAGATCTCTCCTGGGCTGCACTGGGAGCAGTCCTAACATTCTTCTGGGGCAACCAGGTGATGGTGTCGAAGGTCACATTTGTAAACCAAAATAACAAAGTTCAGTCATTCAAGGTCAATCTCTTTGGACCTGCCAGAAATCGCATCAAGGTTGCAAATGTTCTTGCTGTGTTCAAAGCATCTGTGGTGGTCGTGGGAGATGGCAGCATCATGGAAGCTGATGACAATGGCTTAAGTATGGACACCTTCACAGCTGGTTCCTCTTACACTATCGCCATTGTCCCCATCCATGGTAGCTCCTTTTCTCTGTATCCTGCTTGTGGTACCCCTAATTGTGCTAGAGATGACTGATGCATGATTTTGTGGATAGGGGGCATTGCACATGCATACACTAGGGTCTGTACCTGTCTTAGAAATAGAGATGGGTTGGCATGAACAAGGGTTAAGCACACTCAGAGCAAGGACAAACAGATAGGAAAAAATGGAATCCAGTGCTATATGAGACAGTGGGACATACAAGATAACATCAGGATATATCTTTATCTTCTAATTACCTCTTTAACCCTGTTGTGTGTCCAGAGAGCAAACAGCAAACACTGCAGGTAGCTGGTGAATCACCTCTTGTTGTACCAATGCGAACTTGTGGAATAAATGCAGGAGGTAATTCTCCTTTCCTGTGCCCTCCTTTTGCCCCTTAAAGATATTGGTAATTTTTGCAGAAAGGACTTTGTATTGACTCCACAAATCATTTTTGTGGGATATCATTACAGTGATGACCTGTCAATCCTCCCAGGTGTTGGACTTAGGTCAGATTCTGGGGAACCACGAGTTAAGATGCCATGTAGTATCTCTTGAATGGAGCAGGTGGGTAGGATAGATACCTCAACCTTACCTGACATGGAGCATCCAAATGAATTACTGCATCACACACAGAAATACACAATATCTCAGTTGGAGTCATTTTTCCTATTTCTCAAAGGCATGACCAAGGCAGTGTTGGTTTGGATCAATGGATTTTGATAAAAGATGTGATCTTGGGAACCCATCATGTATCTGATCCAAAAATGTGCTGGGATGGCTTGAGAGAGTACAATGAGGAACTGTCTGGGTGCTGATAACCAAATTTTAGACCAATATTGCAGAGGTGCGGTCATTTCAAGCCCAAATCCAAGTATATTAAAGTAGAAGCACAAGGGGACCAAAAAATCCAGCAGGGGTACTCTCATTACTTTACCTGATTCAGGAGCCCTGGAACCAGTGGAGCCATCATTGTCTCATGTTGGTGGGTTTGAGCCTGAACTTTTCCAACAACTCAACAACTAAGCTTCTTGTCACAAATTCATTTCTTTCCATGCAGCTGCATCTCCTATGGTTCAAGTAGTTCATTGGCTTCCTTTGCTGTTGACTTTGCATGTGTTTTGACCATCTGTTTATCAATGTGCTGTATTTGATGGCTGCTCAGATGGCCTTGTATGTTCATGATTATGTTTTCAGAACACAAAAAATGTGTGGTCAGACATCCAATGGTTCAGCTAACAACCTCCGATTAGTCAAAGTGGTCTTAATTGGCTAGGAAAACTTTGATGTCATGTTATACAATGGTTTTCAGGTGCAGGAACTCCTCCTATGGCTCACCAACAAAGCACAGCGATCCAGCATGGTGAAGTTGGTGACCTTGAGGCTTTCCTGGAAGGCCCTTCAGGACAACGTATCCACATCAACTTGGCTATAATCCCTTCTTGTCCTAGAGTCAAGTAGGGTTCTACCTTCAGGCTTCTACTGATAGTAATGTACTGAAGAGATGAATTTGGAAATTGCAGCCAAGTCAGGAGAATTCTCATTCAATGCTAGTCCTTTTCATCTTTACATGCTGTCCTGTTTACTTGATGTTTATCAGGTTTTAAAGTTGCTCCACATATCAGGGTTTGATTCATGTTCCCATCTGATTGTGCCACTTGGTTTTAGAGTCATAGGGCTACAAAACACCTTCAGGCAGTGCCTGATATTGATGCAATTCTACATATACATGTGCTTCTGAGGAAAGAGTGGAAGACTATCTTGGTTTTCCTTGAGTAATTGCCTTCTTTGAGGTAATTAGGAAATCATGAAAATGTGTCCACTCAGCTTATCATTTGGGTTGGCCCATTTCTGTACGTATCAAGACCTGCCTGACTCTGTCTTGTGTTGCTTCCAGGAGCAGGATTTTCTCAAGGAACTCCTCCTCCTGAAGGAGAAAGTGAAGAAGATGTAGCTGGGAGCACCCCAGGCATTGACAATGGAAAGGCTTCCAGAGGACATACCAGATGTGTGAAGTGTGGCAACAACAAGAACCTGTCTGCCAAGCTTCAATGCACCCACTGTGGAGCCTTCTTGCGAGAGCAGACTAAAGCTCGAGTTGCTCAAAGGTGGGCTCTCTTGAAGAAGAATGCCAAACAAGAGGGCAGGCTGGCAGACAAGGTATGAATTGTTGATTCCTGCTTGAAGTCTCTATGTCCGTGTTAGTTGCAATTTGAGTCAATCGTAGCACCTCTGACAAAACTAGACAATGCTCACAGCTAATGCTGCTACAGGCATCAATACCATGTAAAGGGTTTTTCCAGGGTTACCTTACACCTACAGTTTCATAGAAACTGTCCAGAAACTGGAGACTCAAAATGTTAATTTTTTCCAAAGTTAGGTGGGACTGGGTCCAAACACTACAATAATGTTCAAAGATTTTGAAGAACCCCCTCCTCAATTCCAAAGAAAAACATTTGACACCAGGAGGTTGAATTGGATGTATGAGGATAGTATATTCCTTTTAACTGTGGCCTATCTCTAATGAGCAGATGGGATATTTACTGGATTTGCCTGCCTGGTCTTTAATGGCAAATCCATTCCTGCATTTGACAAATTGATCATGCTTTTGATTAAGTTTGAGGATGAAGTGGTGGTCTGCATCTGCAAGGTGCCCTTTGCACCAAATATTGGACTATATTCAGCCATTTTGTCTCATCATTGGCTCATGCAATGTGTCAGACATATGTGACATGGTGTAGGAGGTCATAACCACTGCAGATCATCTATGCAGATGTGAGTTGACAGATTTATCTAATTGGATTCCTCACCATGTGCACAGGCATGGCAGAGGAGGAAGAAGTATGCCTTTGAGAAGCTCACAGATCTGACATTGCTGGATCTGGAGAACACATATTTTGCAGTCTTCATTTTGCGCAGCAATCGGGAAGGTGACAAGTTCTCATTTGATGCCTGGTGTTCTGATGGTGCTGGTGACGAATTTGTGACTACAGGAGATGTTGAGGCAGTATGGAAAGCCTGTGTCAAAAAACATCAGAAGAGGAAGTCATGTGCTGTGGATGGGTGTGGTGATACCCTTGATGAAGAGCATATCAGTCCTGTAAGGTAGTCCCGAAGATAGTACCTGCTTCTCATACACCATCTTTTTCAGCCATCCTTTTCCTTTGTACAGACATGTGGCCTTCAGCCCCTGCAAGTGGCTTTCTCTCATGCTCTCTAGTTGCAGGGGTTTTCCCATGTCAACCACTTGCATGCCCCTTTCAGTCTAATACTGCATTGATGAAGATCATATATTTATATGCACTTTGGGATATAATGTTCCAGCCTGACACTGGTTAATATGTGTTACGATTTTATCTTGCCCCAGGTGAAAGTAGGAACCAAGTACCAACTGCCAAGTGGTTGCTTGTGATGAACCCACATTGGAATATAGTGGGAGATATTTGCATCTGATTTAACTTGTCTTTTGTGTGCTGCATCCAGTCACAACATGGACCTTGGTCTAATGTCCTTGAAGGATGAAAAAAGTGCTGTGTAACATTATGTCATGTGTTACTAGAGGTTTTGATCATGGGGCATTACATCCATTGTTGTCACTCCTTCTCTTGAAACCTTCTCACACCACAGTATCCAGACTTGTCTGGCATGGAAACCACTGCATATATGGGTATAATTTTTGTCAATTATCATAGCATACTGGTTCTTATTTTCTAATAGTGTAGACTAGGTTATGGTGTATCTGTTTAGATGTCATGATTTGTGTCAGTTAGAAAGTTCAGAGGTTGGGAATTATGGAGGAGTTTAGGTATTGGAGTTTGGTGTAAGAATCAAACAAGAACACCAAGATAAAAACTTGTGAAATATGGAGTTTTCTAATTGATAGAAAACAGGCATCCATATCTGGACTTGGAAGTGTCTATGATGCTAAAAGCAGTGAAGGCACAAGTGCCACCCATACATGGAAAGCCATGAAGAGAGGCCTTGCTTTTTTGCAGTCATAATCGGAGCATGAACTCAGGATTGGCTGGGAGGTAAAGAGTGGAAACCTCTCTCTCTCTTCCTGACAATCACACTTGTTTCCACCTCTGGATGATTTCTCAAAATCTAGAGATAATATTTTGGCCAGAGTGAACTAACAGCCATCAGTGCACCATGCAAATGGATGGTGAGTGGATAGGAAACACTTTTCCATTGGACTCCAATTCCCAATGTCACCATGGTGGTGTAGTCTGGTTTCTGTTTTTCCTACCAAACCTACTATCAACCCACCAGCCTTTAGCTTAGTACAAAACCATCTACACACATCAACTTACCTTGGTGCCCTGTGGTATCCTACCTGCCTACAGAGCCTGTCGTTTACAGGATTTGTTACCAAGGTGAAACCTGATGTCAATCCAGTTGGGGTTCATCCAAAAACTTGCGTCATAACAGGCTTTCAATCGATGGTGAACTGGTGGCTGTTGGTTCACTCTGGCCCAGTATCTGGATCTGTGAGGCAATCGCTGTGCGACTAGTCCATTGTGTTTTAGGACAGTGCACCAAGATCATGTCCAGATTTTCTAGGGTTACATAAACTCCCAGATTGTTGCATAGAAATGCAGCTGTTGTTAGTAATCTACACAGGATTTTCTCTTCTGGAATGAGAAGGCTGTTGTGAAATTAACTGGAAAGATGATTTGATGCACCAAATCATCCGTGCACTCTGCAGCCTGTTTGTTGTGACACACAAAATTTGTAAACTTTTGACAACTTGGTGTTTGCTTCTATGGTTTCATACAATGACATTGGAACATTTCAAGAACATTTGGTGTATCTTCTTCATTTCTTTCATTTTCCTTCTTATTAGTGACTGTTCAAAGAATTGCAACCTGTGTTTGTATGAAATGTTTTGCAGGATCACAAAAAGTGAGGAGTTTTGTCTCCTCTCTGTCTTCAAGGGCTCGTTGGCTGGCTGACTGGCTGGGAAATCCTGTTGGCTGTTCCATTGAACCAGGATCTATATGTGGATCATGCTTGTAGTGAAATTACAGGGATTGGTGCACACTGCCCCATGACTCTTCAGGAACTGTGAGCTCCAGAATAGACCCAAAAAAAAGAAAAGGATCACAAGTGTAGTAGTGTGTTAGGAATGCCTAAATGGAAGTGGGGAAGCTCCTTTTTATCACCATACTATGGGCAATGGGGTGCATCAGTTTTCTTTTGTAACTTACCTCATGCTTAACCCCTTATTGGATGGACCAATTAAGTGGCTTAAATATGGCCAATTGGAACCCCACATGTGGGCTCTGACCTGGAGCTTTCTTGGGCCACCAATCTGCCATAAAATTTTCAAAGTACACTGCTGCACTGGAAGATTTCCCCTGAAACAGAGAGGCCAAACCCTCTTCTTTATTTTGGACTGGCGACATTCTACACCATCCGATCTCCAATCCAACAGTTGGTTGCATCCAAGACTCCAGGACCAAGTTTTGATTTCAGACGCCATGGCAATCCGATCCTTGTAGTGGACCATAAGGACGTTTTGGTAGTAGAGAGCTCATGTAGGCTGCCCTTTCTGGCTCCCCACCCCCACACCAAACCTGGTTGGGAGCCAACTAGGTTTGGATAAAGCCTGAGGTTGGGGCTTTTCCAAAGTAAGCCCCCCCCCAAGGTGTCAGCCAAAGGGAGGGACCCACTCTTGGAATGCCCCCTTCCCAGAGTATTATCCCATGCAAAAACTAAATTACTTGACGGAATGTTTCCTTGTGATACCCGTTGGGTACCAGAGGGAAAAAACAAAGAGATCAAGGGTATCTTGAGAAGTGAAACAGCTGCTGAGCAGGGGTGTTTTATTTCCTAGGAGGCAATATTAGTGCAGAAAAAGGGGGCCTCCTCTAAAATAAAAAAATTCTGCCAGATTATTAGTCATTACAGGGTGCCAGAAATTGCAACCTCCACACATACTTTTAAACTATTGCAGGTTCCAATTAGGGTCAGGCTCCATTTTGATTGGAACCAATTGTGCCAAGCCCACCCTGCTGATTCTGTCACCAGAATTGGCCCAGTTCTATTCTGCCATATATGTAAGACAACCTGAATTTGTGTGGAATTAGTAGCTAGGCTACTTACATGGACAGATCAATCACAAATTTAATTAATCCATCCAAAATGACTTCAAGATTCTCCCATTAAACTCCAAAATGTATTTGAAAAGTACTTGAAGCTGTGGGATCCCTAGCCCCAGTTTTGCTAAAATTGGCGAACCGAGTCAATAGCGAGGATGAAAAGGTATACACGGGAAAAAATAGGGGACTGAATTGCTGTTCTCACCTAAATTGTTCCTCAAATGAGTTTCAGTTCTAGTTTTAATTTTGCATTACCTGTGCCTTCACCGCAGCTCATAATCTTCAATTAATCAAATCTTGTGAGGATCGATTCCTTGGAATCTTGTGAAGTGATACCCAATTTCATTAAATGGTACCTGAACTCACTCAACTTCTGATTTCTTTCTTTAGTGGGGATAAAATAGAGATCTGAAGATCAAACCATGGCTCAAAGGCATGGTGACTTTACATATAACTTTATTGGCTCCAGTGTTTGTTTGGCGTTTTCCTTAGTAAATAGGTGCTGTGGGGTAGAACACGAGATGCCTCAGTGGCCATTCTTCCTACCTACGTACTAACTGCCCACTAGTCCTTACCTACTAGCCATTTGATTGCATCTACTTACTTAAGTAGCCACCTATTGTCCTTCCTACCTACCAGAAACTATTACCTCAAGGTAGATGACCAAGGTGAAATCTAACATCAAGTCATTCACAACCAACCCATAACCAATGTTGGCCAATTCTTCCTTTTACAAGAGAACCTCTAGTGACTAGTCCCAATTCCCACATTAAATTTTTTCGGTAATTTCTTTGAATTCAAGTCCAGGTTTGAGCTGGGTTTTTCAAAAAATTAAACCACATATTTTGACACATTTTGCAAATTGGGCCCAACTCCATGTACACAATACACATTCCCCGAGAATGATGATCATGATATAACTATGGAGTTTTACAACTAATTAAAAATTGAGGATTATATAATTTATGGAATTTTACAACTAATTAAAACTGACTAGGTGTCTATAAAGTTTACCTTATTTGGCAACACTCCAATGCTTGTGCCAATTCCACCAAAAGGGTGTTGATTTAGGCCTAGATGACAATAACCTGAACTTGCTTGACCTTCTACATTTAACACTCCAAATTTAAGAACCTGTAATATTGATCATAATTATTGTTCAATGGGTTGGGCTTTTTTTATTGAGGATCTATGGGTCCATATCTAAGTTTTTTAATGAAATCGAGAACCCACCAATTTTGGGTTTAAAGAATATTTTCAAAAATTAAAACCTATTAGTTCCAAGGCTGAGTCCAATATTTTAGACTATTGAGTCCTCAAGTCAATGATTCTAGGCTTTGAAGCCTATCAATTTCAAGTTCAAGGCTAGTTGTAAACCTTTATTTGGAATAGTTTTAGGGCTAGGTTTGAGTTTCAGTTCTCTAGTTAAATGATTTGCATCAAATCTTGTTTAAAAAAAAACATTCTTTTACTAAGTGGCCATCACAATTGCAACACCATGCGTCTCAGATGTAAAGAGCAAGGGAAACATATGTGACTAAAGATCAATGTTTTCAAAAAAATTTTTTTTTGAAGCTTACCAAACTTGGTAAAAGTGTTTTCAAGACTGAGAAAAATGTACAAGCATTTTTGGCATGGAAATTTTCTTAAAGTTTGATTATCTTTAAGAGAACACATTCTCATTATCACTTTTTATGGTCTTTCTCCTCAAACTATTGATCTCCAAGAGATGAGTTTATCTATAATCTTCATGATAAAACTCACAAGGAATGAAAAGAGGGGAAAAAAACTAACTAAAAGAAAGAGAGAGAACAACTTTGAAGTTTTTTAAAAAATAAAAATTATAGTGGGAGCTTGGAGTCAAGTCCTTAAGCCTTAACCCCCAATCCCTATACCCCAACCAACACCTAATACCTGCACCTAAGACCCAACTTTGGGCAAAAATACCTTAAGACCTACCAAAATTTCTACTTGGCCTTAAGTTTTCTTTGGCTAAGGCCGGGACCAAATTTTCCCACACTTGGACCCATTGGGGCAAGTCTTGTGGTGGGTCTTCCCCCATTAAGACCTACCAAGCTAAGTACTTGACCTAGACCCAGCCAAAATTGGTCATAAACCTTTCCAAGGGATGGTGTGATGATGGTTGCTAGCTATTTCCCTTCCCCATAAAAACATAATATAATTGAGAAAGTTACGGCCCCCCAAAATAGGGGGCGGGG
>Ga0209208_10004540_pt1 | contig 19633 bp, 17 predicted proteins | sample S1TSphfallax_3_FD_187694 | JGI IMG/M metagenome (GOLD analysis project Ga0209208, IMG submission 187694) | Host-associated microbial communities from peat moss isolated from Minnesota, USA - S1T2_Fd - Sphagnum fallax MG (SPAdes) (version 2) | ecosystem: Host-associated > Plants > Peat moss >... | reverse complement strand
CCTCGATCATGCGCTGAAACTCGGGGCGCCGGTCATTGGTCGCCGACGCGCCGGGCTCCACATAGGTCTCGACGAGCTGGTAGCCGCGCGAGACGCAATAGGCTTCACCCTGGCGCTTCTGATCGGGGATGGAGACATCATGCTCGGCCTGCCGCGCCGTTGAGACGCGCAAGTAAAGGGCGGCCCGTAGTGGCACGGTCATGGCGTATGTCTCCCTGTCACATCATCGGCACGACCCGAACAACTCATCGAAAAGGTCGCCGAACCATCGCTCGTACAACTCCACCTCGGCCTCCGTGACGGGCACGCTCTCCGGCCAGTCGTCAGTGACGGTCCAGGTCGAGAGGTCATGCTTCGGCGCCCGGCCGGGGAACGGCCAAGGATAGCCCAGCAACGCTTCAAGCTGCTCGGACGCGGTGGGAACAGGTTTTCGGACGGGCCGGGGCATGTCGGCAGTATCGCGCGGGTGCCGGGCGGGCAGAATGGCCCATGTTTGCGCCACGCCGCGCCTGTACTCACCTCGGCCGCGGCATTGCTCATCATTCCTCTTTCCGGCCCGTCCTCGGCGACACCGCCAGGCCGAGAAACACCATCACGGCCTGGTTGAGCCGGACGACGTCTTCATCGTCCAGCCGGCCGATCCGCCCACCGATCTTGGACTTCGGGACGGTGGTCATCTTGTCCACCATAAGCCGGGAGGGAGACCGTAGGCCGTTGCGCTCGTTTGGCTCCACCGGCAGTCGGAACAGAGGCGCCTCTGTCGGGTCCGTGGTGAAGGCGCAGATGGTGATCGAGTCCGTTGCGTCGAAAGCATCGTCTTGCACGATGACGACGGGGCGAGGCTTGCCCGCATAGTCCTTGCCGCCGGAGACGGTCCAGATGTCTCCCCGCCTCATTCATCCGCCCAGTCAGACACCGCGTCGATGAACGCTTGATCCTCGACCGCATGGTCGCTTGCCGCCACGGCCAGCGATTGTCGGTGCGCCTCTGCCCGGAAGGACGACGCGCGCACGTCCGGCACCCAAATCTGGATCGGCCGCAAGCCCTGCGCGCGCAGCCGGTCGCGGTGTTCCTGAACCTTCACCTTGGCGGGCTTCGCGCCCCTCGCCTGTGCCACGATTCGATCCTTCGGATAAGTTACATGTAACTTATCGCGCGAGGCTCGACATGGGAAGCGGAATCGATCCCGGCGGCGATCTCCGACAGCGGGTGTGCTACCGGCTGACGAAATGTGCAAAAGCTTATTTTTGAACAATGGCTTAACGGCTCACCGCACATTGCGGTCCGAAGTTGCACATTGCCGGATCGGCAAAAAATCCAAGTAAAAACAATCGACCGACCGAGCCGCAATGTGCGGCCTTTTATCTGGCCCTCCAGATGCGGTCGGCAACATGATGAACTTTCGGGGTGATATTCGCACGTCGCTTAGGCATAAATCGGCCCTGGAGCAGATCATGCGATTCGAGCTTGAACCCCACCATCGGGATACACCAGACGACACCCTAATTGCCGACCTCCGTCGCGTGGCGACTGAAACCGGATCGTCGAGCGTAACCATCGATCAGTACAACGAACGCGGCCAGTATCATGCAACGACGCTCACGAGGCGCTTTGGATCGTGGTTCAATGCCCTACAACTCGCGGGATTATCCAAGACCCGGAACTTGAATATTCCGAATGAGGAGCTTTTCGAGAATCTAGTCGAAGTGTGGACCAAGCTTGGTGCTCAACCGAAATATAATCAGCTAACGAATGATGTCTCCCGATATTCTTCTGGAACTTACGAGAAGAGATTCGGCACTTGGCGAAAAGCCCTTGAAGCGTTTGTAAACTGGGCGAATGAGGGTGTTACTCCGCCAGCAGATGCCTCGCCGCAAAATGCAATTCGGCGGACACCACGTGCTGCAAACTGGCGGCAACGAGCCATTGTGTTGATGCGGGACGGCGCGACTTGTCGCTTGTGTGGCGCGACGCCTCAATCAGGAGCGCGACTCCACGTGGATCACATCGTCCCGTGGAGTCTGGGGGGTGAGACCGTCATCGAGAACCTCCAGATCCTCTGCGAACCATGCAACATCGGGAAATCGAATGTGCAAGCCTGACTTGGAAGCGTTTCGTCCGAGGGTTCATTTGCCCACAATGTCGTTCGACGCGCTGCCCCAGCACTTATAGGGCTATGGCGTAGACGTAGTGATCATCGCTATCCGGCACGGCCCGCCATCTTGCTTCGCTCTCCGAGCTTCGCAGGACCGGTCCCAAGCGTTGACGTCGAAGCAGGATGCCCTCCGAAGCCATGGCGAAGGAGCGTTGGTTGCAAAAACTCCCACCTGAAAGCCTACAAGCCCCTCATGATCCGCCTTCCGCTGATCCCGCGCCGCCACCTTAGGCGAGATGAATGGGGTTTGCGCCCACTGTGGCGCCGCGGACGCCTATTTGACCGGAGTTCGTTTTCGGCGGGCAAAAAGTGAGACCGCCTATTGCGCCGCGGTTCAGGCTGGATAAACATAAATCCTTCATTCAAGTGTCAAAATGAAAATCCGTCGGGGGCTTGTCATGGTTTCACGCTTAAAGCTGTTTCTGACCGCGTCCGCTGCGGCGATGTTGGCCGTGCCGGCCCTCGCCCAGACGACCGCGCCCTCCCCCACGCCTACCGCCGCGGTGGGTGAAGTGATCGTCACGGCTCAGCGGCGCTCGGAGAACCTCCAGAGCGTGCCCATCGCCGTGACCGCCCTGTCGCCGGCGAATCTGGCGACCGATCATATCTCCACCACCATGGATATCGCGCGGGTTGTTCCCAATATGTTCGCGGCGAACAACGTCGGCCAGGGATCGGCCAATGTCTATTTCATTCGCGGACTGGGCCAGACGCAGTCATTCCCGACTTTTGATCCTCAGGTCGGAACCTATGTCGACGATATCTATATCGGCCGTCAGAACGCCAACAACATGGCCCTGTTCGGTGTTGATGACATCCAGGTGCTGCGTGGCCCACAGGGCACGCTATTTGGCCGGAACTCCACCGGCGGGGCGATCCTGATCACCCTTCAGAAGCCCGCCGATGAGTTTGGCGGCACGGCTGAAGTTGGCTACGGGTCCTACGGTCGCTTCTTCGGCAGCGCGTCGGTCAATATGCCGATCAACGACCAGGTGAAAACGCGCTTTTCCGTCTATGGCATTACGGACAACGGCTATGTCGAGGACACGACCACCGGCAATACCCTCAACGCGACCCACGATTATGGTTTTCGCGAAGCCGTCACGATCAAGCCTGCGGGGCTTAGCAATGTGCAGTGGGACTTCAGCGCCGACTACGCTCACAACAACGCCGCCAATGTGCTGAACCAGCCTGGCGATGGCGGCATCGACGGCAGCGACCGTGTGTCCTTGAGCGGCTTCAGCACGACGCCAGGCGCGCTGGAGCCCTATTTGACCGGGGAAAAGGGCAAGCTCGGTCAGGGCGTGGTGGTGGCGAGCTGGGGTTTTGCTTCCAACATCAAGGCTGACTTCGCCGCCGGAACGCTGAATTTCATCACCGGCTTCCGGGGTCTCAGCCAAGCCTTGGCCGTGGACTTCCCGGACTCCGCACTCGGCCCGGATGTGCCCTTCGACGAGGGCTCAACGGGTCAATTCGCCCTCGCCCAGGAGCTGCGCAGCTATCAGTATTCCCAGGAGATCAAGTGGAGCGGCGATATTGGAAGCCGGTTCAAATACACCGCGGGCGTCTTCTATCTCTTTGAGACCAATGACGATAATTTCGGCGCGGTTGCCAATCTAGGCCCGCTGTTTGGGTTGACGAATCTTCCCTTCCCGCTTGGGGATGAGTTCACCAAGAACCAGACCACATCCATCGCCGCCTATGCTCAGGGCGACTATAAGATCACCGACGCTTTGACCCTGACGCTGGGTGGTCGCTTTACCCATGAGGTGAAGAACCTTGACGCCACGCCCAATGCGCCCGGCGAGGGCTTCACCACCGCCCAGATCAATGAGGCGGGCTTCCTGACCAAGCTCAAGGCCAACGAATTCACGCCGCGCATTGCCCTCGATTATCAGATTGACCCTGATCTCATGGTGTTCGCGTCGGCCACCCGGGGATTCCAGGGCGGCGGTTGGAATGGTCTGGCCTTCACCGCCGCGACCTTCAATAATTTCGCACCCGAGACGGTCTGGTCCTATGAGACTGGCTTCCGCTACCAAACGCCCGACCACAAGCTGACCTTCAACGCGACGGCTTTCTATGAGGATGTGAGCAAGTACCAGCTGCTATCCGACAACGTCATCGCCGCCAGTTTCGTGACGACCAATGCCGCGAATCTGGAAGCTTATGGCGCCGAGTTTGACACCTCTTGGCGTCCGGTCGAGCATCTGACCCTGAGCGCCAATGTCGGCCTGATGGACTCTTTCTATTACGACGCCAGCGCGGCGGTTAAGCTCCAGCAAGCCGAATGCGCCGCCGCCCCAGGCGCCGCCAATCCCAATTGTGGCCAAGGTATCGTCAATCTGGGCGGCCACCTGGCTCAGCCAACCTATGTTCCTCCCGTTACCGCGGCGCTCAACGCGTCATACGAGTGGGTGTTCTCACACTTCAGTCTGACTCCTAACATCGGCGTTCAGTGGACCGCCCGGGAGCAGGTGAGCACGGCTGGACTCGGCGCCGGACTCATCGATTCGCATGCGCTTCTCGACATGGGCCTCATGTTCCAGCCCGAGGGTAAGAACTGGTCCATCACAGCCGAGTGCCGCAATTGTACGATGGAGGACTACGGCATCACCTATTTGTTCGGCTACAAGTATTATAACGAGCCGGGCCGCTGGGACGTGAAGTTCGACGTCAAGTTCTGAGGAGCTGACGCTTCGCTTATGCGGCGTCGGCGGTCCAGATTTGAATGGGATGACGCGCCTCGCGAACATATTGCGCCGCGCTGGTCTTGATCATGTCCATCAGCAGCATGGCGGATGGATTGAGCCTTGTGACCGCCTGATAGGTGAGGCTGGCCCGACGTTCGACGGACGGATTGTCGATATCGAGTTTGACGATGGCCTCTTGCCCAAGGCCAATGGCGGCCGAGACCATGGCCGGAGAGGTCATGAAGATGAAGTCATCCATCAAGAGAAGCTGCGCGCCGACGATCGGTGCGTCGGTCCAGATGAAATGGCTCGGCGGCGGAAGACTGGCGCGCTCGAAGGCCTGGGCGATGACTTTAGCGTCAGAGGGACGCGAAAAGGGAGCCATCCAGGTGAAGGGCTGAAGATCGGCGAGTTTCAGCCCCTTTCGTCCCGCCAGGGGATGGCGTGAGCGAACCACGATGACGTCCCGACATGTGTAAAGCGGTGTTCGCAAGAGCTCACCATCCAGGCTGCCATCGTCCGATCCGGCGATGAAGTCGATCTGCCCCTGGGCGAGCCGCTCCAAGAGGATCTCGGAGTAGTCCTCGAACAGTGTGATCCTCACGTCCGGTCGAGAGATATGCAGCTCGCGGACAGCCCGGGCGATGACGTCGGGAGCGACGCTCTCCCCGACCCCAAGCCGCACGCTGCCGCCCCGAGCATCGCGAAACGCCGCCAACTCCTCTTCCGCGCGCGTGGCGGAGGCCAGAATGGCGCGGGCGTGCTGCGCCAGCATGGCGCCATAGGCGGTCGGTGTGGTGACGCCGCCAGGGCCGCGATCAAAGAGCGCGACACCCAGTTCTTTCTCAAGATTGGCGATGCTGGAGCCGAGCGCCTGTTGCGTCAGGCCCAGATGCGGCGCGGCGGCCGCGAGGCTGCCGCGCTCAATGACGGTGAGCAAGCGTTTAAGCTGTTTAATCTCCACGCGAGATCCTAATCCCAGCCAGAGGTGTAACCCCGCCCTCAGCAAAGGGGAGGACAGATATTGCCCCGGTCTATAGCACCGTTCAGCGCAAAACGTGCGTCGGGGGCGCCGTGCGCTCAAAAGCTGGGCTTTCGATTGCCGCGCCAAACAAGCCTTATATGTTCGTTTCATCGCGAGCGACGAAAGGATATTCGGCCAAAATGGCGCGCTCTTCCGCTCTGAATGATGATCTTGCCCTTGTGCCTTGGGCGGCCTTGGCCATCGCCTTTGTAGCCTGGGCTTTGGCCAACATGGACCAATCTCTATTTGGCTACGCGATCCCGGAGTTGATGGCGTCCCTGAATATCAATCTCAACCGCATCAGCTTCATCATCTCGGCCTCCTTCGCCTTTGGGATCATCGCCAGTATTTCCATCGGCGTTCTCACCGATAGTTGGGGGCCCAGGGTCACCCTCCCCCTCTGCCTGGCGATCTCCGCGGTGCTGGTCGGATTCCAGGCCTTTGCGCCCAGCGCCCTAATCTTTGGCGCGCTGCGGGTGGCCAGCGCGGGATTTAGCGCCGCACTGTCGCCGATCACCAACGCCATGGTCGCCGGGCGCGCGCCACCGCGCCTGCGCGCGCTACTCCTGGCGGTTCTGCAATGCGGGTATCCGTTTGGCTGGTTCGTCGCCTCCGTCTTCGCCGCGCCGATCATGGCGCGCGCGGGTTGGCGCCCTGTCTTCCTGGTGGCCTTCGCCGTGGCGCCTCTCGCGGTCGTCATCTATTTCGCCATGTCGCGGTTCGCCCGGCCGCGGCCGTTGGAAGCCCAAACGGGTGTTGCGCTCTCGGCGCCTCTGAAGTCTGTTTTTGGTAGAAAATATCGCGTCGTTACAATCCTTAGCGCCCTGGCGTTCCTCTTCTATGGCGGCGCGGCGGGGGGATCCATCTTCTACATGCCCGCTTTCTTTCACGTGGTCAGGGGCTATTCGCCGGCTGACGCGGCGCGGATTGTCGGCGCGTCCTATGGCGTGGGCATGTTCGGCTATATAGCGGCCGCTCTGGTGAGTGATCGGTGGCTGACACGGCGTGACACCGCCGTCACCTGGATCTGGATGGGCGGCTTGGCGTTTCTCGCCACACTCTGGCTGCCACGATCGTTTACCGCCGATGTCGTCGCCTTTGGCGTGACCACCTTCTTCTTCTATGGATCCAGCGCCATTCTCATTATCTATCTGCTGGAGCTGTTTCCGCCAGAGCTTCGCGCCACGGCCGCCGCCGTCAGCGGATCAGCCGCGATCAGCGCGGGATTTATGACCTTTCCCGTTATCGCCGTCTTGGCGGTCGACCATGTCGGCTGGGCCGAGGGGTTAAGCCTCGTCATCGTCCCGGCGCTCTTTGCCAGCGGGTTATTGCTTATCGCCCTGCCCCGCAGGACGGATGCGGAACGCGGGGCGCCTGCAGCCGCCTAGGCCTTCCCGTCGGTATCAACCGGGCGATGGTCCCGATTGAGGGTCCGGAAGAGCTGATTCATCATCGTTCCGCGCATGCCTTCCAAGGTGGCGCGCTCGGCCTGTGACGGGGTGTAGGTTTCAACCTCGTCTTTGAGCGGCACACCATGCCGACTGGCCACGGCCTCTATCACGAAGACCCTCTCGCGGAGCACCCACAACTCGGTAGCCAGCTCCAGGACCATGGTCACAAGCTGGTCGACGCCGTCCTCAGTGAAAAATGCGGGACGTCGCCCCTGCGCGTCCAGCGGCAGCTTCGGCGCGGCCGTCTCCATTGCCTGGGACAAACTCTAGGTCTTCGCCTTCCAGGCGCCGAAACCGAACCAGTTGAGGCTGGCGCTAAGGCGCCCCGTCTCTCCATCGAAGCTCGGCGGCGCGTTCACGGCGGCGACAAAGGCGTCCGGATCCGTGAAGGAAAACTGCGGGACCGTGAACTGAAAATAATCGCCGGGGCCGAAGCCGCCGGCGGCGATGAGGTCTTCAGGGTTCTGATCGCGGAACGCCCGATAGAAGGGTTCCTTATTATAATAGCAGTCCCAATCCAGGTAGAACTGGTCATAGGGCTGCAGTTCCCGGTTCGGCGGGAGCTCCATATTGATGAGCAATCCGCCGGGCCGCAAAACCCGGTGCGCCTCGGCGAAGAAACGCTTGATGTCCCTCACAGAAAGCTCATGCAGGAACATGGACGTAAAGATCACATCGAAGGATGCGTCCTCGAAGGCGAGGTCCGTGGCATCCATCTGATGATAGTGAACGGGCAGGCCCAGGCTCTGAGCGCGCCCATGAGCATATCGCAACACCGAGGCCGAGACATCGATCCCATGCACCTCCGCGTCAGGAAAGGTCTGTGCCCAGGCGGCGGCATTGTGACCAACCGTGCAGCCGCAATCGAGAATGCGCTCGGGGCGGAAATCGGGGAACCGATGCTTGACGTAGTTCGACATGGAAAGGCCGATGTCGTCCAGGTTTGGCCCCATGAAGCCCGCTGAAAAGACAGCGAGTCCGTTGTCATAGACCGCCCCCGCCGCCGCCGTATCGGTGTTGGCGTATCCTCCAGGCATCAGATGGACATCCAGCCCCGCGACGTTCGAGGGGATGTCGAGGTTTGTATCGAGGCTCAGGGAGCCGCCGCCACGCTGAGAGAGCTGATCGATCTGGCGGGTGAGATCGGGCAGCGCGGCCTCGACGCCAGGAGTCACCGCGCGCCACACCATTTCCTGGGCGTTGTAGCGAACCGAGCTGTAGAACTTGAAATAGGTGTCCTTGCGCATGGCGCCGTGGACTTCATCCTGGCTTTGCACTGGCCGCCCCAGGGCGCGCACCAGCGCGGGTTCGACCTCATCCTCAAAGCGCGCCTTCATCCCGGCGGCCATATCGTTCAGGATGTAGCCTCTTAGGCTGGAGACAAAGTCCTGCCGCGCCAGTGAATCGCGATCATGGGCCGCTTTCAATTCATGAGAGAGCTCAAACGGCATGGCGATCTCCTACCTATTCCCGCAACATAAAACTTCCTTAGGCCCCCGAAAAGAAGAATTATCCTTCATTGAAGAAGGTGTCAGCGTGTTCAGAAGGGCCTGACCGTCAGGCTCCCCGCGCCTGCTCCAATCCGAAGATGGCGGCTCCAAGCAAGGCTGCGTTGATCGTGACGACGTGGACCGGCACATTCTGCAGAAGGCCGGCAAACCGCCCCTTGGCGGTGAAAGCGCGCATGAACGCGCCGTCCTGAAGTTGCGGGATCAGCCGTGGAGGCAGGCCGCCCGCCAGATAGACGCCGCCGGTCGCAAGGACCTTTAGGGCCAGGTTGGCGGACTCCGCGCCCAGGATGTCGATGAAAACTCTCAGAGCCTCGGCCGCCAGGTGATTGGTTGTCTCGTCCTTCACGGCGGCTTCGAGGATAAGCGGCGTGCGGTCATGGGCCTCCAGCAAGGCGGCGCGGAAAGCCGCGCTCTCGGATGCGGGATCGAGGGAGCGCGCATAGTCATAGATGTTGGGCAGACCGGAGCCTGAGCAAACGCGCTCATAAGCGACTCGGCGAAAACGGCCGGTCAGGAAAGCCAAAAGGCCGGCTTGAAAGGCATTGGTGGGCGCGAAATCGGCGTGTCCGCCTTCAGAGACGCAAGGCAGATAGGTCTTTCCATCCCAGATCAGGAAGGCCTCGCCAAGGCCCGTGCCCGGCGCCACGACCGCAATCGCCCCCTGCTTGACAGCTTTGCCCGCGTTGATCTCAACCAGCTCCACCGGCTCAAGGCTCGGGACCGCATGGGCTATGGCCTTCAGATCATTGATCAGGTGAACCTGTTTAAGGCCGAGACCCTGGCGAAGCGCGTCTTCATCGAGCTCCCAGGGCAAATTTGTTAAGCGGGCGTGGCCATCGAGCACGGGGCCGGCGACACAGATACAGGCGGATGTCGGCGTGCCCTCGGCCGTGGCCAGGAATGCCTCGATGGCCGGTTGAAGCCCCTCATAGTCGGCGCTGCGAAACTCTTTCTCGAAGAGGAATTTTCGCGGCCCGTTCTTGGCCGAGACCAGAGCCAGCCGGATGCTGGTGCCCCCGATATCACCGGCTAAGAGCATCAGGCCTTTTCCGCCCACATGGCCTGTATTTTCTCGAGGGTGAGGCCCTTGGTCTCCGGCACGCGCAGGAAGATCCAGATCCAACCCATCACGCAGAAGACGGCCAGCAACCAGAAGGTCATGGCGCTACCTATGCCATGGACCAAGGAGAGGAAGAACTGCGCCACAATATAGGCCGACCCCCAATTGATCGCTGTCGCCAGCGCAACGCCGCGGCCGCGGATATGAGCGGGGAACACCTCGTTGATCACGGTCCAGACCACCGGCCCGAGTGAGAAGGCAAATGACGCGATGAACACGATAAGGGCCACAACCGTTACGATTCCCGTGAGCGTGAGGCCCCCAGCGCCCTTGAGGGTCGGGGCCATGAAGTGAAACGCTGTTCCCACGACAACAAGACTGACGGCCATGCCAATAAGTCCCGTTAAAAGCAGCTTACGGCGTCCGATACGATCAATGAAGGCGATGGCCACGAATGTGGACAGTACGTTCACCCCGCCAATTGCCCACAGCGTCATGGTGGACCTGGAGGTTTCCGTGGCGAAGCCGGCCGAGGCAAATATCTGGTTGGCATAGTAAATGATTGCGTTGATTCCGGTGATCTGCTGGAAAATCGCCAAGCCCACAGCGATCAGGAGCGGGCGGCGCCACTCCTTGCCAAAGACTTCGCCCCAGGAGGCCTTCTTGCCCTCCTTGCTGATGGTCTCAGCGATGGAATTGAGCCGTTCATTCACATTGATCTCAGGCTGAACTTTCCGTGTCTCGGTCTCCGCGTCCGAGCGCCGATTTACGATCATCAGCCAGCGCGGCGATTCCGGCGCCACGAGCGCGATCACGAACAGGGCCAAACCGGGAATGGCCGACAGACCCAGCATCAAGCGCCAATTGGCGCTGGCCGAGAGCGCGTCATTGACCAAATAGGCCAGGAAGATGCCGACAGTGATGGCGAGTTGGTAGGCTGAAACGAACCTTCCGCGCAGGTTGGCCGGAGCCAGCTCGGCGGCATAGAGCGGCGCCGAGACAGCCGCCATGCCGACCCCCGTCCCGATCACGAAACGGCCGGCCACCAGCACCCAGGCGGCGGGCGCCAGCCACTGGATCGCCGCGCCTAAGGTAAATAGGGCGCCGGCGATAAGCACGGTGCGCTTGCGACCAAGCCGGTCACCGAGTTCTCCGGCGATCAACGAACCGACCAGAGCGCCGAGTGTGACCCAGCTCGTGACAACCTGAATCATCAATAGGCTTAAGGAGAAGGTCGATTTGATCCCGGCCAAGGCGCCCGAAATAACGCCTTGGTCGTAGCCAAACAGGCCCCCGGCGAAGAGCACGACGATGAGAACGACAAACAGCCAAGGCGTCATCGGTTGCGTCGGAGCCGCGGGCTTGGTCCTCGATGCGGGGGCCGTGATCGCGGGAGACGCCATGCAATGGTCCTATCTGTGAAAAGATCTGCCAAGTTCCCGTCTCGGGGGCGCCGGGCCATCCTGATGTCAGATTTTGAACGGAGGCCGCAGCCTCGGAAAATACCTAGTAACAGCCGCGGATCATAATTGCGGCGCGGTTGTCATTCTTGCCGTGAAGACCTGACTGGAGTCGGGCCGTAGCAACTAGGTAGTTTCCGACGCTATCGTCCACAGCCTTCGAACCGATACGCCTTCGGCTTTTATGGCCGAAAGCGCCCTACCTTATGCAATTCCGAACAAATGCGGCGTTCGCCGCATGCCTTGTTTGTATCTGCGCCGGCCCCACGGCTTGGGCCCAGGCTGCTTCCAGCCCCGCCCTGCCGCCGACCCAGGCCATCGACCACGCCCCTGTTGAGCGGATTTTTGGTGATTGGGACGGCCTGCAGACCGACTTGGTCAGCCGGGGTATCAACCTTCAACTGAACGCCGTTTCCGAGTTCGCGGGCAATGTCAGCGGCGGGGTGAGGCAGGGCGCGACCTTCGCCAATCAGGTCGGCCTTGACCTGGATATCAACTGGGAACGCCTCGCCGGCGTCACCGGTTTTTCCACCCATCTCATCCTGGTAAACCGTTCCGGCAGCAGCGATAGCAGCTTGTTTGGCGACAATCTCCTGCCGGTGCAGGAAGTCTATGGTTCCGGAGGCGATGCTGGCGTCCACTTTGTCTCGTTTTATGGGGAGGAGACCCTTCTAAACGGCAAGTTTGATTTCGCCGCAGGCCGGATGAACGTGGAGAATGATTTCGCCAGCTCATCGCTCTATTGCAGCTACATGAACAACGATCTCTGCGGGGACCCCAAGGCGCTTCCCGGTGGCGATATTGGTCATAGCGCTTTTCCAGATGCGGTCTGGGCCGCCCGGATTCGCATCAAGCCGACAGATGCCACGTACATCAAGGTTGGCGTCTATGCCGTCAATCAGGGGCTTTATACCGACAAATATTATCGCAGCGGATTTGACTTCAACACCTCCCAAGATAGTGGCGTTTACCTACCTCTCGAATTGGGGTGGACTCCGAAGCTCGGCCCCAACGCCCTCCCCGGCCATTACAAGATCGGCGTCGGCTATGACACCTCCTCGGGTTACAAGGATTTCGCCAACGCCCTCGCCGCCGCCGGCGTCCCCGGCTACGCCAATCGCTTTCGCACGGGGAGTACTCAGGCCTGGGTTCTCGGCGACCAGATGATCTGGCGCCATGGCAAGGGCGACACCAACGGCGTCATCCTGCTCGCCGGGCTCGTGGCCAATAACCCCAGGAACACAGCTTATGCGGACCAATATTTCGCGGGTATGATCGATGGAGGTTTCTGGAAAGAGAGACCCGGCGACACCATATCCCTGCTCTACACCTATGTGAAGGTCAGCGGCCATCTGGGCGACGTCGAGGCCGTGGAGGACACACTTGGTCTGCCCCTGTCCAATAGCGCCACCGGCGTTCAGACTCACGAAGAGGTCTTGGAAGCGAACTATAAGATTCACGTCTCCCGGGGTCTGAGTTTGCAACCGGACTTCCAATACGTGTTCCAGCCCAACGCCCAGTCCAACATCAAGGATGCGGCGGTCTTTGGCATGAGGGCCAGCGCTGAATTCTGAGTTCAGGCCGCGCGCTCAATGACATCATCATCGATAAATGCGTGTAGTGTCCCTTCGGGACGAAGGCGTCCCGCGGGCAGGCTCTGATCTCCCGCCAAAAGCCTCGCGAAGATCGCGCGCTTTTCCGCGCCCTCCACCAGAAACGCGGTGTTGCGGCTGCTCTCCAGAGCCGGATAAGTCAGGGTGATGCGCGCTTCTGATTTCGCCCCGATCACAGCCGCGACCCAATGATCTCTCTCTTTGAGCACGTCGGTGTTGGGAAACAGCGACGCTGTGTGGCCGTCAGGCCCAAGTCCTAGCAAGGTCACCTCAAATAAGGGTCGGGCGGCGTCCAGACTGTCGTCGCCATAGAAGGATGTCAGATCTCTCTCATAAGCGCGCGCGGCCTCTTCCGGCGTGAGGCCTTCGGTCCCAACGGCATGGATGTTCGCCGCCGGTATGGGGACATTCGAGATCAGCGCCTCGTCCACCATCCGATAATTGCTCAGAGGATCGCCGTGGGGAACGAACCGCTCGTCGCCCCAAAAAAGGTGAGTGCGGGCCCACGGGAACGCGTCCCGATATGGCGGCTGTGCGAGCCGTTGATAAAGCGCTTTGGGCGTCGATCCCCCCGAAAGGGCGATGGAGAAGGCGCCGGTCTTGGCGAGGGCTAGATCCAGGAGCCACGCGGCGACTCGATCCGCCAGGGCGCCGGGATTGCTGCTCACCTCCAGCTTGATGCTGGCGCCGGTCAGGGTCATGAGCGGCTTACCCGTTCGCCCAAGGCGGTCATGCCGCTGCCCGTGGCGTTGCGTAGATATCCATGACCGCATTAAGCATCTTCAGGGCTTCGGTTTTGGAGCGCTGAAACGAGTTGCGCCCAAGAATGGACCCGAAGCCTCCGCCGGCGTGGATCGCGCGGATTTCCTCAAGCAGCTTATTGTCATCAAATCTCGCCGCGCCGCCGGAAAAGATGACGATCCGCCGACCGGCAAAAGCGCAATCTACCACGTGCCGCACCCGCTCCGCCTGAGTGGCGATGGGGACTTTCTGAGCCTCATAGATCTCGCGCGCCGCGTCCTGCTCGATATGGTCGGTGGGAAGCTTGACCTTGATGATGTGAGCGCCGAGCTGCGCGGCGATCTGGGCGCCATAGCCGATGACATCGATCGCTGTTTCCCCCGCCTTCGTCAGATCGGAACCCCGCGGATAGGACCAGACCACCACAGCCAGGCCGTGGCGCTTGGCTTCCTGCGCATAGGCGCGCAGCTGGCCGAACATCTCCAATTGATGGGCTGAGCCCGGATAGATGGTGAACCCTATGGCGCTGCAGCCCAGGCGCAGGGCATCCTGAACGCTGGCGGTCAGAGCCTGATTAGGGTCTTTTTCCGTGAGCAGGATGTCATCATCATTAACCTTCAGAATGAGCGGTATCCGGCCAGCAAACTCTCGTGCGCCGGCCTCCAGAAATCCGAGCGGCGCGGCATAGGCGTTGCAACCCGCCGCGATCGCCAATTCGAAATGGTAGCGGGGATCATAGGCTGGCGGATTAGGCGCGAAGGAGCGCGCTGGTCCGTGCTCGAAACCCTGGTCAACCGGCAGGATGACGAGCTTACCCGTCCCGCCCAGACGCCCGTGGTTGAGCAGGCGCGCGAGATTAGTCAGAGTCCCAGGATTGTCCGCGCCATACCAGCTCAGGATCTCGTCGATCCGCGCGGTCATGCCGCGACGGTCCCAAGTACGAATTTGCGGACAGCCTTGGCAAATCCATCGTTTTCGTTGGTGTCCGTAACCTCGATGGCCTGGGCCTTCACCTCGTCGCTCGCATTGCCCATGGCAATTGAAAGGCCGCTCTTGCGGAACATGGACACGTCATTGGGCATGTCGCCTATGGTTGCGATGCGCTCCGGCGGAATTTTCATAAGCCTGGATAGAGCCCCCACCACGACCCCCTTATTGGCTTTCGGGGAGGTTACATCGAGAAAATGGTCCTCCGACCGCACGACGCTCGCCAAATCCCCCAACGCCTTGCCCGCCAAGGCTTCGCAGGCGGCGACGCGGGCGTGATCATCGGAGACGCCAACGATCTTGATCGCTTGCGAAAGATGTTCGTCGGTGATGGCCGAGACGACCTTGGCCTCAAACTGAAGAATCCACGCCTCTCGCGCCACGTGCGGACCCTCCGCATCGGTGATCAACCAATCGTCTTGGGTGTAGACCCAGACGCCCAAACCGTTGTCGAGCAGGATCTCCACGGCGCGCTTCGCGGTGGCGAGGTCGAGTTTGTGGATTTCAATCACCGTGAAATCGGGATCAACGATCAGTCCGCCGTTCAGGCCCGCTATGGCGATCCTGAGATCAAGCGGTTTGACATACATCCGAAGGCCGCGCGGCGGCCGACTGCTCGTGATGGCCAGGGCGATACCGGCTTCGCGTAATTCACCGGCCACCGCGAGGACGGCTGGGGTCAGCACCTTATCCTTCGTGACCAGCGTCCCGTCGACATCGCTCAGCAAAAGACGGATGTCGCGCCGGCCATCCATCATGAGGGCTCCGCCAACTCCGCGATCGGACGCCAGTGTCGTCCGTCGCGTTTGAGCAGTTCCTCAGCCGCCCGAGGCCCGTCGCGGCCAGAGGCGTAGCCCGGTACATCGGCCTCATCCGCCGCCCAGGCGTCCAGGACGGGCTGCACGATGCGCCATCCCTGATCCACGATATCGGCGCTCATGAACAAGGTCTGGTCGCCCAGCATGACGTCGCGGATTAGGACCTCGTAACCGACATTTGGTTCCTTCTTGAACCACTCGCCATAGTGGAAGTCCATTTTGACCGCGGCGAGATCGACCACGGGTCCGGGGCGCTTGACCTCGAACTGCAAGGAGATTGCTTCGTCGGGTGCGATGCTGAGAACAAGCCAATTGGGCCGCAACGCATCCACCGGCGTCGACTGAAATGCCGCATAGGGCGCCTGTTTGAAGCAGATCGCAATTTCCGTGAGCCGGCGCGGCAGGTGCTTTCCGGTTCGCACGTAGAATGGCACACCCGCCCAGCGCCAATTGTCGATCTCGAACTGCATGGCGGCGAAGGTCTCGACCCGGGAATCGGACGCCACATCCGGTTCATGGCGATAAGCCTTGGCAGTCTTCCCGAGAACCTCGCCTGCTAAATATTGACCCCGCACGGCGCGGCTCGGCTCGACCGGGGGCATGGCCTCAAACACGTCAGCTCGCTTCGTCCGGACGGAGGCGGCGTCGAAACCCACAGGCGGCTCCATGGCCACGAGGGACAACAGCGTCAGGACATGATTGGGCACCATGTCACGCAAGGCGCCGGTGGCCTCGTAGAACTTGCCGCGACCTTCCACCCCGAGGCTCTCGGCGACGGTAATCTGCACATGATCGATGCGATCACGGTTCCAGATAGGTTCAAACAGGCCATTGGCGAACCGGAACGCCATGATGCTCTGGACCGTGTCCTTGCCAAGGAAATGGTCGATCCGAAATATCTGGTCCTCTTGCAGACTGCGCCTGATATGGGCGTTCAGCTCACGCGCCGATTCAAGGCTGTGTCCGAAGGGTTTCTCAATCACCACGCGGCGCCAGCCCCGGCGTTTGCCGCTTTTCGTCTCGGGCTGCTGGGTAAGTTTCGCGTGACCAAGCTGTTCGATCACGGGGCCAAAAAGCTGGTCCGCGACGGCAAGGTAGAAAATAACATTGCCTCCGCCGCCCTGACGCTTGGCGACGCCCTCGATCACCTCACTTAGCTTGGCGTGGAGATCAGGGTGGGTCGCGTCGCCACAGACATAGCTGATACCGTTTGCCAAACGGTCCCAGGCCGTCTTGTCGATGTGGTCAATGTTGAAGGCGGAGGCGGGATTTCGGACGTCATTTTTCAGCGCCGCATAAAGTTCATCGCGCCAGCTTTCCGCTGTGCCTTCCGCACGGGCGACTCCGATGAGTTCAAACGTCTCCGGCAGCATGCCGGCGCGCGAGAGATTATAGAGCGCCGGGATCACCAGCCGATTGGCCAGGTCGCCCGTCGCGCCGAACAGGACGATAGCGCAGGGGTCGACCGGCTTCACGGCCTGGCGTTTCCCGGACTCTGGTGTTGAGGCGGCTTGGGCGGCCCCAGCCGCGGCGCCCCTTGCCGATGGCATTGGCCTGTCATCAGCCATGGCGTTAGGCCGCCCTTATGGTCTTGGCTTGTGACTGTTCGGTCTCGGGTTTTGGTTGGGGATCAATGGCCTCTTGCCCCTCCACATGCCCGCCAAACCCAAAGCGCATCGCCGAGAGCATCTTCTCGCCGAAGGTATGGTCTTTGCGAGATCGGAACCGGGCATACAGAGCGGAGGTGATGACCTCCGCGGGCACCGCCTCTTCAATGGCCGCCTCGACGGTCCACCGACCTTCTCCCGAATCCTGAACAAAGCCGGAGAAGGTGGCGAGGCGGGGGTCTTTGGCCAAAGCCGACGCCGCAAGATCGAGCAACCAGGAGGACACAACGCTGCCCCGCCGCCAGACCTCGGCGATGTCGGGGAGGTTCAGTTCATATCTTTCGGCCTCCGGCAGATCCTCCGAGTCCTTATTGCGGAGAATGTCGAATCCCTCGGCATAGGCCTGCATCAAGCCATATTCGATGCCGTTGTGGACCATTTTGACGAAGTGGCCCGCGCCGGAGGGGCCCGCATGAATGTAGCCGCGTTCAGCGCGCGTATCGCCAGGCTTCCGGTTCGGGGTGCGGGCGATGTCCCCTATTCCGGGGGCCAGAGCCGCGAAGATTGGATCGAGATGGTCCACGGCGTCCTTCGGGCCGCCGATCATCATGCAGTAGCCGCGTTCCACGCCCCACACACCGCCCGAGGTGCCGCAGTCAACGTAGCGGATACCTTTTTCGGCGAGGCTCTTGGCGCGCTGGATGTCGTCCTTGTAGAAGGAATTGCCGCCATCGACGATGATGTCGCCGGCCTCCAGCAGACCAGCCAATTCATGCACCTTTGACGCCGTCGGCTCCCCTGCGGGGAGCATCAGCCAGACGAGACGTGGTTTCTCCAGCAATCCGACGAGCTCCGATGTCGATGCGGCGGCCGTGGCGCCGTCTTTCGCCAAGGCCTCGCGCGTCTTCGCGTCGCGATCAAAGACCACGCAGGCGTGTCCCGCCTTCAGGAGGCGGCGCGCCATGGAGCCGCCCATCTTGCCCAGGCCGATGATGGCGATTTGCATAGGTGGCGCTCCCTGGACGGACAAAGGCTATTGAAGCGCCGCCTTGGCGGCGTGGGCTAAGTCTGTCAGCCCGGCATCAAGATCCTTCAGGTGGATACGCAGGACCCGGCGGTCGCGTTCCACCAGCACGTCAAGATCGCCGCTGGCCTGAGCGGCTTTGACGACCCCGAAGCTGTAGGAATGCCCAGGCACGTCCAGATCGACCGGATCGTCGCAGGTGATCTGCACGAAGACGCCAGTATTGGGCCCGCCTTTATAGGCTTGGCCCGTAGAGTGCTGAAAGCGGGGCCCAAAGCCCAGGCACGTGGCCGCGCCGGTTTTGTCGCGGACCGCGGAGCGAACGCCCGTAAGGACCCGCTCATGCTCGGCGTTGCGATCAATATAGGCCAGAAGCGCGACGTAGTCCCCCGCGTGGACCCGGTCGAAATGACTCCTGAGATAGCCCACGAGCGAATTGTGACGTCCCAGCTCCTCGGCATTTCGAGGGTCGGCATAGACCGCGACCCCATTCTGTCGGAACACAGGTTCGTCGTTCGGCGCGGCGTGAGAGGTCTCATAGGCCTGCATCAGGGCGCTGGTCTTTTGCTTGCTGGCTTCCACGTCGGGTTGGTCAAAGGGATTGACGCCCATAATCGCGCTGGCGACCGCGGTGGCCACTTCCCAGCGGAAGAATTCCTGGGCCACGCACCATATGTTTGGCAGAACCACTCGCGCGACGGGGTGGCCGGCCTTTTCAAGGGCGTCCACGGCCCGGCGCTGAGCCGGGTCCGAATGACCGGCGAGCTCCAGATAGGCGAAGACGCGGTCAGCGCCATATTGCTCAGGCGTTCCAAGGGGTTCGCCGGCCAGGGGAATGAGCCCCCGCCCCTGCTTGCCGGTGCTCTCCGCCAAAAGCTGTTCCAGCCACGCGCCTAGGTCTTCTATCCCCGGCGAAGCGATGATGGTGATCTTGTCCCGGCCAAACTGCGTGGCGGCGACACCCAGGGCGATCCCCAGTTGAACCCCTGGGTTCTCCGAGGGCGGCACATCTGGACCGCAGGAGCGAACCATGAGTCGCGCTGATTTAAGGAGCCGTTTAACCTCAATTCCCATGGCCGCGGCCGGTGTCAGGCCAAACTTGGACAAGACCGAATAGCGGCCGCCGATCGTTGGCGCGCCATGAAAGACATGGAAGAAGCCAAGCTCCTTGGCGCGCTTTTCCAAGGATGAACCAGGATCGGTGACGGCCACAAAGCGCCCACCCGCCGCGTCCGCGCCTCGCGTCGCCGCGACGCGCGCGAAAAAATAGTCCAGCAGAATGTTCGGCTCTAGCGTGCCGCCGGACTTTGAGGACACCATGAAGAGGGTGCTCGAAAGATCAACTGAGTCCTCGATGGCCCGGATCTGGGCGGGATCAGTGCTGTCGAGGATTTGGAACCTGGGCCAACCCGCTTGAAGCCCGAAGGTTTTTCCGAAGACCTCGGGGCCAAGGCTGGATCCCCCCATGCCCAGAAGGACGATATCGCCA
>Ga0209208_10004538_pt1 | contig 19643 bp, 10 predicted proteins | sample S1TSphfallax_3_FD_187694 | JGI IMG/M metagenome (GOLD analysis project Ga0209208, IMG submission 187694) | Host-associated microbial communities from peat moss isolated from Minnesota, USA - S1T2_Fd - Sphagnum fallax MG (SPAdes) (version 2) | ecosystem: Host-associated > Plants > Peat moss >... | reverse complement strand
GTGAGTGAATAAATTATTTGTCACTCTTCCTAATCCCATCCCGGAGCTTTAGCACGCCCCTCTACCCTTTTAAGTGTTGAAAGCTAAGGAGCGTGCCTCGAGCTCTGAACCTTTCCGTTGTTTTCTACCTTGGACTCATCTTTGAGTCTAACAAGGAGTTTGGGAGCGTGTCAACATAGATAGAATATTTTTAAAAAGATAGAAATAAACTTATTTATTACATTAAATTATAATAATGAATTATGTTAACTAGTAATGAAACATGGTATTTATATAGTGATATTAGTGAAATAACTTTCACCACAGTGAAATCAATAAAATCCAATGAAGTTATTTCATTTTTAAGGTCCCATAGTGATTTAGGTTAATAAATTGCACCCTAATTTTGTAGTATTGATGGGACATTTGCTAATATCATGTTTAGATCATATTTGTGACTACATGTTGAGCACAACCACATTTATGTACTTAATGGAAAATATAATCAAAATAATTATTTATGATTAATTTTTAATCACAAATTAAAGTTACAAAATGGGGTTTTTCTAGTAAAGTTACTTACCTAGCTATGAGCACCCACCTACGTACATGCATACACCTATTTACAAGTTATTTACATATTATTTACCTTCCTATTCACATATTTAGTGTATGTAACAAGATATGAAATAAATAAAATTCAATAAAGTTTGTCACCATATAATTGTTTAGTAAAATGGTTAAAGACTAGGTTTATGTTCATGAAGGTGAAGGATTCAAGTTCTTATACTTTCACCTTGGGGTTAACTTAGGTTCAACTAGGTAATGTATTATAGGTTAAGCTAGGTTAGGTAGTTGCTAAAACATTTCACATCATGTAAACTATCCATAAGGTAATCACAAACATATTTGCAAAATCAAATTCCACACAAGCTACATGGGGTTTAGATCATATTCTTGTTCATCCATGTTAATGGATGAAAAAATGAATTGAAATCACAAAGGTTTGTGATTATTAATGCAACTTTCATGTCATATGGTGTTTTTTGTGACTATTTATTTGATGGCACTTGTTTATGGTACTACAACATTTTGTAGTCACAAATGTCCATTATGACAAAAATCCAATAGTAAGTTGAATCATTAATTTTCTAAAAGTTCAACCTATCAACATGATATACCATCACACAATTTTTCTTTCAAATTAATATTTTAAAACACAACCACCATTTCATTTTTGAAAAAAATTGTACCTCGTATGTATGTTTCATCTTTGATTTTAAATTGAAAGCCAAAAAGCCAAAATACATTCAATTATGTTGCACATATGATAATTATATCATTGACAAGGTTAAAAAATTCACAAAATGTTTCAAAAAAAACCTTTGTTTCATTCATTCATTTTTAATTTTAAAAAAATAGGCATAAATGTTAATTGTCATTGAAGCAAAGCAAGAAATCTCTTGATTTATTACCATGTATCACTTGCTTAAAAATGTTTTGCTCAAATTTTAAATTCCAAGTTGAAATCTAGTTCCATATTAATTGTTTACAATGTCCACACAAATGACTTGGCAAAAAAATGCCCACTAACACTTGTTACATTCATAAATCACATGGATCACCATCCCACAAGCATTTCAATTCCCATTAGCCAATTATGTTTGAATGAAAAACTTACATTTGGAGTAAAATAATGTTGACCAAAAATTTGTGGGAACATGTTGACCTTTCTACAACTAAATTAGACATAAATGTAAATTTTGAGAAAACCTTATCATTTGTAGTTGTCATAAATTATTTGATTTTGCAACATGGCAATAATTTTTAATTGGTTACAACCAATGTTGGGTGATTTTCATTTATTTGTGAATACCGTCGGCTTTGGTTTAAGAAACATAATTTAAGCATCGATTTGGTTCTCTTCAAAAAAAATTCATCAAAAAAAACTACAAGGGTTTTACCTAGTGTTATTTGATGTGCACAATATTAAAAATAAAAAAACGAATCAAACATTACATTATAAAATCATAAATCACTCTTGAAGTCAAGGTGTTCTATGAGAATGATAGTGTGGGGTTTTTGGTAGTACGACCCAATCTTTGTAGTATCCCCAAAGGTCAAATGACATTGACAAAAAACTTGTGGGAACATGTTGACATGTATACAATTACATTAGAATTAAAAAGGAATTTTTGGTATGGATTTAATTTGGCATAAAGTAATGTACATTCACATGTCAATATCATTTTCATTATTTTAGATATAGAGTTGCATGACAATGTGGTCTTCGCAAACATGATTTCTTTTAATGTATTAAGCACACATTTAAAAAAAAATGCAATGTTACATTAGATGGCATGGCCTCAAACAATTAAACACATGCTTGTTCATTCAAACCATGAAGAATAATTCCATAGATGTCATGGAAATGGATAAAAATGATTGTCATATCTTTCATTAATCATAATTGAAGGCTAGGGTATAAGTAAGTTTTGAAAGTTTGAAGATGCTCAAATGGTTCACTAAAATTTGTATGGTGCAAGTTTGTCATTTGTAAAAGACAAATGATGTTTCAACCTTGTTTTTGTGAAAAATAAGTTGTTCAATAAATTGAACACACACTTATATCTTTGTGTAAGGATGTTTGAAAAAAACCTTATTATTTTGGAAACCTTCCAATGTGATAAAACCATTGCAATTAAAAAAGAAGGAAATTATATATAGTGATGAAACATACATCATACATACATTTTGATTTTAGTTTATAATATCCTTCGTGTTCTTTTGCATCAAATTTTCTGATCAGTCCTCAAAGGCTTGCCATGAAGTATCAAGGTAAACTTTGCAATACATAACATTGTGGGAAATGCTTGAGCAAAAGTCCTTTTGGGCAGTTCCATTAAAAAACATTTCAAGCAATTGTAAAACCAATAAATTTGTCAAATAATATTCTTAACCCCTTTTAAAAATTTATTATTACAATTATATATATATATATATATTTCATATTTGTCCATTATTTGGCAAATGTATGCCTTAAAATGTTTAGTGGAATAATTAAAGTAATTATTAATTACAATGGTTTTTTTTTTAGAATCATGGTATTGAACTTTAGAAGTTCTTAACTAAATTAATTAGTTAGAATACTATCAAAGCTATTTTTTAAAATCATATTAAAAAATAAATAAATCAAACTTGTCTTTTTGACCCAAAAGTTCAAGGAAAGTAAACACAATTACATTCTTAAAACATTTTATAAATGTTTTGATTATGTAATGATTCAAAACATCAAAATAAAAACATTTTTATTTCATTAAAGTTTCAAAGTTTATACAATGTACTCACCCAAAAATTTTAATACTTAAAATTTTTAAATGTTATATATATATTTCTAAAGTTTGGTGGGCTCAATAAAATTAAGGTCATGTGATATTCCTAATGATACCACCCACAAGATACTTCTGTTTTTGAAGGCCTTGCAAGGTGCACTCCTTAGCTACATGTATTGGGATAAGAAGGCCATGCAAAATCTTTAGGATAAAACTATGATAGTTGTTTGCAAGCTAAGGTGGACCCAAAAAGGAATCATTGTTGCATAATTTTTATTTCAATAAAAAATTAAATTGATTTATTAAATAATTAAACAAAATTTGTAGTGAAAATGTATACACTACAAAAGAAAAATACTTTTATCACACAAAAAAATCTCATGACATTTGTGTGAGGTAAACTAGTGGTTTCAGCCATTACCATGTAAAATATGTGGCATTTATTGTGACATATAGTTAAAAAACATTACAATGCAAGATTAGGTAATGACACAACCTTTCAAAAGAAGCTTCACATTATTACAAGTGGCCTAGTTTCATTCACTCACAAGTAACATTGTCCAAAGCTATTTAAACTAAACTTTGCACCAAACAGTAGTTAAACCCTATACCATAACCATGTGGGCATCATTTAGGTCACAACATCAACATCCACAAAGCTTGAAGGGAGTTTAAAACATTTGCACTCATAAGTGTAAAAGACCATATAGGTGTGTAATAATAACCCTCTTAAAGAGTGGCTTATAAGAGGAAGATGCTTTCCACCCTTGAGGAGTTCGTGTAATGTGTAATATCCCTCCTTTGTAAAGGGAATATTCATGAATACAAGGTTCTCACCAAACACTTTAGGAAATTTCTTAGAAATGCTTTTGTCTTGTTCTTGACCAAGAGCTTGGTGGAGGGCCTACAGGTGGAGGGCCTATTGGAAGCCAAGTTCAAAGGGGTGCAGCTAAATGTATCTAACAGATATAGAAGGGTGCTGTGTGTGATTCCTTCATGTGTTACAACCCAGGTTTGTAGCCAAGCATGGTGCCCTTGTGCAATTATGGCTTTCTGAACTTGCTCACCAGGTTGGTGCAGAAAAAGATCTTGCAGCTCATGTACATGGATCTGAATCAGTTTTCCAAAGGTTTGTACCCTGATTTCATTTCTTACAACTTATTTGCTAGCCTTCACATTGTTTTTCCCTTGCCTTTTCTTGCTTGCAGGATCCTTCAAATCCTCTTTTCTCTTCAATGTGGCTCTAGTAAGCAGGCTTCTAAATATTATGAATTGTCTCCCTTCCGATGTCTTGTGTTTTGCATTTCAAGAGGACTTAAAATGGGTCTCCCATGCCCTTGATCTTTACCTACTTATGCACTGAACTTGATCTCTTTGTATTTTTTTATTTTCTTTTCTCGGAGTGGATTGATCCACTCAGTCTTTTCCAGCTGCTGATTTCTTCAAGGTGTTGATAACTGAAAAGACATTAAAAGGGTAGGCTTGCCCTCCATCTCTTAAGAGCTTGGAGGACATGCTATAGTCAGACATGAAAGAGAAACCATAAAATTCTGCTTCTTTAGGATGCTTGGATCACTGCAAGGAGGAATTTGAATGATTTTGAAAAACAAATTCACAACATTTTGAATATGCTGATGTTGTTTATGGGAAGAGGTTCTTTTGTTCCCACTAGTTTCTTCAGCTGGCTAATATATTGGGGAATGGGTGAGGACTTAAGGGAGTAGGATCTTCTGACAATGAAGGCTGTCGAGGCACTGCAATAAACCTTATTGTCTCTTTACCCTTAAGAGCCTGTTACTCTTTGGGTAGTACCAAGTGTAGCAGAGATATGACCATTAATATGTCTTGGCATACATCAATCTTCAACTCGTGAGAGAATGTTTTTCTTGGAGAACGCATCTCCCATTTCGGGCTCTGGAGTGAATCTCCTTCTAGTATCTATGGTACAGAGTCTATGGACACAAGGTAAGGGCAAGCAACTTCATAAACAGGGTCTCTCAATTGGACATGATGTTGGAAAAATTTATGGGTGGGCCATGATGAATAGACACAGAAATACAAATCTCTATTTGAGACCAGTTCAGTCCACCTTTTTTTTTTTGGTTTTCCCTCCCTGTCTCCTTTGCTCTGATCTTTTTCCTCTCTTGTTCTCACATTCCCCGGGAGCACCATCCTTCTCAGGAACCTCTTTGGTATGTGCCTAGCCTAGGCTCCCTCTGCAATTGTCTCCTACTATTGTCTCCAAATTCTTAGATCACCATCTATGCTTGTGTGTGAAATTTTGTCACTATTTTTATTATGCCTGAATCCTGATGTACCTTACATTCATTTGTCCCTCTTACATACTGCCTTCATTGTGATCCTCTTGGCCGAATACCCATTTATTTAAGTCAAGCCGATCCACAGTCTCAAGCAAAAGAACACATGGCATTGTTCAGAGTATTGAGGCTTCTCAAAAGTTCTAGTACAATGCAGACATGTGGTGATAAAAGTCATATCCAATAGCCCGCAGCAATTGCTTGGACACATGAAAATCTTATGAACCCAGGAATTATACTATCTGCTAGAACCAGGAGAAAGGATACACAGCCACATACTTGGCAGCTCACAAGAATTAAGAGCAGTACCACAACTGATGATACTCACAACACTTGGTAGGCTGGTAGGTTTTGCATAGTTTTAAAAATGCTGCTTCCCTCCTTCAGTGTGAAGTACTTGTGAATTGGCATTCTGAGGGGGTGACTCTGCCCTGCAGGGCCGTGCTTTTTTTTGGGTCAATTTGGTGATGTAGCCAAAGTGGCAATGATCCAGAGGAAGATTTAGCCAAATTTGGCTACAAGCTAAATATGAAAGCCATAATTAAAAAATACTTGTATATTTTTGGCTACCTACTTGAACCATGTATAGAAATCTGGCAAGATTTCTTAAGTTTTGATCAAATAATGGCTACTGAAAATCTAAAACAGCACTTGATTTTAGCACTTAAAATTTTTGATAGAGATTTTTGGCTACAAATAGCCAGCCAAAAAGAAAGGCCGCATGATCATTTGCATCTCTGGCTTTCTTTCCAAAGTTCCAAACTTCATTACTTACAAATGTGTAAGTGAATTTGGTGGGTGTCCCAGCATTAAGAGACAACCCAATTGAGCAGCACCGATTACAGCAACAACACTCGATGTGTGATGATGACCCGCTGCTGCTGCCCATTCTTGAGTCGACGAAGATGAAGATCCTGAAAAAGCTGTCAGCAGCCCTGGCACCGGTGCATATGGAAGTTGAGAATGTGTCGTTCCAGCAGCGGCAGGAGGGCTACACTGATGAGATGTCCACAGATTGTTGTGACACCCACTTTAACGTGAACTTGGTGTCAGAAGAGTTTGAAGGCCGGAGCCTCTTGAAGCGTCACAGGCTGGTGTACGCAGTTTTGGCAGACGAGCTTCAGACTGGTGGGGTCCATGCCCTCTCCCTTGTTACTAAAACACCATCCGAAGTAGCCAACAACAACCAGGAATAAAATTTTGTTTCCTAAGTCCAAAGAAGATCTCACCCATCCCGTTTTTTTTCTTTTTCTTTTCTTTGGGTCTTTTTCCCCCTCTATGTAGCGCCTATAATGCTTACCCAAATTTTTTTTTAACATTAATTGATGACATTAAAAAAAGGAAATTTCCAACTGCTCAAAACTGGGGAAAAACTGTCCCAAGAATAAATCTGTGTCAAAACGTGGCAAAATTTTCTCCAAAAATGCTTATTCTTCAAAACTTGATGAAACTTTGTTTCCTTCAATTTTCAAAGCCCAAAGAGCTTTGCATCCTCTTTCTTTTCTCTTTCTTTTTTTTTCCCCCAATTTAGTATCTATAGAAAATTTTGCAAATGTTTTAAAGCACTCATTGGTGACATGTTTGTGAAGGATTTCCAACTGGGTGAAAACTGTCACAAAACTAAATCGGTGTCAAAATTGGCAAAAAATTCACTAGAAATATTATGTTTTTTCTCAAAACTTTGGTGAATTTTCTCTATAAACAGCGAATTTAGGACAGAATACTCGTTTCAAATATTAGAGATCAAAATTCTGTGAAAATTCATCATTCCATGGTCACTATCCCTATCCTGACCCTGTTCCAACCACATAATAGGACTCAAGCTCGAAGTACCACTGTAGGTAAGGCTTGTTCACCCTAGCCATGAACTATTTTATGTACTTGGTTGGAGACATCAAAACCATAAAAGAGAGGTTTAGGGGTGGGGAGAGACTTGAGAATTCAAAAATTGATGAAAAGGCTCTCTAATGTCATTGAGAACGTTTAATAGTTAGGGAATGACATAAGATATGAGGACAAGGCACTCACAAGACTTAGATAATATCTGTTAGGATGTAAGAGTAGCTCCATTGGTGGCCTGTACAACATATTTTTAATGAAGTGCACCATTTATATGAAGGATTGCAATAGCAAATTTACACATGATTATGTAGAGCTTGTAAAAGGCATTACACAACACAAGGATTGCATTTGATTGGCAAAATATCATGATTAACCTGGGTTGTTGACCTTAAATGGTCTCTCATTTTATATTAGGTACATCCCATTTTCCAAAATGAATCATTTTCTCAATCAAACAACCACCAAAATGGAATAATATTATATGAATTGGGAGATTAGATATTATTGATGGAATCCATGAGAATTGAAGTCAATGTGTTGCAAGGGTTCAAATTGGGCTTGATGAATAAAAGTGGATGACTTTTTGCTCCTGCAAAAATGTTCTAAGAATTAACAAATATGCAATTCAAATATTTTCACCATTTGCACCATTAATGAATTCAAAACATTCATTTTACTTAACCCAATTTTTTCATAACTGATGTACCATCCTTAACTTGAAAAATACAAAAGTATTAAAATCATTATAACATTTTAGGGCCTACATTTGGTGTCTATGTGCCATTTGAATTTTGACGTTTCTAGTACATGAGATTTTCACCAATTCTTCAACAATTTGTTTTGAAAAAAAGTTCATTAACAATTATTAATAAGGACTAAAAAAATTGGCTTAATTTGAAAGTTGCATCATGCTATTGATTGTAGCTTCATTTCCTTTTCAGGGAATTTAGTATGTATGGCAATGTAATGCACACAAATCATGCATCACCTTCATCTTTTTCTTAGTGCACCTTGTAGCTTCTTTATTTCATTTTATTGTCACAATCTAAACCCTAAAAATCCTGGATGATCGTCAGGGAAATCAATCTTCAGGAGGTTAGGTATACCTCCAAATTATTACTTTCAATGGGTGAGAGAACAAACATTGAACCCTTTCACTGATGTACAACCTAGTCTTTCTTTGTTTTCTGATTGATAATCATGCATTGACGATTTTCACTCTCATAATATTAGGATCATGAATTGCATAATCTTATTTTGTTTTACATTGCTTAGTACATTAGATCATGCATTGATGTGTCATGGCCTTTTGTGCTTTTGTTGTCGTAATTTGTATGCATTTTCCAAAGTTATTTTCCATTACCTTGGGACAAAAACACTTGCAATATTTCAATCTAAGTTCGACTTTTTTACTATGTATATCTTTAAATACATTTTAAAATGACACATATAACTATGTGATATGTCACTAATAATTTTAAATTTCCTTTTCTAGGACTTTTGGTAAGTACTTTATGTTTGGAATTTTCAACAGCTAGATTATTGTTGGTTTTTCATAATTACTTCCCATATATTTGAAACATGTAACATGTACAACAAGGAGGGAGTTTAAATTAATATATCTTCTTGTGCTGAATATATATAATTGGTTTTTAGCATATTTTCAAGACATTTTCAAAAGGGATATAGAATTGCAACCATTTGAAACATATTTTTTTGAAGTAATGATGTACCTTTAAAACAATGGATAGGTTTAAGGAGCAAATTATTGAATAAGCCATTTTCAAGTTGTCAAAGGTTAGAAATTTTAATATCTATTCACATAAGAGTAATTTCTACTGCATCCTTGGGTTTAATGGTAAAGTGAAAAAATATGTTACAATTTTTATTCTCCTCCTTTCTCTATTCATTACTAGTTTGTATAACATTTTTTTAATGAATTAAATAATTAGTGTTGTGCTTGTATGTGATTTTAGATATATGTTTCATATAAATGTAAATAACAGACTTATTTATAGTCCATGTAAATGTAAATGCCTAACCTTGGACATGTATGAGGAAAATCATGTAATTTCATTTTAAGCTTTGTAAAATCATGTAAGTGTTCTATGGATTCATCTAGAGTCTATGGCTTCAAGCAATCAATTTTGTATATAATGTTGTTAATATGTTATTCAAAAAAGATTATGCCAATACCTTTTCAAAAAATAAGTACCTCATTCATTTCCCCTTTCCATGTACACAAACATGAAAAAGGAACATTTTCCTTTTCAATTTGTGCCTTTTCATGTCCATATTATCTAATTAAATAAGATTTGAGATTGACATAAATAATGATGAACTACTAAGAATCATATATGTGAGATATGATAAAAAAAACTATAATTTTTTTGAATTGACATTATATAACGTCATATTGATTTAGAATTTTTTCCTTGGCTCATCATGTAAATTCATGCAAATCCTTGTTTTGATAAAGAAAAAATGGTGCAAAATTTGTCAATATCGGTGCCAATGAATAGAACATTCTCAAAGTTTCATAATTCTTTTTTGGTGATGGTCCAATCAAAGTGGTCCATTGCCAACATTTTTGTTTTTGAAACTTTTGGATGTGGCACAACTAATTTAATCCTAGTGGGAATGGATCACTGAAATTATTTGAAGTAAGACAACTTTAGATTCCAAAAGTCATCCTTTGGACAATTTCAAACTGAAATTTGTTTAATCAATTCCCAAGTAAAGAGAGAAAAATGTGTTTTTTTCAAATTTGTGTTTTTCTAGAGGTTTTTTTTTCAACGCCATATTCATTCAATATCTTTTATACCAACTAGCATCACGTTTGTCTTCAATTGAATTCCATTCAATGTATTTGAATGTTATCAAATTGAAGTTGAATTTAAAATTGATTCAAATATATTGAATACAATTCAAATTGAGATGCAGTCACAACTAATTAATGTGGACAGAAAATAGGTCTAGTCATTAAGGCTGTGTAATATACACACTTTACACTTCCCGCTTGAAAAACATTTACACAAAGTTGTGTAAATGTAGGGTAGCCAGGCCGGTCACCAAGACTTAGTGTCTCAGAGGTCTGCGAATTTCTGGAGAGTGCTCATTTGAATTTCATGTCCAAAGAGGAATTGTAGCCCTACTATTTGCGCACACACAGAAAGTTGAATCGTTGAAAGAGATGAAGAAATGAGTCAGATGTGACCCTCCAAAGTAGGGGGGGGGGTCAAATGGTGGAAACGAAAAACCACCGAACAGTTGGAAGTTTATTACCGAATACCTAAAAAACTAGTTGAACGTCGCTCTATTGCCTTTATGGTTCAAAGATTATTTGTAGATCATATGGTTGCACTCTTATAGCACTTTAAATCACTTAAATTAAACAAGAAATGAGAAAGTTATGAGCAATGAAAGTAAGAGGCGTAGAAGAGAAGAAAAGATAAGAAAACTAAGTTTTATAACTTGGAAAAGCTTATTTCTATTCTTGCTCTTCTATAATTACTCCTTTGCCTCTGCTGTTCAAAGACGAATTGAAGAGCTCAAGTTAGCGCTCCCATAACCTTTTAAATCACTCAAAATGAAGAAGAGATATAAAATGTTCGGTCATATGTGGTGTTCGGTCATCGGGAAGGTTACCCTAATTGAATTTTTTTACACTTCCCCATGTAAGTGGAAATTTGTTTTTTGCACTTTGAGAGGGTAAATGTAAATTTTTTAATTTACAGCCACGTATATGTGTATTTACATTTTACCTCCACAACAATGGTTTTAATGCGTTGAGAATTAGAAAAGTGTAAATGTCAGAAAATTCCCTTTATTTTCCCCAATTCTGATACTCTCAGGAGTTCAAGTGAAGAGCCTCGTTTCGAAATGTTAATTTAGGGCTAGGGTTTGCAGCTTCGAACATTGCGCGCAGAAAGAACGGGTACGAACGAGGTCCAACAAGCAAGAAAGAAAGCAAGCAAGGAATTTTAGGGTTAGGGTTTGCAGGTTGGAACATTTCGCACACAGAGAACGTGAACTTGCACCATTTATGCTTGTAGATCCAAGTAAGCAAGGAAGCAAGCAAACAAGGAAAGAAGCAAGGAAGTAATCAGGATAAACATTTGGAGGACCCATTGTACATCCTCGGGGATTCATGGATTGATGCAGAGCATGCGCTGAATACAAGGGGGAAATTACTTTGGGCACTGAGTTCTAGGTGAGATGGAAATCCTTTTCTACTCAAGGGAGGTTTGCTGCAATTATCTTTTTCATTGTAACTAGGTTTTTGAACTTTGCTCATGTGTTTGACCTTTATGTGTTCTGTTCGTGGGTTTGTTTGCAGAAGTTCTGAAGGCGGTGCATTTTCTTTTCCCCTTTTTTTTGGGTGTGTGGTTGGGGGGAATCAATGGCGGGTATGCCTGATCCTCTCACTGATCTTCCTCCGCCATCTCGGTTTGATCCTGAAGATCTAAATAGTTTTGCTCTGGGCCCAGAATCTGTCGAGGTCAGCGCTCCTTTTATTGTGGTGTGTGCTTCAACTCCCAACAGTGCTCTCCACCCCTTCTTGGCATTTGCTGGTTTGCAGACTAGACCTCTCATTCCTGGTGTTCAGTTGAGGTTTTGTACAAGCTTGTAAAAATGATGATGTTGTCCAGGAGGGTTATATTTAGGGTTTAGATGAGGTCAATGATTTTTCAGTACAAAAGAAGATTCGTTATGTATTGACAAGTCTTGATTCAGGCGTATGCTTATGATAGTATTGTGTTTGGGGTATTGCTTTCATAAGAGAGAAAATTGGGAACATTGTGACACCTTACCTTTCCTCAAGTGCCAATTCAATAAGGGTTCTTAAATGGATGAAGTGAGGCTGACACTAGAGGTTTCTTTGGCTCATGGTATGAGTGGAGCTGATGGTCCATAGTAATGGTTTTGGTAGATGTAACCCCAATGTGGTGGTTTTACAGTGGGCTCCATCAATGAAGAAGCTTCTTCAATCAGGAGTTCTTCAACCCTCCCTTTTACTTCTGTCTCAATCGAATGTAGGCGCGCACCTCCTTCATAATTTACCTGGCAAAAGAATTATCGGTTCAATCATTTTCCCAGATATTTCCATGGTGAGTATTTGCTTGCATTCACTGAATTATTTAACTGGGAAAGGGCCAAACATTCAGCAATGAGATGTAGCATTTCCTTAGTTGATGTGGACAGGAGTGCACTCTGGTAACAGGCTTCTGTTCAGGGGGCAGGAGGCCCAACCACTACCCTCTATGTAGGCCTCTTGATTCCGTAGTGTTAGATGCTTGCTTCTACAGGGATGAGTTGAAATGAAATGAAGCTGGCCTCACAAAGTTTGTTGCACCTTCAATGAGGATGCTATTAACTTTTTTGATCATATATTTCTCTTGAGTGCTGCCAACATCATGACTGTGTCTTCCTGTTGCTTCTGGAAATGTGAGAGAAAGCCAGGACACAGATGTTTGTTTAATAATTTTCCTGGAATTTCAGTTGATTATCATATTCTTATCTGCACCCACTGTGGGGAGGTGATGAGATCAATGGGTAGTTGTGGGAGCTTGTCACTGCTGTTCATGATGAAGGTGATGGTCTGACACTTTGTGAGTGACTCTCATAAGGATATGACCACATTCATTGTTGGTTCACTGTGGAAGTCTTGTTTAGAGATTTCTCTGCAATCTCATAGGTATGTGGTTAACAGCATTTGTCTCTTGTCACCATTATGTTGGGGTAGGTGAATAATTTTGTTGAGCCAAGTCCACACAACAAAGAGTGCTATTTATTTGCAGTGGATTCAGATGCTTCAGTGGTGCTAGTCAGCGCTCAGTACTCAATATCTCCTGAACATTCAAGTCTCTGGACAAAGACAATTTTTAAGGCCATACAGCCCAGCAGGTATTCCCACTATCCCCTTTTGCCCTTTTTATGTGTGCATTGAGTTGATACCAGTAGCAGGATTATCCAATAGTTGGATTTACCAGAAGCTTACCTTCATTTCGTTAAGCAGCTTGAATGAGGATTCCATTGACTCTTTTGATTTGCTATGTCTCTTCTGTTCTATCTAGCATTGTGATCAAGTCTTTCTGTTGCTTCTGGAAACATGACAAAAACTTGGGATGCAGATTTTCTTAATTTAGGGTGCTGATGATGCCAGTAGGGAGTAACGGCAGCTAGTCCCTGCCCTTCATGATGAAGGGGTGGTCTGATACTCTGTGAGAGGTTATGACTGCACTCATCTTATTGTGTTCACTTTGGTTTTACTGGAATTGACACAATGGTTACCTTCACAGTGTTATTGTGGAGTTTTTTCTTCTATCTGATCGATATGAATTGCAACTAGTTTCCACTCTTCATTTAGTGTGTTGGGCATTTGTTGAGAAGATTAATTTTTTTCGCTGGAGCTTATGCTGGAGTGAGCACAAAGAGACCTTAGATCTTCATCTGCCTGTCAAAAGCTTGGACAAATCATCCTTATAGGTTTGCATTGCAGTCTTTTTGGACAGTTCTCCCTTGCTTTTTGGTGAGAACAAAAGGTGAGGGGTCCAAAGACTTTGAGAAGGTTTAAGGTGTTAGTGAAGTGCATTTTCATGAACTGCAGAATATCGTACAATCTTCATATGGTGCTTCAGTCGTATAATTGAATGGAAGATGATGACAAAGTCTGTGTTTTCTGAGGATGAAAATAGGGTGCTGATTTTGGGAACAATTGCAAGCCAGCATTTTAGGGGGAAGCTATCAGCAGATGACCCTTTGTTATTTGTTTTGGAAACCGATGAACAAAAGGTATTTGTATTCTCTGGCCAAGTGTTTCAATATCCTTGCCCTCAAAAGACTAGAATTGTTCTATGGCTATTTGGTTCCACAATTTTAAGCTAGCTAAACAATGCTGACTCTGGGAACCAAACATTCAGAAACTTTTCAGCTGGTGGAGATCATGTTGTAATAGTAAAAATTCTTGCTCTCATGAAACTGTCAAGTTGGTCAAGCTGGGTTCAGTTATGAGTATGATAGTTGTACTCCTGAGCTGCTGGGAATGATTAACCCTATGACTTGAGGACCTGAGGAGTATATGGGGAGCTTTGTATGAGATACAGTGGTGCTTGAACTCAACAATGATTGCATTTAGTAACTTATTGGAGCTGTGATTGTTGTTGATGCTCAGTCAGAAGACAAAGATCAAGTTGCTGTGGCTCCTTTCTTCCCATCAGGCAGTTTGGTGGATGGTGTGGCTGCTGCCCTCATAACACATGTAAGGCTACATGCAACATGATATAGAAGTGTACTAGTTGCAATAGTTTTTCAGGTGACTTGGTGGAGCATGAACACAAAAAACTCAGCCATTCCAGTTGAGGTTTTCAAAAATACAAAAGCTATCTTTGGGTTATCTTCATTACTGATAATCCCAAATGGCATTCGGCTTAGGGAGATGTCAGCAAGCAATAGCCAGCAAAACATACTTGCTTTTGAATGCTGACAATTATGTTTCAGCAGGCTTTGCTTCCTCCTAAATTGGCAAAATAAGTATCTCAATGTTCTGTGTTGATCTCAGGATTAAGTGTGTCACATTGGATTGTGGGTGCAGTGTCAAATACAAGGCCAAAAGGCATGCTTGCTGATGTCTTGGCCAGACACGAACATGAGTGTACTGCGGCTGTTGGTGTCTGCCATAACCACCCTCATTCATCGAGCCATTCCACATACCTCAGCCCTAAATTTCATGGTGGCAAGGGAGGCAACTGAAAAGAGAAGGATACAATCCGATTCTGAGCTCTATGTCTGAAATTTTGAAGCACTCATTGTGCGGTGAAGAAAATTGAGGACAGAAACAGAGATTTTGGTGTGGACTCCTGAAGCATTGAACTCTTTTTCCCAAACAAGTTATAGCAATTTGGAAATGTTTCTATGGTCAATTGGAATGCCCAACCACCTTAAATGTGTTGGTGGTGGTGGTCAATGGCAATGCAGCATAATGGCACACATGTCACCAAGGCTGTTACTTGATGTAGCCATTCAATCATAAAGAAGGGATAGTTGGGTGACTTTGCTAAGAAAACCCATCTGTAGTGGGCATCACAAGGTCAACTGATGACCAACAAACCATGTGGGTGGTCTAGGCAAGGGGAGGCTTTGGCAACTGTGCTAGGGCGATTTCAAAGTCACCACCTCTGACAGAGAAAGTAGGCCTATGGGACATCTTACAGGGTGGAGAATCACTTAGTCTTTGATGGAAAACCTAAAGTTGCTTTTCTTTTGGTGCTGTTTGTTGGCAACAACTTTATCTATGGCTTCAGTGTCTTTGGGACATGTGATCTTGTTTTGTATGCTTGAAGAGCCCAAATAGATGGCATCAGTTTTTCAATGGCAAGGCATTGTTAACATGGCTCATACAACTTTTTCAATATCACCAGACTTTATCTTTTTTTTGGGGCTTGAAGTTGAACTTTCATAACCTTTAAAGAATATCCAACTTTGGAAACACCTCTATATTTCTAGTGTTCCTAGTGGCCAATCTTTAAACTTTCTTTTTGGCTCCTTGCAATTTGTTTTTGGGTGTAGACCCTCCCAATTAATTAATTCGGTGTACAATAATTGTGCACCTATACTCTCCTTTCCATCCATTAACTTAGGGTGAAAATGTGGACAAACAGCTGTGGGGCCATAGTTTTCAAGTGGCCAAGAGAGGGCTAATCATGCATTCAGGAGGGCTCAGCTTTGTTCTTTTGGGTTTTGGACAAAAGGATTATTTTGTTTTTTCAGTTGATGCCAACATATTCCCATTGTGTTCCAATTGAGTTACAAGGAGGTTCCTATGAAGTTCCCCCTGTGTTCCTCAAGATGTCCCCCCTAGCACCACACTTTTATCCAATATAGTTTGATCAAAGTCAAACTTTCATGTACGTAGGCTGTAAAGGTGGCCCAAAGGAAAGCACATCTTTTGAGGCATGCCCAATGTTTTAGAAAAATTTAGATGGGCTAATCCAAGTGTCTCCTTTCACCAAAAAAAGCTTTAATTAAAGCTTTGGGGTACATCAACTAATTAATAAGAAGGATGAATACCTTATGTATACACATACATTAATTGGTAATGACAATATTAGCCCGTATTTTCCATCTCATTGGCACACCTAAACATTAGTTTGCACAGTCTAAATCTCTAAATATCCCCATCTATCTTGCTATTTCCCTCGCCAACAGTTCCAATATCCACAGATTGAAATTGTATAGATGGTTCAAAGTGATGGTTTACTGCACTTGAAATTTGCAAACACACAACTGCCACAACTGGTCAAAATTGCAGGCAAAGACTTATCATGAAATCCAAAGTGACTACTTGCAAAACACATCGTCCTGTGAGAATTGAAAGGCAGAAATCTCCACAGGTGCTTAGCGTGTGGCCCTGCACTGGAAGTCTTGGATGAGGTGCAATAGTCATATCCACTGAGTTCATTGCAAGATTGCTGTCACCCTGGACAGCTTCCAAGGCCCTCGAGGAGAGCCCTGGAAGAGTCTAATAAATATCATCAAACCTTATTTATTGATTTCTGATTGGCTTGATAGTTTGATTAATACAAGTGCGTAGAAATTATTAGTTTCCCACCTATTTGCATTCCCAGTTTTAGTTTTATGGGCAAGGTTGGAAAAAAGTAAATAACTAAATCTTGGATGTGAGAAACAGTTTTTTAGGGTCACAAACTAAGTACCACTGGAGATGCTTTTAGTATATCACCATAATTTTACTTGTAATTGCCTTTAATATTTTAAGGGCAAGAGGGTTAATCTTTAGCAAGAGAGGAAACATGGCATGCATTCAATGCTTGTCAAAAACTTCTCTCTACAAAATTCACAATTTGAAGACACCTTGTGAATATTACTCACCTTTCAGGACTCATGGACTTGGAAAACAGTGGAAGTTGGGGACATTTTTAGTTGAGCTAAAGAAGCTTGCCTGATGATTTTGGTGTGTTTGAGCTTGTGTTTTGTTTAAAATTCCTTGGTTTTGAAGTTTTTCAGAGAGAAAAAGAAAACAAATGAGGAGGGGCGGGGCTTGTGACTACACAACCCCCCTCCTTTCTCTTGTGGGGGTGTGGTGGGTGTGGCTGTCATTGCTGTTGCCCTCTTTTCCCCAAAACCCTAAACCCAACCCCTAGCCAAACGCCCAACAACCCAAACATTTTCACAAGATAGAGTTTCTTGTAGTAGGCATAGGAAACTCCCAGAATTTTGATGCATCCACAGACCAATTCTATGATCCCTTGTATTTTTCATCACTTCCACACATAATCCTTAATCCATGTCCAACTAGACTTCCTTCATCTCGTGCCATTAAACTTGGAACATCCAAAAAAAGAAAGAAACAAGAAACCTCAAAAACCAAGTCCTCCCGAGCATTTTTCTCCACGAATTGCCCACAAAAATTTGCCACTTCAGAATCTTTCCTCTAAAAACTCCTACACACCAAGCAAAATAATTACCTACTTATCTTCTTGTTGTAAGCCATGCTTCCATCTTCCACCATCAACTTGACCTTTCAGTCACCTCATTGACCTTCCATTGATTTGCATCAAAACAAACCAAAGTTGCATGTGTTAACCATCACCAATCGTGGAGTCTCCAGATAACTTACAACCATCCAAAAACACTAGTAAACCTTGTAAGTATTTAGTTGCCAAAAATTTACTCGCAAGCAAACAAAACAAACAAAACATAGAGAAACTTAAGAGATGTTTATCTCTGCTTCCTTTCAAACTCATCCATCAATTGCTGTCTGTTTTGGCACTTTCCTTGCTTTTCATCAGTTGCAAAAAATCATCCAGTTAAGTTATCATCCATAATATGCCTCATTCACACACCACCTAATTTCATGTCACATAGGGTCATAGGGTTACACATTCAGATTCCTTGAGGAGTTAGGTGGTGATTTAAGAACTCACAATTTTATCATTTCTTCATAAGAGCTTTGATTATATTTTCTTGATTTACTCCGCTATTGTCAAAATGTGACCATTGGCTCATAGTGTTTGTTGGCCCATAAGTCTGAACATTTTGTGTTGCTTATTGGGCAGTATGGAGATTTTTTTGCATAAATTTAATATTCAAACTATTAATTGGTTAATTTATTTTTGAGAAAACTCTAAACTTTTAAACCTTCCCTACCTAGGCAATATACAAGATGAGCATTTGAGAATCAATCTTTGTGCATAACAGGGGGGTATCACAAAAATTATAAATAACCAATGTAATTGGTAATTGTGTGTATTACTTTGGACGGGAAATTGATAACATGAAGTTTTGAAAATTTTGAAAAGAATAGGTACAATGTGTGGTGCCCAAAAAAACCTTTCCAACATTTGTTAAAAGAAAAGAAAGAACAGCCTGACCAACACTAGTTGAGACCAATTTAAAAAAAAAGAATGTTCATGAGGTTCTACAAGGGTGGATATGCGATAATGTTACTGATTGAGGAAAGTTTTGTTGTCAACGCTCAAGTCCTTTATCCACTACTTCTTGTTGTTAGCAATATCCCTCAATTTGAGTTTGTTAGCAATGTTGATGGTGATCTCCATGATGCTTGTGAATGTTTTTCCAATTTGTCTCTTAGAAAAAAACACCAAAATGACGTTCTCAGAACATTCTTTTCTTACATGAGCTGAATAAATAGACTTTATTCAAGCAAAAAGCACACAAAAGAAGAGGGAAAAAAAACACAAAAAAACCTCCAAACAAGAAAATATGAGATAAAAGAGAGGAGTCTTAATTAGTCAATTACACATTAAAAAATGAAAAAATAGTTTCCAATTTAGAGTGATTTAGTGACTCTTGATCCTCAAAGACTATTACCTCCTTTCCTAAGTGGTAACAGATAACAACCACCAAAAGGGAGGCACCATGAGAGTTACCATTAGCAGCCTAATGATGTACAATTAGGACATATTGATGAATTGAAACTCAAACCACTTGCCTTTAGTAACACTGAGTTGTAACCATTGTTTTTGGGTTATGATATTTTAGACTTCAGGGCCAGTGCCAACAACATACCATTTTTTTTGTCATTAAGGTTAAACATTATCATTTAGATTTGTTCGTTTGATAAATATGTATGTGCCAGCTTTCAAAAACAAACTGACTCCAGATATAGAGATGGTTTATAGATATTCAAAGT
>Ga0209208_10004537_pt1 | contig 19645 bp, 20 predicted proteins | sample S1TSphfallax_3_FD_187694 | JGI IMG/M metagenome (GOLD analysis project Ga0209208, IMG submission 187694) | Host-associated microbial communities from peat moss isolated from Minnesota, USA - S1T2_Fd - Sphagnum fallax MG (SPAdes) (version 2) | ecosystem: Host-associated > Plants > Peat moss >... | reverse complement strand
TACACCAAAACTGCCTACTTCTGTTGTTTCTTCTCTATATATTCCCTTGGGTCCATTACCATAGGTATAGTCACCACTATAGTTAGCTAAATCTGTTGTTAGGGTCTCCCCAAAATGGAATGGTGTTTTTGTCCCCGCTCTACAAGCATATTCCCATTGGGCTTCACTGGGTAGGCTGTAGGCTCTCTTTGTCAGGGAGGCAAGCCGGGCACAAAACTCCACTGCATCGTACCAAGAAACGGACTCTACTGGTCGATTTCCACCTTTAAACCTAGATGGGTTTGGCTCTAATTTGCGGTTTACTTGGGGTAACTGAGCTACCCTTTGCCATTGGGCTATACTCTGCACGGTTATTCTGCACTTTAACTGCCATTACGATTACAGCCAATCTAGCAGGGCAATAACCGTTATAATATGTCCCACTTGACGCGGCTACCCCTCCCTACCCCATCAAATAAATTCTCTTTCTCCAAATTTTTTACCTGACCGAGCCAACTTTATACACACCATCCCTTATCAACACTCAGGTTAATAAGAGATGGTGTGTAATCTTCGTTATCAGTTCCCTATCCTCAGCATGGGAGATTTAAGGGTTAAGGTGATGAATCTGTGGGAGTCTGATTCATCAGCACCACTGGGCGCTGACTAGGCTCAAATCGATATGACTGTTCTTGCATAATACTTTTTGCTTGGCTAGGATCAAAGTCCCGGCTAAACTTTGCCTGCAAATTATTCACACGTGTTTCCATCAGGTTGACTTCCGTATGGAGTTCTCGCAACTTTTCCTGCTGTGACCAGTAATAGGGTAGAAGTTGTCCTAAGGCAGATACTGCCGCTGCGGAAATAATCAGGTTAACCGCTATCTTAGCTGTAATTTCTACTCCCATTATCTGGTAGGAACGTTGACGGAGATGCCGTTTTGGTCGAGGCACAACTAGGCGTCTTGGGATAGGTTGTAGCGGGGATCTGGAAGATGGTAACGCGTTCATGATACTAAAAAGAGCCTTGCTGATTGAAGGGAAGCACCGTCAAAAGCACACTGGTACTAATTAGGGCTTGTTTTAGCTGCCATATTACTTCATTTTTGGCAAAGTTCATAAGTATTTGGCAACAAGGGGAGTAGATACAAACTAATTTTTCCCACTCGCAGCCCTCTGCTCTTAGATGCGTCCGAGTAAAGAATAACCTGGCATCCGCAGGTAAAGCCAAAACACTTGTGTGGTGAATTGGGAAATTATACCTTTGGTATACCAGGCTATTAATTCTCTAATCGTACCCGCCAAATATTGGCGTTACTTGTAAAGTTCCGTGGCTAGCCGCCAAGCCAGAATTCCTGGAATTAGAGCCACAGCCAGAGCGATGTACACTTGAGTATCTGAGATAGACATGGTGGAAACTCTCCTAGCTTCAAACTAGATGTTTAACACTTCGTCTACTACTTTTCCCTGTTTTGCCAAGATTGGGGAATATCTTGTTACAAGATGCAACAAAAACCCTCATTAGGGACGATTTATTGAGTTTTGTTGATGAAAAAAACTTATGAGTTTATATTTAGGTATCGACTTCGGCACCACTGGTGCACGCAGTATGGTGATTGATGATCAAGCTTCTATCCAGGCTGAGATGCGGTATCCTTGGCAGACCTCAGCTACTACTGACTGGGTAAATTGCTGGGAAACTGCTTTATTCACGCTGTTGGAACTAACTGCCGGGGAATTTCGGACTGAAATTCAGTCCATCGCCATTAATGGAACTTCTGGTACCGTTTTGTTAGTGGATGCCAACGGACAGCCTGTGATGGCACCGCTGTTGTATAAGGACCCCAAGGGTGCGTCTGTCCTAGAGCAACTAAGCAGGGTTGCTCCCATGCATCATACTGTACTAAGTGCTACCTCTAGCCTCGCTAAACTCCTATGGATGAGGCAGTTACCTGCTTTTGCGGAGGCTAAATATTTCCTCCATCAGGCTGATTGGCTAGCTTTTCTGCTGCATGGGAATTTAGGGATTAGCGACTACCATAACGCTTTGAAACTGGGCTATGACGTTGAACAGCTCAAATATCCGACTTGGTTAGAAAACTTGCACATTCCCATTCAGTTGCCACAGGTTGTACCTCCTGGGACTCCAATTGGTGAATTACGTCCAGAAATTTGCTCTCAATTTGGTTTCCGAGAAAATTGTGTGGTTTGTGCGGGGACAACAGATAGTATTGCTGCTTTTCTCGCCAGTGGAGCTAAATTTCCTGGGGAAGGGGTGACATCCCTAGGTTCAACCCTAGTACTTAAACTTTTAAGTCGCACCCGCATCGAAGATACTCGATATGGGATCTACAGCCATCGGCTGGGGGATTTGTGGCTGGCAGGAGGTGCTTCTAATACTGGGGGTGCTGTGTTGAAAGAATTTTTTACCGATGCCGAGTTAGAACAACTGAGTCAAGAGATTGATGCTACCCAAGTGAGTAAATTGGATTATTATCCCTTAGTAGGGGTAGGCGACCGCTTTCCAATTAATGATCCTCTCCTACCTCCAAAATTAGAACCACGTCCAGACAAACCCAAGGACTTTCTCCATGGTCTGTTAGAAAGTATGGCGCGCATTGAAGGGCAAGGCTATGAATTACTCCAACAGATGGGTGCAGATAAATTAACCCGTGTCTATACTGCTGGTGGTGGTGCAGCAAATACAACTTGGACTAATATTCGCCGACGATATCTAAAAGTACCTGTATTTACCTCAAAGAATACGGAAGCTGCATACGGCACAGCACTTCTGGCTAGGCAGGGAGTTAAAAATTCCGCCATGAGCCGCAACCCTCTTTTAAGTTAGGAGAGGGAAAGAAACAATCTCTCGACTCCGATTTACCGGAATAAATCACTTTTTCTTATCGTATGGAAAAATAAAAATACTTGAATCTATGATTAAAAGTCATTAAACTATAACTACTCAGCGAGTAAAAGTTGAGTAACAACTATCCCCTAGCTAATTAACAGCCTTACGGCCTACCTCTGTGGAAATCTCTAACAAGTTAGAATATACAATCTTAGCCCTGGTAGAGTTAGCAAGTAGCTACTCCAAGGGAGAACCCCTACAAATCCGCGAGATTGCGACCCTACAAGATATCCCAAACCGCTATCTCGAACAGTTACTAGCAACATTGAGGCGTAGAGGTCTAATCAAGAGTATACGTGGTGCTAAAGGGGGCTATGTTCTAGCACGAGACCCCCAAAAAATTACACTACTGGATGCCCTAAATTGTATGGAAGGATATGACCCAGTTGAGTCAAAATCAGAACTAAGTCTTCAAACAATAGAAGGGGAAGTAATTCAGGAGGTATGGGAGGAGTCCCGTCAAACAGCTAACGCTATTTTGCAGAAATACACACTCCAAGACCTTTGTCAACGCCGAGCTATCAAAGAACGGAAGGAACTGATGTATTACATCTAGGACTTGGGGTTGAATAAGGCAAGAGGTTCCGTACCTAAGGGGTGTGAATCCCCGAATGTACTGGCACCAATCAATTAAAAATTGAGTGGGGGTCTTAAACCCTTGCTCCCTTCGATTGTCAGAAAGTATACTGAAGACGGGTTGGAACTTTACTTTTACAACCGTTAGGAGGTTAACAGGGAAAAATTTTTTGCCTGGACAAAAGTCCAGCAATCAGCCGTTTTTAGTAAGTAATCGTGCAGAATTATTTACACAGGACTTTTCAGTCTGGATAAGAGTTTGATGCCTAAATTTTGTGCAATTAATTTTGCATAGGTACTTATATAAATCCTTTCTGCCCTGGAGCCTCATGCCTTTCTTGATAATTAAATTATCCTCCTGCTGCCGCTCATGAGTATGATTATGAACCCCACATTGCTAAAACCTCACAGCTTATGGAAGAAAATCATTGAGCAAAGTAGCCATGCCCTAGCGTGCGGGGCAATGCAATCTCTGCCGACGGAATTGGAGTTTGTGGAACAGGATGGTATCCAATTCTTGGTCCGGATTTTGTCTAATTTTGAACGCAAGCAGAAACAGTCAACCCGTGGTAAGGAATTTAATCCTTTTCTCCCCTACGAAGAGGATTTATTTGTAGCGGATATTTCCGACACTCACCTATGTATTTTAAATAAATTTAATGTTGTAGATTATCACCTACTGATTATCACCCGCGCCTTTGAGGAACAGGAGAGCTTGCTGAACCTAGAAGATTTTACGGCTCTGTGGGCGTGCTTGGCTGACTTTCGGGGGTTGGGGTTCTACAATGGGGGTAAAATTGCTGGAGCGAGCCAGCGCCATAAGCATTTACAATTAATTCCTGTGTCACACCTACCCATTGAACCATTGTTGGCAGCAGCTAAATTTGAAAATGCGATCGCTACTCTGCCTAGATTACCTTTTGTCCATGCTTTCACTACCTTAGAACCTGCAGACAGCGCAGAATCATTACTTGAACGGTATCACAAATTATTAGCGGCTGTGGGCTTAGGAGCAATTAATCATGATCAACAATCTGGAGCTTACAATTTATTAGTCACATCGGAATGGATGTTGATCATACCACGTTCTCAGGCAGAATTTGCGTCTATTGCTGTCAATTCCCTGGGCTTTGCGGGGATCTTGTTAGTCAGAAATCAGGAACAAATGCAGGTTATCAAGCATTACCAGCCGATGACAATTTTAAAAAATGTTGCCGTAGAGTTAAATCCTAACTGAGAAATCTATCCTTAATCTTCGCTAAATCAGAAGTCGATAGCAGCAGGTGTGGATAGTGAGGGAATGTTGGATGATTTGCAAGCGATGGGGCTAGTGGTAGAGCCGTTTACGCCGGAAGACGGAGATATGGCAGGACGGATCTGGGCACAAACGCGCCAATATCATTTGTCTTTGGGCGACTGCGCCTGTTTGAGTTTGGGCTTGCGGTTTTCACCAGCGATCGCATTTGGGCAAATCTCACACCAAATTATCAGCGCCGAGGTAGCCCCTAGATTCATCTATGGGGGTAAGGTGCGGGCTTTCTTTATCGCAGTCAAGTTTCTTTTTGGTTTTGAATATACATTTTAATTGAGTAAGAGAACAGCAAGATAAAGTTACCCAGTTTCTTGAAGAAACTTTGGGAATTTGGTAGCTACTTTTTTATACCCGTGCTTAATAACACCAAATTAATCTGTTTTCTTGACAATATTTTATTAAATTAATAATAATCTCAGTAGTATCAAGGGACCGCTATATTCTGCGATCGCATCACAAACGTTTTCCCTGATCTACCCCTACTAATTTTACGCGAATAGAAACGACAATGGGGAGCAATCATCCTTATTTGCTCCTACTTCATTTCAAATCAAAAAGACGAGCAATTCAACCGGATAGAGGCAATTTTGGAGCGAATTACTGAAGAGTAGCCACAACAAGAATCATCATTGAGCGCGTTCCTTGGCTGCTTAAACTTGCGAATAGTCACCAAGCTGATATTAATGATGTACAGAATTTTTTCTTGTGCTTGGGGCGAAATTTTCGGTTTTAAGTCCAATCCGTTCTTTTCTGCTGCCTATTTAAAGTATGAAGTTTAGGAAAGACCCACCTTTAACGTTGTTAGCTCTAGTAACTGTTTTCATTTCTTTTACTACACTAGCTGTTGTATGCTCCTTCAAACATACTAAAAATGCCACTCCTCCAACTTTCGTAGGGAAAGTCAGTTTTTATCAAATAAAAAAGTAGTTTAAATCCCCTTGCAGGGAAAATGTTGGTGGAAAGTTCCAGTTTTTTTAAGTGTGGGTAATTAGGGACTAGGGATTTTGGCTCAGGTCCCCATATCCCCTACTATAAATCCTTTCTGAGTAAGCTTTTCAAGACTTAATAGCAAAAATCAGGTTACATCCCAAAGATTGTAGCGAAAAACCTGTGTTTATTGAGAGTCAGACAATCTAATTCAGAATTAAAACCCAATTCAACAAAATCGTATCACTCCCTAGTACCAGTTGGGATACAAAACCGCTCTTAACCTTGCTGCTTAGTTCCCCAAGATATGGTCTATCTGTTTACGCCGAACTGTACTAGGTAATTGCGATCATGACGGAAAATCGATAGGATATCGGCATAAGGATAGTTATATACTCTAGACGGCTGATTACTGGACTTTTGCCTAGGCAAAAAAAGCTTGCCTGTTAATCTCTTAGTTATTTTAAAAGTAAAGCTCCGACCCATTTTCAGTATACCCAGGGATGAAATCGGCAATTTCCATCCCTGATAACCTTCTAAATTCCTATATATTAAGGCTCCCTCAAAACTACGAAAAAGGCTTGGCACTAAACCAAGCCTAGATATATACCAAGTGTTTACCATATATCCCTAATATAAGCTAGAATACAGACTTTTTCATCTATCTCTAGGCTGTTAACAGATTAAGCAATCGCTGCTAGCTAAAAAAGCTGAAGTTACTATTCCTTATTAAATTATACTCTACATAAGAGTTAAAAAATCAGGTTATGAGTTTCAACTACTTATAAATAGAGGCTTTATCAGGCAAATACCTGCTGACATAATCTGCGTTAATTTAGCTCCTTTATCGGCGAATAGGAAATAAAAAAGGTTTAGCACTCAGCTAAACCTCCATAGAAAGCAGTTATTCGACACACCAGACATAATGTAAATCTACTCTGCCAGTAAGTCATCTTCCTCTGGGATGTATCCAAGAATGGATAAATCTGATAAGAAATTTCAGATTCTTAGACTGAATTTAAGGGGAGTAAAATTGAGGATTTACCCCCTTTAAAACTGGTCTTTCATCTCCCGAACTTTGGCAAAAGTTTGGACTGGATCACTACTTTTGGCAGATGATTGTAATGCCAGTTGTTCCCAGCGTAAAAAGGGATTAGTGCGTTTTTCCACTCCCAGTAGAGAGGGGACGGTGGCTTCTTGGCGATCGCGCTTTTCTTTCACTTCATGAAAGCGTTTCTGTAAATCCCTATTGTCACCATCAACGGTGAGGGCAAAACGTAAATTATTTAAGGTGTATTCATGGGCGCACCAGATGCGGGTATGGTCGGGCAGGGAACGAAGTTTAGTTAAAGAATCCACCATCTGTCCTGGTGTACCCTCAAATAAGCGACCACACCCCCCAGCAAATAGGGTATCACCACAAAATAATTCCCCCGCCTCATCAGCTATTTCTGGGGGGAAGTAGTAGGCAATGTGGGCGCGGGTGTGTCCGGGGACAAAGATCACTTCCCCTTGACGACCGGCAAACTCGACGCAATCGCCTTCTTGTAAAAAAACCTGCTGTCCGGGAATTCTCCCTCGATCTTCAGCTCCACCATAAACTGTCACTTGGGGGAATTGTTGAATTAGCCGCGTATTAGCACCCACATGATCTTGATGATGGTGGGTGTTAAAAATTGTCACTAACTCGGCTTTTAGTTGTGTAAGTTGCTGTAAAACTGGTTCAGCCTCTGCCGGATCGACAACAGCAGCCACGTTTTGCTGTGGGTCGTGCAGCAGGAATATATAGTTATCGGTGAGTGCCTGAATGCGAATTACTTCCATAACTTACCTATCTTACCTGATTACATGGTAGTACCTAATCAGGGTTTTATGGTTATCGTGTGGAAAATACGTAAAAACCTTGATTTTATTCTGTCTATTGAACTATTTGTTACCGATAATCCTCTCCTCTGGCAGAAGTGAATCGATAAATTGACCCCAGAACGAGTAGCTCAAGCTATGGGTGGAGTTTTTGCAGTGATTGCTACTCCCTACCTCTCCACCGCCCATGCCTCCCAGCACCCCATCCTGATACCGGGCCAGTTGACCTGCGATACCAACAATATAATCAACACCGATGCCTTTCTAAGGCGAATTGAATCAACTGATCAACTAATTGGGGGAAAGAAATACCAGTATTAGCCCAAAGTTGAGGATACATACTTGTGGCAGTAAAGCCAGGTAACGTGTTGATCTCGTTAATCAAGACTTCCCCTGTGGCTTCTACATAGAAAAAATCTACCCTGGCTAACCCAGCAGCATCAACGGCAGCGAAAGCCTGCAAAGCCATATCCTGAATTTGCAGGCTGACCGCTTCCGGTAGTGCAGCAGGAATCAACAAATCTGCTCTACCCGGAGTATACTTAGTTTCATAATCATAAAAATCACTGCTAAAAGTGATTTCCCCAACCACAGAAGCTTGGGCTAGTTCGTTACCTAAAACAGCACACTCGACCTCTCTAGCTACAACACCAGCTTCGACAATTAACCTTCTGTCATAGCTAGCAGCATTATCTAAAGCCGCTTCTAATTCTCGATGCGATCGCACTTTGGCAATTCCCACCGATGAACCTAAGTTGGCAGGTTTGACGAAACAGGGGTAGCCTAAGGTGGACTCAAGGCGATCGCATAGTTTGGGGAGTACACAAGGGTCTGACCATATCTGTGCCCTGGTAACAACTTCGTATTTTACTTGGGGTAGTCCTGCCTGGGCAAAGGCAGTTTTCATGGCGATTTTATCCATCGCCATAGCCGAACCTAACACCCCAGAACCCACAAAGGGCACTTGCATTAACGTGAGTAATCCCTGAATTGTGCCATCTTCACCATTTGGTCCGTGGAGGATGGGAAACCAAATTTCTACTTGTTGGGTCTCTGCTGGAAATTGCCAGAGTTTGGGGATGATTGATTGATTGAGAATTGCCTCCCCAGAGGTTAGTACTTGTTGTGCTACTTTCCCAGCTTGCCAAAACCCATCTTTTTGAATATAAAAAGGCAGGATTTCATACTTATTCGCGTTTTCCTCTACACTCAAGGCTTGAGCAATTGCCCGTGCTGAACTTATAGAAACTTCATGCTCCCCAGAACGCCCACCGAATAGCAAGCCTACCCGCATCTGAGTCATCTTCTGTACCTCCATAATCTGTAAGCTTGATAGCGTACCACAGCTTGGGAAGCTATCAGCAGTAGAATCTTTACTTGACGGGTAGGAACTTCTATGAACACACCACCAATCTGCTCAATCTTGTATTTGATGGTGTCGCGAAGCATTCCAAAGCCAACATCAAGGATTGATTTATTCAACCCTGCCTTCTGCTTTTTGCGCTGACCTTTCTTGGCTTTACTGGTCATACCTTTGACTTCTAGTTTTTCTGTCGCTACCATGCTATTACTGCGACTTATCTGTGCAGCGACTTTATATCCCTCCAGTCTCAGCTATGGCTTTTATGGGACTTGGGGAGGGAGCAAGGGAGATATGGTTCTGTTCTCCCCCAACCCAAATTTAGACAGCGCCAACTTTGCCGCCCCCACCATCCCTGCGGAGTTCCCTAACTCTGCGGGTAGGATTTGTAAACCGACACGGGATGTAGGTAACACCCGATGCTCAATCTCTGCCTGCACCGATGGCAGGAAAAATTCCCAACTGGCACTCACACCACCGCCAATAATAATGGCCTCTGGTGCCAGGACGTAGATTAAACTCGTCAACCCAATTCCCAAATCTCTGCCATACTCCTGCCAAAAAGTTAAAGCTTCAACATCCCCCATGCGCGCTAGGGCACCCAATTCTGCGGGTTCCTTACCAGTACGTCGCCGAATTGCTGTGACAGAAACATACTGCTCCAAGGACCCCCGATTCCCACTGTTACACATCGGTCCATCGGGGTTGAGGGTGATTAATCCGAACTCCCCAGCAGCTCCTTGATGTCCGACAAACAATTGACTATCGAGAATTATTGCCCCACCTACACCTGTTCCCAAGGTCAAGAGAATCAAATTGGCAAATCGGCGCCCGGCACCTAACCAGGCTTCACCCAACCCAGCACAGTTAGCATCGTTGGCCAGGATGGTGGGTTTGCCTGTTTTACCTTCCAAATAGTCTGCCAAGGGTACATCATGCCAGCCAACCAAGTTAATAGCTACCTGGGCAATACGTCCGCAGGCATCGGCAGGACCAGGAGTACCCACACCAATGGCTAGGGTTTGCCCATCAGGATCGACTTGGGCTATGGCATCCACCATTGCAGCTAGGACGGCCTCTGGTGTTGCAGGTTGGGGGGTAGATACAGTTAGAGATTGCTGACAAATTCCATCTTGATTGAATCGCCCCAGCTTAATCGCTGTTCCCCCTAAATCAATGCCAACTACTTCTGGTTTAACCACGATTACCTAATAACTAATAATTCCTATCATACTCTTTGGTATAGGGCAGTCTGACAGTGAAGGTAGCCCCTAACTCCTCCCCTACACTAGTTACCTCCACTGTCCCCCCATGTAGTTCAACAACCCTACGCACAATTGCCAGTCCTAGACCTAGTCCCCCAAACTTGCGTGTAGTGGTGCTATCAGCTTGACGAAAGTCATCAAACACGTAGGGGATAAAATCTGGGGTAATTCCCTGTCCTGTGTCACTGATTTGAATTTGGGCTTGGGAGTCAACCTCTTTTAGGCAAATTTCTACCTGTCCCCCTGGAGGTGTAAACTTGACGGCATTGGAGAGTAGGTTCCAAACAACCTGCTGTAGCCGATTTGCATCTCCCATCACTACCCCTAGTTGGGGATAAAATATAGTTTGAATTTGAATTGATTTGGCTTGTGCCGCTAGGTGTAATGTTTCTAGTGCCGCTTCAATCACCATGACTAAATCCACAGGGCTGGCATCTAGGTTTAATTTTCCGTGGAGGATGCACGAGACATCTAACAAATCTTCAATTAACTGTCTCTGGAGTTTGGCATTGCGTTCAATGGTTTCTAGGGCCATATGAGCGGTTTTTTCATCAAATTTACGGGATTGCAGTAATTTTGACCACCCTATGATGGGGTTGAGTGGAGTACGCAGTTCGTGGGACAGGACTGCGAGAAACTGGTCTTTAAGTTGGTTGGCGATCTCTGCCTGTTGACGTGCTGCCCGCTCTTGCTCTAGGAAGCCTTCTCGCTCTGCTTGTGCCTGTTTATATATGGTAATATCACGGAAAATAGCGATCGCTCCATCAATGGTTTGGTTAAGGTCTCTGAGTGGTGTAAGAATACATTCATAGTAATGCACCCCATCAGATAATCCATACTCATACTCATCTTTAACCGACTGCCCGGTGGTAATCACCGCTAGGCGTTGTTTTTCTAACTGCTCTACAAAGTTAGTGGGTAAATCCAGGTCTCGTAAATTCTTCCCCCTAAATTCCTCTGGTCTTAAGCCAAAGATAGCGGCTCCACCATGACTGACGTATAGATAATAACCTGCACGATTAAAGATAAAAATGTGATCAACGGTGGCAGAGAGGATCGTATTTAAGATATTTGCCTGTTCTTGCATCTGGATCGCTAAGTTGCGAGAGTTTTCCTCTGCCTCCTTGCGATCGCTGATTTCCATGCAAACCCCAATCATTCGTATTGGCTGCCCCTGCGGGTTATAAATAAATCGTCCCTTGGACAAAATCCAATGCACGCTTTGATCGGGCCAAACTATGCGAAATTCGTGGCTGTAATCAACTTTTTGGGTTAAAGCATAGTTCATAACTTGCCCGAGGGAGATTTGATCTTCGGGATGGATGTAGCTCAAAAAGGTCTGATAGTCCCCTGTGAAACTTCCCGGGGTTAAACCGAAGAGTATTTCATGATTGGTAGACCAAATCAATTGATTATTGACTATATCCCAGTCCCAAAATCCCATTCGAGCAGCTTCTAAGGCTAACCGCAGCCGTTCTTCACTCTCTACTAACTTTGTCTGCCACTGCTGGGAAATTTCCTGTTGCTGACGATACCATTGGAGGTGAGAATTTTTTGCTGCTGCTAGTTTTAGTTTAAGTTCTTTCAGCCGTTCCTGATACTGAATTTGGCATTGCTCTAACTCAGATACATGCTGTCGTAGATACGCTAATTCTTCCCCAAGTTTAACTTCTATTTTACTTACATCAGGCATCTTGCATATGACCCATTCTTAATAATATCGACCAGAGAAGTAGGCATTTTTTAGACGGTTACAGGATTTAAACTAGAAGCTTGCTCCTTTTCAAAATCCTCAATCGGGAGTTTAATTTTAACTGGTCAATATCGGAATCCACTTTGATGATTGCATTTATCTGCGTAGGTAGGTAACGGGAGCATGTCACTTTTGAAGGTGCATAATTTGAGTGCCTTAGTAATGAGGTAGTTAAAAGCCCGTAAGTAGAGAGTTTTGAGCCATGAGTATAAATACCCCTATGCATTGGTGATATGCTCCCGTAGGTAACTCTTAACAGGGAAAGTGTGCGGGGTTTTGTTCAAAAATCTACTAGGAATCCTCAATCATTCACAGTAATTCAGCGATCGCTCAACCCTTAAGTTTGATGAAACCTGCACCTATAAATAATCCCACAACCTGTGCCCATTGGGCAATACTACCGGAGGAGGTGTTTAAGCTACCGATACTGTAGAATAATTGCTGCCCAAACCACCAAAATAGATAAAAAAGGGCTGGTAGTTCTGTAGGGATGTACACAATTAACAGCGGAATAACAGTATCAATTTTGGCTTGAGGAAACTTGATGATGTATGCTCCTAAAATAGATGCAACCGCACCATTAGCTCCAACTAGTGGGGTTTGTAAACTTGGTTCAACGACAACCTGCACTACCGCTGTCAATACCCCAGCCCCTAGGTAGAGCCACAAAAACCCTCTATGTCCTAGAACATTTTCTAAAGTCCTGCCAAAAACCCACAAAAACAGCAAATTTCCCAAAATCTGGCTAAAGCTGCCGTGGATAAACATAGCTGAAACTAGAGACAAGGAACGCCAACACACAACTATCCAAGCAGCTGTTGTCGAAGAAATTGCATTGGTAATAGCTGCACTAATCTGGGCTGGTACTAGACCCCAATCTGTGACAAAAGAGTCTAATCCATCCTTTAACTCCAGGATTAATTCTCCCAAAAAAATCGTAATATTAATCCAAATCAGCCCATAATTAATAATCGGTTTACTCTGAGAGCGAGTTTTATCACTTATAGGTATCATCGAGTGTGTAGGGGAGCAAAAAGACTCCCAAATCAAATCGTAATTTTTAACGCGGATGTTAGGAAACACACTGGTTGGCAGATACCAAATTGTTAGCCACTTAGGGAGCGGGGGATTTGGCGAGACTTTTATCGCTTACGACACTCAGTTGCCTGGTTTACCTCCGTGCGTTGTCAAGCAACTCAAGCCCCAAGCAACTGATCCTGCCAATTTGGAGACAGCTAGACGTTTATTTGAGACGGAAGCACAAGTTCTGTATCAGCTAGGGACTCATGATCGCATTCCCCAGCTATTAGCTTATTTTGAGGAAGGTGCAGAGTTCTATCTTGTACAGGAATACGTCCCAGGTGATGACCTTAGTAAAGAGTTAACATCAGGAACTCCCCTCAGTCAAGATCAAGTAAGCGAAATTTTACAGGAAATCTTGACAATATTAGCATTCGTCCAGCAACAAAATGTGATTCACCGCGATATTAATCCCCGCAATATCCTCAGACGCGCTTCAGATGGCAAGCTAATTTTAATCGATTTTGGCGCTGTTAAACAAATTACTACCCACCTAACCACCCCAGAAGGCAAGAGCAAGTTTACTGTAGCTGTTGGCACCCCTGGTTATATGCCTGGGGAACAAGCTCAAGGCACCCCTAAATTTAGCAGTGATATTTATGCAGTGGGAATAATTGCAATTCAAGCCCTCACCGGATTATCACCTGAACAATTAGCCAAGGACCCTGAGACAAATGAGATCCTCTGGCAGAGTCATGCCACAGTATCCCCAGAATTTGCCCAACATATAGACAAGATGGTGCGCTATGACTTTCGCCAACGTTACCCTTGTGCTACAGCAGCATTACAGGGACTTATTGAGTTAAGTTCGCCGCCCCCTGGTACGGTGCTAATTCATACTACTTTGCCTTCCCAACCTAGAAAAAGGATCTGGCTGAAACTTCTGTTAGCCACAATTATCCTAAGCTTGGGGGGAGTGGCAGCAATATTGATGATGAATTACAACGCCAGGGAGTTATATCAACAAGGAAATACCCTACTAGAACTGCAAAGATATCAAGATGCTCTCGCAGCTTATCAACAGGCAACCAAGATTAAACCAAATTATGCTCCAGGGTGGAATGGTCAAGGTCAAGCACTAGCGGCTATGAAAAAATATCCAGCAGCACTGGAGGCATACGAGAAAGCAATTCAAATCCAGGCAGATGATTTAGAGGCTTGGAATGGCAGAGGATTTGCTTTGCTCAATTTACAAAGATACTCAGAGGCAATCACTGCTTTTAATCAAGGACTAAAACTGAAAAATGATAGTCCAGAAATTTGGAATGCTAAAGGTGAAGCATTGAGTAAATTACAACAATATGATCAAGCCATCAAGGCCTATGAGAAAGCTATTGAATTTCAGCCCGACGATTATGAAGCTTGGTTTAATAAGGGTGTAGCACTACAAAATTTAAAACAGTATGAGCAGGCAGTCACCGCCTATGATCGGGTCATAGAAATACAACCAGATTATGCCCTAGCTTGGTATAATCGAGGCAATGCCCTATTCAACTTAACCCACTACCCAGAAGCCTTTAAAGCTTATGATCAAGCAGTGAAATATAAACCGAATTACGCACTTGCCTGGTTATCTAGGGGGAATGTACTGGTAAATTTACAGCGTTATCCAGAAGCCATAGAATCTTTCAACCAAGTAATTAAGTACAACTCCCATAACTACGAAGCGTGGTATGGTTTGGGTTGGTCACTCCATCAAAACCAACAGGATGAAGAGGCAATCAAGGCTTATCAAAGAGCCATAGAATTGAAGCGAAATGACTACTTGGTATGGTATAATTTAGGTAATTCACAGTATAAATTACAAAAGTACGAACAAGCGATCGCTTCCTATGACAAGGCAGTGCATTATAAGATAGATCACTATCAAAGCTGGTATAGTCAGGGAAATGCCTTTTTGAGCTTGAAACAGTATCCAGAGGCTATCGCCTCATATAATCAAGCTATTAAGTACAAGCCAAATTATCAACCAGCAATAGATGCTCGTAACCAGGCTCAACTCCAGACCGAAGAATCTAAGCCTCTAATCCGGCTTTTTAATTGGTGATGAGTCATAAGTTGCTTTTGCCTATACTCATGCAGCTTAATTTGAGCCTGAGCATAAACTGCGGTATTTTGAGGAATTCTTTGTAGGATGAAGATCGCACTGTCAAAATCGCTAGCTAAGGCTTTTGTATATGCTTTATATAAAAAGTATCTGGCTCTAATTTGCTGTTTTTGAGCATACTCAGCTAACTTTTCTTGCACTATAGCACCCACAGTACTTTCTGGGGGAATTTGGCGTAAAAACTCTAAAGCAGTAGAAAAGTCCTTAACTTCAGCTCTATCATAAGCTTTAGCTAATAGAGTTTGGGCTTGTGCTTCAAGATTAGCTCGTGCTTGCTGAACTAATTTATTGATTTTAGATTGCCAATATAAAATTTTGGGGAATTTTGGCGTCACAGCCAGTACCTCAGACCACCTATGCTCCCTGAAGGCTTGTTCAGCGATGAAATACCGTTCTGCTGCAACCTGCCATTCCTGTTTCCATCCACCGATGGCAGCTTGAGCTTCGGGGTAGACATTACTATGGTAGGGGATGGATTGAGCAAGAGCGATCGCTCCTGGTAAATCTCCCGCTTGATATTCATTTTTGGCTTGATATAAGGTTTCTGCCTCTGAGTAAATAGGACGATTAGTAAAGAAGGAATATGATCCCCATCCCACTAGCAAAGAATTAATCGTCAGTCCAAGTTTCAATCCTGTGAGCACTGGAGATGATTTCCGCTCTTTAGGGTGTTGCTGAACATTATCCTCCCTGGTCTCACGGGGGACTTGATTCTGTGGCTGATCTTCCCATACTATTTGCTGGAGTACTGGCAGCACCTCTGATGCACACTGGAAACGATCTTGGAAGTTATAGCGGATCATACGGCTAAGGACAGCAGCTAGATAATCATTAATTGGTGTATCTTCAGCACGCCACATAATTTCCTTAGTCCTGGTATCAATTCTCAATTGAAGTGGTGCTAGTCCTGTAATACATTGGATAGCGATTATCCCCAAGGCGTAAATATCACTATTTGGCTTTGTGTGACCAATAAATTGTTCTGGGGGTACGTACCCTAAAGAAGTCACAGGGATTTGATCAACAGATAATTCAGCATCATAGCTAAAGTCAATTGGCTGAATTGAGCCAAAGTCAATTAGACATAACCTACCATCACCAGCACGTCTGATTATATTTTCTGGCTTGATATCGCAATGAATAAAGCCTTGAGAGTGGACAAATTCGAGAATCCCTAAAATATCTTGTAGGAATTCTACAACTTTGCTTTCACTCCACTTTCCTCCATGATATTGACTCATGGGTAGTTCCACAGTTAAAGGGTGTCCCTGAATCAATTCTTGTACTAAGTAGAAATTACCGTTTTCTACAAAGCAGGTAATAAGTCGAGGAATTTGGTCGTGGTATCCTAGACCCTTAAGAGTTTCAGTTTCAGCTAGAAAGCTCAATCTCAGGTGCTCAAAATACCTGGCATGGTAGTTGTTCACCAACAGTTGTTTAATAACGCACTGGGTTTTTTCCCGGTCAAACGTATCTACAGCAATATATGTTTGTCCAGATATACCTGCACCTAGAGTTTGGACAACTTGGTAACGTTTTCCTAGTACCTTACTGATCATCTGGTAGCTCATTCACTGGTTACAGAGAAACCCATATATAGGTTTTCTCATATTGCTACCTGTTTCCGGAATGCTTAGGAATAAGTTTTGTAAATATAATTACTGATAATATAGGTTAATTTATTTAAATTAGGTTACACAAATAGATAGGGAATTTGGGAAATTTTAGATTGAGAAACACACATAACAATCTCTCTATCTCTCCCCTAGTGAGATTGACAGATAACTATGATCATGTAAGAAATGGCTACTGTCCCCCAAGCTAGATGTAGGAATATTACTGTTCCCCAAGGATACCCGAAGATTTCATTAAAGTAGTCGATAACTGTACGGGATATCTCCGTACAGCTATCTAATAGTCGGTTTAATTTTCTGATCATAAATCCGCTGGTGGTGTACTATCAATTCCTAGTGCATCTTTACTCTGCTTTAACTGCCTCCACAGAGTTTTAATATCTTTATAGGCCTGTAGAGAAGATAGTTTACCAGATGTTTGGAGTCCAGCTATATAACTGACCTGATGAGCGAATTCTTGCAGATTGGCATTGAATACAACATGCTCTGGCTTGAAATCACCGTAGTAGTGACTACGTGGATAGAGTAGGTTGTATTTATCCACTAAATTGCGGTTTTCCATAGGGCCATATCGTCCCATTTTAAGTTTGATACATTTAGGCAGGGAGCAAGAAACGGATATGCGGGAAATATTATCACTCGTCATTTATCTTGTACTAATAGGAACATACGAAGGGCAGACATTCCTCCCTAGTATATTTAGTTCTTCACGAGAATGACTGAGAATCTTCGCAGCGCCAGCTAAAGCCTGGGATTATTTTCTTGACTACACACTTAATTATAGCTACAGCAGTAATCAATAGTCAATATATGTAGGGGAGACTTTATTCGGTCACCTCCACCATGCTCAGGAAATCCTTTAAAGAAATACCCAAAGTCAAGCAAATTGCCTCTAGTACTTTCAAGGAAACACTTTCAGACTTACCGTACTCCAATTTTTTCAAGTTTTGGTGCGAGCACTCCCCACCCTGGTCCGCAATCTCTTCTGCCAGCTTCTGCCGGGATTTTTTACCACGCAAATGCTTTAAAACCTCTCCCCGCTCTTTATTCCAGGCAACGGAGACAACATCTGTAACGGAAATATATACTTTACTCTTTCTATTCCTGTGACTGCCCATATAATAGCTACCGTAGTAAACAAAATTGGGAAATTAACGGATATGGAACAAATCAAAGATTGAACCACAATTCTAAGCTGCTTGGGTTGGGGGCTTTCAAGGGTAGGTATTTAGGTTTTCGAGAAATTATTGAGAAAATTCTGAATTACTGAACGTATTTTTAAGGTTTCAGACCATGATTTTGGTTCTAAAATCCAAAAAATTGGTCTAATCTGAAAAACCTACCCTTGAAAGGTTGGGGGACGCGGGTCCTAAACTCAATCTAATGTAAACTTTATCACAAACTAAAATCCCTGGTCGCTTCAGCTACCTCCCCCTAGTATAAGTGCTCGACATCAGTAACCCGACTTTTCCCGTGATCTTTTCGTGGAGGTTTTGAGGCAGGAGGCAAAGAGGGCAGTTCTTGCTGGGGGAAATAAAAGAGATAAGGAACCAGAAGCAGGGCAAACGCATCTTATTTGTTAACAGTTTGGTAAGCTTGATTGAAACTATTAAAAAACTGAACTTTTTCCTCAGATCCTTAAAATTAACCGAGAAATAACTAATAACAATATCATTAGAAAATTCCAAATACTTTTTAAGTCCCAATCCCGAAAATTAAACATGACATTATGAGTAGAGATTTAATGCGATCGCTACTACTAATAGTAAATATAAGATTTTTAGGTAAATTCTCAGTAAATTTATGCGGCTGAGAGTTGAGATAATACTCTCATTAAATATTTCTCATCTATTCCTGCTAGAAATTGCTTATTCTTTACCTCTGCTTTCACACGTTTTTCTTTACCTAAAAGATTCACTGCTATTTGGCGTAACACAGCAAAATTCTCTGGAGCATTGTCTTTTCTAATCCGACATTCATCGAATTTTAGATTTTAGATTTTGGATTGGGGATGAGTTAGTTATGAGCAGAAGTTAGGTGTTTTTTTAGAAATCCTCCTAATCTAAAATCTAAAATCTAAAATTGATTGGATTGACCACGAACTGCCGTCGCGAACTCTTCGGCATTATTTGCCAAACTGCTAATGAAATAACGGATTTCTACTGTTGTTTCTCCTTTCTCTTTCCGAATATGCTCTACCATCCCAACACTATTCAAATTTACCCACTCTGAATTAATATCCAACTGTGATTTAATTCCCGAAATCATCATATAATGACGAATTTCTTCTCGTCCATGTCCTAAATCTTTGATTGTATATTTACTGTATTCTAACCCCTGAAACTCTGTCTATATCGCGATTTTAATCAATTCTTCTACATCTTTATACAGGTTCCCTTGGTTCTCTTTTATTTTAGATTTTAGCTGAAGGGGCGACAAAAACATCTAAAACGTAGACATAATAAGCTTCATAGCTCTTTGACCTCGTTGATAATACCTAAGTTTATTAGGAGTGATTCTCAATAATTCCGCCACTATTTGTTGACAATTATCCATAAAACTAATCCAAGTATAGCCATATAGTCCAATGTAAAAATCACTATGTCTTCTCGTAGCACGACCAGATTCTTTAACTCTTCCTACATATTCTTGTACTCCTTTTCGCTTAATTTCTTGCCCTTGAATAGTTGCTGCTGTGTAGGCAATAGCTATCAATAAAATTATTGAGATTAGCCTAACTCCAGTTACATTTGTGTCTTCTAAATTGTAGCCTCCCGTCTTAAAGTCTCTAAACATTTCCTCAATATCAAACCGCATTTTATAAGCATTAATTGCTTGATTAAGTTGAGGTAAATTTGTTAAGATGAACCATCCTTCTT
>Ga0209208_10004536_pt1 | contig 19645 bp, 23 predicted proteins | sample S1TSphfallax_3_FD_187694 | JGI IMG/M metagenome (GOLD analysis project Ga0209208, IMG submission 187694) | Host-associated microbial communities from peat moss isolated from Minnesota, USA - S1T2_Fd - Sphagnum fallax MG (SPAdes) (version 2) | ecosystem: Host-associated > Plants > Peat moss >... | reverse complement strand
GTTGCATCCAATATCCTTGTTCAATTTACAAAACTGGGAATAAAATTTTGCATTTGGAATCAATTCATCTTTTTTTTGTATTGTACATGGAATAGTTAATAAAGACATTGAGGTTTTATGTGAAACTCACATCTAATATCGTAATGTTCAATTTCGGTACAATTGGTGATGGGATTTGATGAAATAATTTCTTCAACATTATCAAATTTATCCAACAAAATATTTTTATTATTTATTTGTGCTGGTTTGTGTGCATGTAATTCAAGGTCATCCAATTTTGTAACCCTTGTGTTTGCTTTTGGAATTTAAAAGTAAATTTTGAACATACATGATTTATTGAACTTTCACAAGCAAGATATGCATTGTGCCTGATTTATGTTTTCCAAGTTGTGATTATTCTGAAGTTGTAAAGGGATGGAATAGTAATAATTATTTTTGAGAATAATTTTTGATATCTCGATATTTATTGCAATTCATAGATTGAATTACTAAAGGAACTTGCCATTTTTTGAAATCATTTTCATTTAAATTATAATTGGCTACAAACTCACTTAAAGCTAAAAAATGTAAAATTTCATGATGTTTCAGATATTTATCAATTGGTGATTGTGCTTTGATGTCAATGGAATCTAGGGGTAATTAATTTAAAAGTTTAGTTGATTTGAGCATAAATGCACATTTAGGTTGAGGTGATGTGTTTAAAAATGAAAATGATTTAGAAACATGATAAAGAGGTAATGATAAAATGATATAAGTTGCTAATTGGGTAGACATTTGTTGTGCATTTATAAAAGCATTACCTAATTTTTTAATCCTTAATTTGCATCAATATTTTCATTTTCACATTTTTTGATGATGGTTCAAAATTCATTTGTGATATATATATCAAATTTTGTCAAATATGATGTGTAGTATCTTGCTACAACATATGGATCAAGAATAACTTATGTATTAGTGTTGGCTTCCTATAATGGTGCAACTTTTATAGCATAATATTTGTTTTAATGTCTTTCACTTCTCTTTTTAAGAAAAGGGAAAGTTTTGTCAATTTGTTACATAGTGAATCAATATAGGTTGACAAATTCAAATTCAACATCAAAAGAAAATTTTCAAATGAGATATTGACTGCCGTTTCCATATTGTTAAGGGTTTCAAAGATTATATTTGCAACGTTTGACAAGTTTTTTATTTTAGAAGATGTTATATATATTTTTAATGTTTCCAATATTTTTGTGTAAGGCATCAGTGTCAATGGATAATGAAATCAACAAATAGCCTAAATTTTCTTCCTATAACTTTGTCGATGTTTATGCATTTGTGAATCTTGCAAATGTGAAGGAAGTAATGAAATGTTCAATGTTACATATTTGTCGACAAATTGTTGAATGGTTTCATTACTATCTATTCCATAAATTGGGGCATCTTTTATCCATAATAGGCCATGATCATGTTCATTTCTATTTTGAAATTTAGCTACAAAATAAAAATCATTAACTTTACCAAATATGGATTTTTTAATAAAAAGGTTACAAAATGCAACCATGTGATGGTCTTAATAACATGCACAAGTAACAAAAACAGATCATACAAAATCTCCCATATGTTTAGATTCAAGCTTATAAAAGTTTTCAGGAATGTCCATATATTTCTTGTTCAACATGTGCAACGATGACATTAATGTAGTTGTCTATTTTCTGAATAGTAAATGTTACAAAGAAAATGGGTGGGTCACTTTCATCTTTGCAAATGCATCTTTTTGAAGTTATTCTAAACCATCATGTGATGTTTTCAAATGTGTTAAATTGTGATATTCTAAATTTGACCATAATAATTTTATTGAAATTAAGTTTATTTGTAACTTGTTTTGTTGTTAATGTACGATCATTTAACTTCCCTTTCCGTATTCTAATTCATGAAGTAGATTTAACTTGTTGTATGAGAACTTTTATGGCTTTAAGAAATAAGTTTGGAATGTGTCTAAGGAAACGATGTTTTGTATGCATTAACTCCCATTGAGTAATATCTTGATATCAAAATTTTGCCAAAATTGAAGGTGGGATAATTACATTCTTCATTATTTGGATCTTGAAAAAGTTCAAGTGGTTTATGATCCTGACTAAGGGCCACTATAATAACATTTTCATCACTCACAATTTGGTCAGTTGATAAATACATTTGCACAAAAACTATTTGTGGTGACATTTTCAAACATTTCTTCAAATGTGTCAAGATCTTGTTCAATGTCCATTTCTATGTCCTGGGAAGTCTTAAGATTATTTTTAATTTGTTGATGTTTAGCAATGTTGAACATGTTTTCCCACACATGTGTCATTGAAATTTTTGCATCTATATATAATGGAGTTTTCATGAGATTTTTCAAAGCTAACATCATTTGGTTTGGCCCAATTTTCCCTGATAAAGACAATGATTCATATTCTAATCTACGTTTCAAAATAATACTAATTGTGGCTTCATCATTTGGCATGCGTGGCAATATGGATTGTGTTATATTTACATTGGTTGGTACATTTATAATACTTCCTTGAATTTTGTATTGACCATACCCTTCAACTTGCCAAATTTGTGCAAATGCTTGTTGTGGAGCTATTAATCTTTCTTCTAATTCATGCAAGTCTAATACTAAAAAAATGATTGGACTCATTCAAATGTAATGAGGGACCAAATACTTACGTTCCTTATTAGCATTAACCAATTTTATACAAGTATGACACACAAATAATTCACCGAATAATTCAAACTTTGTTGTTCCTAGACATGGTACACATTTTGTTAAATGTTGAGCTCTTGTTTTCATGAGACAAAATGTTTGTGATGTAAAGCATAACCTTTCACAAGCCACACATTTATATGTTGAAGATTATCTTAATTTATTTTTGTATTTAGTGACATGTTTTGTTTCAAATTTTAAATGAGTATGCATATATGTAGTTTTTTTGTATTTTTTTTCAACGATTTAAAAAGAATTATGGAATCCAATTTACTAGTTGTAGAAAATATCACACATATCACTATTTGAAACTAATGTTTCATTAGCACAATTTTCTTATTAACAGTCATATAGGATGTTTGATTAGTTATATGATTCAATTCTTTTTGTAACTTTGTATTTTTTTGTATTTTTTGTGTATTTAAAATTGGATGGACATTACTTGTATAAAATATTTCAACAATCTTTTTGAGATAATGATGTCTATGTATTGCTATAAGACGATAAAGTTCATTATTGTGTTCATTTTTCCATTTGAAACATGTTTTTGGTTCATTATATTTTTCACTTGTTCCATTTGAAAATTTTGATAAATTTGTAAGTTCATCATTCATTGCTAAAGTATCTTGTATTATAATGTTATTTATATTTAAAACAATAGGTGGTGTACATGATGTTTCATCTAATTTTATGACTATATTTTCACAATTCAAGATTTGTTCATGTATTATAATTCACATTCATGCATTTGTTGTATTTTTTTTTATTGACACTCAATATTTTGATATATTTTAATTGAATCTATTTTACAATTTTTTTAGTCTTTTGATTTCATATATCGAATATGTTTCACAAATTTTTCCATGTTAAACATTGGATCTACATTGTTATTTTGAAAAAATTTAGCTATTGATGTAAAACTTGCCCATTAATTAATTTGCATCATATTTTATAACATTTCATCATGGTCTTTAGTCCAAATAATATATGCATTTTGATGTCTTATGTTTTTTTTATCATTATTATGGTTTTACTAATTCTTTTTTACATCATTTAAATTTGTTATGAAAAAAAATTTATTTTGTTGAGGTTGAATATTGTCAATTACTATGTGTTCTTTTATTCTAATATTTTTTGTGAAATACAAATCATGTCTTTCAAGATATGTCACAAGTTCGAACTGTCCATTCATACCTTCATGATACATTAAAAATAACTTTTTACTTGCATTAAATTCTATCCCCACATTCATGTATGGTTTACATGTTCTTGTTGACCATGCTTCCAAAGGATGCTTGATGAATTGAGTTTACCAAACGAATATTGTAAAATCAGCCCATAAACCTCCATTGGTCGCTCCACATTCCATTATTTGTAATTAATCATTTACACCATGTACACTCATTAATAATTTTGAACTAAGTGTAGACCTAAGATAATGTTTAACTTTAAAATCTTTTGATATTAAAGCTTGTCAAACACTAAAAAGAACCTTTTCTCAATGTTCTATTAGATATTTTAGAAATTAACAAATAACTAATTGAATCAAATAAAAAATCACCAATAAAATATGAATAATTAACAATTCTTTTCAACCCAATATTTCCCAAAGCATTATCAATGTTTATTATGGCCATTTTTAATGTTATGCTTCAATTGGAGCTTTTGAAAGTATAGATTTTACATTATTAATTTTGAAATGATGGTATTATATCTATTTATTTATGCTTTCATTAATACAAATACTTAAAAAAATTTGATTGACTGATTTATTTAAAAGTTCAAATTATTTGCATCAATCTTTATATTAATTAGAAAAATTGAATAAGAATTATTGATTTAAAAAAAAAACTTATCAATTTCTTAAGCACAAGTGGATTAGGCCTTTAAAAAATCATGGAAAATAAGGAATTAATTCTTTTTGAAATTATTTGTAACCCAAACTTGAATGGACCATTATTTTTATAGTTTCATTTATACAAACACTTTTTGAAAATTTGATTGATTGATTTACCTTAAAATTCGAATTATTTTGATCAATTTTTATATTAATTAGAAAATAATCTAATAATATTTATTTTAAAATAATAATAATAATTTATCAATTTCTTAAGCACAAGTGGATTAGGCCAATAAAAAAAATGAAAAAACAAGATCTAATGTTTTTTGAAATTATTTGTACCCAAACTTGAATGGACCAATTATTAGTTTTTTTGGTAATTAGTCATTAATTTCCAATCTAACTTATGACCTTTATGATGGTTATTTTGCATGCATAAGTAGAAAAAGAAAAAAATGAAATATATATATTTTTTACTATGTACAAAAATTGAAATGAACTAAATTTTGTTTCTCACAAAATATACTGATAGTGGAAGTGAATTTTTAAGTTAAAAAACCTAACTTGAAGGTTACAATTGTTTTGTGAAATTTTTTACAATATAATTTTTTTTGTTTCATTTTGTGAATGTTAATATTTAATAATAGTACATTGAAAAATTCTATGTGATTACATATACATGTAAGTATAAAAGAAACAAATGAGATTAGTTCAATTAACCTAAAAACTCAACTTACAAAACCAATCTAAATGAACTAAATTAAAGTATCTTAAATCATTAAAAAGTTGAAAACTATTTGTCTTAAAATTCAAGATTTGCAAATGAATACAAAATAACGTTTAATGATGAACTTTTAAACAAAATGTGAAGCATGTATTTTTTGAAGTAGAAGTATTTATAATTAGAAAAATAAGAAAGCTAGTGTAAAAAAATAATGAATAGTTTACCACAAGAAAACAAGATGCAAATTTAGAAGAGCTTCTTCATTGACCCCAACAATTGCTTCAATCCAATCAGTTTTTATAATAACATAAACTAATGCACCGACGAATACATGAATACAACCTTTCAAGTTCCCAACTAGTATGCATGCGCTAACTACTTTGCAATTGTTGCAAAAACCACAACTAGTGTTATCACCTTCAATGAAACATCAAGATCCCCCTTTTCAAATTTTGTATGTGTTCACATAGAACAATTCGTAATCCTCAAATGCCTCTATTCCACAAATTTGGAACATGGAAATTGATCAAGGTACCTCCAATTGTTACTGTGATAGTAGTAAACCATGCAAATTTGTCACATCCACATGTAAATACAAGTATGAGGCAATCTTTTGAAAATTCCTATATTGGTTCAATACAATGCATTCAAAGCCCACATTTCTGATTATGGAATCTAATTCATCTAGCACAACAACATGACAATTTGTTTTCTTGTTAGCCACGATGTAATAACAAAGTACAATACACAAATCAATCCATAACTCAAGACTAGAAAGATTAAAAACAAAACACTTATTTGAACATAGATGATTTGGAAATAACCTATTATGGACAACAATAAAAAATAATGCATCAAATGAAAGAAAATATAACTTATCAACAATGAAATGCATCATTTTTGGAGTTCAAACTAAATAGGAGATGAAGTTCAACTTTCAACTTCAACTACATCTAACAATTAAACAATAGACAAACCACAATTAACTGAAATTATATTATTTTTTGATTGCTCAACTTTCATAGTGGATTTTGTTGTTATTTTCATTTTTGTGATTATCCAATTTCAATATCAATTTCAACTTCAAAATAGTTTCAACAATTACATTCATCCATCTATCACATAAAGTTCAAAGCAAACGTACAACATCTTTGACGGCCAAAAGAGAACTCACCCATCAAGTATTTTAGTTAAGAAAAGTGGTAACAATGACACATGTCCTAAAACTTGCACAAAAGAATTGTTGGCATTAGTAAGAAAAACTAAGACCTATTGCTATAGAAACTTTAAGATCCTAAAATTCCTATCCCACTTCCTTAAAAAAACTATCTTCCCACCTGCATGGAGCCCTAAGTCAAACAAAAACACCATTAGAGAAAGTAGAAAAATAACTTCCCATCTACATGGAGGGCAAAATCCAACCAAACATTTTGATTGTAGCTCGCCTAATTTTGAAAGGTGCAATGGAGATGTCAGGTTTGAAAAAATGAACAAATGTGGGAAGGAACAAATACATGTATTCATCAACATTCCCTATTCATTGCCAAACACTATTAGAATCAAGTTGACTCCTTGATTATATTCCACAATCTAAACAAAACACCATTCAAGATTGCAAATTATGAATGCCACATTGCTAATGAGCAAAACCCACATGACCCTCCCCACTCTTAAACCTCAACACAAAGGTTTCAATTGAAAGTTGAAACCATACAACTAACATGGAACCATCTTCTCAATAGAAGAAAGCAAAAGTACTAGAGACATTCAAAAAACAAAAACTTTTGTAGCATAATAACAAAAAATGGAACATACCACCAAGAACTTCAAAGGTATGTAGAACAACATGTATTTTGGTGTAGATGCCAATTCATCATTGAAAGCTAAGCATAGTTGTTCCATTAGGTTCAACACCTAAGCCCCAACACATTTCTCGCACCCACCCCCAAAATGGAAAAAAAGAATCAATTTCAATGAGAGTTGTAAAAAGAATGAAAACTGGAGTTTAAAAGAACATCAACAACCATGGACATAACTTTTACATCATAATAGTGTTTGATTTACTATTGCACACACATTGTAAAGCTTTTAGAGTGAACATGTGGTCTATATAGTAAAATAATCCAAGCTCAAAGATGGATAGACACGTGCAATATCCTGCACATACAACATTTAGGAAAACACAAGGCATTTTGAGAATAATCAAGTGATTTATCATTTGATTGACAGAATTGTTAGACATCATGTTTAAAGGGAAAACTCTAGGAACAAACTTGCACAAACATGGTGCAAAACAAATGTGCAATAGAAACTTGGAAAGGAGTATAAAGGATTGAAGTAGATGAGCTTCAATGGGGGAAAAAAAAACATTGCAAAACAAAGGTGCAAGAGAAATGGAGGTGCTCATCTTCATCCATAATTGCATTTACAAAATTTATCATCTAAAATTGATCCCCAAAAATAAATAAAAGGAAAAATGGTTTTCATTTTCATCCATGTCCATGTGTAGGATTTCTAAGAACCTCTATTTCAAATTGAAAAAAATACATGAAATTAGGCATGTTGTAGTTCAGGACTAGATATATTTTTTCCAAATCCCAAGATTGTCATGGTTCTTTTAATGGTGGGTCAATTTTGAATGGACCCATATCCATAATTTTTTTAATAAAAATTTCAATATTTACGAAATATTAATATCCATAATTTTGAACATTTCACTATTTATGAAATATCAACATACACAATTCTTGGTGCAAAATCACAATATTTATAAAATTATGTGATGTCATTTCCTTGAAACATTTTATGTTGAATTTGTGTGTTGTTTCATGTTCAATTTATCTTTCACCTAACTTTACATTCTCAACCTTTCGCCTACACCTTACCTTAACCAATAAAATGAAACTTTAAACCCAAAATTGATCCATCCATCTTTCATTTTGATTTAGTCTATGGAATTATTATTTTAAAATATTCAAGGAAAAATTGTCCATCAATAGTTTTCTCAAATTACTTCAACAATCATTACATATTATAAATATTTTATTAGTGTTATAGAACCATGGATCTTACCACAAATTTGACCTTTAGGGTATATGCATTATTGAACAACTCGTTTTTGGACGAAAAAATAGTCCACACAAAGTCCATGTTATAGTGCTAAATTGAATTACTAATCTAGTAACATCAATTAAATTATAATAAAATTCATGTATAAAAAAACTATTTTCATATTAATGGAAGCCCATTTAAATACCTCAAAAACCTTGGCTTTGGTGAAAGTAAACTATATAATAATTAAGGACTTATGAAAATAAAGGCCAATTTTGAGAACATAAAAGTCCAATACTATGAAATGGTTAAAGTTTTCAAGATAAGGTTTTCAAATATGAGTTCTTTAAATAAAAAAATTTGACATACTCAATCATTCCAAATCATTTGGATTGGCATTCTATGTCAACATCATAATTTTATAAACATCTAGCCAATAGACCAGTCCCTATTTTTTAGTCTCAAAAGTCCATAGGTAAAAGTGAATGATTTTTTTTCAAGAAATGATTATATATGTTCTCATAATCAAGTTGATAATCTAAAACCAAGTCCCAATTGGAAATTTTGACTCTATATGTTTCGTTAAAAAATAATATAACAAGATGGGTAATATCAAAGCTAAAACATGTCACAAAAGTGAGCCTTTCATTTATGCATCTACCTTTTATATGTGTTACACCATCACAGATTTCACCATAGATTTGACTTTTGTAAGTGTTAATTAACCACAGATTTAATCACATATTCAAGTTTATTAGTGTTACAAAACCGCAAATTGATTTTTTAAGTGTTAAATCAAAATCTATAGTTATTTTATTAGTTAGATGTTTTCATGTATTAAGTATGAATTCGACATTTATATATGTTAAGTCAAAATTTTATAAATGTTAAGTAACTAATCATTAATCAATATTCATCTTTAATCCATCCATCCCATTTTCATCCATCATCAATCCATCCATCTTTCATCTTTCATTAATCCTTCCATCCATCCATCCATTAGTTCATCAATCCATCCTTCCACCCACCCATCCATCCCTTGAAGTATCTCATCATAATTAAAAATGGCTAGCATGTAGTTATTTAATGATGTTTTATTTTCAAATAATCTTCGCTTAGTTTCAACATATATTTATGATGGTAATTGTCTATTTGATTCCATATCTTATTTATTGAAATGTTCATTAACATCCTTTCAAATAAAATAAAATAATATGCAATATTTGAAACAATGTTTGACATTAAATACACAAAAACATAAAAATGTCGTCTTAGGGAATTGAACCCAAGTTTTCTATATGATTTACATCATGGTGAAGTTTCCAACGAATATCAATACAATTGAAAAACGTCCTAAAGTGCTACAATTAGTGGGTTCTTGAGGGATTTTATAGCTATTTTTTGGATAACATAATATTTATAATGACCAATCCATGTTTGGAATAAAGATTCAAATAGAATTATGTGTAAGTGTGGACCATTTTACCAAATGGACCTTTACACATTGCTTATAGCAATCAACATTTTTTGAACCAATTGGATATACATTTGATGTTAGAAACATTCAATTGCAATTTGAAACCAAAAAAATTGAAATCATTTATAAACTTGGATGACTACCCAATGCTAGGCTTTTGAAGTACAAGATGAACCAAATTTAAATAAAATTTTCAAATCATACTTAGGATATTGTGATTTAAAAAGGTTGGGTGCTTCACCATATTATTTAGAAAATCTACCAAAAACAAATTGCTATGATAAAGCAAATTGGCCCTCCAAACATTCTTTATAACTTTTACATTTGCTAAAAGATTATGGGATCCTTTCATAAAAGCCTTACATACCTTGCATGCTAAAAATTTAAATCTTTTAAACAAGATTGAAAACCTTCAATCTATTCATATAACAAAATTGATATGCAACGATCCTATGACATGTGCAAGATATTATGATTATAAAACATCATGTTTTTGCACATTATTCAATAAAGACCCATCTATTTTTGAACAAGTTTGTGATTTTTTTTTTGTCACAAAATTTCAAATTTGTGGTAATGAGCATGACCATGGCCTTTTATGGATTAAAGACGCACCAATATATGGAATTAATACAAATGAAGAAATTAAAATTTTTGTCAATAAATACATTTCATGTGATGTATCATATTACTAATTACATTACAAAATGCACAACAACATTGACGCGTTCCCAAACTCCTTGCTAGACTCAAATGTGAGTTTGAAGTGAAAACAATGGAAGAGTAAGGAGTAGGGGATACGTTCTTTGGTTCGTAGCACTTTGGGGGTAGAAGGGCGTGTTAGAGTTCCAAGATGGGAGTAGGAAGAATGACAAGCACTTAATCAATCACACAGACCTACACAAAAACTAAATAACAAGTTGGTTAATGCATAGTTGGAACACTTTTGGTGTTAGGACGAGCCATGAGCAAATTTGAACTCACAAGACTCACCACGGCCCGGACTTGGGGGAAGCCACCACCTTCCCCTTTATAGTAAATTTTGTGGCTGACCATGGGATTAGCATCCAAATGTCAATTTGTCCCGGGATTCCCAAGTGGGAGTCCGGAAATTCCCATAATTAGGACTCTTGCAACTTTGGGGCCCCATAATTTTGCGTGCAGACCTTTGTTTGAGATGAAGTCTAAAGCAAAATTGTAGCCCTCTTTGAGAGTTTTTCGATGGTATGTCACACACCACCTGCACATAAGGAAATCGGGGCAATTCTCGACTTTTAGTGGTCGGGAGTCAAATTGCCAATTTGATTCTTGGCCCTTCTTTTTGCTGTAACTTGTGTTTCAGATGTTTAAATGGGTTATGCAAGCCCATTTTAGACATATAAGTTTCAAGGGCTTTTCAATGGTATAACGAACTTTTCAATCCATTAAGTTTTGACCCCTGCAATTTCTTTTTGAAGATTCGAGAGTCCACCTGGACTCCAATTCCCAAAATGGAGGCTCCCTTGGGAATGTGAAGGTTCATTCCCTCACACTTTCTTTCACACCCATGCTTCCCTCTTGGCCCGTAACCTTGCAAGCCCTTGCCTTGGTCGCGAATCCAAGGTTAGGGTTACGACAAACATCAACACACTTGAACATGTAAGAAAAAAATCATGTTGTTTATAGATTCCATTATCCATTACCTCCCATGAATAAAACAACAATATTAAAACCACTTGAATTTTTTTAAAACTTACCTTTTAGCAAAAAATACTTGTAACAAACAACAATTTTTTTTGAATTTTTAAAAGACTTTAAGGTTGATCAAAACATCACATTCTTTGAAATTTTTAACTTACATGAAGAAACATATATCTACGAAAGAGGGTAGTTTGTTTTGTGTTTATGAAATCCACCAAACCAAGATGTTTCAGATCATGTTTTTAGTATCTTTGGAAAGCGTTTAGAGGAGGGGTTCATGGGCTTGGTTCCATGACATTTGGACTTGCATTGCAAAAGTTCTTGAATATTAAATGATTTTTTCACTAAAATAAAAATTAAATTGTATGTGCAAATTTTGGAGGAATTGGAATGTGCCTTTGGTGTTGTTGGAAAGATCTTGATGAACAAGATTTAATGGAATTTATTTGGTAAGATTTGGATTCAAAATGTGGGAGATATTGATTTTGAAATGATTTTTGCCATTGAAAATTCAAATAAATTCCAAAAAACTAGGTTTTGGAAGGAAAAAATCAGTTGAAGACTAGTTCACACTTGGGCCAATGGCATAAGCCACATTAGTACATATTAAGTTTAAGAAATAAATGAATGAAACCAAACATTTTTCTTAAATGAACACCATCAAATATTAAAACCAATGCATTTAACATATGTGTTGCTCCTTTATGGTTTGCAAATATAGATATTCAATTTATTTTAGATCCATATGCAACTACATCATATGTACATCGTACATGACTAAAATTGACAAATCTATAACCTCATAATTGCATTCAATAATAGAAAAATGAAATTTAGATACAACTAATGCTAACATAAGAATCCAAAAATTAAGTAATGTTTCTCTTATGATTATCAAACTCTATACAACCTATTGCTTATTTAGTTCTTTCAATTCCTTTATATCATTCATCACAAACTGTGAACATTTAAGTTTATCAATATTTCTCCATACCAAGAATGTGCTTTTGCATTAAAACCCTAGTCTTTATTAAATTAATTAGAACCTAATTCATTGACATATTGTGTGCATCAATTATAGACCAATATTTAAATTGAAAAAATATTTATGAATCTTTATGATTAGGAGAATTTGCTTCCTATTACAAAAGTAAAAATAAAAAATATCAAAATGTTGCAATCAAAAAATCATTAGGTTTGCAAACTATAATAAACATAAAGATATAGAAAATTGGTCAAAAGAACAACTTTTTTTATATTGACCATTTAAATTTTTTGAAAGTTCATTGTTAGGAACACCTGTTACTTGGCATGATGCCTATTGTCAAGTAAAAATAATAATATTCACAACTTAATCCAAATTCAATTACAACATGCAAAACAAACATATAAATGAAGAAAATGATGATATGAATTTAAAATTGAAATCCTCACATCCACAAAACATATGGAATGATGACATTGATGATGACATTGGTGACACACATCTTTTAGTCCCCATCACAAATACATTAAATAATGAAAAATATGATTTGAAAAATGATTCCATCATTTAATCATGCAATACATTCAATCATAAAACTCAAAATTTTAAAGATATATGATTGTTTCACAATATCATCAAATTCTATGATGATGGATGAATAAAAATATTGAAATATGTTTAAACATTTAAATGAAAAACAAAGATTAATTTGATGATATAATGTATAGAAAAAAATGTATTTTAAATTCCAATACATATATTTTTGACAAGAGGTGTTAGAATTGGTAAAAATTTTACTTTAAAACTAATATTGTGAAGTTGCATATAATATTATTGATGGTCAAATAATACATTTTGCATTGAAAACATGTTCAACAAACATTAACAAATCTATCAAATTTATTGTTAGATTCTTTAAATAGACTCACATGTTGATATGAACTATTGTAACTAGTTGTAATAGATGAAATATCTCTTATAGGTGTTAAAGTGTTTAATGTTATAGACCACCAATCAAGGACAATAAAATGTATTCAAAACAAATTTTTCAATGGTTTAAATGCCATCATATCATGTGACTTTTATCAAACACCCCCCATCAAAGATTATTGGATTATTTATTCCCTTAATGATATTATAAATGCATTAGCACCAAGGAAAAACAATGTTAAATTTTATGAATTAACTTTAGTTTTATGACAAATTGAAACAAAATTTATAAAAACTTTAAACAAATTTCACACGTGCACACAAACTTTGGATGACATTCAATATATCAATTCAAATTGTTGCCAAGAAATACCAAACATTTTAACTATGGCACATTTATTTTATATAAATATTTTAATGCAAAAACATAATAAATTTGTGTTTAACAAAACAACTGGCTCAACATTCCATTTTAAGGCTATAGACATTCATCATCATTCATGCCCATCATCATATAAACTTCTAGACGATCCAAGTAAAACTGGAGGTTTACATATTATTATTCCTATTAAACAAGATATGGTAATTGAATTGTGCGTCTAAAATTATGCCACATATGATGGCCTTGTTAATGGAGCTTATGGTGTATTTAAAACATCAACATCTTATCATAACAAAACCATAGTTTGGATATTGTTCCCAAATCAAAAAATAAGAATACAGTTAGTTAAAGAAAAGTCTACCCACCTTTATACAAACAATATTCAACCAAATTGGACACCAATTGAACTAATTATCAAAGACATAAGAATTGATAAAAATCAATTTCATATTATAGCAAGAATTCAACTTCCATTTCAATTAGTAGCAATAAGAACCATTCATTGATCACAAGGATTATCATTAAATGAATTAGCTTTTGGTCCTACTAATGTAAAAAAACATGGATTATGAAATATTGTTTTTTCTTGCATTCGAACAAAAGAAGGATTATATTTGTTAATTCCATTCCAACATCAAAACTTTCACATTGATCAATGTGTAGTTGAAAAAATGAATAGATTAAAAAAAAATTCAAATTGGACAACTTTTGTTCCTCAATTATCTTTTTTTTATCATTCAAATGTTATTACACAAGCTCTTAACACAAATTTTTTAAAACAACATTACTAATATATAAATCATGACCCCAATCTACAAGTATCACATCATTATGAGAAATTGTGTGCATGGCAATTATATTACTTTATAACTAGAGCTCCAAAACAACTAATATACAATTGCATTGCAACTGTCCCATGGAAATATGACAAATTAATAAATAAAATGTCATGTTAAAAAATCAAAGAATTATATTGTAGTTGCAAATTAGTTGCAAGATGTATATTTATACAATACAATGTATGCATTATATATACGGTTGTAGTCAACCATGTTTGACTTTGTTGACAAATTGCATTTTAATCACATGTAACAACTACATCACAATTAGGATAAATTTAGTTACTAATCAATGATTACTTTGCAACAAATGTATGACCTTGAATAACACATACAATCATGCCATGTGTATACATTTGCACCGCTCAATATATGACATTTCAACTTGTTTGCAATTAGTATGCAACTGTATTTCAACTTAAAATTTGAAATTTAAAGATTTGAAATTCGAGCGAGAAACCTTTAAGCAAGTGACACATGATAGTATATCAATAAATTTGCCCCAATGCATTAATGACCTTCATGTGCTTATGCTTATGGGCTTTTGTTTTTGTTCTTAGAGGTTGAAGGGTCTTGTTTTTGTTTTTAGAGAGGTTGAAGGCTTTTGTTTTTGCTCTTGGAGGTTGAAGGGTTTTGTTTTTTCTCTTAAAGAGGTTGAAGGTTTTTGTTTTTGTTCTTGGAGGTTGAAGGGTCTTGTTTTTGTTCTTGGAGAAGTTGAAGGTTTTTGTTTTTGCTTTTGGAGGTTGAAAGTTCTTGTTCTTACTTTTAGAGAGGTCGAAGGTTTTTTGCTTTTGCTTTTGCTTTTGAATGTTGAAGGTTTTTGTTGTTTTTTTTAAATGTTGAAGGAAGAGCTTGTACTTTTGGATGTTAAAGGTTCTTACTTTTACTTTTTGATGTTAAAGGTTATTACTCTTATTTTTGGATGTTCAAAGTTCTTGCTTTTGGTTTTAGATGTTGAAAGTTCTTATTCTTATCCTTGGATATTGAAGGTTCTTATTTTTGTCTTTGGATGTTGAAGGTTTGTGTTGATTTTTGGTCTTTTGTTTATTTGCATATATTAAGGAAAAATGATGTGAAAATATGTTATTTAAAAGTTGATTATACAAATTTAGTTTAACTTATAATGATGAGAGATTTATGAAAGATGATTTTTTAATGATAATCATGTTACATATGTCTTGTTTTGTGTTTGAACATTTGCGATGACTTTTGTTGTTTTTATGTTATAGGGTCGAACTTTCATTATGTTTCAATTCATCAACATCAAAATTATGTATACAAGGTAAAATTCTTTCAAAAGTATTTAAAATTATAATTTAGTTTACCTAATTGTAAGCACAATAATTGATTCTATTTGCAAGTGTATAAATTATAGTTTAATTTGTATCAATGTTCTACATACGTTACATTTTAATGACAAATAAGTTGCATGTTAGTGGTAGTATAGTTATAAATCAATTTTATTCAAATTGAAGGGATTATTTAGATATTTTTGACATTACAATGTTATGATATGCCGCTAATTTCATTTTATATGGTAGATTTTTTGCAAATAAGGTGGATTGAAGAAATTGCATGGCTCAAGGTCCATTTCAACAAAAATAGAAGAAAACATTCATTTATGAAACATCATGTTTTAAATGATAATATTTGATTGTTGTGGGTCATCATTTTTATGATTTGACCTTTTGTTTAAATAAAATTCATTTGATAGTTTGGGCATTATATTTAGATTCATAGTGAAATCATCTTTTGATATAAACATTTTAAAATATTTTTTTGTAATATATACTTCAACATGGAATGTAAATCTATTTTAAATTTCAAATCCATTTCATATCATGGACACCACCATCACCTATTGCTTGCATCATTGTTTGCATCATTATTAACTATTAACTAACTCCTAATTCATTATTAGTTAGCATTGACCAATGAAGCTTCCTTGGTTAATCCACATGGAAACCTCTATGGAAGTTTCCTTTAGTTGGGTCCCTTATGGGGCATAAATAGGGGTAGGACCTCCCATTAATTTCAATCCATTCATCACCAATTTTGGGTGCACTTTTTTGTTTTAACCTTTGTTTTCATACATCATCAAAATAAAGTTGCATTTGAATCATCTTCTAGCATATACCATGTTCTTGCCTTGTGTTTTTGTGTTTCCAGTTTTGGATTAGATTTAAGCTTGCATTTCTTATGATTTTTTTTCCTTGTTATGTCCTTGGCTTAATTCTTATTTCTATAGTTTTTCATGCCCATGACATTTCATGTTTAATGGAATTCAACATTATCTATTATAATTAGGACAACATGATAATGGTCGTGTGAAGTTTGTATAATTACATTGTAAGTTGTAATTGAGTTCTTTTGTACTATTAAAATCAACTCACATATAATTGCTTTGAAACCCAAACTTAAACATTTAATTGCAAATTAGTCATTAAATCCATTATTTTCATTTCATCTTTAGTTGTAAGTTAGTTGTAAAAGATAGGAACATATTTCATTCATTAAATGAATGAATGAAATAATTAAATATTATATTTGTCAAACTAGTTGTAAAATAGTTGTAAATTTTTTGCAAAAGGTATTAACATATGTCATTCGTTAACAAATGGATAAAAAGCCATGTTGGCATTTTGTTCATAACGTTGGAATGTGTGAGAATTTGATGTGATGATAGTTGCAAAGAAGTTGCATATAGTTGCATGTGAATTGCATTGTATATATGATATTGTATACAATAGAGGGTGTTCGTTGCAATTGCTACAACTTGTTTGTTAACATTCAAGGCCATACAAATACCATGAGTTGCAAAGTGTTTGTTGCAACTAGAAAACCGAGTTGCAAGCCTAGTTGTATAACCCTATATTTTTTATAATGCATGTTCTTTGCATTTTGGAAACTAGAATACAATCATCAAATGATGGACATAATTTCATAAATACATCAAAATATTCATACATTTCAATTGTTGATGGTCACGGTTTGATAATGATGTACAACGCACAAATGTTTTTACATTCTTATGATGTAACAACATGTAATGGATCATAATATATATCAATTACATTTAGCATAAGAAGTCCAAAAACAATTCATATAATATATGTCTCTATAAAAGTCATTTTTCTTTGATTTCTATGTTCCTCAACACATTAAAAACATCAATTCAAAAGTCCCCAAATGATTGCCTTTTTGTTTTAGAAGATTTTAATATCGACATTTTAGATGATAACAATCATAAGAACAATAAACAACAACTAATTTATGAATAAATTAGGATTAAAAATCCAATTAAAAAATGTCACAACAAAAGCTGGATCACAATTATACCATATATGATCAAATGTGCTAAGGAATGAATCCAAATTGGGTGTTTTAAAAACATATTGGCCATATTTTCACAAACCAATTTGTATGGCATTCAAACTATCAAATGCACTTTTAATTTATAATAATAAAATAATGTCATCTCCATTCATCTAATGTTAGTTTAATTTTTTCGATTTTTATAAAAGACAAAACCTTTTGTGGCATGGTCCTATGGGAAAGATGGAAAAAGATACCAATGGAAATGATATATTGAGATACCAAAATATGGTAAAGATGAAAAAGGATGCAAAAATATGCAAAAAATGGAAAGAAATGCCAAAATATGCAATTGTAGGCATCTAACAAAATGTGACAAAAATAAAAAAATCCAAAAAGTTCAATAGGATTTTACCCTGAGGGATCGCCACATCATGAGGAAATAAAGGTTTGAAGTTGCCATATTTACATAATAGGCTCCAACAAGTTGCCATTTTATAGGGGGGGAGGCCAAATGTTTTTACTTCTTTGTTTCACCTTTCACCAAATTTGGCTAAATCCTATTTTGGAAGATCACCAACCCACCTAATTCACAAATTTGAAAAGAAAAACTTTGGCTAGAACTAGTAAAACTTTTACTTTAAAACTAATAATTAAAATATTATAGTGATCATATAATAAAAGCATATAATCTTAAACCAATATTATCTCCAATCACCTAACGTCATCTTTAATTTTTAATTTTTTTTATAAAAGACAAACCCACTTGCTTTGACTCTTACACGCACCTGCGCCACAAAATTGAAAAAATCGGTAACCTTATGCATAGGAAAGCCTAGTGAAGGGCACTCCTTAATTTAAGGCAGGTGCTCAGCCTTCTTTTGTTAGGCCCTGCCCCCACAGGGACAGGGACTATATCCCATTCAACCCAACTTTTGGAAGTTTTACCTTATTAGAATCAGTTTCATATTAGGTGAACCAGTTTTTTTGGTGAAGGTGTTTAGATTGTTTAGATTGGAACGGATTTTTTTGATGTTAGAGTATGGACAAAGTACGTAGATGTACATCTTACCTATTGGAAGGGCCAACGTACCATTGGGCAATTGTTTGTTTCTCACAACTTTGTGTAACTTTATTTAAAAAGAAAACTGTAAAATCAACTAAGCAAGTCTTTTGGCCTGCCTGAAACACAGCTACAAAGTCGCTTTCTTCGAAGATTTTTGCAGATATTTCATAGTCCAATTCATCACCATGCATCATCGTGCATGATCAATAAAATCTATTTTTAACATCATCAATTGACACATACTTGCTTTTATTCTTTGTTAGGCTTGCTACACTCTCTCGCTGTGCATTTGATTTTAGGAAGCCACATCCCTCACCCCCTACTAACCCCCCACTTTGTGCCCTCTATAAGCTTCGTCAAAGTCACTTTATGGATTTTATTTATTGAAGCCTTCAATTGCTTTGGTGCCCACAGAAAGGGTCCACCCAATCAGTAAAGTTTTACGACCAAAATGTTTTTTTTACTGTGCACCCACCTACCCACAAAATTGAAAAAATCGATAACCTTATGGATAGCAAAGACCCCCAGTGAAGGGCATTCCTTAATTTAAGGCAGGTGCGCAGTAAACCTTTTTACCAGGTTCAGTACACTCTGCAAAAATGCTGGGCCAAAACCATTTTGCTAAGCA
>Ga0209208_10004535_pt1 | contig 19655 bp, 16 predicted proteins | sample S1TSphfallax_3_FD_187694 | JGI IMG/M metagenome (GOLD analysis project Ga0209208, IMG submission 187694) | Host-associated microbial communities from peat moss isolated from Minnesota, USA - S1T2_Fd - Sphagnum fallax MG (SPAdes) (version 2) | ecosystem: Host-associated > Plants > Peat moss >... | reverse complement strand
ACTAGGGTTTTTTTTGTGGTGAATTTTTGCCACATGGCAACAAAAAAAAAGGTTGGCAATGCAACAAAAGGATTTTTGAGAATTTAAAAACAAATCACTATATGTCCAAAAAAAAAAGTTAGAAATCACCATATTTAAACAATATGTTTGATTAGGTTGCCAAAATTAGGTAGGATTCCAAAAACAATCTACTAGTCCACCAAGACAATCGCCATTTATTGCTAATTAATGCTGAGGATCCTCACCATGACACCTACTTGAGGAATTTGAAAAAAAAAAAACCCTTGTCAAAACCAATGTTGTCCATTTTTTAATTTAAAAAGGAACCTTCGATCCCAATTCTAACTCTTTTTTTGTTTTTTATGGAACCTCTAGTCCAGTCTTAACATTAGTTCTTTGCGTTTTAGTTTTGTCTTCAATTTCATAAAAAATTAAAAATCAGTCCTATTTAAAACTAGATTTAATTCCATCTCCCTTACACATACCTAAACATCATTATTTAATGAAATATTAGTTTGATAAACTAGTTCACACAATTTAAGATAAAATTAGGTAATATTAATTACATACAACCAATCAAAACCAATAATTTGCTTAAAATGTAAAGCCAAGCTTATATGTATATTTTATAAAGTTGTACTTATATAGTTAGACAACATGATGAAAATGGGGAAACACACACCATTCAGGTTTTAACTCAATTTTGAACGAAGGTTGATTACCCACTCAAGTTCTTGGACCTTTTTCAACAAATTTATGGGTGCACCATGAAGAGCTCTACACAATCTCTTGGAACTTTTGACCTAGAGGAACAATGTTGAGAGCTTAAATGCTTGGTCATTGACCTATCTACTTTTAGTGGTGTGCATATGGTATATTGTGAGATATTATGAGGTACTATCAATTGGGTGTGAAAACCAAAGAGAAGACACAAATGATTTGCCACACAAAAGGCTAAATTGTCTCTTGAAAAATTCCAACTACATGTTGGTTAGTACGTGTTGAAAGAATTATAATATGTCCTCAAGTTCTAGGTACCTAGATGTAATATGCTCTACAAAGATATTTGATTTAGTGCAACAACTCTGCAAATCTTTCGAACCAATACCCAATTTCATGAACACCCAATTTCCTTCACTTTCTAGCTACACTCAAATTGAGGGGGAAGAAATAATAGGGATTGGAGGGTCAAACAAGGGCCCAAAAACAGGGTGACTTTTATACCCACATGAGTTTATACTATCCCAAAAGAGTTCGAATCTGTTTTCAAATGTATTTTACCACTTTTGTGGTGTTTTAGGGTTTAGGGTTTAAGGTACCAGGTCTTATCTGACATCAGCACTCAGAATAACAGACCACTTAGTTGATGAAAACCCAAAGACTACTCTCCTCTCTAGATGCTTGACAGCCTTAGTAGTTCATCATGTACCCGGAAATATATCTGGCCTTCCAGACCAGTACCAATCCACGGGTCTGGGTACTGAAGATTGTATACCCTGATCCAGATTCAGACCAACTTTTATAATTTTTTATAAAATAATAATAATAATTTAATAATACTAATAATAATAATAATAAGAAAGACCCAATGGAGAGGTGCAAAATACCCTAAAAATTGTCCAAGTCTTTGACCCAGATATCATGTACTCAGGTCTGGTCTCATCTCTTTTGATTGCAGGGTATAAGCCATCATATACCCAGGTGTAACCTCATCTGATCGGGTATATGTGTTCGTTGTATACCCAGGTCTATTCTTGTTAGTTTAGTCTTGGGTATCATTGACCCCAGGTTTATTTATTGGTTTTGCACCTAACCAGAAATGGGCCAAAAGTTTGGTATCCCTACTTTTTAAGATCAATGTGTGGATTCGACTATAGAAACATTTCCAGCATAACTGAAGACTTGGGCTTCACCAAGCATAGCTAACCACCGGGGGTTTCCAATTTAGTATGTTGAATGTTTATCATCCTTATGGATGTCATTTGAGGGGAGAGTGATTATGCGATGAACCTTTTGTTTTAAGAGGGTATCACTTATACAATTCCATTATTTTTTATGATGGGTATCAACTATCATTTACCCAGGTGTACATGTCAATTTGGAACGTATAATTATCATTTACCCAGGTCTTTCAAAACATTGCAGGCAAACAATACCAAAAGATAAACGGGTTGTCATTTTTCTTTCTCATTTTCTCCACCCTCTCATTATAATGTTTTATGAAGGAAAAAAAAAATGCAATAAAGTTTGGCAGATTTTTTCCATCAACTCAAATGATGATGCACTTGCACACACACTTAACTGCTTACTTGATCCCAAGTGTGGACTCCTTCTGATGTCTCTGATGACACTTGATCTGGTGTCTGGATTCGGATACCTGAAGTCTGAACATCAATCAACACAGACAAACAACTTGTTCCAGAGTCTGAACTCTGAACTCTGAACACAAAACACACACACACAACCCCCCCACCACACCCCTTTTACAAGTTCCAGTACCTAACCCAATGAAAAAGTTGTACTGGAGAAGAAGATAGGCAAACATCATAAGGTGCTTTTAATAGTACTTTGTTTCCAAGTTGCTCTAACTACCCAATCGAGTATTCAAACCTTCAAATACTAGAGTTATCCGCAAAGTAAGGAAATTTTATTAAATATGAAAATGCTGAAACTCAGCATTTACTGCACAAGGTTCGAGAGTAATTATAATAGTTGTACTAGTAGGAGCAGTGAAAATATATGTAGCAGCAGTTCAGGCACGCGCTCAGGAAAAATGAAACTCAGTTTACCACCAAAATTGCTGGAAAATTTAGTTTGGGTACCAGTTATTTCCTTTTCTAAAATTTTCATTCCCAGTTACGCGTTTTGATGGCCTCTTATGCTGAAACTGGCCGTTCTCACCCCCTAATCGCCTGACTTTACAGATAACTCTATTATGTTCAAATTTTCAGACCAAAAAAATTAGGGCTAACCCTGGCCTAAAACCATCTTTTCTCTACCTTATTAGGGCCGAGGCTTTTACCCACCTCCCCCGGCCCCAAATCAAGCTTTCTTTCTTCCTTCCTTCAAATTCAAAAGGATAGTATATTGTGACTCATATTATTAATTAGTTCCCTGGACCTCGAGTGTTCAATTTTTTCTCTTTTGTGATGTGCATTCTTTGATTGACCCATCAAAATTAAATATATAAATAAATGAAATAAACTGTTCTTTGGGTAGTCTCAAGCAAAATGTGTTGTAATCTCCTTCTCTTGGCTGCTTTGCTTAATATAGGCTACAACAATAAAACTGAAGGCAAAGGATATGGGATAAAGTGAGAGGAGTTGTTAGGAACATGTTGGGGGAGCACATTGGGAACTTGATGGACAGATATGGAGAGCCAATTGAGAACTTGATGGGAACATAGTGGGAACAACATCATAAATCCAATAACCCCACCTCATTGTTTTTGCCTAGATGTTGTGTTCTTTGCCATTTTTGGCCTAGGCTAATAATAATAACTATGGGAGTATGTCAAATTTCAATGTGATCCTGCAAAGAGTCAGATGATGGATTCTCACACTTGATAAATTTAATGAAACAAAGTTGACAAATGGCTTGGGTGGGTGGGTTAGGGTGGGTTACCAATTGTGATATGTGTGTGTGATTCAAATGACTCTAGATAGTAGAGAACTATAGAATGCCCTTTGTTGGGAAATGGGTGGGGGGAAAAGTACTACCTAGGGTTTAGGGTTTTGAAAATTCCTACTCTACTTGGGGTGTTTGAAAAAAAACACAATAGGGTTAGGCTATGTACTTAGCACTTACAAGTGACTTACTTACTCGCCCTGACAACAAAGAAAAAAAAAAAAGTACACTTGCAAGCATCTATCTATCAAACTTCCCCACAGGCAATAACAATAATTATTATTATTATTATTATTAAATATATAAAAAGAAACTTGAAAACCCACCAACCAGATTAGGGATGTCATTACACTTAACACACTTTACTCATTAACTTACCACTCATCTCAAATGATTAAAGTGGTTCATCAAAGTAGTTCAACACTAAAGCCTAAAACCAAATCCTTCACACAAATCAAACAAATCTGTCATCATTTGCAATTAACATTTATTACTTATTATTAGCATGCTACCTTTTTCTGTCTCTCTAGCCTACCAACCCTTTTTTTTTTAAAACACTAGGCACCTATAGAATCAGTTGCCCTAATAAAACCCTAAACCCTAAAACTATCCCCCACCATCATCATCAATCTTCAATTTTTGGATGAAAAATCTCTTACACCCATAATTAGGTGATCAAGAAATTAATTAATTACTTAATTAATCAATCACTCTAGAAATGATTAATAGTCATCATAGTAGTCATAGTCATAGAGTGATTGATAGGAATCAAGGATTTTTTTTTTCAAATTTAATTAATTAATTGATTTTTATGCGTGAATTTTTATTATGTTTATGTATTTATTTTTCAAAATAATTGATTTTTGTGTGAAATTTTATTCTGGGTAGGCCCCCCCTCCGAGTGGGCAAGTTTCTGGAAGTAAACTAATAAGTTAAATAATTAAATATTTTAGTCAATAATTAATTAATTAATTAATTAATTAATTGGTTAGTTTGTCTGGAGACTGATTAGTTAATAATTAACTTTAATTTTGGCTTGTTCTTTCTTTCATTAAATTAATTTTGAGTTTAATTTAATTTAATTTAATTTGCAAGCAGCAGGAGGAGGATCACTGACCAGTAGTACAGAAGCTCTGACTAAAGTTACCCGGGGGATGGGGTGAAAACCCAACGGTCCTGGCTGTTGTCGTCAGAGTCCAACGGCTCCTGCTCCTCGGCTTCCTTTTTGCCGACTTTACTTTTTTACTTTTTTACTTTCTTTGGTTTTGTTTGACTTTTTTACTGTACTATGGGGAAAAAGAAACAAAAAATGGCGATCAAATTTTAAAAGATTTAGCCAAATATGGCTATATATATACCAGATAATGCAATACAAATTTTTAATTATCCCTTTTTTTTCTTTTTCCCCTCTTCTTGCCTCCCCCTACATACACACTTTAAAACCAAAATGAAGAAATTAAAAATATATATAAATAGTTTTTCCCACCTCATTTCTGGCGATTAAAACCCTTCAAAACCAGTTCATTTTCGATTTTTAAAAAACCATGCTTAATAAATAATAATCATAATAATCATAATAAAAAGGCTGCAAGCAAGTTCTCCAAAATCTATTTTTGTTATTACCCCAACAAATGCAATCATTAATCTATTGCAGAAAAAATTATTACACAATAATAATTATATAACAGAATCACAAATTTTCCAACAATTTTTTATTTAAAATTTTTTTTTTTGGTGGTGGTGGTGAGATTTTCAGAAAAATTCCCAAAAAATTTCTCTTCTTCTTCTTCTGCTGCTGCTCTGTTTGTGGATGGTAATTTTGAGAAGAACTTGAAGAAGAAGAAGAAGAAGAGGTTGTTGAATTCTGTGTTGCTGTTGTAGTTGTGGTTTTGGGTTTTTGAGTTTTCACTCTGGAAGAAAACAAGCTAGTTGAATCCTGCATTGTTGTTGTTGTTGTTGTTGTGGTGGTTTTGGGTTTTTGAGTTTTCACTCTGGAAGGAAAAGAGTCCAGAATTCTGTACTATTGTTTTGCTGGTTTTTGAGTTTTTCACTGTGGAAGATAAGAACTCCAGAATTCTGCATTATTGTTGTTGTTGTTGTGGTGGTGGTGGTGGTTTTGGGTTTTCAGTTTTCACTACTGTACGAGGGTTTTTTTTTCCCCCCCCGACCTTCCCTTTGGTTTTCAGATTTCAGGGAGTTGTTGGGTTGAGGGGTTTTTTTTTTTGGGTGCTTGTAAATGCTTGCTGCATTCAATCTCCTCCTCGAGCTTTTTGTGTTGTTGTTGTGTGGGTTTCTGTTTTTGCAGAGCAGCATTCATTACATTTGTTGTCAACTTTTGTGTCCCATTCATTCATTCATTCATTGAAGGGAGAGTTTCTCTCTTCATGAAACACGGAATTCAATGTTTGTGCCCAAGCTCTCTCTCTCTTTCTCTCTTGAGGACAACAACAGATTTGCAGATGAGTTTTGATTATTGTTCAATTGGATAAAAGACAACCATCACAGCCTGAGCTGAGCTCCCGGAACTTTGATCTCCTTGTTTAGTGTTGACGCCAGACAGAATTTTGCTGCTACTGCTGCTGCTGCTGCTGTTGTTGTTTTGGATATGCAATGCTGATGAACAGAAGCTTCTCCTCAAGAAATGAGAGTGGGAGGCAGGGGTGTGATAACCTAGAGCTTGGTAGCAGCAAATGGTCTCTGCTGCTGATGAGGAGGAAGAAGAATTTGGGTTATTGTTGCTGCTGCAGCAATCTCCTCGTCTTCTTCTTCTTCACACTGTCGTTTCTGGAGAATCATCCCACTTGTGCACTGACGCCAGATGGTGAGCATTTTGTTGCTGTTAGCCCTCCTCACATCCCCCCCATGGGTCAAGCCCATGCATCTCCGAGCTTTCTTTGTTAGAAGAGAAATGAAAGACCCATGAGAGATTTACTTACTCTTGATAATAATTGTTTGTGGGTGTTTTGTTTTCTCTCAGGAGAGGCATTGCTCTCTTTCAAACGAGGACTACTCGAAACCCATGGCGCGATGTCAAATTGGAATGAATCCGATCCTGATCCATGTGGGTGGTGGGGGGTTGAATGTCATGCTTCAAATCGCCGTGTCGCCAAGCTGTAAGACATGAGTTTCTTGCAGCAAAGCATTTCCTTATCAAGCAGTTTGTCATGCTTTTGTGCCGTAGAAGTGTTCCTCTCCCCAATTCGTAAGTCTTCTTCAGCTACGAGCTTCAAAGAGATATGCAGGAGCTTAGTCCTCACATCAATCTCTGCGAAAGCTCTTCATGCAGAATAGATTCTTCAGCTTCCAGCATCCAAGAGCTCTGCAGCATCTGAGTTCGCACATCAATCTCTGTGAAAGTTCTTCATGCGGAAGACTAGCATTCATTCTTTACCAAATTTGGGTTTTGGGTTTTGCTGCTGGCAAACAAATCAGCCCAACAACAACTGGAAAGAAGCTCAAGCTCTCATGGGCAATGTATGAGAGAGGAGAGTGAAGAAAAATTTCCTGTTTGGAAGGGCTGATGGGTTGATCTTTGGGGCATAAATTTTGTAACAGGAACCTTCCATATCAAAACCTTCGAGGACCACTATCACCGGACATTGGGAAGCTGGACCAGCTCCGCAGACTGTATGTCCCCCGCAAACCCTTTCTATGTCCATGTTCCAAAACCCTTGTCGTGAGTGTCTGCAGTTGCATCATCTGCTGCTGGTTCTGGTGAAGGTCAGTGCATTCAACAGTTGATGATGAGGACTTGTGCAAGCCCTTTTGCAGAGGACTTCATCGAAACAATCTCTATGGTCCGATCCCACAAGAAATCGGCAACTGCACAACTTTGAAGGCACTGTAAGAGTTCAATCTTCCCAGCTCCAAGAGATTGTCTTCTTCTTCTCCCAACTTCTGAGAAGTTGGAAGTTTGGGTTCTGCTTTGGATTCAAAGGAGAGCTAGCATCTTCTTCTTCATGTTGTTTTTCTGTTGATCAAAGAGATGGGAAGTTGAAACTCTCAGGGTACTCAAAAGGTTTGATAAAGAGAGGATTTTGGCGCTGATTCTTTCTTTCTTTCCTTCTTCCTTCCTTTCTTTCTTGCAGGTACTTGAGGGACAATTTTTTCACTGGTAACATCCCTGAGGAGCTTGGAAATTTGACACAGCTTACAAGATTGTGAGTGGCAAAACCCCCTGGACTTGTAATGATTTTTTTCTGTACTCGATCATGATTGCTTCAATTGCTTCAGCAATCTGGGCACAGTTTCTTCAGATTCACAATTTCGTCAGATTTTTTCTTTCCCATTTTTTTGGCAACTTTCCAATCGATTCTCTGAGGAATTTTTGGGTTGTGGTCTTTTTACTTCTTGGGTATGTATGTATTTATGTGCAGAGATCTCTCCAGCAATGGGTTGACAGGCAGCATTCCTGAATCCCTTGGCTCCCTCTTCAAGCTAACCTTTCTGTAAGTATCATCTACCCTTTACTAACCTGCTCTCCTCTCATCTTTCGCCCCCAAGCTTCTTCCAGCACCTAACTGGTACAAATCCTCCTTCTTGGGGCAAATTTCTTTGTGTTTATCTCTTCTCTTAGAATTTCATGCAAGGCTTTTCTTTTGATTTAAAAAATTGAATTTATTTTTAAAATAAATTTATTTTTACATTTAAATATGTTTATTTATTTTTTTTGATATGCTGAATCTATTTCAATGTGGACAAATGGAGGAAAAGCAAGTACTCCCTCTCTTGCAGTCTCTCATTTTATGCAAGCATCTTTGTTTCAACAGATGGGTTGTTTTCTATTCAATTTTTTGACGGGGCCCTGCCTCTGTGAGAGGGGTTCTTCTTTGGTTTCTGTGTTTGTGTTTTTTTGCAGAAATGTTTCCACAAATTTTCTTGTAGGTGAGATCCCAACAAATGGAATTCTGGGAAATTGTACAAGTAACTCGTAAGTACTTGCCACTCTCGATGTGTGCACTTTGAACCGTCAGAATTCCTACTTGTCACTAGAACTGCATCTATGGAATATGCTCACAGGAATTTTGCATTTTCTGAAGTTTAACTTTTCCAAACCTAGGGATTGATTTGGGTCTAATTGCAATGTAGGTTTATGGAAAACCCGGGATTATGTGGTTTGCAAGTAAACGTGCCATGTCAGAGTTTTCCTCCTACCAATCCACCGAATGGGTCTGGTGTATTTCCTCCAGAAAGTACTCCCTCTCAAACACCAGCTGCTGTAGCAGGTGAACATCACAACAAACATATATATATATTATATGTAGTCATAAAAACTCCCATTTTCTTCCTGTTTGGGAGCTGCTGGCAGTAGTGATGAATTCATTAAAAGGGTTGGGGCATGGATGATTGTAGGCTGGAATGCTGTGGAAGGCGGATCATCTTTGAGAAAATCAGCAAGCTATTCAAACGGATTACTGATCAGTGCGATGAGTACAGTTGCAGTCAGTCTGCTGGTGGCAGTCATTTGCTGCATTGGCTGGATTGTTTACAAAAAGCGCTGCAATAACTACAACCAAGTTATGCATGGCAATGGTTCTGAAGGTAAAAATTTCTTTTCAACCCCAAGTTGTCCTATTGTCTTCTTTTGGGTGTGCTGTCCAATATGTGACCATGGTTTTTTTGGCTTCCAAATTCAGAAGACTTACAAATGCCTGTGCACTTTGTTGCAAATGTTAAGCACACCTGAGTTCTGGATGATGCACATACTTGTTGCCTTCCATGACTATTTGTTCCTGGTTGATTTGTTTATGTTTTGATATTGCAGCAAATGCGGGTTCCATGTTAGTGATGTTCCACGGTGATTTGCCATACACTTCAACTGAGATTGTCAAAAGGATTGAGAATCTTGATGACACCGACATCATTGGCTCTGGGGGTTTTGGCACTGTCTACCGCTTGGTCATGGATGATGGATGCATGTTTGCTGTAAAGGCAATTGGCAAGCAAGGGACAGGCTCTGAGCGTCTGTTTGCAAGAGAGTTGGGAATCCTGGGTAGTTTTAAACATCGCAACTTGGTCAATCTGCGTGGCTATTGCAATGCACCTGCAGCTAACCTATTGATTTATGACTATGTACCTAATGGAAGCCTGGAGCAACATCTACATGGTGAGTGGGAAGAAACCCTAAATCCTTCATGCCTTTTTGCTGGTTTGTTGAAGAAGCTCTGGGAAATCAATTGTGGGCAACTTGATGAATTTGAAGAGTTTAAAATCTTGTTTGGTGTAGACTTTATTTATTTCAATATCTGAAAAATTGCTAGGAAGTTTTTTGAGACGGTCTTTGTCTGTGGGTAATTTGTGAAGAATTAGAGGCACATCAGGAGAAGCTTAGCTGGACTGCACGGATGAGGATAGCACAAGGCTCCGCACGAGGGCTTGCATACCTACACCATGACTGTTGTCCCCGCATTATTCACCGAGACATCAAATCCAGCAACATTCTGCTGGATGACTGCATGGAGCCACATGTAGCTGATTTTGGTCTGGCCAAGCTATTGGAAGACAATGACTCTCATGTGACTACCATTGTTGCTGGCACTTTTGGATATTTAGCTCCAGGTAAAAAACACCACACCCATTGTCAAAAGAGGGAGTTGTTCTCACTCAGGTTAGTAGGCAATCCCTTCAGTGCTTATTGGTATTTTTCATCCACGCAGTGGATATTTAATAGCTTGTCCTAGGAATCAGATCACTTTGATCATAACCTCTGAAGGATTTCTAATTTGGGTTTTTATTCAAAGGACAGATTTCTCCAGATAAGGAATTAGTATTGCTGCTGGAGGTAAATTAACAAGGAACTGTTGGCTGTGTGGTGCGGAGGGACACCAGAATACATGCAAAGTGGGCGAGCGACAGAAAAGGGGGATGTATATAGCTATGGTGTACTGTTGCTGGAGCTGCTCAGTGGTAAACGACCAACTGATTCTTTCCTCCTAAAGAAGGGGTTGAACCTGGTTGGATGGGTGAGTTCTTCACAAAACTGAAATGCAAAAGCAGAAATGGATGTGTAATTGTACCTTGTGAAAGAAAAACAGAGTTCAGTTTTGCAGTCTCTGTTCAGACAGATTCTTTTTTCTTCAGCATATTTATAGATATATGTGTAACAGTTTAGGGTTAAGGGTTTAAGGTTTATGTATATACAATTTTATTTTTCTTCAGCAGAGACTTAACTGTAAATTTTTTATGCACCCATTTGGACAGGCAACTTCTTGCATCAGAGAAAACCAGCAACTAGACATTGTGGATGCGAAATGTGTGGAAGGGGTTAGCCAAGAGCATGTGGAGTCTGTTTTGAAGATTGCAGCAAGGTGTATTAATCCTGAACCTGATGAGCGGCCAACAATGCAGTGGGTAGTGCAGATGCTAGAGTCGAATACAGTGTCTCCCTGCAATAGTGACCTTAGTACTTTCTACAACTCGCCTATGTCAGACCATGCTAATAATAATACCCATGGGCGATAGGGTAGTCCAAGTAAAACTGGATCTTTAGTTCCCATCTAAGTTGACAGAATACCCATCATTCTTTTGTGTACACCACCCCATTCAAAAACATTGTTCAGAATATACTAATAAAATCTCCACCAAAGAGGGCAGGGATAAGCATTGAAGCCTACTAGGTAGGTAGAAACCATTTGTCAGAGTCAGTACTACATTATTTCATTGCCCAATTAACTATTAAATACCTCACAGATTCATTCATGCTGAAAAAAATGTTATGAGTTGGCCAAATTTTTGAGGCTTTGAAGAGGATTATAGGCAAAAGTGTCTTTGAAGTCTCATCTTTTTAGCGTGCATGTTTGTTTGTGCATATGACTTCGTTATTGTTGATAGTGGTGTTGTGTTGACCTAGTTGTGCATGACAAAGTTGTTGGAGCACATTTGCATCCTTGATCTCGGACAAGGCTGGCAAATTTGATGCATGCTAGAGTTTGCAGTCCAATTCTTCCACACAAGGAAGTTGTTGATCAACAAGTCATGAAATTCCAAGGGCATTACAATATGTGCGAACATGGTTGATCAAGAAGTCATGCAATTGCAAGAGCATTACAAAATGTCCAAACAAGGTTTACCACTCACTCACAAGGGTATTGGAAAGCTATCTATGTACATAAATGTTTTGCAAACCAACGCAAAAGCCCTAAAACTGTCTAACGGGAGTTTCTGCATCAGCTTGTTCTGCTTCAGCTCTTCCATATGCAATTCCTCTTTAGCTTTTTTTTGGAAATAATCACCAACTTTTTATTGACAAATGCAAAAATCTGTGAACATGCAAGTCTTCCAATGCAATGAGAAATTTACAATTCTCTTAATACTTGGAATTTGCTAAAGATGTCATTGAAGTGTGTCATATCAAGTGTGTCATATCCCTTTTACATGTTACATGTTAAAAATGAAGATGAAACACAAAAGATAGACCTAATTTTAAAAGTTGGAAGGGGGGAAAGGGACAATAGTGAAATGGGGAGGGAATAAGTGCGAATGGATATTTAAGGAAAAAGAGAGGGGAAAAAATGAAGGTAAATACTAAACAACTCAACTTGAAAGTTGAAATTGTAGTAAAAGATCAACCAATGTAGCACAATATTATTTTTCAAATCCAAGGATAATAGATACGAGTAGTAGCTAAGTAAGCAATAAACATGATGAATTTGTTGTTCAAGTGAAATAAATAAACCAACTATGTGGAAACAAAACATGTGAGACGACTCAACTTTGTGTGTTACAACACATATGGAGCAAATCCTTGGAAATGTTTTCTTAAAGTTGCATTTATGAACATTATGAACTAAAAATTCCTTGAAATCACATTAAACAATTATGGGGAAATTTGGTTGCTTTCTTGGCATTGTTGAAAAACTCTAGTTAAGTAGTAGACTTGGAAATTTTTAGACTTACTCAACATTGAATTTTGAGTAGTGTTTTTGTCATTGAAATTTCAATTAAATTACAAAATACAATTTTTGAAAGGAAAAATTAGTTGGCTGTCAACATGCTTCCTCTCAGTGTTGGAGGCATGTTCGGATGACTTAGCCAAAGGAGGCTGGTTTTTATATGTAGGGTAATTAATACCTGGGCCATTAGAGCATCTCCAGTGGTGCTCAGTACATTAAAATTGAATGAAGAAAAGTCAGAACATGGTAGTTGGTAAAGGGCACAGTAACGTTGTGCACCTGAAGAAAAGAGTGCAATAAATATGATCTGAATATGATCTGACTGCTGCTCAGTATTTCTGATTGATCCATCATGCTGATTGGTCCAGGTGGTTTGCTGTTAGTAGATCCCTATCAATTTGCTGTTCTAGTTTTAGTTTCATGAGTGGGGTTGCAAGAAAGTAAAATAACTAAACTTGGATGTGAAAAATATTTTTGCAGGGTCACATACTAAGCACTGCTGGAGATGCTCTGCAAATTTAGGTCGGCTTTGGATACTCAAAATGGAATTGTACCAATTTGGGTTTAGGGTTAGGGTTTGGACGGTGAGGAGAGAGAGAGAAATTTTTTTTTGCCAAGGTTTGTGAAACAGCAGCAATCTCTTCTTCATCATCATCATCATCAGTACAGCAGCATGAGCAAGAAGATCTATCTTTTTTCTAGACAATAAAACCTGCAGCAGGCAATTGCTCCACCAACACATGGAGTGCAAGAGGGAGGTGGACCAGGAGGAGGAGAAGCTTCTTGCTTGTGCCATTTGTCTTCTGTGTGTGCACCTGCAATTCCACTTTACCCATCAACAACTTTTGTACAATGCACTGATTCTTCTTCTTCTTCTCACAGTAGGTGTGTTGGGTTCTTCGAAAATGTGGGAGCATCTCAAGATGGTATCTTGTTGAACACTCACACCCACTAGGCGTGTTTTCTTGGGGAGTGTTCAAGAAGATGTCATCTAGAGATTTGGTCACTTGGAATGGAATGCCATGATTCGGGGACATGTGCAATGGGGGCAAGCAAGGGCAGAAGAGGGCACTGGAAATATTTTGACAACTGCAACAGGAAAAAAGGTGTGTGGCCAGCCAGATTCTGTTGCTTTTTGTGGATGTGTTGGATGCATGTGTGCCAGTGTAGTTGCACTTCTTGAAGAAGAGGTTAGGAGTGTGCATGAGCAAGTCATTCAAAGTGGTTGCAAGTCTGGTGTCTTATGGTGGGGAGTAGCGTAGTGGACATGTATCCAAAATGTGGGAGCATTGAGGATGCCATCTTGGGTGGGAGTAAGGTAGAGGGTCTTGGGTGGGAGTTTGGAGTCCCAGGAGGTTGAGGGTCCTGGGTGGGAGTTGGGAGCGTTGGGAAGTTGAGAGTGTTGAACAAGATGCCATCTTGAGATTTGGTAAACTTGGAATGCCATACTTGGAGCATCTGCCATGCATGGGCATGGTAAGGAAGCTCTCCAACATTTTGAACGGATGTGTGAAGAAGGTTTGATGATAGCTAGATGATATCACTCTTGTTTGTGTTCTCTGTGGTTGTAGCTATGCAGGTTTGGTGGATGAAAGGCATGTGCTGTTATGCTTCAATGATCACAGACCATATGATTTCTGCAAAAATCAGAACATTACACCTGCATGGCTGACATTCTTGGCCGTGCTGATTATCTACAGGAGGCAGAGAGTATGATCAAGGCAATGCCCTGTAAATCAGATGTGGCTTACATCAACTGCTTTACTCTGTGCTTGTAGAATTCATGGTAATGTGGAGATGGGAGAACATGTTGCTAAATGGGTTCTTGAACTGGAGCTTGAAAATGCTGCATGTTATGTGCTGCTGGCAGTAGGTGTCTTTGTGAGAATTTTGAACAGCAGAGAAGGGGAAAGAGGTGTGAAGAAACAGCCAGTGTGCACCTGGAGTGAAGTGAATAATGAGGTGCATGTGTTTGTAGCAGATGATCAAGACCACCCTGAGATGATTGAAATTCAAGCAGAACTGCAGAGATTGTCAACATTCGTGCATGATGTGAGGTATGTGCATTCTATGAAATTTTTTCTGCATGATGTGGAAGAAGAAGAAAATCTGCATCTGTTTCCTTTCCAAAGTGCAGTTGTTAGTGGGTGGGTGGTAACATTCATTTGCATTTCAATGTTTGTTTCTAGTCTTTGACAAGTCTTGACAAATAAGAAACACTGATTGTTTTTGCATCAACTAAAAGAATAATATATTATCTAGTCACTATTTTGTTGGCGCAAATGTGTTGACAATGGACGATGTGGGTGTACAATGTGAAGTCATTTATTGTTAATAGTCCAATTATTAAGTCTGTTAATAACATTCTTGAGAATTTGTTTGTTGTTTTGGATATAGTAGATCAATTGATCATCAGCAGATTCTTATTTTAACTAATCAAAATATCAAATTCCACATAAGTTTGATTCAACTATTTTCATCCATATATGAACATAATGTGTGTGTGTGTGTATATATATATATATATATATATACACACACTTAGGCTCCACAATGCTATGCACTACCAGTGATGATTTTCCTTCTTATTATGTTCCCATATGATTATCATCATTATTTATGTCAATGTCAAATTTAATTTCAATTAATATAAATATCATGGACATGAAAATGTGCAAGTTAATTTGCCTTCTCATATCCATGTTGGTGGGTAACAAAAGGGGTGAAATAGTTATAAGGATAAGAGATCCCTATTAGGAAAGAAGTGAGGTATTAGGGTTTAGGTAGTTATAAGGATAAGAGGTAGTTAGGCTTGGAAACGAGGTAACTATGCTTGGAAATGTCTTTGGAATTGTCCAGGGGTGACCATACAGAAGATTATGCAATATCAATAAAGATCTTAGGAGAGATTATAAAAAACCACCCATATACCAGTTCCTCGGAATTCTCGTCACTCAAATAACACAAATTTGCAATCCAAAGTTTATCTAAATATCAAAAAATTTAAATCAAAGATGGCAGATTGACCTTTACACATTCCTTGCACAAGTCGAGGATGTTGCCACTTTGATCAACACTTTGGTATTTGAAAATGAAAAATTCCATTCCATACATTATACTGAAAACTTGTGTCACCAATTATCTGCCTTGGATTGTAAACCCTTTGAATTGCCATTATCTTAAACCCTAGATTTTGACCCTTAAACTCTTGTTACCATACCCATACTAGCCTTGTCCTTGATCTAAGTTGGGTTAATGGATTTTTCAAAAAGTTTCAGAAAACCCATTTAGGCACATCTCTGTGCAATTTCATGATACACCCAGATTCTCCTAATTACATGAGAGATGATAAGAACCCTATAATCCTGCAAAATTCAGGAGAGTAAAATTTGTGAACCCAAATTTCAAATGGAAACCACCTTCAAGAACAAAACATGTTTGTTGTGCCCAAATTTCAAATGGAACACATCTTCAAGAACAAAACATTTTGTAGCCAAATTTTAAATGGAACCAAATTCAAGAGCAAGAAAAAATTGTACCCAAATTTAAGTGCATTGAATCTAAATTTAAGGAACTGTTTTAATTTCTAGAAGTGCATTCTTACATGATACTTTGTACACTGGAATTGTATGTGACATGATCATGGGGGAAGGGAAGTCGCTTACATTTTTACAAAAATTAAATCAGTTCAAAATGAGGTATTTATTTATTACTTTAAAGGTAAAATTCATGAGTGTTTAGAAAATAAATTATGCCCCCAAATGATTCAGCAAATATTTATAATTTGAGCAATTCATTTGAAAGTATAATTAAAGATGTATATTTTATTTATAAATGAGTTTATATATTCATCAATTGTCAAAAATAAAATATTTATAAATTTAAAAAGGTAGATAAAAAAACATTTATCTCATTTGTAATTAGGTAACAAAATAAATAAATACACTTTTGAACACTCAAGGGGTCCCAAAAAATACAAAGAGTCACTCGAAACCATAAAAACAAGGAATCCTTGTCCCAAGGGAAACAACTCTAGTATGTTTTTAACCTTGTTGTATATAGACAAGGGTTATAATATTAATATACTACTTAATATAGGGAGGTGTTGGATAGGCTTGTGTGCAGGAGGTGTCTGAAAAATATGACCAATGAAAATGCTAGATTTGGTGGTCTAATTTTATTTTATTTTTAATTATCTTGAGTGAATTAAAAAATTAAAATGTGTAATAAGATTTGGTGGGTTTGGGAAGATTTTAGGGGACCAACAAAAATGGTTGAAACTGGCCATTACATTCAATGGGTTATGTGTAAACCTAAAGATTTATTTTTTTCAGGCCATTGGGATTATTAGATTTGGTGGTTTGAATTTGTTTTCTTAGTTATATTGAGTGAATTACTTGACATAACATTTCAATGTGTACTAATAGCAACATTCTAGCACATAACTTGTGCACTTTGTTCATTCTAAAAGTGAGTGAGGAATTATGTAGTTTTCATTTGGTCTCGCATGTTTAGGAATGTTAAATCAAGTGTTGTTATTGTGAACTATTTTGGAGGATGTTCATTAGGTGTTACCATAAACTCTAAGTTCATTTTTCAAAACTTCAATGAACAAGTCCATCACACACCTACCTACCTACGTTATTAAGTAGGTGTGTGATGTTTTGTATTTGCTCATTCATTTTTCACTAGTGTGCCATTTGAACACATATATTGTAAAACTTAAAATGATACACCTTATTTAGTCTAAGTCTGAAATTTCATTTTTAAATTGAGCTTTTGGACATTGTATTGAAATTCCAATGAAAAAAAATACTCAAAATTCAATATCTCATGCACATTGAATCCAAAAATTACAAACTCATCTCCATAAAACCCTACTGATGAAGAGCTTTCCATTAACACCAATAGCATGCCCCAAATTGCCTTTGGAATTTGAGTTTCAATTTTTTTGAATGTTCAGTTACAAAATTGCTCAATATTCAATATTTCTTGCATTGTATGTCTAAATACTACAAAACCATCTCCATGCAACCCTACTCATTGAGGCTTTCCAATGGTACCAAGAGCATGATGGGGACGTTTGGGTTTGGGAAATCTCAATGTGACTAAACAAAACAATCAAACTACCTTTCTTAATAGTAGCATATAACCTTATGAAAAAGGAATGAAATGTGAATGTGAAAAATTGATTAGTAGTAAGATTGCATATTGCAACTAGATTATGATCCAAGAAATATTCATATTGAACTTGGACAACCTACTTCAATCTTAGGACTAAATATTTAAAGTAGAAACAGTCAAACCTAACATCACATTGTGAAATGACTTTGCTCTTTATGAAAAGTTCAAATTAAAAATTAAAAATTTATTTCAAGCATTTCCAATGTTCATTTTACACCCTATGCTAATAACACTTTCAAGTGGTGGCTATGGTTGCTCTCAGAAATTGCATCCCACCATTGAACTACACATTAAAAATGGATGCCAAGATTTTGAAATTGTTTTGTTGGCCTCCATTTCTCACATGCATACCAAGACCACACCCACACTTGTCATGTGTGTTTGGTGACATTCATAACAACATTGTGCCATGTGCAAAACATGGTGTCACTCACCATCACCTAATTTACAAAAACATTGTTGGGCAAAAAGAAAAAGGAAAATGATAGTAGAGGTGTGTGCATACTTTGTGTTTCAATGGACAAAGGAGCTCCAACAAACTTTCCATGGTTGCATTTTCCCCATGCAACAATATTCATATAATGCATTAACTATAACACCATAAGTAAGCATTAGAACAACCACAATACACTTTTGCAAAGTAGACAACCCCATGGTGCCCCAAACATCTCATTGTTACATAAAATATCCATCACTTGTGCACATAAAAATGACAATTCATAAAAACAAATAACACTTTAGCTTGTAACTACAATAAAATTCTCAATATTCATAGACAAGGTTCTCAAAGAAAATAATTTTGCATGATTTTTTTTTTCACCAAGTTACCAATCTCTCATAGTATTTAATCAACAACCTAATTGACTACCCCCATGAACTTGATTTGCATCAATGTGATCCAAAGATTATCATAATGTGATTCAAAAAATATATCCTTTGTTTTGTCATCAAACAAGTTCAATTACAACCCAACCTATCGTGACCCCAACCTTGGGTTTACACCCAAAGCAAGAGCTTGCAAAAGTGCGGGCCAAAAGTGAAGCTGAAAGTCACATTTCATGGTCCCAGGAATCTGGGAGAGTGTGAAGGAATGAACCACACACTCCCAAGTGAATTCCCACTTTGGGAATTAAAATCCTAATGGACTTTTCAATCTTCAAAGAACAATTGCAGGGGTCAAAACCCATTGGATTGAAAAGTTTTTTATATTGTTGGAAATCTTTTGGAACGTAGATGTTTAAAATGGGCTCGCATAACCCATTTGGGCTCTTGAAACATAAGTTATGGCCAAAAGAAAGGCCATGAGTCAAATTGACAGTTTGACTAAAATCGAAAATCACCTCAATTTTTTTATATGCTAGTGGTGTGGCACATACTGTTGGAAAGTTCTTGAGGAGGGCTACAACTTTGCTTTAGACCTCACCTCAATTTGAAATTTGCACACAAAATTATGGGCGTCCAAAATTACAAGAGACCCAATTTTGGGAATTTCAAGACTCTCACTTGGAAGTCCCAAAACAAAATGACATTTGATTATTGGCCCTATGGCCATGCACAAAGAATACTATAAGGGGGAAGGTGGTTGCTTCCCCCAAGTTTGGGCCGTGGTGAGTCTTATGACTTTGCATTTGCCTGTGGTTCATCCATGTGCCAAAGGTGTTCCAACTACACATTGACCAACTTCTTGTTTGGTTTGTGCAGGTCCATGTAAGTAATTGACTTACTTATCAATCTTCCTAGTCCCCATCCTGAAGCTCCAACACGCCTTCTCTACCCCCAAAATGTTGCGAGCCAAGGAACGTGCCCCAACTCCTCCTCTTTTTGTTGTCATCACCTTTGGATTCGCAATTGAATCCATCAAGGAGTTTGGGGGTGCATCACAACCAATAATTGTTATCATCATTCCTCTATGATGCCTACAAATAACAAAACACAATAATTTAAATAAAATTT
>Ga0209208_10004533_pt1 | contig 19660 bp, 17 predicted proteins | sample S1TSphfallax_3_FD_187694 | JGI IMG/M metagenome (GOLD analysis project Ga0209208, IMG submission 187694) | Host-associated microbial communities from peat moss isolated from Minnesota, USA - S1T2_Fd - Sphagnum fallax MG (SPAdes) (version 2) | ecosystem: Host-associated > Plants > Peat moss >... | reverse complement strand
GTGCCCATACATGGAATTAATACAAAACAAGTAATTAAAAAATTGTGGTTAAGTACATTCCATGTGATGTTTCACTATTACCAATTACATTACAAAATGCACAACATTAACACACTTCAACATGTAAGCAAAAAATCATATCGTTTGTAAAATTTCATTATCCATTACCTCATATGAGTATAACAAAAATATTGCTCCCACTTGAATTACAAGAAGATGTATTTTTTAGGATAAATTATTTGTAAGAACAATAAATTATTTTTTTGAATTTTTTAAATACTTCAAAACAAATGAAAACAATACATTTAAAAAATAAATAAAACTTTTACATCTTGATGAAAATACATACATATTAAACTTAGGAGCAAATTAATGAAGCCACACATTTTCCTAAAACGAATGCCATCAAATATTATAATTAATGTATTTGGCACATGTGTTGTTCCTTTGTGGTTTGCAAATACAAATATGAAATTTATTTTAGATCCATACACAATTGCATCATATTGCACATCATATATGCATGACTAAAATCAACAAATCTATAAAATTATAATTGTATTTTATAATAATATTTTTATTTAAAATAAAATTGATGCCAACATTAAGATCCAAAAATGAACCAATATTTTTTTTCAATTTTCCAAAAATGTTTGCCCAACTAGTTACTTGTCTAGATCTTTCAAAATTTTCATATCATTCATCACAAACATTTGAATTTATCAATATGCTTTCATATTAGGGATGTGTTTTTGTATTAAAACCACATTTCTTATTAAATCAATAGAACTTTAATCTATTAACACAATTTATTCATCAATATAGAAAAATATCCACATTGAAAAAATCTTAAATCAATTTTTATTAGTTAAAATTATTTTTTATCACAACATAAATAATAATAAACTATCAAAATGCTACAAATTAAAAATCATGAATATGGGATTTGTAATAATTGTAAAGACAATAAAAATTGATCAAGAAAACAACTTCTTTTATATTCACCATTTAAAAATTCTAAGGATTCATAATTCGGCACAAATGTTAAATTCTGTGATGCATATTGTTAAGTAGATATTAGATCCAACTTCAATTATAAGATTCAACACATACATGCAAATGAAGAAGATGATGTTATTAATTTAAAATCAAAATCTTCTCATCCACAAAACATATGAAATGATGATATTGATGATGACATTGGTGACATGTGTATTTAAACCCCCATTACAAACACATTACACATTGAAAAATACAATTTGAAAAATGATTTCATCATTTAATCACGTAATACATTAAATCAAAAACATTTTTTTGAAAATGTGGGTTTATAACATCATCAGTTTCTTTGATAATGGATGAATTTGAATATCAGATTTAACTTAAACAATTAAATAAAGAACAAATATTTGATGATGTCATGTATAGAAAAATATAAATATGAATATTCCAATAGATTTATTTTTGACAAGAGGTGTTGGAAATAATGAAAAATAATTATCCAAGGATTATTATGATTATATAATAAAGAACTTGTCATCAAATTTAACAAAATAAAAACTATATTCATAACATTTATAGGTACATTTGTATTTAATATTGATAATTAGATAATACATACAATTTTGAACATACATCTCCAATAAATATTAGTAAACATATTGAATTTATTATAAGATTCTTTAAATAAACTCACATGTCAACATGAATAGTTACATCTAATTATTGTAGGTGAAAAATCTCTCATAGGTGTTAAAGTGTTTAATGTTGTAAATCATCAATTAAAAGTAATAAAACATATTCAAAACCAACTTTTTAATGGTCTAAATGTCATCATGTGAAGTGACTTTTATCAAACACTTGTAAAAGATTGTTGGACTCTTGAATCCTTTAATGACAATATTAAAACATTAGCACCAAACTTTTGGAAAAACAATGTTAAATGTTGTGATTGACTATAGTTATGCGACAAACTAATACATAATTTATAAACATATTAAATAAATTTCATACATGTATGCAAAATTTAGAAGACATTCAATATTTTAATTCAAATTGTTGTCAACAAATATCAAATGCACTAACTACCACACTTAATTTATACACATATCCTAGTGCAAATAATAAAAAAATTGTATTTAACAAAATAATTAGCCCAACATTCAATTTTGAAACTACAAACATTCACCACCATTCATGCTCAACATCATATAAACTTGTAAATGGCCTAATCAAAATTGCAACTTTACATATTACAATTTGTATCAAACAAAATATGTTAGATGAATTTGTGCTAAAAAAATTGCAACATCTAATGGTTTTGTTAGTGGAGTTGATGGTATATTAAAAACATCAACATCATATCATAATAAAACCATAATTTGAATATCTTTCCCAAATCCAAAAATAGGAATGTTAGTTAGAAAGAAGTCTATTCATGAACTTTATACAAATAATATTCAACTAAAGAACATTCAGCCAATTATCAAAGACATAAGAATTGACAAAAACCAATCTTATATTAATATGAGAATTCAATTTCCAATTCAATTAGCAACAATAAAAACCATTCATCAATCACAAGGATTATCGTTAGATGAATTCACTTTTGATCATACTAACGTTAAAAAAACATGGACTATCATACACAATTGTTTTTCACATTCCAACAAAAGAAAGATTTTATTTTTAAATTTCATTTCAACATCGCAAGTTTCACATTGATCAATGTGTAGTTGAATATATGAAGAAATAAAAAAATCTACAAATTGAACAACTTTTGCTCCTCAATTGAAAAACTTTCATCATTTACATGTTATTATACCAAGCCCTTAATACAAAAGCTTTACAACAACAATATCAACATATAAATTATGACACTAACCTACAAGTATCACACGTTCTATACGTTTTGGAAACAAAAACACAATTCTCAAATGACATAAAAATTCATAAAAACATCAAAATATTCTTGTATATGAATTTATGGTGATTGTGGTTTGACAATGATAAACAACACGTAAATATTGTTACATTGTTATAACAAAATAACATGTAATGAATTTGAATATATATATAGCTATGTTTAAGATAAAATTCCAAAAAAAAATTCATATTGTATGTGTTTATGAATGTCATTCTTGTTTGAATTCTATATTTTTCAACACATTAAAAGCTTTGATTCAAAAATCTCCAAATGATTTGCTCACTCATTATTTTAGAAGATTCTAATATTGAAATATAAGATGACACTAATTATAAGAATGATAAACAACAATTAACAGATTTTATGAATAGATATTCAAATTAAAATCCTACTTAGAAAAAAACACCAACAAAAGTTGGATCACAATTGAATCACATATGGACAAAATACCCTACTCAAGAATCAATGCAAATCAAGAGTATGGAAAAAAAAGCATAGTGGCAAGATTTTTCAACAAACCAATTTATATGGGCATCATGTTGGGTTAGGTTTTGCATTGAACTTCATACCAATACACATGATGTTCTAACACGTCCTAAAATACCATTCTCACACTTGACAAGAATCTCCAAAGATTCTTGAAAAGAATTGTCCTAAATTTTTTGGGAAAAAAATTTCTTCAAAAACCCAAATTGTGTGTGTCTATGTGTGTGTGTGTGTGTTGTTTTTTGTGTGTGTTTTGTTTTCTTAGATAATCTTCTCAGTTTTGTTTTGCAGTTTGCGTTTTTCCAAGTGTGAAGAAAAGCGTCGAAAGCACAAGCTCACTTTGTTAGATGTGTCTGAAATAGGATCAGGATTAGAGATTCTCGCTGGGGTGAGATTTTAGTTGAGGTTTCGGATTTGGTGACGTAGTGTTGTTGCTGCTGTCGCCGCCGTCGTCTTTCTCTCTCTCACTCGCTCACTCACTCATTCACTCGTAGCACAGTCGTTGTTCAGTTTTGGGTGGGGGAGCGGGGGAAAAAAAAAGAAGGAAAAACAAAAAACCACGGGAGAAGAGGAGGAGTTCTGAGAATGCTGCGGAGGTTTTTGAAGGATGGGTGGTTCTTGTTGACTGGAAAGCGAACGTGGCGGCAAACTTGCGCATTGCTGAATTAGGTGTTTTGTTGAGTGGAGTATCGTATTTTAGGGTTTTGGGATTTCTCCTAGGACTGAACAATTACTGTGAGGATGGGATGTGCCTGGTGACAGACAGATCTGAAGAAGAGAGTTTTGGGTAGTGATAGATAGCAAGGAGCAGAAATTTCTCTGTTTGTATTGCCATCCAGACATGACGATGATGATGATGATGGGTTAGGGTTAGGGTTTGGCATGTCTGGAGAGGGATAAGAATGCACATGCCATAGCCAGAAGAAAGTATTGTTGTGATAAGCGCTGGGTTATGCGAGTAAGTGTTGTCTTCTGTCAAATACTTACTTCCCTGAAGTTTTCTCTGAAGGCGTGGAGATACCCAGAAAGTGTGGTGCATAAGGATTAGGGTTATCGGTAAAGACAAGAAATGGGTACGCACACATTAGGTGGAGGAAGAGGTGGAGAGGCTGGACGTAGGGCCTTCTTGTAGGATTTGACCAGAAGCTCCCAAATCTCAGGAGTGCTATGGAAGTTAGGGAAGAAGAAGATGCAGCTCCCCTAAAGTCAGGAAGAAGCAGTGTGACCAAAATTGCACAAGTTTCTGTCAAGCAGTCTGGACTGGCTGGTTTGGAGGACCAAGGAAAGCAGCAAACCCGTCATCATCCAGTTGCTGCACAAGAGGCTCAAAAACATCAATCTGGTGTGGATGCTAAAGAGAAGCAATTGATCACTCCTACAGTTTCCCCCCAGACTCATTCTGGTTCAAATGCACCATTGCAGCAGAATCAGGTGGGAGGATTGAGTATGATGAGCCTGAGGAGGTCTTCACCATCAGCAGGGGTTCTGGTCCCAGTTGCAGACTCCTCGCTGCCACTGCCTGCAATGCTGAAATCTCTTGAGGATGCTCAGAAACTTCCAGGTGAAGATTGTAATGGGTGTTTGAAAGAGGTTTCAGACACTCATGGACAAGATGAGCATCCGGAACTGACAATTTCATCTCCAGGATCAGACACAGAGAACTCACATCGAAACATCTCAGATCCAGGCTTGAATTTCCTTACACCAGTGAAGGGGTTTTCTGCAAATGGAGACAACAATGCAGCTACAGGAGATGCCTCACTGCGCCAAGTTCTCTCTGATCCTGGCACGTGAGTCCAGTTTCCACTCTTTACCAGATTGGTGCCCCTCATTGCATTTGCAAAAATTCTCAAGAAATTGTTTAGTGACAATCTCGGATAATGCATTACCATGACAAGATGGTTTCCCCAACAGCCATACCGTGACTCGATTACATTGTGTTGTGTGATTGCAAATTGGCAGGGGAACGTTCATGGATGATGCAATGGTTGCGAGATGTGGACATACATATGGGAGTGCCAGTCTTATTGCTGTCTTAGAGACGGTACCAGCACTTTGAATCTGCAAGGAATGCACAATTGTGTACTTGTTTGAAATGGGCTTCTTGGGGTTACTAAAGAATCAGAACATGCACGGTGCCCTTGCGTCCCCTTGGTTTGGTATGCCTGTTGTGACCACAGGTGCTCTAAAAGTGTGGTGATTTGAGGTCAAATGCTTTCTATGTGAAATGGGGAGATGGTTGGTTGGGTGCAGGGCAAGTGTGTTTACTGTGATGCATCTGTTCCTGCAGAGTCACTCGTCCCAAACTTAGGTTAGTCTAATGCACCTGAATGGGGAATCGGTTTGGAAATTTAGGGGTCATTGAGCAGTTAATTTGCTGATACATGTTCTGAGTTATTGCATCATCACACAGCTATAATGTTGTATCCTTTGCTATTGCTCAGTGTTCCCCAATTTTATGGTAGTTCCAAACCATGTTTCTAGTGTTGTGGAGAGCAGTTTATTATTGTGTCAATTCATTTGGGTGCCTTTTTTTGTTCTGCAGCAATTCGGGCAGCTGTGCATGCGTTTAAGCAAGAGGACCATGTTTGTGAATTCACCTTAATGAAGGCAGGCAAAAGGAGGAGGGAGGAACCTGAGGAGGAGCAGCCACTTGAAGAAGGTTCAGATCAAAAGAGACAGGCTCGGGTATGTAAGCCTTTGGCATATTTATATGCTGCTTTGTGTGGACTTGTTATCCTGTTAGTTGGTCGTAACACATTTGCATTAAGTACTGAACTGCTATCATTGTTCACTGAGCAATCAAGCCAATAGCCCAACGTAGTTGGGAGACTCATAGTCTCCTTGATAGATGGATGGATGTTACCATTGGTTTTTACTGAGAGGCAGCAGGTTATTATGCTTTCTGTGTTCTACATTCTGGATTCAGAGTGACTTGGAGAATAGATGGCAACTCTATTGCAGGATCCGGTTATTGCTGGAGAACAAGCATCCGCATTAGATGGTCCACGGCCAAAGGGAGGAGCTCAGTTCCCTTTTGCAGTTAGTGATCGGGTCGTCATCAAGGTAGGGTGAATATTCCTTCCTTCCTCAATCATCCTGGGTCCCCACTTCTCTTTCTTTCTGAACTCTCACAATGGATGGGTTGACTTCCAATCATCTTCAACCCCTCCCCAACACTGTCAAATCACAAAATTTCCTGCTTGCTGATAAATGTTGTCAGGGTAATAAAAGGACTCCAGAGCGCTTTGTGGGGAAGGAGGCAATCATCACGACACAATGCTTGAATGGATGGTATGAATCTAAGCTGGAAATTGTCAACCCTCAAAACACTTCCAAATGATTGATTCCACAGTTCATTTTCTAGAAGACTACTTCACATACATAAGGTAGATATGAAAGGTGATGTAAGCCATCTGTGTTGTGATTGTGCTAAGGTTGATATTGCTCCTATAGTCCCACAGACGAGCATAAATGAAATTTTTGTATGTGGGCGGTTGTTGTCTCAGAATGATGAATCGTAATTTGGCTGCAGGTATCTGGTGCAAACAGTAGACCATGGTGAGAGTGTTCGACTTCAGTATCGGTCCTTGCAAAAAGTTGAAGGTTGACCTCCTGCCTTTTCTTTTTGTATGATGCACTCTCATGTTACTATAATAAAACTCAGTTGTGGTCATTGGCCTGAAGTGCTGGTTTTGAACTTTTTCCTTCTGTCAGGAATGATGACCACCATAACCCCCCCTATGCCCCTCGCCTTCCATTTTTAACATGTCTTTTTCGACTTCTTTGATTCTAGTCTGACTTTTGTGCAGAGATGGATGCACAACCAGATTCAGAAGCACATAAATCACTGGACCAAGTGGGCTTTGGAGGAGAAAAACCCACCAAATCTTCTGAGCCAAAAGAAAGGTTCCCCTCCTTGCCAATGACTGAAGAGCTTCCTGAAGGCAGTACAAGGGAGACACCAGTTGCTACAACAGCTGTTGTGTTTCCAATTATGCCTGTGAAGGGTGTCAGAACTGAGCTTCATAAAAAAGCTCGAAGAGGAGATTTAGCTCGATCCATTGAGACAGCAGCAGCAGTGGCCAGCAGCACGCCCAGTGTAGGAACTTCCAGTACTTCATCCCCGGACATTAAGGTCCTCTATACACATCACGAAACTCCTACACCCAAACTGTAGCCCTAATTGACACAATTGTAGAGAGCTAAGTTCTGGACCTTTTTTTCCTCATATTCCACATGTGCATCTCTTTGCTTTTTGCTGACCCATGAAAGGAATAACGGTGTCATAACCTTTGTTTCTATGATCCTGATAGAGTGAGGTGAAAACGGCTAATTTAAGCAAAGTGAGAAAGGAGACAGAAGTTCCTGAACTAGAAGTGGAGGATGACCCATATGACATGACACCAGTTTGGGTGGCTCCGCCATTGTCTGAGAAAGTGGAGCCTCCTTTTATGGACAAGACAAATGGTGGCAGCAGTGGTGACAAATTGCTTGAGCTTACCCAAGTGTGGGAAGGTCCGGAAGAGCCTCAGGGTCTTCAACACCCCGACTGTATAACAGTTCAACTAACTGGTGTGTCTTCTCATGCTGTTTTGACTTGTCAGTTTACAATTGTAGGGAGCTGGACATTTCATGGAGCTGGGTTTTTAGAGTGTAGCAATATAGGGTTTGAGGTTGGGTAATGCAAAAAAGTTTTATATCCCACTCGGCATGTTTCTTGCTTAGTGTTGCAGGCTAATTTCAGTTTGTTGTTTTGAATCTTGGGCTCCTGAAGTTTTATGAGGAGAATTTTTTTGTCTGAAGTCAATTGTATACTTCACAGTTTCAGAGCATGAGTGTGAACCATCCTGACTTGACTGGCAGGTTCTTGCTTGCCATTTTGTTTTATATTTTCCTTTTGTAATTGTCATCTTTTATCCCAGACTGGCAAAGTTTTCGAGGGCTGTCTGATTTGTGTACCTACTTCCAGCTGGTTCATGGTTTAGGGATTAAGTTGCAAGATCTTTTTTCTTCTTTTCAGAGACTTGCCCTAAAAGTCTAAAATCCCGAGTACTTCCTTCCAGACTTTCTCTGCTTATACCCATGTGTAATTAATTAGGAGCATCATCAGAAGTTACTCTGTTTTGGAATGCAAGTTTTGTAGACTGCTGCCTTTTAATCATGCTAAGTTTAGTGTTTCATCATGCTATATTTTAGACTTGTAGTTGAATTTATTCTTCACTAGTTGGGGGGACCTGTTCCTCCTGTGTCTCTCTTCTCTGCTTTCTGGATTGTTGTTCTAGTCCTGGTTAACTTAGGGGAGAATTGCTTTTGAGACTCTTTTCCCCACCATGCTCAATTCAAGGCTTGGAGATTTAGTGTATTGTTTCCTGCTTCAATGTGCTCATTCATGTAAAAGGATTCTTCAAGTTCCAAGTTCTTTGAGTTTAGACTGTTGTAAAGTCATCTTTTTCTGTTTGAGGACTTTCATTTGTTTTGTGTGTAGTAATTCATAGCAGTTGCTCCATCAGGATTGTGTCTTGCTTGCTACCGATTGCATAACTTCCCACTAATGTGGGATATATTGAAAAGAGCGGATTGGAAGAAAGGAAGATATGAAAGAGACAAATTTTCTGATATCCTGTTCTTTAGTGGGAGGGAGATGATACATGGCTGAAATGACAACGGTCAGCATATGCAGAAAGCACAGAGGTTGGAAGCATGCCCATAGTTTTGCCAAGCATTGAGGTTGCGGATGCCTTCACAGTTCGGTCTAAAAGAAGTGTCTTAGCAAACAGAGCGCCTTCTGTGAGCCTGGGCATGGAATCTGATTCTTGTCATAAGGTGAGAGTTGTCTGTTTAGTGCCTTCTGATGCCATTTCAGTTTCCCAGGACCAAGATGATTTTGCAGGTGTAGTACTGGAATGGGTAGTTTACTGGTAGGCTGAGCCCAGAGGTTTTGAATGCCAATTTCAGGGTGGAACTGTAAATTGCACTGTAGAGCAAAAAACATATCTGAATCATGAGGAATGAATGCTGACAGCTTTGTTTTGTCCATGTGAAAATCTGTAAACTGAACCACTTGGGTTAGGACTCTTTGCAGGTTGACAGCTCTGACTCACGAAGATGCAGGAGTGTTGGTGAAGACCTAGTAGTGCATGAGCAGTTGGCAGCCAATCCAGTTGACAGCAAGCCTCTTGCAAAGTGCACTGCACAGCTGGATGAGAATGCAGGTTTGAGTGAATGGGTTGGACCAGCTGGAGAGAAGCATATTCGACAAGTTGTCAGCAGCATATCAAATATGAAAGAAATTCTGCCAATAATGAAAAAAGATATACTAGAGCTCGAGAAAAAAATTCCTTGGAACTGCCTAGTAAAGTCATGGAAGCTGCATCGTGCAAATTGGCGAAAAGGCATCAAACAGAGTAGTTCTGTGCTGGTGACTAACCCTCCTCACCTGCTAATTTTTTTTCCTGGCATTGTATGCAGATGCAGATAAGAGATTTATATGTGCTCGTTGTGGTTTCTTTTGTGTCAGAATGTGGCTTGGGTTTTGGGTATCAACTTACTTCAAGCACTCTTTGTTAATCTTCCTTGAGATCCAAATCCACGTGTGTAGTTGGTGTTTTGGTTATGACATTGTTGTGGTGGTGTATGTTGTTGCAGGCGCTTGGAACCAAAGTGAAGACATTTCGAACTGCTCTTCTCTTGACAAGGGCAGGAGGCTTATCAGATGAAGAGTGGGAGAAACGAATAGGGATGGCTATGGAGTCAGGAGATGTTGAGCTGCTGGTTTCCTTGTGGGGACGACTTTATGATGATGTCTTCAAATGGGTGGAGTCCAAGTCAAAGCACATTCATGAGACTGCTGTGGACACAAGTGCAGTTGAAACATTTGCAGAGCTACGCCAACAATTCCCTCAGCTCCAGGTAGCAGGATTGTCCCCTGCTGCAATCACCACTGCAGCCACATTGGCTGCAGCTGATGCTATTGCAGAGCATCATACTGATGCCAATGTAATCTTTTCCCACCTCCCTCATCATTTCTCTTTGTCTGCTTATAAGGGTGGTTATGCCAGAAAGACAATGTTGACCATTTGAGTTCATGGAATTTGGATTTTTGATGTGCTCATCCATTTACAGGTATCGCAGGATTGTGATCAACAGGCATTGTTGGCAGTTCCAATGAAACTGCTACAACAACACAGCCGAGAGGACCTTTTTGCACTCCGAGATGCTCTGGAAAGAGAGAAACGACACCTCGCTGCCAAAATTGCACGGCTTGAAGAAAATGAAACTTTGAACAAAGAAAAGGAGGATTTGGTTGCTGGGTTTCTTGCGACAGGACCACCTTCTAGTACTCTAGATATCATCAGTGCACCACCGCTGACAGTAGAGAGTGTACTAGCACCCACCTCTTACAACTTTGTAGAAGAAGAGCAAAGAGCACAAGGGAGTGAGATGGATGATGAGGGTGTAAGTGACGCTGTGGATAGCAATCCTGACACCGATGGAGAAGCCACAGACAGGTCTGATTCTGACTAGATTCTTCAGGGAGTTGTATTGCATAGGTCAAGCTCTGAAATGTTCTATGCGAAAGTTGAAATATAGATTTGGTGCATGTAGAGCTTGTTGCATTTGAGATCTTTGTCTACTGGTTAAGAGCTCTGAAACTTGAATTGTACAATACGTAAGGAGACGAGATTTGATAATTTTTGAGTTTCTATCATTGCATGCATGCCTAGCTAGATAAGAGTTGATCAATTGACATTCTCAATTTGCAAGAGGGCAAGACTGCCTATCAGCAAACACAAACTCAATTCAATGTGAAGTGTGCTATATGTGTTGCTCACGGGAGGAGGAAGTTCACAAAGAGCTTTGCTATTACAAGTTGCAAAAGTTTCAATTTGTCATGCTGACTTCTGCAGTACATGAACAGATTTGTCTTTAATTATATACATACATATATAAAATCTTCCCGTGTAATCCATCTTGAGATCAAAGGAAAACATGGGAAACATGGGATTTGAGTCTAGGGTCTCTTAGAGGATCTTTACTGGCAGTAATATGGAGGCATATACAGAGTACTAAGTTATGTGCTCCCAAAATCATTCTTTTGAACCAAACTAACAATTTATTACTATTCTACATCCAAAACATGCTCTTACAATGCATAAGTGGGGACTACTCTTACTACAATTCCACCTTGGTAACCTATCTTGTAACCTATCCTATTCTCCACACTACACCTAGGTAACTATCTATGTAAGGTAGAGTAACTATCTATGTAATGGGTTCATTTAAACTTGAAGATAGCTAAGCTAAAATCAATAGATTGGAAAATAGTTCAAATAGTTCAAACTTGTGGCATGCTATCAATAAATAGCAATATATGACTATAAATGTGGTAGCCTAATCATCAACATTAATTTCTAGAATTAAAACAAGTATTATGCAAATGGTGCAAAGATAAACTTGTATGAAAAGTTTAGATTTTGATGCTTGAGACCATTGATAAATTGTCATTTCAAAATCCTATGTGATAGTCTATTGACAAGTATCTTCATTTCTTGTGCACCTCCTCTTGCATCATAGAGCTTGCATGTGCATTCATCTCCTTTTATGGCATTGTAAAACATGTGTAGTAGAGTTCACATCTACGTAATGAGCATGTCACAAATTGGTCTTCTTGTGTGATCATCTATTTTTGCACTTTAGAGGCCACACAACAAAACTTGCACCTCCCTTGTGAACATCCAACTTAGCTTGTCCTTTGGTTTTGCCTAGTTTCAACAATCTATAGATTCAATAGACAATAATAGAAAGACATCGCCGATATGCATCAACGAAAGAGAATTCAATGTCAATTAAAAATGCAAAGGGAAAGAGGGAGAGGAAACACCAAGAGAAATCCTATTCATAGAGACCATACTTGCATGCAACTAGTTGTCCAAAACAACTAGTGCAATATTGGAAAACAACCAACAATTATTTTATTTAAAAATAATTATATGTTAGAAATTACTTTAAATTGTAATCTAATTGCAAACAAGTCAACATTTTGACATGTCATCATGTTCTTGTGAGTTTTTTTGTCAATGTCATTTGACTCCATATGTAAGTTGCAATTACACTAAAACTATACAATAAATATTATTACCACATCATAAAATCATGTAGTTTTATGAGAGTTGCAAATAACAAGGTTCCATGTCAAACATTGCCTTCAATATAACTTAATTATGTATGGGTCAACATCTAAACATATCAACATGTTTTTGTGAGTTCTATCAACATTGTTTGATTCTAGATGTAAGTTGTAAATAACTTGCAAGTTGTTCACTTACTTTAGTGGTGTTGGCATGGTATGCCAAGTGCCATATCATGATGCCTATTGTTGGTGGAGATGCTTCGAACGGGGACTTAAAATGGTCACATTATTCAACTTCTTGTGGTTTTATTAACATTAGAATGGATGGACCATTTTCGACTAGTCCATGTAGCATGTGAATCAATTATGTTGCTCCTAAGAGAAGATAGTTTATAACGTTATTCACACTAAAGTAAGACATTCATACAATTGACTTTGGCAAGGTCTATGCACATATAGGTAGTGAATGAGCTTCAAGACATTATATTATTGCTAGATGTGGTTTTCATCACCATCGTTAATGTTCATATTCTATTTATGTCATTGTTTGGAATATAATATTTACATTCAAAATATCAAACTCCTTTATAAACAACTTTTTTGTCCCAACAACATTTGGAACACATGGAGCATTGGAGAGGATGATGTCATCAAGGATGTGTTCAGCCAAGGTGCATTGTCACTTGGTCATGTGTAATCAACACTTGTGTTCATTTTAACAAGGCAAATATGAGACTCCTTGTGCAACATAAGCATTTCAATGGGGGTTTCGTTTTTTGTCAAAAAAGAAAATTTACATTGTAAGTCGGAAGGAAAGACAAACCATTCCTCATAGTCTACTATCATGTATCAAAAATTAACCAAGAGGAATCATGCTTCATCAAGTTTATATGTTGGAGATCCCTTTATATCTAAGTTCCCCAAAATTTGATTTGTGTACATAACAAATATTAGTTTGCACATTCTTTGCCAAGTCATTCACATGGTCATTGTAATCAATTAATATGCAATTAAATTTCAAGTTGAAATTTGAAAATTGCAAATCTAAATTTTTGGTGGGATATGCAAAAAACAAGTGACACATGACAATAAGTTTGTAGATCTCCCCCTTTGCACCAACGACTCCATGCACTTGTGTTCACTCTTAAAAAATTCATTCACAAAGTAGGCTCCTTTGAAAATAATCTCTTAGTTCACACAAGATTTGCACCACATGGAGTATTGGGTGGTATTCTTCACCAATGCATAATCAAATGATGGGAAAATGAATTACCCAACTACCTAGTAGTCTCTTGGCTTGAAAAAAATATGAAGGGAAATGAACTATATGGGAGAAAAATGTTTTTTTCATTTTTGGTACATTGTAGCTTGCATCGACCCCATTATAATCATCAAAGCCACATACAAAAGCAACAAGGTTATGGTCGATGTTACGAACCAAATCAACTAAGGATGCAAGCATAACAAAAGGAGCCAAATTTGTTAAGGTAAAACTCATTTTCCAAAGATTGCATGTGACATGTATCATTCATGTGGTGGTTTCCAATCCTAAATTGTGTATTTTTCATACTTGGTTTACCATTATGTTAGATATAAATATTTTTTGATTAGATAGTGCTCTTATATCATGTATAGTATGAATTCATGTTCTTTACTTTGTATAAATGAATATTTTTTGCTAAAACCACATATTCAAAATTCATAATTCTTAGGGCCAAAAACATGTTTGAACCAAATGTTTTCAAATGTGTTGTAAAAATGAATTTGACCAAATTTCAATTCCTTTTCTTTTTTAATCACCAACGTTAATATCCTTTCCAAATTTGAAAAAGAATGGTGCACATCTGAAAAGGAAAAATGAGATTTGAAAAAGAAAAAATATTATCCATTTTAAAGGTTTAAATGTTTTAAATGTGCAAAAGGATTCTTGATTTGCACAACAATTCAAATTATTATGTTTGCCTTATGATTTTTCAAATATACAAAAATACAATTTTAAATAGTGTCCACCACCTTAGGTGGTTCCTTTGATTGTGTTTTCACCCCTAAGTTCAACTAGACATTGACAAGAATGTAACCAAATCCCAAGGGAAATCACTCCCATTTATTTTTCAAATAATGTCCAAAAAGATAAAGGGTGAAATTCATTTAGAAAATCAATTTTGTAAATAATTTACTTATATGTAAATAGGGTTATTATAATTTATTGTGAAAATATAATATAAAATAGTTGAAATATTTACAATTTTCAGATAACATTCCTTTAATGGTTTATTATTTCATGTTATACTAATAAAAACTCCTTTACCTTAGGTGTTCCATAAAATATACAAATAATGATTTCCCCAAGTCTAAATATCAAGAGACGACCTTCAAACAACATCCCAAGTACCTAAACGAAAGGTTCACAAAATGAACAAAAACATGGTGGTGTCCTATCACATTTCAACATTGCAATTTGTCATGCTTCCAAAAATAAAAAAACTCGTGCCACCAGCAATAAGAATATATAAATCTTCATATGATGATCAACCATTGATGACTAGTTCAAAAAAAATTGAAAACTAATACTTCATTTGAATAACAAGAATTGAAATTGAGATTGAATTAAATAAACATTTGAACATTGAACTTAGTGAGAGTTCAAAATAATTTTTCAATCCAATTTATTTCATTTCACTACAAAAAAATGTGGTTTTTTTCACACAGAAAATTGTGGTTCATGACACATGTGTCAAGTAAACTTTGTGGTTTCATCCGTTACAATGTACAATACATGATGTTCATTTGGGTGCATTTATGTAGTAACAAGAGTTGTAGCAAGTGTAATTAGTCCTTGTTTTTTCATGTTTTAAAGTGATAATTTAATTTGTTGTTGAAATTATTGGATTTCTTTATATACCAACATTCATAATATATCATGGGAATATGTGAATAAATTTAAAATAATATAATGAATAAAAAATATACAAAAGTATTTTGAAAACATTATAACTAGTGTTTGAACCCAAAAAAGGACTTGGTTAATGACTTGAAAAGACTTGAAAAATATATTTGGAAATTATTTTATACAAAACTTAACATAATAATATAGAAAATTAGAAATAGTTAAAAAATATATATTCCAAAGATACTCCAAAATAATTAATCGCAAAAAGTGGTGAAGGTGGTTCACATTAATGTGGATGCACCCATTTGGCATATATTACATTAAAATTACACCTTGACATTAAGTTATGGCACATATTGAAACCACAAAGTTTACTTAACATGTGTCATTAACCACAACCTTTTGTATGAAAAAAACACATTTTCTTGGAAAATTAAAAAAACAATTTAACATTTTATTCAATATTTACATGTTCTATTATTTCCCAAAAAGACTTCAAGTAGAAGTATTTGACTAGATCTTGATATTTCATTACCTTTTTAAAAAGGTTTTATTTCAATTATTCTTGCTTTTGCATTTGCCACGTCATTACATGATATCTCTTTACTACATTTGAGGATCTCAATGATCTTGCTTCAATTGTACTATCAATACATTTACATCCCTCAATCTTGAATCACATTGCACAACATTCAACAACATATAACAACATTTGAAATGAAAAGAATGTATTTAAAAAAAAACCAATAATTTTTTAAATGTCTTATTTAGAATCTCGAATGCATTTTCAATTGCACTAATTTTGCCCCATAGAAAGATGCAATTGTTATAATTTAAGCTTTTAAAATGGTATGCTTGACATTGACATTTTGTTTGTGAAGGATCACAAAATAAAGCAATAGAGGATAACCTTTATCCCCTAGGATGTAAGCTCAAAATTCATTTTGAGATTCATGTTCATGGCTAAATAGGCCATGATAAGTTGCAAATTAATAAAGGTTAAACAATTGTAATATCCTTCAAACTTGATGTACCTATAAACACATTTTGAAAGTATTATTCATGGCTAAAAACTACATACAATTAGAGGTTGTGAGTTTTTAATTTGTTGGAGAAACAATCTATTACAAATGCACTTTTACACTTTTACATGTTGATTTGGTGCAACCAATTGCACTATGAATCAAATGGAGGGCACAAAAGTTTTTGAATCTTGTCATGACCCAATTCAAATCTTTTCCTTTTTGCCAACAAATTTGGCTCCTAGCTCCAATTTTTTTAAAGGTGTACCAAATCTTGTCACAACATCCCCATTTTCTATCTTTTTTACCTAGTCCCTTTTTACCATGTAAAGTCACATTTATGGATGATTATGATGGAATTCAGAATTGTAATGGTTTATAATATGGTCATTTTGAAATATTTGACAAGTTTTAACTCATTATTTTTTATGGGGATCAAAATATAGGGTAAAAAAAGATTGCAATATGGACTAGATTTTTTTCATTTTGTGCAATACACTTTAAAATATTTTCACCCTTCTAAAAACCACATCAATAACAAAAAGAAATTCATGGAGTACCATGTTCATCGATGATTTTTTAAATTATAAATATGTGATTGAATTATAAGTAATGATTCCATAGACAATTTATAAAATGAGCATGCTACCCTAATGCCAACATGAATAACATACTTGTATTTGTTGTTTCATTTTTCAATCAAAGGTTTGAACTTTTCAATCAATGGAAAAACAACTTATTTGGTCATTCAATTTTTATTTATTTATCTTTGATTATGATGATGTGTCATGAGGAAATATTAGTATCACATAATATTCCTTGTTTTCACCTAGTAATTGATCTCTTTGTTCATTGATAGCTTGAAATTGCACCAAAGGCAAAATTGATGTAGGATGGTTGCACTTCCCAAGACTTGAACAAAAATATTTGATGAACTTTCAAAAAACCTCCCAACAAATCATTAATCATCTCATCATTAATTTTAAAGTAGAAGTGCAAATGATTTGGCAATTGCAAGACAACATTTACAAATTGAATTAAAAGCATCACCTTTTAAAAGGTGTTATGGTGACATGACTTGAAAAGAAACACAAGATAAAAAGGAAACTATAAAGACTATAGAGAATGGTTTGAGATTGTGCATGAGAGCAACAACCAAAAACAATACCATAAGCAACAAACTAAGAAAAAATTATGAGCTAAGAGAACAACAACAAAAAAATCACAATGAAACATAAATCTAGAGAACATTGTGAGCCATGAAAATAGTAAAAAAAATTCATGGTACTTAAAAAAATTGTAGAAAGATTTATGAGCAACAACAAAAGTCCAATACTATAAGAGAAAAATCAAAGAGATGTGAGGCATGAAATAATCAACCAAAAGCCATTACGAACCATAAATAAACAAACATTTATGAACAACATGAAAACAACAATGAAAAATCATTGAATAAGAAACCAAAAACAAAATTGTGAGTTGTGAAAGAACCACCGAAAAATTATTATGATAAAAAAAATTGGAAAGATCTTTGAACCATGAGAGTAGAAACCAAAAAATAATGGTGAACCAAAAATCAAAAGAGTTTTATGAATCGCACAAGAGCAATAATGAAAAACCATTGAGCAAGAAACCAAGAAAAATCTATGCGCTACAATAGCAAAATGAAATATTATTATGGTAAAAGCTTTGGAAAGATTTATGAGCCAAAGAAGATATTTCACCTTATGAACTGCAAAAACAACAATGTGAACAAGAAATGTTAAACAAGAGGATTGATTAAATGAAGCAAAGCATGGAGTGAAGGAACAAGAAACACGAGAGAATTGACAACATGAATGAAGGAATGTAGCAAACAAGAGGTGCCATTTGTAATATTACTATCTAATTGTTGACCTCTCATCACAAATAGTGGCACCTTGTAGTTAATGTACAACAACTAGCCTACCTACTAACAAAAGGCTACCTATATTTGAATGACAACATTGAAAACATATCTAGGGAGAATTATTCAATCATATAAGTACCTACCGTATTGTTAAAAATTAACCCTTAAAATATCATTATTATTGTCAAGTAACTAACCATAGGTTGGAATTGGCCATATGTACAATAGGTATGCATGCAAGGAATGTAATTGGTTACTATGTAAGTATGTAAGACATGGCTTGGTGGTTACTAGGTAGGGTGATGTGTGTGAATGCTAATAAATGAGCATACACTATGGTTAGCTATGTAATTGGAATACACTAAAATGTAGGTGACATATGCAAATAACAAATCCAAAATAAATGAGAACTCCATGTTTTGGGCACATCAGGCACTTTCACAAATTTTAAATATTATTGCCGTCCAAAAGAATTTGATACGTTTTCAAAAATTTCAAATTGTTACACAACCATTGGCCATTTTTATTTTTCCGAAGCCTTTCATTTAGCATGTTTATTTATTTATTTATTTGTTTCTATCTTTCATTTGACCAAGTTAGTTAGGTCAATGACTTTTTGTTTAAAACTAATGAAGATGTCAAATTATCAAAAGTTTTTTTACAATCAACATTCCAAGCTTTGAATGTTTTCCTCTGCCTTGCACGGAAGGTTGTTGTTGTTTATTGTTTTGAAATTAAAAAAATGTGATATATATATTTGCAATTAAAAAAAATCTATGAAAACATATTTTCCTGAAAAATTCCCAATTTTGTGGTTTAAAAAATGAAAAAAAAAATGATAGAAAAAAATCACCATTTTGTGCTTCCACATTTTGCTTCTTTAGTCTTTTGTGGAATTTGAAGTCAGAGGGAGGTCACTTTACACATTTATCATTGAAAATTTTATAAATAATCAAGAGTAAATAGTGACATTTATCCCATTTATAATTAGGTAATAGAAAAACCCTCCAAACACAAGAGATACATAATTAAGTAAAAATAAATAAAAATAAAGGGTATAAATCCATAATACCTTTTGAACCAATGCATTTTCTTAAGTCAGTTATCTGATGTAGTATTTGTTAGGGATCATCCTAAACAAAATCCAGCATTCAATTTATGACAATATTGTAACATATTGTCAAAACTGTAGGAAACTGACCAAAAAAACTGCCCCAAAAATTAAAAAATGTATGTAAAAATACAATGAAAATTCATGGCCTTAGAAAACAAATCTCCGAAGATCGATGGTGGTGGTGGTGGTGGTGTTTTTTTT
>Ga0209208_10004532_pt1 | contig 19663 bp, 9 predicted proteins | sample S1TSphfallax_3_FD_187694 | JGI IMG/M metagenome (GOLD analysis project Ga0209208, IMG submission 187694) | Host-associated microbial communities from peat moss isolated from Minnesota, USA - S1T2_Fd - Sphagnum fallax MG (SPAdes) (version 2) | ecosystem: Host-associated > Plants > Peat moss >... | reverse complement strand
GAAGCTCTATTAAACCTTAATGAAAGTCTTACTAAAAAAAAAAGGTGCAAAATGTGATTAACAAACTCACTTCCTGCAAATTTGATCAAAACCCCAATCCATAATTGTTGAGATTCAACCTTTTACCATCATTCAAAAATGAAACTACCATTCCCATTACTTTGCACAATCCATTAAAACATAGATTATAAATTATAATACAACATTCAACTCCACAATTATATAAAAAAAACTAAATAAAACTAAAAATTTAACATTAATATATTTGAATGGGATGGGATTTGGGAGTGATGATTTCAACTTTCAAGCATAACAAATAAATGTTTACATATACCATAACCAACACTAATTACTAATGAAAAATTAAATTCAATTGATACTAACTATATTAGAAGGAGTAGATCCTTGCAATTTGCACAACAATAACTTGATGGTAATCTAATAAAAGAGTTGCATTTTGGGGCATTGAAATTGGTAATGGTGATAGTCATGTGAGAGCAAATTGGCTCTTTTCATGCTTCTTCATAGTTGTTAAGGGTGATTAGGGTTAAAGTTATAGGAATGACAAAAATGACAAGCTTGTAGCTTCGTTGATTATGAAATAAGGGTTTTTGGCAATCTAGGTGCATCCAATCAATGTAAACTAACAATCTATGATCTCAATGCATCCAATTGACGTAAACTAACAACCTAGGATTCATGACAATTTACATCATAGAACTCCTTCTAGTCACATTGCATAACACTAGCAAAACTTGAAATTTAACCATGGATCACCATAAAATAAAGGTTGATTTGGAGGTTAAAGTTGGATCCATTTAGGAAGAACTAAAAATTGAAAGTTTAGAAATATGAAAAATTAGGTTAGCTTTCATCAAACTTAAAAAATTAGCATGCATTAAAACTAAAGGTTTTCTCAAAATGTAAAAAAACCTAGAAAAAAGGACTAGAGGTTCTTTTCAAAAATTGTATTTGGACAACAATGACAAACACCATGAAGATGGTGGCCTCCTAGTAATGCACATAACATGAAATTTTTTATGACTTCCTAATGAATACCATTCATGAAAAAATTGAAGATATTATTTCATTATTTTAGTGAAATATATTTGGGAAAACACCACATGGACGATGAATTATAATGATTTTGGTTTGAAGTTGAACATCTAAAAACGACAATTAAAGGAGGCTTGAAATTTGCAACATAGTAAGGAATTATATTTACATCTATCGATATTTATTCCTCCAACAACAAGATTATGTCCAATGGGGTTTTTATTGGCGAATTTTCACAACATGGTGAGAAAAAAAAGAAGGTGCAAAAGGTACAAATATGTTATTTTGGAAAAAATGGGCCTAAAATTTTTCACATTATGAAGAAAAAAAATCCTAAAATTGCCACATTTAAAGGATAAATTATTACAAGTCACCAAATTATAGTTGGAATCTTAAAATTTTCTCCTTCCCCTATAACTTCTTGCTAAATTTGGCTAAGTCCTCTTGTGCATGATCACGAATTTGAAAAAAAAACACTTATTATGTTAGCTTGAAGGGTTTTTGTTGTTGTTGCAAGGTGCATTTTAATGTACTGACAATATGACCATTGTCAATAAAATATTTAAATATATACATTGTGTTCACATGTCCAACAATGTAATCAAGATACATTCTATGTATGTTAAGTGATTAGAGAAATTTCCCAAGCACATTTGGAGAGCACCTTATGTCCATGAATATCTCTATCATAAAAGAGGAGGGATCTTATGAGTAGATCCTACTCTTGAAGAGTGGAAGGGAGATTATTACTATTTTGGGGCATGAGATCCTTTCAACCCTTAAAGAGAAATTGTAAGAACCTTCCCCCTCCTATGCCTCGTGATCTATGTATGTTTAAGTTCATGATAATCCTTGCATTGTGCTTTCCAATGGGTAAAGCTCACCAATGGGGGATGTTCCCAAAATGTGAGGCTGGACTCAGACTCAACTAGCTCATCCCATGCCCCCCATACTTTGGGGGCATGCACCCAAAGTTGGGCTTTACCTTACACAAATTAAATACATAACACAATTGCCTTTGATGTAAGAAGTTTTTCACATCCAAAGAAACCTACATCACATTTCTCAAACTGCTGACAAGAATAGAAGGGCTAGAGCCATGTGAAACACCAGAGGATATAGTCTCATCAATGTGATGGGTGTTGAAGTCATGGTCATGGCAAGGGCTGTGAATAGACTTTATCAAGGATGGAAGCAATAGATTTGAAGTGGAAAACCAATGATATCACACAAAACACCAGCATGATAAGTCAACCCTTTGCAGGACGCAATAAGTTTAGGCCTTGTAGCAAGTTGTAGGAGCTGAAGCAATCTAACATACATTGCTAGAGATCAGATTGTGGATCTAAAATGAAGGTTTGAGGATTTGAAACAATAGATTCAAAAGTGGAAAATCTGTCATTTCACTTGAACAGGAGCACTGTTCATCAACCCCTTTGCAACATACAGTAAATTTAGGTCTTGTAGCACATTATACAAGCATGTTACACAATCAGCACAACAGTCTCTCTCTAATAATGCATGCAAGTTTAGAATGTAAGTTGAGCCCATGGAGTTTATGCAAACTAATTGTTTGCTAAGTTACACAAAGTTTTGCAAAATCCTGCAGCTTAATCAAAAGCCATATAACAAGCTCACAAAAGTCTTGTTGGTCATGTGAGCCTTGTAGGTGATGTACTATGGAATGGTCAAGCCTCTTCCCATTATGTTGGGTGCCAAGCAAGCTGCCTGTTAGATTAGGGCGAGCTAGAGCAACACACCCAACATAATAGGCAAGGGCGAGGCCAGTTGATTACATTAAGGTCTGGGGTGGCAGATTCAAATATTAAAAAAACTTACATATTCCACAAACATTTTGGTCGCTAGTAGAAACTATACAATTGTCACTGGAAGATTATGTCATATATTATGGTCAAAGAAAATCACATAATCTGCCATACCAGACCTTAATGATACATACTTTCATTCTTTGTACTATGAGCCCATCCCCATTCCATGACATTTTGGTCTGATGTTATAGATTCAACAAATTTAAAGAATGTTCAATTGAGATTTTGGCCACTGTTATGAGTGTATTTATGTTCATCATCAGAAGATTATGTCATATAATTTGGTCAAGAAAATGACATAATCTGCCACCCCAGACCCTGATGTGAGCACACAAGCTGCTGTGATCCTGTGACCCCTTACAAAACCGACCTAAATATAGGTGATTCCGACCGTTGGATTCATCAGCATACCCGTTGAGATGTCGCCGCATCACGCGGTGCTTGCATTCATGACCTACACGCTGCTCGCCGAGCTAACATTGTCAATTGAACTTGGCCTAAGGAGCACGATCATCATCATTGCTGCTCCCGCCGCTGGTGGAAATTTTGTTGCAGCAAAGTACACAAAGCGAATCAGTGGTGTCGGAAATTTGGTCGGCAGTGGGTACTATAAATTTGCGCAATAAAACTTCATGTGTGGTGGAATCCAGCTAAAATGGATATTGGGGCAGGTTCTGACGAATTCGGATCCCAATCTAGTTATGCGTGCAGAATCAATCCTTACTTCTTCTTACTCTGGAGAATCAGGATTCAGTTACTCCGCCTACCTGCTTGGCTTCACTCTTGATTACCTTGATCAGTCATTGATTCAAAAAATTTAAATCAATTAAATTAAGAGAAAAAACATCAATCCAAAAGTGAAAGGGAGGAACACAAAGAGAGGACCAATTTTCAAAGCCAAGACAATGCCCAAAAGCAACAGGGAGGTAAAGGCACCAACCTAAAATCGAAGCTCAAGCAAAGGTCCTCCACCTCTCACCAGTGGAGTGAAGCAAATCAGTCAAAGAGGGCTGAGGGAATTTTGAAAGAGAGCCAAGTCTAGAAGAGGGCTCATCGATGACAAGAACCTACCTCAAGATGGATGAAGTTTGAGCTCTTTACAAAATTATTGCCATCTTCTGTGTATAAAATATTCATAAAACTGACAAAGGAAGGCCTCTGATGCCCTTATCTGACCAAGCCATATTAACACATTGGTGTAAAAAAATCAATAATGCAAGCAGTCAAGTACCTCCATATCAAGAGATAAAAAATACCCCCCAGGTGATAAAACCCATGGCCAAAATCTCAAGCATGGCCAAAATCATTTTGATGAGCTAAATCCAAACTAATTTACTCTTTTTCATTCAATTTTTATGGGTTATATACTGAGCACCAATAAGGATGCTCCAAGGAATTGAAATCTAAGAAGAATATGCCAACCAATATTTGAAAATTGTTTTGGGAAAGTTTTCTGTTCTAAGCATTGGAATTAACTTTTCATTCTTGAAATGGTTGGAGACTTTTCAAAGGGTTTTGTGTGTGCTACTAGATCAATGCTAAACACTATTAGGCTAAAACTAACAAAGTCACACACATAAACCTGCAAACATGAAAAATAGGAACCCCATTTATATTGAATCAAGTGTCAATAACAAATGAATACATATAGAAAACTAATGTTTTATAGTAAACACCTGACAACTTCCATTGGAAATAATTGACAGAATGCTTGAATGTTTGTTGGAGCTGAGAAGAGATGAGTTGTTGATCAAGTAGCCACATCTGAACCAACAAAGGGCTCGGCGATCAATACATCTACATATTTGTTCAATCTTATAAAACTTGGACTTGTCAGTAAGTGAAAGAAAGATACTTGTTGGAGTGAGAGTCAAGTCTGCCTTTGTTGCTCTGCTAACTCATTCTTCAAGGGCACACAAGATCCAAAGATAGGTCATTGAAAGGAAAGGTGTAGCTTGGCACTATATCAATGCCCAACAAGCTAAATCCCTGTTCACATTGAATTGGGTTTGAACAACAAATAACAACCAGTGTTTTTTTCATAAATTTGACAAAAAAAATTGGAATTTTTTTGAAATTTTTGGAAAGTTTCGTTTTAAAATGTAAATTTGACACCAAAAAAAAGCTTTTTTTTTTTGGAAAAGTCACTAGTTCACCTACTTCAAAAAATTGAAAAAACCTGATAACAACTACAGAAAACTGATAATATTCTGCAATCAATATGAGACAAGGAACTCTAGACAAACATACAGCTCGACTCTCTTAGATTATGCCAAAGAAATGAAATAAAGAGTAGTTTTTTTTTCTAAAGCTCAAAAGAGACAAAGGTCATCCCCAATCCACTTGTGTGTTGTCAAGCATGTGCTTTTGTGTTGTTGGTGGTGCACATGAGGGAATGTCTTACCAGTGAACTTCCCTCAATTTGAGAATACATTTTTAATGTGCAAGAGGGGAAGGGCAGGTCCAAAGTCCAAAGTGGGTTTTGTGTTGTTTGAGGGCAAATGGCAACAATGACGATGTAGCCCCAAACCAATTTAGGGTGTAGGCCTTAAACCACCAAAACAATATAACCCACCACTGACTTGCCCTTCATTAATAAGAAGAATTGACATAGGTACTTTGAATCTACCTCCCTTGCTGCACTTTAATAGATTTGCAAGGTGCCTCAGGCTTGGAGGCTTAGGAGGAAGATTATCTTTTATAAGGTACCTGGAAATACAAAGGAAAAATCCGGTCACATTGTTATGTGGTAAGTAAAACTAGTGGTTTACCATGCATGAAATACTGTTTCATTTTGTTTTCCTTTTATTTCTGTGCTACCAGTGGGTATCAAGGGAAAAAGGGCAACTCTCAAAAAGGGGAGGAACAAACATACTTGGTGGTGACATGCACTCCAGATCCAATATGGATAAATGCCAGCAAGTTTTGTGTTTTCTCAAACGCCTCCTTTAAATTGTTGGCACTATGTGGGATTTTTGTGGTGTGAAATTATATAATTTATAACATTTTTTTCGTGTTACAAAATTTGTGTTACAAAAATGATAATTAAGGATATTTTTCCTAATCTAATCTTTGTTTCTAAATGACTGAGTTGGTTTCTCGTCTCTTTTTGACTAAAAACTCTTAAGGACTTTCCTCCTGAATTAATCCAAACTTGTAGTCCAAAAATGTGCATGTAGACTAGAGATATATCCCCTCCTTTCTTGCACTTGATTCATGCAGCTTGTGGCTTTACCCATATATTAATAGACGACAAAAAGTTCCATCATCATCTTCCATTCCTTTTGCATTGCTTCTGTATTTCACATGCAACAAAAAGAAGAGTCTACTGAGCTACATTCAAGTTAGAGTAGACATTAATTAGAAGCTTGCAACCCCACAAAGAATGTTTCTAATATCTATCTTACCTTGTAGGTTAAGCAATTGTGACAAATGGAAGCAGGTCGATGGAGTGTCCAATCTCACTTCCACGCCTGCATGCCCCCACCAAAAAACCTCCACATTATGCATGGCAAAAAGCTAATGAAGATTAAGATGCTGTATTCTATGTAGTCTCCCAACTAAACCCAACTGCTATTAATTTATAGAATTCCAAAAGCAAGGGCCCCCAATGTGAACATTAGGCCATCCAAGCAGATAGTGAGTTATGTACACTATGGTATAGTCTGTTCCACCTAGGAACAAGTCAGCCTGAGTAGAGTGAGATGTTGTTCTATTAGTAATTGGTAATAGGTTCTTCAAGTGCCAGTGTGTTTCGGAGTGGAATTGGTGCTCCCCACCATTAATTCTCATTGCTAGGTAATAGAATTACTTAAATGTATATAGATGGAGAGATAACTTGGTAGGCAAGTCAAGAGGGAAGAAGGGCTACAACAATTCAAACATGTAGAGTGGCATGTGAGAAGCAGCATATCAAGCTGGCATGTAATGATAAAGTATGCCGATATATAGCAAGCTGGCATGTAGGATGAAAGCATGTTGATATGTGACTAGTTGATTTGTTGTAGGTTGGCATGTAAACCAACAAGCCAGAATGTATATGCATTTGACCCATTGACAAGCCGATGGTTAGTCAAGTTGACAGTGGCAGTTAGTTACAGAACGGTGAGAGTTTGTTAGAGTAGTCTTTGTTGCATCAGAGTATAAGAGGGGAGAGGAGATGGACTCTTTCAAGGTTGGGATCAAGATGATGAATGCTAAGCATTCTATTTTGTAATGTTCCAGTAATACAGTGACAACTTTGATATGGAAAAGTTTGTATTGTGTTTATGTGTGTTATGCATTTCTTGTGATGCTTTTGTGACAATGTAAGAGTGTATCCCTGGCTGTTTTCATGACAATACAAAGAGTCAAAGAGTGAAATGAAAACTAATGAGTAGTTGCAATACATTTATGAAGGCAGTAACTTCTACCTATGTAGGGGTAAGGCCCCTTAGAGATACACATTTTGAAGATGAGGCAATTACAAATTTTGTGAATGCCCTAATCTGAGGGGCCTCATTTGGAGTTAAAGCATTGGATAATTTTATATCCAATTTATTTAGATGGTCAGTCTGGCTTAACTTTGGTAATATATATTGTTGGCCAAGTTAGGGTTGTTTTAGAGGATGTATAGAGGCTAGTCTCATGTCTTTTATAAAATGAATCATCTGTCCTTTCCAGGTCTAAGGAGTATACTCAAACACTAAAACTTGTCAATTTCGGGTTGGGTTCAATTTATTCGATTTATTGGTTCTGGATTCATGGTGGGTCTGGTTTTGGCATTTAGTGACACTCGAAAGGAAGTGCCCCACTCCTAAAGAAAGAAAAAAGAAAAACACAAAAACAATGTCATTTGCAATTGGAACATATCAATGTCGATACTGTTGAAAAAGGAAGGAAGAAAGAAAAAAATGTTAATTGACACATAACATGTTTTTTATTTTTTTTGAGATGCATACTTTTGAAAATGAAATATCAAAATCTAAGTTGTGGGTTAGGTTATGGATGACTATGGGTCTATCTACTTTCTAACAAGTTCTTTTTGGCCCACTTGTTGTATCTTGTGATTACATAATGTATCTTGAAATGGAAGGGACAATTGTCAAAGCATTGGTATGATGTCAAAGCATATAGCAAACTTTGTGAATGAAGAAAATTTGGAATCTAAGGAGAGGTGATAAAAAGCACAGCTGAATGAAGAAGTCTATGATGTCTCAAGCACAGAATTAGGGTATTTTTTCAATTTTGTGAGGTAGGTGGATTGGTGATCTTCCACAAGAAGACTTAGCTCAAGACAAAAGTAGAATTCTTTTTCACTATATATTGGCAAAATATAACAACCTATGTTCTAAATATGGCAAGTTGCACTTTTTTTTACCCTAAAAACATCCTTTGGACATGTTGCAACCCCTTATTTTTGGTTACCAAGTGGCAAAATTTTGTCACCAAAAAACAAATTATTTATTGTGAGAGGAGCACAAAGTAGCAATATAAGAATTGGCCCCAACTAATATTATGGGTCTAAATTTAAATCTAAACCCTACTTATATAAGTTATACCTATAGCTAAAACTTAGTCCTTTCAAAAAGACCTCAAAATTCATCAGGCTAGGTCTTTTATGGAATTTAGTCAACCTTGGGTTTTCCTAATTCAAGCCCAAGATTGGTTTTCAAGAGTATTGCCCACCCTCAAGGCAGGTTTTGTGGTGGTTTTGCCCCACCAAGAACTATTGGGTTCGGTACTTGGACTTAACCAACCTTGGTTATAAGGATAAATAATTGCATTTTTATTAGCTTTTAGGCATTTTTTTTTTCACAACAGTGAATTTTCTTTGCTGAAAAAGCACATTTTAACTGAATAAAACAAGGGTTTCTTCAATTTTCTTTTTTAGAAAATCGTTAAGTAACAAAATTCGCCACAAAAACTAATTGTACATGCATTTAATTTTAGATCAACAACTAGTATTTATTTCATTCATCCAAATTGATAATTTATTTAATTTTATTCACTTTGTTATAATAATTTTAGATTTTATGAAATTTACCTAATCATTTAGGGTTCCCCATCCTTTGCACCTTTGAAGATTGGACACCATGATTTTCTTACAATTATTGACAAAGATAGAAAATAAGAAAAGGCACCTTACAAACTATAAGAACATTTCCATAGACCCTTACTAGGCCCATCAAGATCAATTTGACCAAAAAAATGTTGATCATGAGCTCCCCAATACAACCTTTTTATCATCAATTTTTAATTAGTCTTGCTTTTCAAGACTCCTTGCTTCAATAACACCGTGTTTTTTGTTGTCATTGCCAAGATCCTTGCTATTCCAAATGTAAAGTTTTTTTCTTCACATTTTTTTCCCTTGGTGATGTTGAAGTTTCTTAGTCATGGTCAAGCTTTTCAAATGAACATTGGAAGTTGTGTTTCCTATTGTGTGTGTGTGTGTGTGTGTTTTTTGTTTTCATTTACTTGAACTAAAAGGTGTAGGTTAGTTGAAAGGGGAAAAGAGCGTGTAGGTCAATGTAATAGTTTGCAACTTGTTGTAAAAGTTGGAAAATAGTTGATAAGAAACTTGCAAGTAGCAATTATTTTAGTGGTTTCAAGAACTAAAAACTTTGAAAGATAAATATTAGTTAATTAACAAAGAAGAAGAGAATAATAGTGCAAGTTATGGCAATTGAAAAGAACAAATAAGATTGAGTAATAGAGTAGGTTGTGGCAAATGAAGAGAGAGAAATTGAGTAGTGGTATATTAGGAAGTGGTGTAAACCTAAGTGACATGGCTATAGATGTATTTTTAGTGTCAATGCACTGAAATTTAGGGTTTTCAAAATTTGTGTAATTTTTTATGTTATGCATAATGACGACAAAAAGTTGGCGATCATTGTTTGTTTATGCAATTTAGACATCACCATAAGGACTTAATGAATGCATGTGAGGGAGGGGGGTTGTTTGTTGTTTGTGTGTAATGCAATGTTGATTTTATCTTGGAGGTGAATGGTTGAAGATGAAGTTGTGTCTGTGGAACTTTAGCTTGGAAGGACAAAGGAAGAAACAAATGGAAAGGCGTTGTGGGGTAATGCAGCAAGAGAGATGAGTTATCAAGTCCATAAGATTGAAAGTTTTTCTTGAAAATGTTATTTTGTTGGATAATTGTTATTTTCTTTTCTTTTGTTGTGCCAATGATTAATTAGGGCAAAACACTATGTATTGTAGAGATGATATGAGGGGTTGGTGCTATGAAATGATGAATATTTTGAAGTTTTCTGAGTTGTAGCATCACAACAACACATCTTGGGTTTTACAACTGGATAATAAAACAACTATTGTCTTTTTTGACTATAATTGTAACTACAAGTTCATGTTAATGATTGCGTAATTGTAAAGGACATTGTGGTGCCATATGGCATTATGGTTTGCGACTATATTTGATATCATGACTTGATTGTTTTTACACAAATATGAAAAAATTTAAAATTATTTTTAATCATCCAAAATTAAGTAATAACAAAATTCCATTAATTCTTGCAACTTTTGGTGAATAATAACAATTTATGGTCGTGTGATGTTGACATGGCATGCCACATGGCAATGAGGTTGACTAGTAATTACAACATTTCATGATTTATGACACTAACTTTGCATCATGATTTATGTCATTGATTTTATGAATTAATCTCATTTTTTAGCTAGTTCAAAATATTGTTGTCCTTTGCGATTAATAATGACTCGGTGTTTCATGTGATAATGACATAACATGCCATTTGGTAACAAGGTGTCACAAATTTTTGTGACAATCTTTGAATTTTTGTGACACCATAATTTTTTTGTGTGTTTTGAATTTATGGCACCAATATTTGTCATGGCATGCCATAATTTTTTGTGTGCCACGAGGTTTTTGAAGTCATGAATTCACATGCATGTGTATGTGTACTAAACAATCTATTGTTAACTTGTAAATATGACTATAATATTAATAGTTATTTTGAAAAAGGTGACACATAACTCCTTGACATTTTAACTATTGAACACATTGGTTTAGGTTAACATATCTATTAAGTTAACCTATTTATGTAGGCTATTTAGTAAAAACCTATTTCATAGTATAGGTTACGTTACAAGTTACTTAATTAATCATAAGAATTTTATTACATTTAGTATGTTTAAATATACCTAGAATAAGTTTCCGTACTAATATATTAACTTAGGTAGGCTTACCTAGGTTCTTAGCTTTAAGTTTTTTGCTAGGTCAATTTAGGTAGCCTCATTACAAGATATTTGATCAAAGTTTGTAACCACCTCAAGTTTGTGCAACTAGATGTGACTAGATGCAACTATGATGTGATTAGATGTGATTATGATGCAACTAGATGCAACATAATTATCCTAAGTTTTTTTTTTAAAATCTAAGAATGCATAGGTTAACTTAGGCTAGGTTAGTAAGTAGCATAGGTTGACAAATTAGTTCATCTTAAATCAACCTAAGGAGGTCTAGGTCTAGGCTAGGTTGGTAGGTAGTAGGTAGGTTGACCTAGGTCAATTTAAAGTGGCCAAAGTTAATTCAAGACAAAAAAATTTGAGCTTTATAGGTTTGTGTTAAATATAATTAGTATAAAAAAATGTAATAGTGCAATGGATGAGGACTTAAACCCCAAAGTGAAGGTGAGGGGTTCAAGTCCTTACTTTTGCAACTTATGATACTTAGGCCACTTGGCTTAGGCTAAGTAACTTAGTATAGGCTTCTTGGGCAAAGAGTTCAACATTTATTTTTAATTTAGGCCACCTAGCCTAGGTTAGGTAGCTTAAGTTGCCTAACGTAAGTAGTTAATTTAGCTAGGTTAAGGTAGGTCGACTTTTGGTTAGGTGAGCTAGGCTAGGTTAGGTTGACTTTTAGTTATGCTAGCTACATGGGCTCAATTAAGTTGATTTTTGGTCATATGCAATGATTCATAACATGTTTATATATTTTTGACACATGTCATCCATCCATCAAGGTGTCTTTTGTAACATTTAGTCAAATAAAACAATTAAGTTGAGATGACACACTTTACACGTCATACAAAGGTTAATGATGACATGAAATTTCATTATTATAAGAAAATTACAAAATCTTAATCATTAAAATGATTAGGTTTTGCAACTGAACATCCCTTGTGATTAAATGGGTGAAACGACATGGGTTTAACAATTCACTAATCATTAGTCGGATATGTCTTTAACTAATATGTAGTTGTAAAGGCCAATCACAAAACCCCAAAATGTGTTGTTGTGCATACTAGGCATATAAACAAACTTATAATCATTTTTTTTAGGGAAACATTAATGGAAAAAACAAACTTGGGATTTGGTCATTTGGGATGTTTAGTATAATAAACACATGATGGGTATCTTCAAATCAAGACAAGAATTCATGTAATGTAGGAGTCTATTAATATGAGAACTAATATTTGTACACAAGGTTAATATTACCTTTGGTAATACTGCTACTTTATAACATAGTCCTTCAAGACCACATCAATACATAAATTAAATAATAAACAATGCACAAGCCTACATAAAATATCAAGGTTAGTGTTGATACAAAGTTTAAGGTTTAATTTTGAAAATATTGTCATTTGTTATGGCTTTTTGAAATTGTGAAATGTACTTGAATCAAATGGTTTTCCAATCTTAAGATTAAAGTTGTGTAATGTCAAACAAACATTGCAAACATTTGTCACAATGTATGTTTTGCATTCATTAGATTAAAGTTGAACAACATAAATTTTTTTTGACACCCAACAAAGCTAAATTACTAATAACATTAAAAAGATTAATAACACACCACTAGGCTTGGACCAAGTGATATTAAGAGTGAAAAACTAATCAACTTTTGGTTTTGTAGTGAAATGCAAACCTAGGGTGTGTTCCTTAGCTTTGAAAAAAAAGGATGGGATTAAATTGATATCACAAATGTGAATTTGAAGTGAAGTCAACTTGCACAAACCAAGAAAAAGAGTGGTTACAACAAATTGAAACCAAAATGGTGCATAAACAAAATCACAAAAGATAAACATTCACATGATTCACCATGTTTTGAAATTCAAAAGAGTCATCACTCTCACAATATATTTTGTGATTGGTGGTGAATATTGTATTAACATGGTAAAAATTCACATCATGAATTCCTTGAAAATTCTTGATTTTTTCAAATTTGTGAGCTCATAATTATTGCACAAAAATTCATATCGAAAAGTTTTAAAGAAATAGTTATAAACCTTAAATAAACTTTCCAATGTCATATCAAAAAATTTAGTTAGACATCATCTATTTCTTATTTTTTAGGTTTTAATGGGTTGGGAATCAAATTGTTAGTTTGATTATGGCCATTTATGTTACCATAACTTCAACTTTGGATCTCCATATGGAGAATGTGAGCCCATTTTTTATATTTACTTTTCAAGAAAGTTTTAAAAGGGTTCAATTTAAACAAGGTTTGCTATTGCACTTTTAATTTTTTAATTTGTTACATTTGCAAAACTCTAACTCCCAAAGAAGGAATCAAGGTTGTTAAAACTATCTAACATCCATCATGACATTGTTAGGTTAGGGATGCAACATTCCCCTTAACATCCCTACCAAAGATAATTTTAAAAACATTTTTCCCAATTTTTTGTGTCAAACATATTGTCGCAACCCTAACCTTGGGCTCGCGACCAAGGCAAGGGTTTACAAGGTTGTGGGCCAAGAGGGAAGCCGGGAGTTGCACAACATACTCATGGGAGTGTGAGAAGGTGTGAGGGAATGAACCCTCACACCCCAAGGGAGTTTCATTTTGGGGAGTTGGAGTCCCGGTGGACTCCCAAATCTTCAAAGGGCAATTGCAGGGGTCAAAATTCAATGTCTTGAAGAGTTCTTTATATCAATGGAAATATTTTGGAATGTAGATATCTAAAATGGGCTTGCATTGCCCATTTGAACATCTAAAACACAAGTTATGGCCAAAAGAAAGGCCAGGAGTTAAATTGGCAATTTGACCCCCGACTACTAAAAGTCGAGAATCGACCCAATTTTCGTGCCTGCAGATGGCGTGCAACATATTGTTGGTAAGCTCTCAATGAGGGCTACAATGTTTCTTCAGACCTTATCTCGATTTGAGGTCTACATACAATGTTATGGCGCCCCAAAATCACAAGAGTCCCAACCTTGGCGATTTCAGGACTCCCACTTGGGAGTCCCAGGACAAAAAACCATTTGGATGTGGGCCCCGTGGAGAGGTGCAGAGTATACTATAAGGGGGAAGGTGGTGGCTTCCCCCAAGTTTGGGCCGTGGTGAGTCTTGTGTGTCCGTGTTGTTTGTGGCTCGTCCTAGCACCAAAAGTGCTCCAACTACACACTAACCACCTTGTGTGGGTTTTGTGCAGACCTGTGTGAATGAGTGAAGCTTGTCAACTCTTCCTAGTCCCATCCCGAAGCTCCAGCACGCCCCTCTACCCCTCAAAGTGCTATGAATTAGGGAGTGTGCCTCAATTCTTCTGTTTTCCATTGTTTTCTACTTGGACTCACATTTGAGTCTTTCAAGGAGTTGGGAGTGCGTCACATATTTTAATTTATTTCTTGTTGTGTTTTGATGTTTTTCAAACATTGTTCAATGCCTTCCTGATGTTATTCAATGTTTTTTGGTTGTTACCCAATGCTTTTCCAATACCTTTGTTGTCCCTTAGTGTTTTGTCAATGCCTTCATTGTCCTTTGACATTGTCTTGGTGTCCCCCATTACCCAATTTTTTTTACTATTGCCCAACACGCTTTAATGTTTCCCCAATATGTATTCCTAATGCTATTTAACATCTTCAACATTTCCTTGGCACTAGATATATAGTGTTGTAGACCATCTCCCCAATTCTTCGAAGTGTCCCTTAATGTCTTTGCAATTTTGCATGATGATGATGTTATCATCTTTTAGTGTTTTCATGATGTTTATTTTTTGCCCAATTTTTTTTTCTCCATGGTTCCCAAACATCGTTCTAACATTGTTTGATATCCTTCACTATTGTTTAGTGTTCCTTGGCATCTTTTTTATGCTACCCAACTTTCTTAGCATCCCTTACTATCTTTCCAACTTTACATTGTTGTTTAGAAAAAAATTCATGTGGACCCTTGGTGTTTTCCAATTATTCCCAACCATTATTTTTGTCCTCTAAACTTATCTTGATGATTTCCTAAGCTTAGTCAAAACATTTACAAACCTAAAAATTGTTGAACCAAAAAATTACCAAGGATACCCTATTTAAAACATCCCCAAAAATAACAATGTTGGTAACCTTAGTGGGAATTCACTTAAGAGTGTTCAAATTCATTTCTTTGCATTTTCACACATTTGTGGGAGGGTTTTGAGTCTCAAGATATTATACTCTAACCCAATTCCTTCAATTCCCTTTTCATGTTTTAGTTTTGGTTGTAAACTCAAGGTTAAGGTTGAAGCCCAAATTTGAGGTCATGATAATTGAAGGTTAAGATTTCTAAATAAACAAGTTAAAATTAAATAAAACTGAAATTCTATAAATTAATTAAATTGACAAACTTCACAAAAAAAGTTGACACTCAACAAAGTGTAACTAGATCTTTTGTTGATGAGATTGAAATCAATTCAAATTTGCAAGGAAACAAAGTTAACATTAAACAAAATGCAAATTACAAAAATTTGATTGAAGTTGAACATTTCACATATACAAGTTGACATTCAACATGACTAAAATAAAACAAAACCTAACCCCAAGATAACAAGAAAAAATGAGTGACATGAGTCACTTATAAGTTTCTTGAAGACATTGAAAACAATACAATGAAAATTCTTTTTAAAGAACCAACAACTTGTAACGAGTTGTTTGTTTTTTCTTTTCCTCAAACTCTTTTTTGAAGATGGAAAATGACACCCCAATTGAAATAGGCACAAGTTGGAAAGAGAAAACAAAATAAGTTTGAAGATTGAAGTTTAATAAATTTGTAGCTCCAAAATTCTCACAAAGAAAATCCTTCTACTTACATATATTTGTTTTAATTTGTAAATCTATCATCTAACTTTGTGGTTCCATGTATGTATTTACCATTTTCATTACTCGGGGATTCAAGCTAGCATCATAAAAAATTAACAATGATGATTACATTAAAAGAAAATTGAAAATTTACCATTTAATTGGTTTTTATTTGTAATTTACAGATATGACTTGAAAGCCTCATAGTCACCTAAAACCATTGCTAGAAAACAACTAGTTATAAAAGACACCAATGGTGATGTATTCGAATCAATAATCACACATAATTTACTATTAAAATAGAATTTTTTATCCTTGAAAATATTGATTATTAATTTGATAAAAATCACATTGTAGCTTATGTGGATTTTTTAGCACTTAAGTTTGTGACTAGATTTTGGATAATCATATGATGCCACATGTTTGATGATGAGTGATGGTGATTTAGTCATGTGGCAATTTTGCATCTAGCCTATATACCTACCTACCTAGGTAGGTAAAATATTAAGTAGGTAAGTATTAGGTACTTAGCGTAGCTAGTCTTCCTTGACCTAGTTAGTAATGTTTCATAACTAAGTTTACCTACCTTAACATACCTTATCCTTATATACCCTACTTACCTTACTCTACCCTACGTACTTTACCTAGCTCATTTTAGTTAGACTATCTAGTAGGGTTGTTGTTGTCCTTAATTTGGGGGATGTCTTGTCTAGGTTTAGGCAACGTTGGGGACAACTTGGGGGGAGGCAATGAGATGTAGTAGGAAGTATGTTGGGATGCATTAGCAAGGTGTAACAATGTTGGATCAAGGGCAAACAAATGGTGGGAGGTGTTAGGCCATTTTGAAATGCAAGTTATGACAACAACACCAAACAAACAATGGGATACACCACAAGATAACAAGGAAATAAGCTAGGGACACTAAGGCATGTTGAAAAAATGACGAGGGATGATCAGCACATCGTTCCACCATCACCCTTGATGTTTGGGTAAATTTGAACCTTCTTCCAAATTTAAATAATGAATGTAAGCAAAAAAGAATTGCATGAATTTTTTTTACCATTGGTAGGGTTTAGAAGAAGGACTTTAGGCACATGGCTTTTAGCAATTGTGCTACTTAGTTTAATTTAGCTTAGCCTATGTTGGGGGACATCATGTTTAGGTTTAAGCAACTTTGTCAATCGATTCCCTAATAATGGATGACATATGTTCATTTTTTCATCAAAATTTCCATTTGAGTTTATAATAGTCATAAATTACAATCGCATGTATGACTAAAATCTAGATTGATTCAAATTTAATGAGATATGCAATTATTACCATTCACAATTATGATGACATGTAGGATAGTTGCTATAAGTGAAGTTTCAAACTATTGGATTCTAGTTGCACACTTATAATAACTATCTAGTTCCCTAATCAGATTCATAAAAATTATATCTTCTTTTGATTCATCATATTTAACAGAACCATGCTTACATAGTCATCCACAAATGGCATCCACGATGAATCATACAAGAATTTCACTTTGTCTTTGATGAAGGATTGCCATTGTTAAGTTCCAAAGTACTTGCCTCGAATAATATAGAACATGAATTATGTCATGCAAATCACAATATTTATAACCTTTACTATTGAGAGTAATTTCAGAAATTGTATGGTGTAATGAAAGACAACAAGAGTCTTGATATCATATGTGTCATGACCCTAACTTGGGTGCATGACAAACTTTTGGGAAGAACACAAAATGTCCTTCCAAGTTGGAGAAAGTTGAATGTTTCCAAGTGAAAATAGGTTGTGATTAGGTTTAAAGGTTCATGACAAGAGAATTGAACCACAATGGTGTCTTAAGAACTCGGAAATAAACTTTCGCAAGTTGGGATAATGCAAAGGAAGTGAATCCCAAACACCTTGAATTGGGAATCATTGTAAGAATTAGAGTTTTGGAGTGTCCCAAGTTTGTGGGACAAAAATGCATGTAGTAAACATGGTCTAAATTGGGCCCCCAATGTATCATTGGAAAGATCTTGAAACATAAATGTAAAAAATGGATTCACATTTTCCATTTCGAATTGTGAGCTAAAAGTTATAACCAAAAGAAAGATTTGAACTTAGGACCATAAAAACTTGAGAAACAATAGTCAAATGGTCTTTGATTAAACACACATTGGAAACATCACAATAAGAAATACAAGATATCATGGTTGCATGTTCAAAAAATACTTGTTTTGAGGGAGTTAGAAAGCTTCAAAATTTTGCAACATTATGTGTTCTAATTTTGGGAGTTTGTTTTCATCTTGGGAATTTTGGCCATTTCAATGCAACATTCATGAACAATCATAAAACATATTATAAACAAGGAAGTGGTGATCCCTCTCAAGTCCAAGTTGTGTGTGTGAATTTTAAATGAGTTCATGACAAATCTATAACCCATTTGGTTCCAAATGCACAAACTGCTTTCTTCTCTTGTGTATTTTCACATGTTTGTGAGCTCAACTTCGAGGAGCTTGTTTTAACCCCATCTTGAAATTTTCAAACCTTCCTTTAACTCTCAATATTACAAAAGGGTGATGTAATTCACTAACTTATCATTATGGAACCTTAAAAATGAAATAAGTTCATTTTACCGTAGTGATTTCACCTTGATTAAAATGAAGTCATTATATGATTAATATGTAATCATTGTTTTTCATTATTAATTGAAATAATTCACTATAATAAATTATATATTTTAGTGTTGTTGCTTTAAATATCCTAAGCTATTGTACCTTAAGCTATTGTAAGCTATTATGCCTTAAGTTATACCCTAAGTTATATTATGCTATATATTTGCATGGAGCTAGGGAACGCAACCAAAGCTTTTGAATTTTTTTGCAATGCATTGTATCAAAAAGTTTATCTCAATACCTTGTGACAAGCCTTTGGGGGTGTGTTAATTTGAATAGCTTCTTTTCCACATCAAATGCCTCAATCATTTGTGTTGATATGTACAACACTAAAACATATTGCTACAGCAAATCGATTCACTCAAAAAACCATTCACCTTTTACTAGGGGATATTTGTATATTTTCTTGTGTGTAGTACCTTCTTTCACATCTGGGAGCAAGGAAAAATCACTCACTGACTCATGGGCATCAAATTTGTACTTTAGCATGCACATGAGAAAAAAAGCCTTTAAACAAAATGTCACTGACAAACAACAAAGATCACATCATCAACTAAGGAAAGCAAAACAACTCCTCATGAGATGAAAAAACTAACTCCCTTTGCAATGAACCTAACAAAAGTTCGAGCAAAAGACATGCAAGAACTTGGAGGTGCTGATTCTTTAATCCACAAGGTTGTTTGAGCCCCTGACATCTGGAGGTTGATTCGGGCCCTGGATATTTGGTTTGGTCACCCCTGGTGGTCTAGTGCATATACCAGTTTATAAAACTGGTATATGTATCTACCCTTGTTTCTAATTACTGCTCAATACTGCAATAAACTAGTGTTGTGTGGTTCTTTAATTTAGAATATCAAAGAACCATCAGTTCCGATTTTTTTTTCAAAAAATCAAAAATCAAAGAACTGATGGTTCCAGTTATTTCAAAAACCTTAGAAGAACCCAAAGTTTTCATGAAAAAATCCACAGTTCTTTGAATTTTTCATATTTTGAGAACCATGGTAATAATACACCAAAACCAATTCTTCGAATATTTTAAGAACCAGTGGGTAAGGGGGGGGAGGCGTATACACAGGTTGATAACCAGTGGGTATCTGTCCCTAATTCTGAGAA